>Ga0073928_10001922_pt1 | contig 38101 bp, 36 predicted proteins | sample PaiPotPPA55metaG_FD_76969 | JGI IMG/M metagenome (GOLD analysis project Ga0073928, IMG submission 76969) | Iron sulfur acid spring bacterial and archeal communities from Banff, Canada, to study Microbial Dark Matter (Phase II) - Paint Pots PPA... ... | reverse complement strand
CCGATTATGGGTATATCCCTCGGACGGTGGTCGCGTTGGCCACCCGCTGGACGGCCAGCGCGTAGGCGGCGAGGCGCATGTCGATGCGCTTGTTGACCGAGGTGTGGAGGATCTCGTAGAACGCCCGCGTGATCACGTGGTGGAGCTTCGTGTTGATCTCCTCCTCCTCCCAGAAGAAGGCCTGCAGGTCCTGCACCCATTCGAAGTAGGAGACGATCACGCCGCCCGCGTTCGCGATGATGTCCGGGACCACGAAGATGTTGCGGTCGTGGAGGATGGGGTCGGCCTCCGGCGCGATCGCCGCGTTGGCTCCTTCGGTGATCAGCCGAGCGCGAATCCGGCCAGCGTTCTCGCCGGTGATCTGGTCCTGCACGGCCGCGGGGACGAGCACCGTCACCGGCAGCTCGATGATCTCGTCGTTCGTGACGTTGTCGGCCTTTTTGAACCCGGTGACGCCGCCGCGCACTGTGCGGTGCTCTTCCAGTGCCGCAAGATCGAGACCGTTCGGGTTGTAGACGCCACCTCGCGAATCGCTCACGGCGACGATCTTCAGGCCCGCCTCGGCCAGCAGACGAGCCGTAGACCGGCCGACCTGGCCATAGCCTTGCACCGCCACAGTTGGGGTCTCCTCGTCGACATGCAGGTACTTAAGGCCCTCGAGTGTCAGGTAGGTGGCCCCGCGACCCGGGGCGTCAATGCGACCTTCGGAACCGCCCACGTCGACCGGCTTGCCGGTGACCGACGCCGTCACCGAGTGGCCGGAGTGCATCGAGATCGTGTCCATGATCCAGGCCATCACCTGGGGGTTGGTACCCATGTCGGGCGCCGGGATGTCCTTCTCCGGCCCGATGAGAATGGCGATCTCGGTCGCGTAGCGCCGGGTCAGGTGCTCGAGCTCGTTCTGCGACAGCTTGCCGGGTTCACAAGCCACGGCCCCTTTGGCTCCGCCGTACGGAAGGCCGACCGCCGCGCACTTCCAGGTCATGAGCATGGCGAGGGCCTTGACCAGGTCGAGGGTGATGTCCGGGTGATACCGAATGCCGCCCTTCGCCGGCCCGCGGCTGATGTTGTGCTGCACGCGCCAGCCGGTGAAGACGCGCACTGAGCCGTCGTCCATGCGGACCGGAAAGTGGACGGTGAGCTCGCGCTTGACGTCCCGCAGCCCGCGGCGGGCATCGTCGGAGAGTCCGATCACGTCGGCCGCGGCGTCGAACCGCCGCTGCGCGGTCTGGAAAGCCGAGGTGCGTGTTTCGACCGCCATTCGGCAAACGATCGTACTCCGACCGTCGCATCACTGGCCGCACAATTGGCGGGGTATGTATCGCCGGCAGCTGTTGAGCATCGGGGCGGTGGCGACCGTTGCCCTGGTCATGGGTTTTCTCGTCGCGGGGCAGGTCAAGGCGCAGCTTCTGACCCCCTCCAACCAGGTCGCGCGATACCAGGCGCTGGTGCGGAGCGTGCAGGACCTCGAAGCGACGAACGCCGAATCCCGGCGGCAGATCGCGACTCTGCGGACCGAAATCGATGTGCTGGAATCCGATGCCGCCGGACGCTCAGCCGCGACACAGACACTGCAGAACCAGGTCGCCGACCTCCGGGCACACGCCGGCCTGACCGCGATGCACGGTCCAGGCGTCGCGCTGAACCTGGCCAACGGCATACCGGGACCGGCGGCCGGAGGGCAGGCAAGCTACCTGGTCAACTACCAGGACGTCCAGGACATCGTGAACCTTCTGTTCGCGCAGGGCGCGGAGGGCATCGCCGTCAATGGACGGCGGATCACGCCCCTCACCGCCTACTCGGGTTCGGCGGGCCAGGTCGTCATCGACCAGGGACCACCCCTGTCGTCTCCGATCAACGTGATGGCGGTCGGTGATCGCAACCGCATGGTGGCTGCGCTAGACGACCCCTCGGCGCTCCCGGACATCCGCGCGCGCCAGGTCCAGTTTCAGCTTCACCTGGTCTTTGTGGGCAGCCCGGACGTGGCCCTGCCCGCTTATGACTCGAGCCTGCAGATACCTCATGTCCACGCGACCTAGGCCCGGGCCTCAGAGGCGGTCGACGGGCCGCGCGATCAGCATCTGGATGATTGCGCTGCTGGTCGCACTGGTGGCCACGGTGCAGATTCGCAGCCAGGCCGAGGTCGAGCGCAGCCTGGTCGGCATCGACACCACGTCGCTCGCCTTCGTGATCGACGACCTGCATCGCGCCAACGACTCCCTGCAGGCCGAGGCCGCGGACTTGCAGGCACGCGAGGCGACTCTGCGGTCTGGGAGCAGCGGGGCGGCGGACCAGGTCCTCGCCGACGAAGCCGGCCGGCTGCGCGCGATCGAGGGCCTCGTGCCGGTGCATGGCCCGGGCGTCGTGATCGTGATCGACGCCACCGGCCTGACTTCGCTCGACCTACAGGACGCGATCAACAACCTTGCCGCCGGGGGCGCTGAAGCGATGGCGGTGAACGACCATCGCGTCGTCACCGGCGTGTCGATCGAGCAGACGGGAGCGGGCGTGTCGATCGACGGATCCGTAGTGGCTGCACCCTGGACGATCACGACGATCGGCGACGCCAATCGGCTGAGCGAAGTGGCGGACTTGATGACCAAGGCTCTGAATGCGGACCGCCGTGTTCGCGAGGCGACCTACCGCGTGGAATCCGACGTGGCGATTCGGTCGGTCGTCAGCGCACGGCCTTTCGTTTACGCGATCGGCGCGTAGGTGGTTCATTCGCGCCGAGCTGTTTCAGCTGGGCCGTGATGCGGTCGAGCCGCGCGTTGATCCGATCGATGTCCGTGTGACTCGGTATGCGAAGCCGGCGCAGTGTGCCTTCGATCGCCTCGTCCGCGCGCTCCTCGAAGACCTCGCGGCGGCGCTCCATCTGGTTCCTCAGGTCGGACGGCACGTTGAGCGTTTTGCGTACGTAGTCGAGCAGGGCCTGCCCGCGCTCGGCGATGACCTCGCCACCCGCGTCGACCAGGCGCGCCGGCCCACGCTTTTCGTGCGAGAGGACGACCTGGGAGAGGGTCAGCTGGGTGAGGTCGTGCCCGTTGTCCCGGTCGACCACCTTTATCTCGTGGCCCTCGCGAACGAGCTCCGCGATTCCTTCGAGCGTGATGTAGCGACTCGTGCGCGTGTCGTAGAGCTTGCGATTTGCGTACTTCTTGATAAGGTGTCGCTCGGGGGCTGTCGTCACGGCCGGGCCCATTCTAATGCGGTGCGTCAGATGCTCCGCCCCGGCATAGATTTGCGGAGGTTGAGGCATGGCAGCAAAGAAGCGGTCGTCATCACGGTCCAGGCCGGCGGGCCTCGTTGACCGCGCGGTCAGGGTAGGCAGAAAGGCTCTGCGCGAGGCCGAGAGTCGCGTGCCGAGCGACGTGCGCCGCCAGCTCGAGCGCTCGATCAAAGACGGCCAGAAGACGTTGAAGATCGCGATCGACCAGCTGCAGGTCCAGGTCCGCCGGACGGCGAAACAGGCCGACGTGGAGAAGGCTTTGAAGCGCCTCGAAGCCCTCAGCAAGCAGGTTCAGCAAATCGCGCGCGACGCGGCATCTCGGGGCGCAACCTCAGCCCGGCGCGCGACGAGCACCAGCCGCCGCGCCACGACTAGCGCCAAGCGCTCGACGCGAAAGGCCGCTACCACCAGGAAGAGGACTGCCCCCACTCGCAAGCCGGCAACCGGTCGGCGCGCGGCGCCCTCTCCATCGGCGCCGGCGACCCGCGCCGCAGCGCCGCGGCGCGCACCGGCCAGGCGAAGAGCAGCGCCGGCGCCCGAGACCACGCCGGGACCGGGCGAAGCCGGGGCCTAGATCCTCCCCTAGATACTGCCGTAGACGCGAACCCCGCCCAGGAGGACGCCTCTTGGTCGAAGAGCCGGTCGGTGTGATGCGGCCTCGGCGATCGGGTCCTGGTCGTAAACCTGCAGGTCCGCGAGCATGCCGGCTTCGAGCGTTCCCTTGATCGACTCCTCACGGCTTGTGTAGGCGCCGGCCGCGGTGTAGGCCTTCAGCGCGGCGAGCAGGCTGATGCCGTTGACCTGGTCGTCAACCGCGACCTGGATGCCCGGCCATGGATTGGGATCCGGCGAGACCGGTAGGTCGGAGCTGAATGCCACCGGCACGCCGGCGCGCATCAAACGGGCGTGGGGCGCCAGGTCGCTTCGATCGCGGACCGGAAAGAACAGCGATGACGCCACCCGGCCAAAGCGTGCCGCCATCGGCTGCATGACGGCCACCATTCCAAGCTTCGCCAAGCGTGCCTGGAGGTCCGGCGGGCAGATGGTGCAGTGCTCAACCCTGTGTCGCATGTGCGTTCCCTCCGCGGCCGCCTCCACCGCGTCGCACATTGCTTCGATCGCGGCATCGCCGATGGCGTGGGCGGCGACCTGCAGGCCCGCACCGGTGGCGCGAATCACCAGCTCGCGGAGCTCGGCCGGGGTTGTCCGCCACGTCCCTCCGCCCGAGCGGGTCGCAACACGCTCGGCTCCGCCGTCGACGAAAACCTTGATGGGGCCGGCCCGCAGGAGCGAACCGCCGAACCCGGCCCGAACCCCAAGCCCTGCTGCGGCCTCGAGCAGCTCCCACGACAGAAACTCGTTGACCCGCATACGCAACCCGCCGCCTGACGCGAGCTGCTGGTATGCGCGCATGTCATCCGCGAAGCCGCGATTGACGGCCGCGCCGACAGAGGTGATGCCGCGCGACAGCAGCAGTTTCTGCGCCAGGAGGATTCCGGCTCGTCGATGTTCGATCGATGGCGGAGGCTGCACGTCGGCAACCAGGCGCATCGCCGATTCGAGCAACAGCCCGTTGGGGGTGCCGTCAGGATCGCGGTCGATCCGCCCGCCGTGTGGATTCTTTGTCTCGGACGTGATGCCCGCGGCGGCGAGCGCAGCGGTGTTCGCCACGCGGGCGTGCCCACCGCGCTCGTCGATGAAGGCCGGCCGCCTGCCGGTACCGCGGTCCAGCTCGCGGCGATGCGGCTGCCGCCGCTCGACCAGCTCGTCGGCCCGGTAACCCATCCCCTGCAGCCATGCGCCGGCCTTGAGCGTTCGCGCGTGTGCCTTCAGACGGTCCGCGATCTCGCGCACGCTGCGAACGCCTCCGAGGTCGGCGCCGAATCTCGTCAGCCCGTAATAGACGACGTGCGCGTGGGCGTCGTTGAAGCCGGGCAGCACGCTTGCGCCGGCCAGGTCGATCACGCGCGTACGCGGTCCGCGCAAGCCCATCACCTCCGAGCCCCCGACCGCGAGCACGCGACCGGAAGAGATCGCGAGGTGGCTGTAGGTTTTGAGGCCGGAGCGCCCAAGTGTTCGGATGCGGCCGCGGGCGAGGATCAAGGAAGAGCTCAAGCAAACGCTAGATTAAGCGCGTGCCCGTGATCGACCTCCGCTCAGACACCGTGACGATGCCCACGCCGGAGATGCGCCAGGCCATGGCGACCGCGCCGCTGGGCGACGATGTCTTCGGCGACGATCCGATGGTCAACGAGCTCGAGCAGCTGGCGGCTTCGATGCTGGGCAAGGAAGCGGCGCTGTTCCTGCCGAGCGGAACGATGGGGAACGTGGTCGGCGTGGCCGTCAACACGCGCCTCGGCGAAGAGATGATCGCCGACGCCGACTCTCATGTCTTCTTATATGAGACCGCCGGAGCCGCTGTCATCGCAGGAGTCCAGATCAGGCCACTGGCGACCATCGCCGGGGTGATGACGCCGTCTCAGATCGAGGCCGCGGTCAGGCCGCGCGACGACTTCCATCAGCCCATCACGGCGGCGGTCAGCTTCGAGGACACTCACAACCGCCACGGGGGCGTGGTGTGGCCGCTGGAAGACCTGCGCGCGGCGTCAGACGCGGCTCGGGGTCATGGCCTCCGCGTCCATCTCGACGGCGCGCGGATCTTCAACGCCTCGGTCGCATCCCGGACCGATGTCGCCGACATCGCCGCCTGCGGCGACACGGTCACCTTCTGCCTCTCCAAGGGCCTTGGCTGCCCGGCGGGAAGCGTGTTCTGCGGGAGCGCCGAATCCGTGGAGCAGGCGCGCCGCTGGCGCAAGCGGCTTGGCGGCGCGATGCGGCAGGCGGGCGTGATCGCCGCGACGGGTCTGATCGCGCTGAGGACCATGGTCGACCGCCTCGCCGAGGATCATGCGAATGCCCGGACTCTAGCTGAAGGTTTGGCTGAGCTCCCCGGCGTGCGGTGCGACCTTTCTCGAGTGCATACCAACCTTGTCTTCTTCGACCTGGATCGGATGACCGGCGCTGAGTTCGAAGAGGAGTGCAAGAAGCGCGGTCTGCTTGGAGGTGCGACCGGCCCGCATCGGGTCCGCTTCGTCACCCACTACGGGATCACGGCCGAGGACATCCAGTCGACGTTGAAGATCTGCGATGCGGTCTTGAGCGCATGAGCGCCCAGCTCTCTCCGGACGGCATGTTCTTGTGGGACGGCCGGCAGTGGGTGAGCACCCTCTCGCCCGATGGCCGGTCGAGGTGGAACGGGACCGCGTGGGTTCCGGCGGGCAACGCCTTTGGCGCTCCCGCTTACCAGGCGCCCGGCCGGTCCTCGCGCGAGCCCACGTCGTGGACGCGGCCGCTGCAGCTCGCGGTCGCCGGCTGGTACGTCATCGAAGGGGTGTATGCCCTCTCGCTCCCGTTCTGGATGAGCGGTCCGATGGCCAGCGCGATGAACCAGAGCATCCAACGGCAGCAGCAGATGTATCCGACGGTTAGCCCGCCGTCCGCTGATTTCGCGAACGTGATGACCTCGATGGTCGGCGGACTCCTGTGGGTCAGCGCCGTCTTCGGCGTGGCGATTGCCTTCATCGTGGTGATCGGAGCCCTGCAAAGGTGGACCTGGATGTTCTACGCCGTGCTCGTCCTCCTCGGCTTTGGGGTGATCTCGCTTCCGATCGACGTGGTCGACGCCCTTGGCGGCTCGGCCATCTCGTCCGCATCAGGCTTCAGCCTGCCGGCATGGACCTACTGGTTGGCGCTTGCGGCGGCGATCCCGAGCACGGCGCTGTTCGCCTGGATGCTGGTCGCGCTGATCAAGCGCGGGCCGTGGGCGATGAGGAGGGTCACGCCTCAGCTGGGCTGAGAAGCCCGGCGAGCAGCTTCGGGTCGATGTTGCCGCCACTGACGATCGCGACAGTCCGCGGTCCCGGCTCCAGCTGCTCGAGAGCCGCGAAGGTCAGAGCGCCCGCGCCCTCGGCCACGACCTTGGCGGCGGTCGCCAGCTCCGGGATGGCCGACCGAAGGCGCGGTTCCGGGACGGTGAGCCACCGGTCGACGCACTCTTTCAACAGCTCGAACATCCTCGCGTCGAAGGGCGCGGTGGTTCCGTCCGCAATCGTCTCTGGCTTGATCGCCGCGGGGCCGCCCGCCTCGAAGCTCTTCGTCCACAGCGCGTAGCCGTCGGACTGGACGCCGATCACCTCGACCTCTGATCGGAGCGCCTTCAGCGCGGAGGCGATGCCGCCAATCAGTCCGCCGCCGCCAACGGGCACCAGCACGCGCGCGATGTCGGGCACGTCTTCGAGGAGCTCGAGGGCGATGCCGCCGTGCCCGGCCATCACATGCTGGTCGGCGAAGGGGTGCAGAAACGTCTCCGGCTCGCTCCGCCATCCCTCATCCGCCATCCACTGGAGCATCGCGTCGCGCGGCATCAGGATGGGAGTCGCGCCCCATCGCCTCACGCCGTCGATCTTCAACGGCGGCGCGGTTTCATACATGACCACGCGGCATGGCACACCGAGGGACATGGCGACGTAAGCGCACGCCTGCGCCGCATTGCCCGCGCTGACCGTGATGAGACCCCGCCGAAGCTTCTCCGGTTCGAGCGCGAGCGCGGCAGCGAAAAATCCACGCACCTTGAAGCTGCCTGTTGGCTGAAGGCATTCGAGCTTCAACAGCGCGCCCTCGACAGGCATCATCGGGCTGCGCAAGACGTGCGGGCGCGCCCGGCTGGCTGCAGCCTTGATCTCCTCGACGTCAATCAATCCGGACATTCGGATAGATAATCGTAGGGATGCCCATCTACGAGTACCGATGCGAGGAGTGCGGCAAGCACTCCACTTCGCTGCTCCCGAGCTACTCCTCGCCGGATCCACCCTGCCCTCACTGCGGCAAACCGGCGCTGCGACGCCTCGTCTCGAGCTTTGCGACCGTGAGCTCAGGCGACAGCGACGGCGGAGACGATTACGACGACGGTGGCGGCGGTGGCGATGAACTCGGCGGCGATGACGACTTCGGCGGGGGCGATTTCGCCGGGGGCGACGACTACTAGGAGGCGCTCAAACCGAGCAGGTCGTTCGCGGCCCGGATCAGGTCGCCGCGGTGCGCTTCGTCGTGCGCGAAGATTCGGAAAAGGGACATGCGCACGGGAAGTCGCTTGAACAGGTCGAGCACGCGACTCTGCTGGTAGCGGCCCTCAAGGGGCTCGTAGATCAGGATGTCCGCGGTCTCGTTCATCGGGTTGAACGCTCGAGACTCCTCGGCCGCCACGTCGACCTCGAACACGATGTCGCGCAGCCTTTCAGGCAGGCGCTCCCGCAGCTCGCGCGCGAACTGCTGCCTCGTGACGGTCAGGGCGCCGCTTGGAATCTCCTTCGCATCCGTATGCCCCTGGTAGATCAGCTTCCACTTGAGCCTGCGCGCGACCACCTCGCCCCACGCCGCGCCGAGCTCACGCTGCTTCGCATCCCCGTGACCGTGAGCCCAGCGATCGACCTCGGACAGCAACGACCATTCCGTGAGGGCCTGGTAGCGGTCGAGACTCTCCAGCGGATTCCCCCCCAGCATCTGCTCGACGGTCGGACGGAAGACCTCGCGCAGCTGGAGGTCGATACGGCGGACCGTGCGGTGGAAGTACACCTGCGAGTAGAGGTAGAGCCGGGCGCTGAGGAACATGTAGAGCGCCTCCGCCCCATGCGCGTGCAGCGTCAGTCCCCGTTCCGAGATGTACGAGTAATGGATGATCCGCTGCACATCGACCGGCCCCGTCGCGACGCCACATATATAAGAGTCGCGCGGGACGTAGTCCATGTTGTCCGCCGAGTAAGCGCCGACCAGGGCGGGCTTCAGCGCCACGAGCCACGCCGGGGGTTGAAAGCCGGCCAGCTCGGCCGAGCTGATCAGGAAGGCGACCCATCGGGGATCGACCCGCTCTCCGGCCTCGAAGTCGGCGGTGGGCGAGGCGCCGAGGGATGCGATCTGATCGGCGAGCGCGCCGGTGATCAGCGACCGGCCTATCACCTCGTGGTCGATGCCCCACGTGTCCAGGTAGTTCTCGTCGAAGAAATGGCCGAACGGACCGTGGCCCACATCGTGGAGGAGCCCGGCCATGCGCATCGTCTCCTCGACGAGCGCCGCCGACGGCGTGGCGTCGCAGGCAGCGCTCAGCGATGGATAGAGGTGACGGGCCCATTCACCGGCGAGATGCATCGAGCCGAGGGCGTGCTGAAAGCGTGAATGCTCCGCGGTGGCGAAGACCCACCAGGCGCTCTGGAGCTGGTGGATGCGGCGCAGGCGCTGCATCCAGGCCGTGTCGACCAGGTCTTGCTCGGAGGCACCGCCGGGCGCCCCCCCGGGACCGCCCTTGGTGATGCGAAGGTATCGGTAGATGGGATCGCTCGAGAGGTTGACTCGCGAGTACTCTGCCGGTACGTGGGTCACGTGGCGATTATCCCCATGAACGCGGACCTCGAACGGGGCATCGACCTCTTTAACACCGGTCGCTACTGGGACGCGCACGAAGCGTGGGAGCACGTTTGGATGACCGATCGCAAGGGCCGAGACGCTGGTTTCTACAAGGGCCTGATCCAGGTCGCGGCCGGATGCCTTCACTACGGGAAACGCAATAGGCGGGGCGCCATGAACAAGTGGACGAGCGGCGCGGACTACTTACGGCCATATCTGCCAGGGCATCTCGGCGTCCGCCTGGCCCCGCTGATTGCAAGCGTGGACGGTTTCCTCGCGGCCATGAAAACACGTGATTGGCCCGAGCTGACGATGCCGCGGATCGCTTACGAGTAAGGCGGGAAGCGGCGACCGGCCGACTTCTCGACCAACCCCCCGTGGCCGAGCCCGGCCAGGTCGATCGGCGAGCCGGAAAATACGAAGGGCAACACCAGGTCGAGAGACGTGTTCTTGCCGAAACCCGCACAGGACGCGATTCCAAGGACGGCCGCCCTTCCCAGGCGCCCCATCCAGAGCATCGATCCGGGGTGGGCAGGCATTCCGAAGCGGATCAGCTCGCCTCCCGCACGCTCCAGCTCCGAGTAGGCGGGATCGAGCGGATCGATCGACGAGGCGCCGGCGAAAAGTACGAGGTCGGCGCCGGCCTCGGTCGCGTGGGCGTAGGCCGCCGCCACCGCCGGCCGCTGTCGCGCGACTTCCTCGACGCCCAGGATTTCGGCGCCGTACCAACCCAGCTTTCGCTGCACCGCCTCCGCGAACATCGAACGCGCGGCCGGCTTGAGCTTCTCGGTCACGACGATTGCGGTCCGGAGCGGAAGGAAAGGCAACAGGTCGAGCACGCGGAACTCGAGCGCCATGTACGAGGCCTCGCGGACGACCTGCTCCGGCACTGCGACCGGCGTCACCTTGCAGCCCGCAACCTCCTCCCCGGCATCGACCGCCTGGCCGTCAAAGAGCGTGAACAAGGCGATCCCGGAGAGGGCGTTGATCTTGCCTACGAGCTCGGCGTTGACTCGGAGGAGGCCCCGTCGTGTGGCGCGTAGCCTGTACTGGCTCTGCGCCGGGCCCTCGACCTTGAGCGGCCCCAGCTTCGCGATCGCGTCCGCCAGCCGGCGTCCGGCTTCGTCCTCGTGTATGTCACCCGGCTCGAGCTCCACGGCGTGGACTTCCGGGTGGTCGCGCAAGAGCGATAGGTGCTGGGCCCCGAGCACCGTGCCCTTCCGGAGGTCGGGCCCAAGGTCATGGGTGAGCACGCGGCCTTCGATGTCCGCCGCCTGCACCGACCCTCCGTCCAATCGCACCGCCTTCACTTATTGAGAGGATAGATTCGCGATGGTTCCGACGCTCCGGCTCTACAACACCTTTACCCGATCCAAAGAGGAGCTGCGGCCCCTTCGGGAAGGGGTCGTGCGCATCTACTCATGCGGCCCGACCGTCTACCGCTACGTGCATGTCGGGAACCTGCGCACCTTCATGCTGCCGGACCTGCTGCGACGCAGCCTCGAATACCTGGGCTATGAGACCGAGCAGGTGATGAACATCACCGACGTCGGGCATCTCACCGACGACACGTTCGACCGCGGCGAGGACAAGATGCTGGTTTCGGCGCGCCTGGAGAACAAATCTCCGGAAGAGATCGCGGCGCACTACACGGCCTCGTTCATGGAAGACGCCGCCAGGCTGAACATCCGGCGCGCGGACCATTACCCGCATGCCACCAGCTACATACCGCAGATGATCGAGCTGATCCAAGAGCTGATCGCCTCAGGGCATGCGTATGAGGTTGGCGGCACCGTTTACTACGACATCGCAAGCTTCCCGGCGTACGGCAAGCTCTCGCGCAACAGCATCGACAAGCTGCTCGCGGGCGCGCGCGGAGAAGTGGATCCGCGCAAGCGACACCCGGGGGATTTCACCCTGTGGAAGGCCGCCGGCGAGCACCGTTTGCAGGTTTGGCCCAGCCCCTGGGGCGAGGGCTTTCCAGGCTGGCACATCGAATGCTCGGCGATGTCGATTTCGCTGCTCGGCGACCGGTTCGACGTCCACACCGGTGGATCCGACAACGTGTTCCCGCACCACGAGGCGGAGATTGCCCAGAGCGAGGCTGTCGCCGGCCATCGAGTCGTGACCTGCTGGATGCACGGAGGCTTGCTGCTGCTCGGCGGCGCGCGTATGGCGAAGTCCGCCGGAAACTTCTTCCGCGTGTCGGAGCTGAAAGACCTGGGCTTCGACCCGCTGGCCTTTCGCTACCTTGCGCTGCAGGCGAAGTACCGCACGAAGTTGGACTTCAGCACCGAAGGCCTCGCGGGGGCCGATCGCGCTCTCAGGCAGCTGCGGGAGCGGGTCGCGGATTGGTCGAACGCCCCTCGCGCGACCGAGACAGAAACTGACGTCGGTGGCTACGAAGCTCGCTTTCGCGCCGCGCTGGCCGACGACCTCGACCTGCCGTCCGCCATGGCGCTTGTGGCCGAGCTCGTTCATTCCGGCGCGGCACCGGCGGACAGGGCCGCGCTTCTGCGGTCATGGGACAGGGTTCTGGGACTGGACCTCGACCGGACGGCGCCCGAAGAGGCGCTGCCGCACGGCGCCTCCTCCCTGCTCGAAGCTCGCGAGAAGGCACGCGCCGTCAAGGATTTTGAGACGTCGGACCGGCTTCGCGATCAGCTCTCGGCCCTGGGCGTCGCCGTCACCGACACCGCCGAAGGCCAGCGCTGGAAGAAGACCCAGCGAACTACGCCCCAAAAATAAGGGTGGGACCGAACCTTGCGGTCCGATCCCACTAGAGGAAGGGTTTGTCGGCTTAAAGCCAGGTCATGACTGCGGCGGAAGGGACGTCGCGAGCGCCGGCCGCGAGCCCTTGGTCTTGCTCGAACCCTGGCCGTGGCCCCCGACCGGGGCGTTGGCGTTGGGGTTTGAGGTGCCGTTGCCGGTGACCCCGGTCTTGGTCTTGGTCTTGCCGTTCTTGTCTTTCTGGCTGTTCGAGTCGCTCGTCGTGTCGCCGTGCGTCCGCGCAAACGACGCCACGCACTGGCCGATGCCGTGCACGCCGAGACGCTCGGCGCTGGCTTTGCAAGCGTTGACCTGGGTCGTCACCTGCTGGCCCCAGTTGGTCGGATTGACGCTGCCGGTGATCGCAACCTCGGTCGCCGCGACCGCGAAGGTCGTTGCCGCCGCCGCGACCGCGATCCCGGTCAGGATCTTCACGCCGATTGCGGCTCCGGCGCCGCCCAAAAGTCTCTTCATGCTCCCTCCTGGTTGCATAGGTCTCCGAAACGGGATGGGGCCGGCCGTCATCGGATCCAGGATCCGATGCAGCTCGTGCTCGATCTCTCGCTCGAAGTTGTTCATGTCTGACATGTCGGGAAGAAGAAACGCACTTCTAAGCCGGATCAACCATTTTTTGTTCGCGCATGTCGGCCAGGGTGACCTGCAGCTGTTTCCGAGCAGCCGCCATTCGTGAGGAGACCGTCTGTTCGGCCACGCCCAGCGCGGCCGCGATCTCGCGGTTGCTGTAGCCGTGGTAGTGGCGCATCACCAGCGCAGCGGCCTGCTTGGTCGGAAGCTTGCGCAGCTCCCGGATCAGGTCTGATCGTTCGGCGATGGCGCTCGCATCAGGCGATGGCGAGGGCCGGCCGAGCCGTTTGATCAGCTCGCCGACCTGGCGAAGCCGGTAGCGCCGCCGGTCTGAGATCGCGACGTTGATCGCGATCCGGTGCAGCCATGCCTCGACCGGGGCGTCGGGCCGCCACGAAGCCCAGCTCTTGTAAGCGCGCTCGAAGGTGTCCTGCGCGCAATCCTCCGCGGCGGCCCGATCGCCCAGGAGCGGAATCAGCGTGCCGAGGACCTTGCGGTACGTGTTCCGGTAGAGCCTCTCGAAGTCGGCGTCCGATCCCGGCTCGTACTCATGCTCGCTTGACTCCGAACGAATGTTCGTCTACTCTCCCCAGGGCGTATGGCCAGCTTCCCGGCATTCGATCCAGCCGACTTCCAAGGGGAGATAACGCTGGACCACGTGATTTCTGAAGCCATTCCGAATTTTGCCCCACTTCCGACGGAGCTCCGACCCGAGCTCGTGACCGCGCTGGCCGGCCGCGGCATCCAGCGTCTCTACTCCCACCAGGCCGATGCCTACCGCGCCGTCAGGCAGGGGCGGCACCTGGTTGTGGTGACGCCCACGGCCAGCGGCAAAACTCTCTGCTACAACCTGCCCGTACTCCAGCGCCTGCTCGAGGATCCTCAACGGCGAGCGCTTTACCTCTTTCCGACCAAGGCCCTGGCTCAAGACCAGCTGGCCGAGCTGAGCGCTCTCAAGCATGGCCTTCCGATCGAGCTACGAGCCGACACGTACGACGGCGACACCCCGCCCGGCCGGCGCACTGCGATCCGCGAAGGCGGCCACGTGGTGATGACGAACCCGGACATGCTGCACGCGGGACTGCTTCCGCATCACACCAGGTGGCGGCGCCTGTTCTCGAGCCTCGATTTCGTGGTGATCGACGAGCTGCATACCTACCGCGGGCTTTTCGGCAGCCAGGTCGCCAATGTCATACGTCGCCTGAAGAGGATCTGCGACTTCTACGGCTCGAACCCAATTTTCATCTGCGCCTCCGCGACCATCGCCAACCCCCTGCAGCTCGCCAAGCGACTCCTCGAAGAGGAGAACGTGGAGCTCGTCGAGCGCAACGGCGCGCCCCGCGGCGAGCGGCGACTCATCTTCTACAACCCGCCTCTCGTCAACCGAGAGATGGGCATCCGCCGCAGCTCGATGCTGGAGGCGCGCCGCGTCGCCGCGCCGTGGATCCGCGCGGGCACGCAAACCATCGTGTTCTGCCGCAGCCGGCTGCAGGTCGAGGTGATGCTGAGCTATTTGAGGCAGGACCTGGCGCCTCGCCTCGACGCCCACCGGCGCGTGCGCGGCTATCGCGCCGGATACCTGCCCCTGCACCGGCGCGAGATCGAGGCAGGCCTGCGCAGCGCAGAGATCACGGGCGTCGTGAGCACCAACGCTCTCGAGCTCGGCATCGACATCGGCAGCCTGCAGGCAGCTGTGTTGGTTGGATACCCCGGGACCATCGCGTCGACCTGGCAGCAGCTCGGACGAGCCGGACGGCGGTCAGGATCGATCGGAGTGTTCGTCGCGTCGAGCTCGCCGCTCGACCAGTTCATCGTCCGCCACCCCGAATACTTTCTGAGCGCGGACCCGGAAGAAGGCCTGATCGACCCCGACAACCTTCTCCTGCTGGCGGGCCACCTGCAAGCGGGACTCTTCGAGCTTCCCTTTGAAGACCAGGAGCGGCTCGGCCGCGCCAATGTCCAGGAGCTGCTGCAGGTTTTCGAAGAGGATGGCTCCGCGACACGATCGGCCGGCCGCTGGTTCTGGAGCCGGCAGGCCTTCCCCGCGGAGGAGGTCCATCTCCGGCGGATCCTCGCCGACAACGTCGTGATCATCGACACGTCGCATCCGCGACCCCAGGTGATCGGCGAGATGGACCAGTTCACCGCACCTGTCCTGCTACACGAAGAGGCGGTCTATCTACACGAAGGCGCGCAGTTCCACGTCGACCGGTTGGACTGGGATGAGAAGAAGGCCTACGTGCGACCGGTCGAGGTCGACTACTACACGGACGCGCTCGCGTCCGTAACAGTGCAGGTGCTCGACACTTTCGATGGGCCGGCCGGCGACGGAGTATCGCGAAGCCACGGCGAAATCAAGATCACCAGCCTGGCAAGCATGTTCAAGAAGATCCGGTTTCACACGCACGAGAACATCGGCTCGGGACCGATCCACCTCCCTGAGCAAACGCTGCATACGACCGGCTACTGGATCACGATCGATGAAGGACTGTGGCGATCGCTGGGCCGCGAAACATTGGAAGCCGGGTTGCAGGGGATCGCGCACGCATTGCGTCACGTCGCAAGCCTCCACCTGATGTGCGATCCCCGCGACCTCGGCTCGGTCGCGGAGGTTCGCTCGGTGACGACGCTGCTCCCGACCGTCACCGTGTACGAGGTCTACCCCGGCGGCGTGGGCTTCTCCTCGCGCATGTACGACCTCCACCGCGATTTGCTCGACGACGCGGCGGCGCTGGTGCGCGATTGCCCATGTCTCGCGGGCTGTCCGTCGTGCGTCGGCCCGCTGCATCTCGTGGAAGGAGCCAAGGAAGCGTGTCTGCGTCTTCTCTCCGCGACCGCCTTACCCGTCTAGGCGCACCTCCGAGTCCCCGCCCTCGTCCCGCACGGCTGCTGCCACGCGGTTTCGAGGAGATTCCGACGCGCTACGGCACCGCGGTCATGCGCCAGGACGTCATCCCGCTTCCGCCGCTGGAGCCCCACCCCGGCAACGTCGCATATCTCGACACCGAGACGACCGGACTCAGCGGCGGCTCAGGGACGCTCGTGTTCGCCGCCGCGGTGGCGCGCCCGATCGATTGCGGGCTGCGCGTGGCTCAAATCTTCCTGCCGCAGCCGGGCCTGGAGGCGGCGTTCCTCGACGCGCTGCGCGACGAGCTCGAGCCGGCGAGTGAGGTCGCCACCTTCAACGGGGGTTCGTTCGATCTGCCCGTGCTGCGGACGCGCTGGATCATGGCGCGCATGCCAGATGAGCTCAGCACGGCTGCGCATGTCGACCTGCTCACGCTGGTGCGCGCCCTCTACCGGCATCGCCTGGAGAGCTGCACGCTCCGGATGGTCGAAGAGCGGGTGCTGGGTTATGAGCGCGATGACCCGATACCGAGCGCGCTCGTGCCCGATGCGTATTTCTCGTACCTCCACGCGGGCTCGCTCGACGTCCTCGAGGCCGCACTCGAGCACAACCGGCTTGACGTGATCAGCCTCGTCCACCTTCACTCGCGATTGCTCGCTCGGCTGCGAGGTGACGAAGCTGGAATGGACGCGGCCGACTGGCTCGCCCTCGGGCGCCACCGCTTCCGTCGCGGCTCGAGGGCTGATGGATGGAGAGCGCTGCGAAACGCCACCTCCTTTGCGAAAGGTGAAGCCTCAGCGACGGCGGGGCTGCTCATCTCCCGGCGTCTTCTGAGGCGTGGTTCCGTCGCCGCGGCGGATCGCCTGCTGGATTGGTTGGAGACGAGCGCGACGGAAGACATCCGGGTTTCGATCGCCCGAGCCCGGCTGCTCGAATGGCGCCGGCGAGACCCTCACCTCGCCCTGACCATCGTCGAGGCCGCCCAGCGGCGGATGCCCGACCAGGCGCGTGAGCTCGACCACCGCAGGGAGAGACTCCGCCGGAAGGTGGAGTCAGACCGCGGCCGGAACGGGAACCGCGACCACCGCCGGAAGCGCCAGGTCCGGGAGGGTCAGCTCGAAGCTCCCATCTCGGACAGCCCGGCCTAACGCCTCGACGACCGCAGGGTCGAACTCCGTCCCGGCTCCCGCGACCACCTGGTCCTGCGCTGCTTTCGGCGTGATGCGGACGCACCCTCTCCCGGCGGTCGAGGCCTCGAATCTCTCGGCCACGGCAAGGATGCGGGCGAGCTTCGGAATGTCAGATCCCATCAGGCCGTCAGCCCTGCCGCCGGCGTCCCATCGGTCGTGGTGATGGCGTACCGCCGCTACGACCTCGACCGGAAACTTTGCCCCGGCGACGATCTTCTCGCCCTCTTCGGCATGGCCGGGCGCCTCCGCCTTGTGGCCATCGGGCGACAGGGTCATGTGCCCGACGTCGTGGAGGAACGCCGCCGTGCGCAGGTCATCCGTCTGGTCCGACGACAGGCCCGATCGCCGTCCGATGGCCTCGGCGATCGACGCCACGCGGCTGGAATGGCCCTGCGTGACCGGGCTGCGATGGTCGACGGCGTGCGCCACCGCGATCATCACCTGAGGACCCGCGTCGGCGAGCATCGGCACCAGGCCGCCGTCCGCCAGCTCGAGCTCCGTCACCAGTTGCGGGAACGTGCAGGCGCGATCCTTGCCCTCGCGTTTCGCCAGGTAGAGCGCCTGGTCCGCGGCCGCAATCAGCTCGCTGGCGGTGAAGGCATCTTCCGGGTATGAGGCGACGCCGATGCTGAAGGTCAGGTGCTCGTCGGGGGTGGTCGACACCGCCGCCGCGTGCACCGCGTCCACGATTCGGTACGCCAGTCGCTGCGCTCCGGTGGCGTTGGTGTCGGCCACCATCACCGCAAGCTCGTCGCCGCCGTAGCGCGCGACCATGTCCTGCGCACGCGCTGCCGCTTTGACGATGCGGGCTCCCATCTGGAGCACCAGGTCTCCGTGCTGATGGCCCAGCTCGTCGTTCACCGACTTGAAATGGTCGAAGTCGATCAGCAGCAGCGAGAGGGGGTTGCCCACCCGGTCGGGCCGCGCAAAGGCACCCTCGAGCCGGCGCCGGAACTCTCTCACGTTGGCTAGGCCCGTCAGGCTGTCGGTGGTCGCCTCCTGGCGGCTGCGCTGGTAGCGGAGCGCGTTGGCAAGCGTCACCGCCGTGCTTCCGGAGAGCGCGTTCACCGCGAACAGGTCCTGGTTGGTGAAAACGCCGCCGGCCTGGTTGAGGCTGAGGATCGCGGTGACGCCATCGCCGGAAGCGATCGGGACGACCAGGGCCTTGTTGTCGGCGGCAAACACCGCCTCGCCCGTGATGGCGGCCTGCGAGAGCTGGTGTTCGTCCATCGGCTCGTCCTCGGCCGTGGGGGTCGAGGCTCCGCTTCGATTGGCGCTTGCCACGACCGTGAACCCTTCCTGCGAGGAAAGGATGAGCCGGCCGCGCTCGGCGCTCGTCATCTGAACGGCATGGTCCGTCAGCACCACGAACACGTCCTTGATGTCGGTCGAGCCGACCAGGTTCATGCTGAGCTCCCGCAGCGAGTCGGCCTGAGCGGCTCGCTCGACCGCCGAACGCCGTTCGCGTTCGAGTTCGCGCGTCATATATCCGGTGGCGAGAGCGACGACGAGGAACAGGAACATCTTGCCGATCGTGGCGTTGGGGTCGACCGCAAAGTTCGACGGCGTGAAGCTTCCTCCGACGAACAGGTAGAGGAACGAGACCACCAGCGCGGAGACGAAGCTAGCGGTGGCGCCAAAACGCACGGCGTTGGTGATCACGGCGAGGAACAGCGCCAGGAAGAAGGGGCTGTTGAAACCGTTGGACAGGTAGACCAGGGTCGTCGCGAAAAGGATGTCCAGAGTCATGGTCGAGAGGCTGAACTGCTTTCCCGGCTGGTATCCCCGCACCAGAAGGACGTTGACTCCGATGTTCATCGCCCCCCAACCGGCGAGCACGAAGTCGATGGTGACCTTCTGGTTCGCATCGGTATGGGGATTCACGTTATTGAGCACGCCCAGCACGATCAGGAACAGCCACCGGAAGACCACGGCCACGCGCTCGCCGACACGACGGCGGTCGGCATCGAAAGTGGCGTCGATGGCCAGGGCGCGGATGTCCTGCCAGCGCTTGGAGGGAGTGCTGCCGGGCTGGTTGTTCATGGTGTGGCGTCGACCCACTCCGTGAGGGGGATTAATTATTCGCCGATTTCGCGACTGAAAACGGCCTTATTCGCGTTAAACGCCATACACATGGTGCATCCTGGGGTCCGATCCGGTTCAATATGACGGCCAAAATGCCTCGAACGGGCGTTCAGCGCCCACGCCATCGCACTCAACGCGGTCAGTCACTGGTCGAGTTCGCGATCTCGTCCATCGTGCTGCTCTTGCTGATGATGGGTCTGCTGGACCTGTCGCGCGCCTTCTATTACGCCGTCAGCCTGCAGGGCGCGGCGCGTGAAGGCGCCCGCCACGGAGCCTGGTTCGACACCAAGTCGCGAGTCAACATCTACCTGGACGACAGCGACATCATGTCGGCGGTCCAATCCGGGCTCAACGGATCAGGCATCAACTGCACCGGAGTCAACGGCATCAACTGCTTCGTGCCGAGCGGCTGTCTCGCGGGAGCGGACGGCAACACCATCAACAACAAGCCGTACGCCGCTTCGAACTACCCCGCGACCACGCAGACGGTAAACGTCTACATCTGCTACACGTTCCCCGGGGGAGCGCAGCAAGGCTCTATGGCTGTTCACCCGACTGACAACTCGTGGCGTCTCGGCGACATCAACGTCGCGATCCTGATGAACTTCGGCTTGATCACGCCGTTCATACAGAGCATGTTCGGCAACGGCATCAACATGGCCTTCAACGAGCACTTCACCATCCAGGGCAAGCCATGAAAGAAAAGCTCGTTCGATGGTTCCGCAGCCAGCGGTCTCAGGGCATGACCGAGTTCGCGCTCATCGCCCCAGTCATCCTGCTGCTCACGTTCGGCATCATCGACTTCGGCCGGGGGCTGTACTTCTACATCACCCTGCAGCAGGCGGCCAATGAGGGCGCTCGCGTGGCGGTGCACGCCTCGGACTACGTCGACGCGAACGGCGTCGGCTGCACATCGCCGGCTTACGTGCACTGCTGGCCGACCGACGCCGATGTGGCGGCGGCCATACAGGCCCACGCGGTCACCGAGGTGCTCGCCAACCCCTGTCCGAACGGCCCTCTGCCCAACGGCGGCAACCCGGTGGGTTCTCCCCAGCTGCCCGCGTCCAACACCGGCTGGATCTTCATCACCGACCCCAGCACTGGCGGCGATGGAAACGGAGGGAACGTAGTTGGAGCCAACCCCGCGACCTATACCGTAGCGAACGGGCCGAAGGGCGGGCTCGGCACGCTGCCGGCGCCCGGGCCGGCGTGCCTCGGCATCAAGTCAGCAACCGGCAACGAGCCGATCAAGGTGACGCTCTGGTTCAACTTCCAGCCCCTCACCCCGATCATCCAGCAAGTTGTCGGCAACAGAATCGTCATCACTGCATATGCGGTCTACCGTGCTGAGTACTCGAACTAAGTCGCCGCAGCGCAAGCTGCAGGAAGGACAGGCCATTGTCCTGATCGCCTTGCTGATCCTCGTGCTGTTCGGCATGCTCGGCCTCGCTGTCGACTCAGGCCGCTCATACGTCGACCGGCGCGACCAGCAGGCCGCCGTCGACGCCGCCGCGCTGGCGGCAGGCGACTGGTACGACAACTACCCGGATTACAATCCAGACCTCGCCGGCATCACCATCCCGCAGGCGACGCAGGTCTACCAGAACAACCTCCACCTGTACGGCCCCCCGACTGTGGTCCCCACCCACGACCCGGCATACGGGCTCAACAGCTCCCTGACCAAAGACACCTGGACCGACACGTGGGCCGCCCAGGGCTACCAGCTCACGATCACCGCCATCAACACCCTGTTTAACGGATACCAGTTCCAGTTCGACAGCACTCATGCCTTCCCGTTGGCCTTCATGCAGATCTTCGGTGGACCGTCCAACGTCACTATCGTGGCGACGGCGAGCTCCATCGTTGGCAACCAGCGCCAGACGCCGGCCCTCCTCACGCTGAGCACGCAGAACTGCGCGACCAGCTTGAGCGGCAACGGCACCCTCACGGTCCTCGGAGACGTTTACAGCAACGGCACCGCCTGTGTGAGCAGCGCCCTCCACCTGGCCGGGAACTGTTACGGGGCAGCCGGCTCGACTTGCAGCACCGCTCTCTACTACTGCTACAACGCAAGCCCGGGCTTCGTCCCCTATGCCGCCAACCCCAGCTGCAACGCCGGCGACATCCAGGGAATGCCCGTGGTCCCCGCGCCCTCGCTGCCGGATCCCGGCTACATCGCTCCCTCTCAGGCTTATTACTCGGGTGCCGGGGTCTTCATGGACCGCGGCTCGTACACCGAGATGACCCCCGGCCAGTACAACTCGTTTGCCCTCAGCGGCGGAGCCGGCTGCTACTTCCTCGACGCCGGCGTCTACACCTGGAATGGCGGCTACTCGTCGCACGGCGGCCTGGTCTCCAACGAGTTGAAGGCACCCAATGAGGAGCTTTGGGGCGCGGGTGCGGGCACGACTGCTCAGGCCGTCGCTCCTTTCTGGGGCGCTGCCGGCTGCGCGGGCTCCTTCACGGCGACCACGGTATCCGCCCCCGGCAACGGCATGAAACACCAGGGCGGCAGTGGCAACTGGGGTATCGAGCTCACGGCGGGCCGCTACGACAAGTTCATCGACCCGACCCTCGGCGTCGTCCAGAACCCGTGCTTCAACTCACCGGGCTGCAGGCGCGAGAGTGCGCCTTCAGCCTGCGTGCAGCTGCCCACGATCGACGCGAACAACCAGGGCATCCAGATCACCATCACCAAGAACTCGCCTGGAGCCCAGTACTACCGCGCCTACATCAACCCGTTCGGCTGCCTCCCCTACACGAATCCGATTACAAACCTACCTGGAACCCCGAATGACTTCTCTTATGTCGGCCGCTACCTGGCTCCTGGGTTCGCGGACACAGTTGGCAATCCGCCTGCCTTCGGGGTTGGCCCCACATGGACGGGTGACCTCGTCAACGTCGAGAGCCCGGCCTACCCGTGCGGCCTCTACGCGACCGTGTCGATCTGCAACATCACCTACAACACCTTCAACATCCAGAGTCCGCACCTTTGCTTCGCACAGGTTCGGAGCGCGGGATGCGAGACCCCCGACGACGAGACGCAGCCCCAGTGCTTCCAGAGCTGCCCGCCCAGCGCGGCGACTCCGCAGGAGAACGCCCCTATGGAACTTCAGTACCCACCGTACACGGGTGGAGACGTTGCGAACGAAAACTACTGCGTGGTATCACCCAACCCAGGTGACCCGAACGCGCCTTGCACGACGGCCAAGGTGACACCTGGAGCAGTCCAGTTCTACTTCCCGAATAACACCTGCATGGACCAGAACGGCGGCGGCTACACCCACGTGTTCTCCGGCGAGCAGTACAACTGGATCGTCATCTACTCTCCGCCCGGCGCAGTGTGCAACGCTCCGGGTGGCAACAAGCTGAACGGGAATGCGCTCACTCAGTACATAGGAACCATCTACACGCCAAGCTCTTCCTGGGACATCCTCGGCACAGACAAGGCACCCCTGGCGGGCCAGGTCATCTGCTACACGGCGCAGGTCACTGGTAACGGCTCCGCGGGCATCGACTTCAACCCGAACTACGCCCCCGCCCCGCCGGCCGCCCGCCTGATCAACTAGAGGCGCGGCCCCAGTCCTCTTCCGGTCGCACCAGCTCTGACCGCCCGCCGTCCGGAAGCGGCCGCGCCTGGTAGCCAAGCGATCGCAGGGCCTCGTCGATCCACAGGAGCGCCATCTCCTCGGTGTTGGACCAGGTTTCGGATGACGAGCCGGGCACCCCGGTGTCGATGACGACCCGAGCGGCCACGCGTAGCAGGCGCCTGGCCAGTGGCGCCGCCTCGGGCACGCTCAAGGCGAGGTCCTCGAGAGCCCGCGAGAGCATGAAGCAAGCGGAGTTGAAAGTCTGGGCGTCGATGGTTTCGGCGCCGGCGAGCCGTTCGGCCAGCCCAGCCCTGAGATCGGTGGGATCCATGCTCCCGGTTATCATTTCAAATGGCTGGGAGATGGATCTAACCGAACCTGTATTGCTTACGCCCGAGGGGCTGGAGAAGCTCAAGCGCGACCTCGAGGTCGCGCTGAAGCGCCGCGCCGAAGCGGGTGAGCGCCTGAAGGAGGCGTTCCAGCCAGGCGACATCGAGGACAACCCCGAATACGAGCAGGCGAAGGAAGAGGTCGGGCTGCTGGACAGCCGGATCTACGAACTGCAGGAGATGATCGGGCGCGCGCAGATCATCAGGGACACGCATTCGAGCATCGCCCAGCCCGGCTCGACGATCGAGGTCGTGGACACCGAAGGCGACGTCGAGACCTACCACCTGGTCGGCGCGGTCGAGAGCGACCCCTCCGCCGGACGCATATCCGTCGAGTCGCCGGTGGGAAGGGCGCTCGTGGGAAAGAAAAAGGGCGACAAGATCACGGTCAGCGTGCCTGCCGGCTCACTGACCCTGACGATCAAGGCGGTCAAGTAGCACCACGTCGCTAACAGCTTCGGCTGCTTCATCGCACGAGCTCGATCCCGAAGCGATCGCCGACCGCACGACGGTTGGCGTTTTCTTCCGCCAGGCGGCGCGCTATGGGGACAAGCCACTGATCCACTACCGGCGGGGTGACGCATGGCAAGTCGAGACCTGGGCAGACATGCGGCGCCACGTACTGGCAGTCGCGTCAGCGTTGATCGCCGCGGGCGTCAAGCCACACGACTCTGTGCTCCTCATCTCGGAAAACCGCGTGGAGTGGGTGTATTGCGATTTTGCGATCCAGACGGTCGGAGCGGTCACGGTCCCCGTCTACCCGAACAGCCCCGCGGAGATGGCGCAGACCATCGCCGCCGACTCCGGGGCGACCTATGCGATCGCCTCCGGCGCACCGCTGGCCGCCAAGCTCAAGGTGGATGGCGCTCTTCTACGCCATATAGCCACCATGGACGGCGAGGTTGCGGACTGGGTTTGCCAACCGCCGCCCAACCTCGCTGAGATCACGGCGCGCTCGAGCCGCATCGCTCCCGATGACATCTGCACGATCGTCTACACCTCAGGCACGACCGGCACGCCGAAAGGCGTCGAGCTGGCACATCGCAACCTCGTTGACACCGCTCGGGCCGCCGTCCAGGTACACCCGATCACCGACCAGGATTCATCGCTGTCGTGGCTGCCTCTCGCCCATGTCTTCGGGCGGATCAACGAGATGTTCGATGGGATGCTGTACGGCGGCGAAACCTGGATCTCAGCCGGCCCCGACCACCTTGTTGAAGAGCTCCAACACGTGAAGCCCACCGTGATGTGCAGCGCGCCTCGTGTCTACGAAAAAATGTACGCCGCGGTCATCGCTCGCGTGCACCAGGCGAGCCCGGCCAAACGCGCAATCTTCAGATGGGCCGTGAGCGCCGGTACGCGATTTTCGCAAACGGAAAACCCTGGGCCGGTCCTCAAGGCTAAGCGCAGCCTGGCGGATCGTCTCGTCCTCGCTGGATTGCGGAGACAGCTGACGGGCGGCCGGATGCGCTTTTTCATCAGCGGCGGGGCGGCCCTTGCGCAAAACATCGAGGAGTTCTTCTGGGCGGTCGGTGTCCCGATCCTCAACGGATGGGGACTCACAGAGACGTCATCCGGAGTTTGCTCCAACACCCTCCGCGAGCACCGCTTTCTGACCGTTGGCAAACCACTTCCGGGAATCGAGCTGAAGATCGCGGACGACGGCGAGATCCTGGTGAGAGGCATCGGCAACATGCTCGGCTACCACAACAACCCGGCGGCAACGGCGGAGGTCGTGAAGGACGGCTGGTTCTACACGGGCGACATCGGAGAGATCGACGCGGATGGTTTTCTCAAGATCACGGACCGGAAGAAGTCGCTCTTCAAGACATCCGGTGGAAAGTACATCGCACCTGTGCAGCTGGAGCACGAACTGCTGAGCGATCCGATCATCGAACGTGCCGTCGTCGTCGGGGATGGACGGCCCTATGTGACCGCGCTCATCGTGCCGAACTGGCCTTCCGCGCGCAGCCAGGGCCTGGACGATGCAAAGCTCACGGCGCGCATCCAGCAGACGGTGGACAAGGTCAACTCGCACGTCGGCCACTGGGAAACCATCAAGTACTTCACGCTGCTTCCGAAGGACTTCACCGAGAAGGACGGTGAGCTCAGTCTGAAGCTGGACGTCAAGCGCAAAGTCGTCCAGGAGCACTACCGGGACCAGATCGAATCGATGTACACAGGCAAAGCCAAGCCCGCGTAATCTCTCGATCATGGCCGGTCCCACCGACATGTCCGAGCTCCACCTGGCGCTCGATCGTCTTCGCCCGCAGCTCTGCCACTGCGGGTTCAAGGGCGAGTGCCTGGGCTGCAAAGGCATCGAGATGGTGCGAGCGCAGGCCGAGGCCGTGGTCGCTGCTGCGAGCCAGCCAATCCTGATCCAGGTCGCCCAGGAGTCCTCGATGAACGACATGACGACCCGGTTCCAGGCCATGTCCGAGCGCTTGATGGCAGACCCGGACATCCGCCGCTCCGCCGAACAGATGCAGGAGCGCCTGATGGCCGACCCCGAGACGCGCCAGCTGCTCGAGGAGCTGATGCGGCGCCTGGGCACCCCGCCCGAGGAAACGCCGAACTAGCTCAGGTCGTTGTCGTGGCCGTGGGGGTTGCGGGAGCCGCCGGCTTGGGGCGGCGCATCGATGTGCTCCAGAACGGGATCGGGCCTGTCTGCAGCTGCTTGATGATCGCCTGCTCCTGCACCGACGTCAGCTTCTTGTTCGTGACCGCCGTGTCCAGCAGCGGCGTCAGCTTCGCGATCAGACGGGTGCGGAACTGTGCCTCGGTGACCGGCGGGTTCTGCGCGGCCGCGATCTGCGACAACGTCATCCCGCTCGCGAAGTCGGTCTTCAGCTGTGCGTCCGTGATGCCGAGCGCTGACGCGGCGGCGCTGATGAGCTGCCCCGTGTATGCGCCGATGGTGGCGCCGGCGCCCGGCCCTGCCACCGGCTTGCCGAGATTCCCGGCGAGGGAGCACGGCGGCTGGGCCGCCAGCTTCTGCTTGATAGCATCCGCCTGCGCCTGGGTGAGGTCCTTGTTCTTCACCTCGTCGGCCAGGGTCTCGCCGATCGCTTTCTGAACCGCCGCGTTGACCTGGACCTGGCTCTTTCCGAGGTCGCTCGAGAGGTGCGAGAGGAAGTCATTGCAAACAGCTGACGCACCGGTCTTCTGGCTGACGGAGGCGGTGCCGGCCGCCGCCGGCTGCGCTGAGGATGGGCGGAAACCCACGTTCAGACCGGCGGCGGAAGCCGTGACCAGGACCGCGGCACCCGCGACGAGGACGGCGCCCGCGGCGAATCCGAGAACTCTCAGGTGGCGGAGCTTGGCAAGGCTTGTCATCACCTCTTGAGTATCACAACCGCGCCGTCAAACCATCATCACGCTGAACGTCAAGGTTTTGTAAGGGGCCCTTCCCTCTATATTCCGGGCATGGAGTCACCGCCCAGCTCGGGCTGGTCCGGGAAGCACGCGGTCGAGCTGTACGTGCGGACCTACACGACCATGCTCCAGAGCTCAGGCGAGATCAAGGTCGAGTCGCTCGTGCAGGCGCACCTGGGCATGGGCTCGGTGCTGCACCCGCTGGCGGCCGAGCCGCAGACCGACATGGGAGCCTTGCTCTACGCGGTGCGCCGCCTTCCGGAAGCGATCAACCGGTGCCGGCATGTGGTGATGGGCCAGAGCCCGCAGGGTTTCCGGGCGGTCCTACATGCGGACATCCTGAGCTGGCAAAGGGTCAAGGCACCCGCCCGGCGCCGCCGCTGGTACCACGACGGCAAGGACATGCTCGCCGTGCTCATCGCCTCGGCATCGGACATCGACGACCTGATCCCGACGCTCGTCGCATATCAGATCGAGTGGAACAAGCTGCACCGCGCCCTGCAGGACGTCGAGCTCTCGGACGAGCAGGCCCGCCAAGCTGCTGGAGCAAGCGAGGACGACTGGCGCCGCCTGCACGACGCCTGGGGAGACACTTTCGACTCCAACCTGGCGTCCATCAAGCGCGAGGAATGCAGGATCGTGCTGCGCCTCATCGGCGGGAGTCATATCGGTTACGCGCGAAACGCCAGCCGCTGGTGGCTTCCGATTGCCGGGGCGATGGGCGAGATGGGCGCGCGCGACGCGCCGATCTATTTCGTTTCGTCCAACTCGCACAGCCTCGTCAATGTCCTGACCGGGGTCGCGCGCGAGTTCGAGAGCGACATCGTGGATTGGATCGGCACCCACCATCCCGAGCTTGACGAGGAGCGCCGCAAGCTGGAAGCCGGCCACATCCGCGCGTCGCGCCACAACTGGATGTACTACGGCGCGCGCCAGGTTTTTGACCAGCATCCCGATCGCGAGCGGATGCGCAGGCGGCGAGCCGAGATGGAGGCCGCGAATGGAGTCAGGCACATACCCGCCAAGGGAACCGGAGTCGACTCGGCGGCGCAGGTGTTCATGCTGTCGAAGCTCGACCCCGCCGCGATCGATCCCCGGGTTGGCACGGTCGACGAGAAAAAGCTGCGCGCGTCGGACGCATGCATCCTCAACGTCGACTATCCGCTCGGCGAAGCCGCATACCACATCCTTCGTCAGGTCGCCGAGCAGGCGTCGTGGATGAGAGGCCTATACGTCCTCGGCAAGGCGGCGACGCTGAACGCCGACGTCGGCGACGTGATGATCCCCAACGTCGTCCACAACGAGCACTCGGGCAACACCTACTGGCTCGCGAACTGCTTCACCGCCGCTGATGTGCAGCCGAACCTTGTGTACGGCTCCGCACTCGACAATCAGCGCGCGGTCACGGTGAGAGGAACGTTCCTGCAGAATCGGGACTACCTCGACTTCTACTACCAGGGCCGCTACACGGTGGTCGAGATGGAAGCCGGGCCCTACCTCGACGCCTGCTATGAGATCGTCCAGCCCGACCGATTCCCGCTCGATGAGAGCGTCAACATGGCCCAGGTCAACTTCGACCTCGGGATCGTGCACTACGCATCGGACACTCCGTACACGCAGGCGCGCACGCTTGGCGCGCGCGGGCTCAGCTACCGGGGGATGGACTCGACGTACGCCTCGGCTATCGCGGTCGCGCGGAGGATCCTGCAGCGCGAGGAGGTGCTGCTTCCCCCGGCGCAGTCGAAACCAGCCCCGGCGCAGACCCAGCACTGACGAACAGACGGTGCTCGTGCGGGTGATTGTGGTCGCCAGCTCCGTGGTGGATCTCGCCGCACGGATGGCAGCTTTCGACCTGGATCGTTGTGTGTCCGATGGCGAACTTTCCGCAAAGCCGGCCCTCGAGATCGCGCACGACGTGCTCGGCTTCTTCGAGCCGGCAGTCGCCGACGACCACGTGGCAGCTGAGTGCCACCTCTTCAGATGAGAGCGCCCATACATGCAGGTCGTGCATTCCCGTCACCAGCTCGGTGCCAGTGATCTCCCTGGTCACGGCGGCGAGGTCGATCTCGGCAGGTGTGCCCTCCATGAGGAGGTTGACCGTCTCGCGCACGATCCTCCAAGCGCCGAAGGCGATCAGAACAGCGATGCCCAGCGAGAGCAGCGGGTCGATGTAGAGCCAGCCGGTGAGCAGGATCACGACCCCGGCCACCACGACGCCCACCGACGCTCCTATGTCCCCGACCACATGGAGCATGGCGGCCCGTACGTTCAGGCTGTGCGACTGCCCGCGCAAGCCGAAGGCCACGAAGGTATTGATTGCGATCCCGATGAGGGCCGCGACGATGACGACGCCGCCCTGGACCGGTTCGGGGTGCGCGAGGCGCCGCACCGCCTCGTAGGCGATGGCGATGACGATGACGATCAGCGTCACCGAGTTGACGAGCGCGGCCAGGATGCTGACCCGGTGGTAGCCGTAGCTGCGCCGGGCGTCGGCGGGACGGCTCGCCTGCGCGACCGCGAACCACGCGAGACCCAGGGCGAAGACGTCGGTCAGCACGTGCCCGGCGTCCGAAAGCAGGGCTAGGGAGTGGGAGATCACGCCACCCACCAGCTCGACCCCAAGCACGACGCACGTGAGCCCAAGCGCGAGCTTGAGCGCCGATCCGCGCGACCTCACCTGATCCACGAACTCATCCTACCCACCGCGCCTAACGCTCTATCTCCACCAATCATTGCCCCGTTCGAGATAGGCGAGGAGCATGCCGTGGCGCAGGCCCTGGTGGCTGATGTGCAGCACGGCCAGCCCGTACCAGTCCAGGAGCAGAAGGAGGGCCTCCACCCCGGCCCGCATCGCCTTGACCCGGCTGGGCGAGAGTTTGACGGCCCTGGCGACCTCTGCCGCCCGGTCGCTGTCCAGGCGCGCCTCGCAGGCGAGGAGGTCGGCGGTGGTCAGGACCGAGGGCGGGTTGCGGTGGGTGAGGACCAGGGGGAGGTTTGAGGCCGTCCCGCCGGTGGCGACCAGCCGCTCGATGTCACCGTCCGGGGCTTGAGTCAGCTCGCGAAGCGCCGCCCGCCGCAGGCGCGCGCGCTCCTCGGGCCTGGGAGGGTCGGAAAGATACGTGCTGGCCAGCACACCCGAGCCGATCGGCAGAGTTGCCGAGCGCACCATGGCCTGCCCTCGACCGATCACGACCTCGGTCGATCCGCCCCCCAGGTCGACCATGGCCCAATCCCGGCGCACGGCGTGCCGGCTTGCCACGCCGAGAAAGCTCAGCTCGGCCTCCCTTTGAGCCGGGATGACGTGCACGGGAACGCCGATCGCGCGGCCGGCCTCTCGGACGAAAGCGGCCTGGTCGGTGGCCTGGCGAACGGCCTGCGTGGCGCCGGCGACGAGGACTTCGAAGTTGTGGGTACGAGCCCGCTCGACGACCGAGCGCAACGCCTGGATCGCGACCTTGGACCGGGAACCGATGGCGCCCGTCCGGGCAACGTAGGGTCCAAGCTCCGGCTCCTCGACGTAATGTGCGACGTCCACGAGCTTCCCGCGCACCACGTCGGCGACCACGGAATGAACGGTGTTGCTTCCGACGTCAACGGCAGCGAGACGCATCTCGAGTTCACTCTAAAGTGGCCCACTAGAATCTGGCGGTGGGAAAGAAGAAAGGGACGCGCATCGAGAAGGACTCAATGGGCGAGATGGAAGTGCCGGCGGACGCCTACTACGGCGCCTCGACTCAGCGCGCGGTGCTCAACTTCCCGATCTCCGGCCAGCCGCTGCCACGCCGTTTCATCCGCGCGCTGGGACTGGTCAAGCGTGCGGCGGCTCAGACCAACCAGGAGCTTGGCCTGCTGTCGCGCCGCCGGGCGCGCGCGATCGCCGCCGCGGCGCAGCAGGTGATCGACGGCGAGCTTGACCACCATTTCCCAATCGACGTTTACCAGACCGGTTCGGGCACGTCGACCAACACCAACGCCAACGAGGTCATCGCAACACGGGCGACGGAGATCCTCGGCGGCGAAAGGGGGTCGCGCCTCGTCCACCCGAACGACCATGTGAACCTCGGCCAGTCCTCCAACGACGTCATCCCGACCGCGATCCAGCTCGCCGCCGCGATGGCGATCCAGGATGAGCTCATCCCGTCGCTGGAGAGGCTGCAGAAAGCGCTCGAGGCCAAGAGCAAGGAGTTCTGGCCGGTCATCAAGACTGGTCGCACGCACCTCCAGGACGCAACGCCGATCCGCCTCGGGCAGGAGTTCAAGGGCTACGCCGGCCAGATCGAGGAATCGATCAGGAGGGCGAAGGCGGCGGTGGACGAGCTCGCGCGGATTCCGCTCGGCGGCACAGCGGTCGGCACTGGCATCAACACGCATCCGCAGTTCGCCCGACTTGCCGCCGCGAGGCTGGCCAAAGCCACGGGCGTTCCTGTGCGCGAGACCCCGAATCACTTTCACGCGCAGGCGACGCTCGATGCCCTCGTGGCAGCGCATGGCGGGCTCCGCACGATCGCGACCAGCCTCTGGAAGATCGGCTCGGACGTGCGCCTGATGGGCACTGGTCCGATCGCAGGTCTTGGCGAGCTGCGACTCCCCGAGACTCAGCCCGGCTCGAGCATCATGCCCGGCAAGGTGAACCCGGTGATCGTCGAATCACTGCTGATGGTGATCGCCCGCGTTTACGGAAATGACCTGACGGTTGCGATCAGCGGACAATCAGGCAGCTTTTTCGAGCTGAACGTGATGATGCCGGTGGCCGCGGTCACGACGCTCGAATCCATCACCCTCCTGGCGACCTCTGTACGCAACTTCTCGGAGCGCTGCGTCGAGGGTCTTCAGGCCACCGACCGCGGCCCGGAGCTGGTGGAGCGCAGCCCGATGCTCGCGACGGCACTCACTCCCGTCATCGGATACGACGAGTCGGCGAAGATCGCCAAGGAGTCGATCCGCAGCGGCAAGAGCATCCGGCAGCTCGCGCGCGCCAAAGGCATCAGCGAGGCTGAGCTGAACAAAGTCCTGGATCTTGGGAAGATGACAAAGCCTGGTTTGGAAGGTCCCGGCGGAGGCGGATAAGGATATGAGGCAAAACCCAGATGGTTTTGCCTCATCGCGCGTGCGGCTGCGCCGCAGGCGCTGCTCCCATTCCGGTATACGGTTCGGACTTAACTAAAAGTCTGAAGTCAAACTACGCCAGGAGACTACAGGGCAAAGTCGCGACCGGGCGGAGCCCGGTCGCCCTGGCGACACTGGTGGTGAGAAGGGCGGTCGACGCAATGGACTCGCGACTCCCGGCACGGAATTGCTGACGGCTCGGCTTCGCAACCCGCTTACTCGGTTTCGCCTCCCCTTAGTCCTTCTCGCGGTGATCATCGTGTACGGCGTCGCGGGCTACATGTTGATCGACCGCTGGAACCTGCTCGATTCGTTCTACATGGTCATCATCACGATCAGCACCGTCGGCTACGGTGAGATCCACCCTCAGTCGGTTGCCGGCAGGATCTTCACATCGACCCTGATCGTCACCGGCGTAGCTACCATGCTGTATGGCTTCGGCGTATTCGCCGAGACGCTCGCTGACAACGCGTTTGGAAACTACAGGAGACAGCGCCAGTTGGAGCGCAGCCTAAACCAGCTCAGCGACCACTTCATCCTGTGCGGCTACGGCCGCATTGGCACTGAGATCGTCACCGAGTTTGAGGACCACAAGGTCCCCTACGCGGTGATCGACCAGACCGAGGAAGCGGTTGGCCGTCTTCGCGCCGAGGGCCGGCTGCACATCGAAGGCGACGCGTCCAGCGAGGAGCTGCTCAAGCAGGCAGGCATCGAGCGCGCGCGAGGTTTGATCTCGGCAGTCGACTCCGACGAGCGCGCCGTCTATATCGTCCTCGCCGCGCGAGCTCTCAAACCTGACCTCTACATCATCGCTAGGGCCGGACGCCCGGAATCGATCCGGCGTCTCGAGCTGGCGGGCGCGACCAGGACGATTTCGCCCTACCAGATGGCCGGCCATCGCATCGCGGAGCTGGCCGTGCGCCCAGCGCTGGTCGACGTGCTGGACACGCTCCACCATGGCGAATTGGGCATCGGCGTCGAAGAGCTGCTCATCGGAAAAGGTATGGCGGCAATCGGTAAGACCATCACGGAGGCCGGGCTGCTCGATCCGTCAGCGGCGAAGTTGCTCGCGCTCAGGCGGCGGGACGGAACGCTGTTTGTGAGTCCAAGCACTGACCTTCGATTGGAAGATGGCGACCTGTTGATCGCCCTCGGAACCGAAATGCAGCTCCTGCAGTCGACTTCACTCTTGAAATAGAAGGGCCCTCGGTACAGTGGGGTCGATGGAGTCACTGGCGAGGCGGCCGGAGCGCGTCGCGCTCGGCGCCGTTTTCATCGGAGCCGCCCTGGTCGTGGCGAAGCTCGTCGTGGGCGTGCTCACCGGAAGCCTGGGCATCCTGAGCGAGGCGGTCCACTCGCTCCTCGACCTCGCCGCGAGCATCTTCACCCTGGTCGCCGTTCGCACGTCCCGCAAGCCGGCGGACCGCGAGCACCCGTACGGCCATGGGCGGGCCGAGAACGTGGCGGCATTCGCCGAGGGCATCGTGCTCCTGGTCACCGCCGCCGGGATCGCGTTCGAGGCGATCCGCCGCCTTGCCGCCGGCGGCGTGTCGGTGAATCCCGCCGGCTACGCATTTGCCCTGCTGATCGCGACGCTCGTGATCGAAGGCGGCCGGGCCTTCGTGTTGAGACGTGTCGGCCGGCTGGCCTCGAGTGATGCGCTGCTGGCGGACGCTACCAACCGCATCTCGGACGTGCTGGCCACCGTCGGTGTCCTAGTCGGGCTGGTCGGAGTACGGATGGGCCTGACCTGGGCGGATTCGGTGGCGGCTCTCCTCGTCGCGGTCATCATCGCGCGGGCGGCGGCGCAGCTCGCGTGGCGATCGGCTGACATCCTCATCGACCGTTCGGCCACTGGCGCTGAGCGGCAGCTTCGCGCGGCCATCCAGGGCGTCAACGGGGTGCGCGAAGTTCGCTCGGTGCGCGTGCGCCGCTCTGGTCCGAATCTGATCGGGGACGCAAGCATCGCCACGCGGCGAATGCTGTCGGTCGAGGCCGCCGGCGCCCTGGCCGACGACGTCAAGCGCAAGGCGCGATCTGCCCTGCCGACTCTCGAGCTCTCGGTGCTGCTCGAAGGCCAGGAGCGTCAGGGCGACCTGGTCGAGCGAATTCACGCTGCGGCCGCGCGCAACGGGGGGGTGCGCGACCTGCACAACGTGACCGTCGAGCGCGAGACCGATGGATCGCTGCACCTCACGATGCACGCAAAGCTGCCTGGCGACATGACGCTGGCCACGGCATCGCGGGCCAGCGAAGAGCTGGAACGGGCGCTGCGGGAGGAACTCCCCGATGCCGCCCGTATCGACATCCACCTCGAGCCATTGGAGCCGCACGTCGTCAGCGGAGAGGATGTGACCGCCCGGCGCGCGCAGCTGGCCACTCGGATGTGCGAGATCGTCGAATCGCACCCCGAGGTGCGGCGCTGCGTCGACGTGGAGCTCAGCGATCGCCACCAGCGCATCCACGCCCATGTCGTGGCGGAGGTCGCCGGCGACATCAGCCTCGAGGACGCCCACCGAATCGAGACGGAGCTCGAAGAGATGATCCGGCGCGCGTTTCCAGAGGTGCACGAGGTGGTGGCGCGCGCGACGGCATGACCGCGGCCCTGGTGCGATGAGAGCTGGTCGGGCGTCAGACCTTGCGGCTCTTGTCGAGCTGTGGCGAGGGGAGGTGCGCGCGGGACTGCGAGACAGCGTGCCGCCCGAGCCTCAGATGCAGGGACTGCTCACGCAGTTCGACTGGGGTGCACGCTCGCGCATGGTGGATGATGGTGCGCCGGAGCTGGCGGGAGCGGTCGTGGTGAGCAGCCGCGCGTCGCCCGAGGGAATCGTCGCTCGCATCGACCCTGCGGTGGCTGCCGGCGGCGACACGCCGGGAGTGATGCGGGAGCTCGTGCAGTGGGGATTGCAACTGTCTCGCGCGTCCGGCGCCGCGGCCGTGCAGGTGTGGGTAGGTCCCGGACAGGCCGGCGTCCTCCAGGGCATCGGGCTCCAGAAAGTTCGGCCATGGTGGCGCATGGATCGCACGCTGGCCGGCAAGCTCCCGACGCCGCTCCCTGTCGGCGGCTATCGACTCCTCGACGGCACGGGTATGCCAACGGGATCCTGGGCCGAGATGCACAACCGCTCCTTCGCCGACCACTGGCGCTTTTCGCCGCGGACCGAAGAGGAGCTCGTCGCGGGAAAGCCGCCTGAGCTGTGCCTGATGGCCATCACGAACGGCACGGGCGAGCCCGCGGCGGTGACGCTCAGCCAGCTCGAGACCTACAGCCAGGACCCACGGCCACAGTCCGTCGGCCTGGTGAGCTCGGTCGGAACCGTGCCGGACCATCGAAGACGAGGCCTCGCCACCTGGCTGGTGGCCGAAACGCTGCTCCGCCTGCGGAACGCCGGCGCGACCTACACATCCCTGTACGTGGACGGTCTCAACGAGACCCGAGCCTTCGACGCCTATCGCAAGCTTGGCTTTGAGTTGGCGTTCGAGACCGAGGTCTGGGAAGCTACCTTCCGGTGAGAACCGCTTTGACCGTGGCCGTAGTGCTGGCGATCGCGGCTTGCGGACCCTCGAATCCAGGTTCGGCCTCCGGCAAGTCCTCTGGGATCTCGCAACCCGCGCCTCCCCCACCAACCCTCGCGGCCGCCATTCGCAAGGCGGTTCATCTCGGGCCCGCCGGCGACGCGACCACCGTTTCGCTCAGCTTTGGGTTGAAGGTCCGCGACCCGGCCGGCCTGGCCAGGCTGATCGCGTCGGGCCATACCGTCTCGGCCGAGACTTACGCCGCCGAGTTCGGACCGGACCCTGTCGCGGTCCGCGCCGCGGTCGCGTGGCTGCGCCAGATGGGATTCAGCACCACATGGCGAGCCGGTTCGGGCCTCATCGCCGCCGATGGTCCGGCTCCGCGGGCCTCAGCTCTTCTACAAGTGGACATCGAGAGCTTTCGCCAGGCCGACGGCACGACCTTCTACGCCACGCTCGACGAACCTCGCATGCCCACGCAGCTCGCTTCAGCCGCAAGCAGCGTCAGCGGCCTCGACAACTACCGAGGCGCACGCGTGCTTGCGGTGCGTCGCGGCGGCCTCACGCCAACCGACGTTCTCGCTTTCTACAACCTGAAGCCGTTGCGGGATGCCGGTCTCGATGGAACCGGCCAGACCATCGTGCTGCCCGAGATCGACGACCTGCCGAATCTCAACGACCTGAACAAGTTTGCGACGGAGTTCGGCCTTCCGCCTTTTGACTCGTACCTCACCGTAAAACGCGACCCGAACTGGGGCACACCCGAGAAACCTCAGGGCGAGGCGGTGCTGGATCTCGAGATCCTCCATGAGGTGGCTCCGCAGGCCAAGCTGGTGATCTACCTATCGGCGGCCGACTTCGGCCATGGCGACCGGGCGTTCGACCAGATGGTGACCGAACACCTCGGGTCGATCATCTCAGAGAGCTTGGGCGCTTGCGAGGCGGATACCTCCGGCGGCCACCGCAACGCGTATGCCAGCATCCAGGACCGGGCGATTGCGGAGGGGATGTCGCACTTCGTGGCCAGCGGCGACAGCGGCGCCTACACATGTGGGGAGGACCAGCCGCCCGCGGGAAGCTTTCCTTCGACTTTGCCCACGGTGACGGCGGTTGGCGGTACCACCGTCTTCGAATCGCAGCAGGGCACATATTTCAAAGAGATGGCGTGGGGAGGTCCGCTCGACGAGAGCGGCAGCGGCGGTGGTGCGAGCCAGTTCTACCCGGCCCCCGATTACCAGAAGATCGTCCTCAGCTCATTGGGTCATGCCCTGCGCCAGGTCCCCGACGTGGCTGCCGATGCGGACCCCTCGACGGGTTTCCACATCGTGTTCGAAGAACAGGACGGGCAGGTCGGCGGGACGTCCGCTGCAACGCCGCTGTGGGCGGGAACCGTCGCCCTGGTCAATCAGGACCTGATCAAGAAGGGACTTCGCGAGGTCGGTTTCGCCAACCCGGCCCTGTACTGGATGGGCCAGAACTCGTCCACCCTTCCCGCCAGACCATTCCACGACGTCACGACCGGCAACAACCTGGCATATGACGCCGGCGCGGGCTGGGATTTCGCGACGGGCTGGGGCAGCATGGACGCAGCCGCGCTCGACGCGGCGTGGATCCTCTACATCAAAGGTGGGGGCTCGTGAGAGAGCGTGGCCCCGACCGCCGCCAGGGCCCAGGGCGCCGGGCGGGGGAAACCGGCGCTCGACCGCTCGAAGGACCGCCCCTGGTGAACTGCCCGCATTGCGAGTCCGTGGTGCCGGCCGGCGATTTCTGCGGCCACTGCGGCGCGCACCTGGTCACCGCAAACGCCTCCCGCACTCACGCGTTTGCGGCGGTGCCGTCGGAACGTGTTGCGCACCCGTCGATCATCAGCACGCTGTTTCCGCACCTGCCCCATCGCCGCGGGGGGGCGTTCCGGTGGGCGCTCATCGCAGGTGGCGCCGCGGTGCTCCTGCTCGCCTCGCTGCACCTGTTCGCGCCCGCGACCATCGCGGCGACCTTCCTGCTGCCCGTGCTCTACCTGCTCTACCTGTATGAGGTCGAGGTCTATGAGAACGAGCCGTGGCTCCTGATCGCGGCCACGATGGTGACAGGCGCAGTGCTCGGCTACGCCTTCACGAATTACTCGGGCGACGCGGTGTCGCGGCTCGACCTGACCGGCGACCGCGAAAACGCCTTCGTTCTGGCGGGCGTCGCGATTCCGATCGTCGCCCAGGCGCTGATGCTCGCGGGTCCGCTTTTCCTTTACTTCATCAGGCCTCGCTATCGCGAGCCGCTCGATGGGCTCACGTTCGGCGCGGCTTCCGCGCTCGGTTTCACCTTGATGAGCTCACTCGTTGCATTCTGGCCGCTGATCCAGGGCCCGCTCCTGGCCACCGGTGCGCCGCTCGACTGGTCACTCCGGCTGCTCCGGGCGGGCATCCTGGTGTCATTGGTCAACGCAAGCACGACCGGCCTCGTCGCCGCGGCGATCTGGCTTCACCGCTACGACCGCCGCCGCGCTGGACTGCCCTGGACCACGAGCATCCTTGCCACCTCGATCGTTGCGATTGGCGCGCAGGTCCTCATCGGAATGCTGGGATTCGCCATTTCCGACCTCGTCGCATCGACGGCCGTGCTGCTGATCGAGACCGTCGCCCTCCTTCTATATGTAAGGCTCGTCATCCACCAGTCGCTGCTGGTCGAGGGAGCCGAGCACGAGATCGGTCCAGACGCACCGTGCCCGGAGTGTCACCGCATCGTGCCGGCGATGGCTTTCTGCCCGGCATGCGGGGCCGCGAGAGCGGCCGGCACCAAGCAAGGCCGGACGCGCGCGGGGGGCGTGGCCTAGTGTCCAGCTCCGGAAGTTCGACGGAAATGCCAGGGGCGGCGCTGCGCGGCGCCCGTGGCACCCTGCGGGCTCATCCGGCTAGACGGCCGATCTCTGCGTTGCCGGCTGCGCTACTCGCTTACAGGTCTACCGACAT
>Ga0073928_10001920_pt1 | contig 38110 bp, 28 predicted proteins | sample PaiPotPPA55metaG_FD_76969 | JGI IMG/M metagenome (GOLD analysis project Ga0073928, IMG submission 76969) | Iron sulfur acid spring bacterial and archeal communities from Banff, Canada, to study Microbial Dark Matter (Phase II) - Paint Pots PPA... ... | reverse complement strand
CTGCTCGATATGCTGAGATATCACAAATTCCTAAGAGGACCGTTCTGGGTGCCGGAGTATGGTTCCGCAGACGATGCCGCGCAGTTCAAATATCTGCTTAACTATTCGCCGTATCATAACGTCAAAGATGGCGTGAGATACCCCGCAGTTCTGTTCATCACGGGCGATGGTGATACTCGCGTGGCTCCTCTGCACGCGCGGAAAATGACGGCCCGCCTTCAGGCCGCCACGGGGTCCAGCCGTCCGATCCTGCTGCTGTATGATACAAAGTCCGGCCACTCAGGCGGCCGTCCGCTGAACAAGCAAATTGAAGAAAATGCGCAGGCGCTCAGCTTTCTGTTCATACAACTTGGAATCGACGCAAACTAGAACGTCGCTGAGACGCGGTGCGGCATAAATTCGAGGGAATCCATGATTCGATCCGCTGTCATAATCTTTGTAGGGATTGTTCTCACTGGGGGAGTAGTTTGCGTACCAAGCGCGAACGCGCAGGCCCAAGCTCCTGCCGGGCCGATCCGCCTCGCGGTGGATGCGTCGCGGGCGCCGCAAAGAATTCTTCACTCGCACATGCAGATTCCCGTGAAGCCCGGGCCGCTTACGCTTTACTACCCGCAATGGATTCCAGGCGAACACATGCCGGATGGTCCGATCATCGAAGTGGTGGGGCTGAAGTTCACCGCGGGCGGAAAAACGATACCGTGGCGGCGCGATCTGGTGGAGATGTTTACATTTCACCTGGAAATTCCGCCGGGCGTTAGCACGCTCGACGCAGACTTCGATTTCCTTCTTGCGGGCGCTGCGTCGGGATTTTCTGCGGGCGGTTCCGCAACGGCTTCACTCGACATTCTCAGTTGGAATCAAGTTTTGCTCTATCCGGCGCTTCCCGCGCACGACGTGATGTTCGAGCCCAGCCTTCGCCTGCCGGCGGGCTGGAAGTTTGGAACCGCGCTCCCTGGCGCGAAGCAGACTGGCGACACGATTTCGTTTGCGCCGGTGAGACTCGATGCGCTCGTGGATGCACCCGTCCTCTCGGGACGATACTTCCGCGCCATCCAACTGACGCCGGGTGAAAATCCCCCGCATGAAATCGACATCGCAGCGGACAGCGCGGCTGCACTGGCAATGACGCCCGAAACGGAAATGCAGCTCAAGCACCTGGTGGCTGAAACGGGAGCGCTCTTCGGCGTCCGACACTATCGCGGCTACCATTTCCTGTTGACGCTGAGCGACGACGTTGCGCATTTCGGCCTCGAGCATCACGAATCGAGCGACGATCGCGTGGCTGAGCGCGATTTGATCGACGAAAGCGGCCGAATCGACTTCTCCGGACTTTTGCCGCATGAGTTCGTTCACTCATGGAACGGGAAATACCGGCGACCCGCCGGCCTTGCCACTCCGGATTACCAGAAGCCGATGAAAGACGATCTACTTTGGGTCTACGAGGGGCTCACAGAATATCTCGGCGACGTTCTGACGGCGCGCAGCGGGCTTCTAACGCAACCGCAATCGCTTGAACAGTTGGCGGTGCTCGTCGCGCAGTACGAACATCGTCCCGGGCGCGATTGGCGTCCCTTGCAGGATACGGCGGATGCGGCTCCGTTTCTCTACGACTCGACGCCGGATTGGGCGAACTGGCGGCGCAGCACGGATTTCTACCAGGAAGGCAAGTTGTTGTGGCTCGATGTAGACGCGACGCTGCGCAAGCTGACGAACGATCAGAAGTCGATGAACGATTTCTGCAAGATCTTTCACGGCGGCCCTGGCGGCGAGCCTGCTTTGAAAACCTATACGTTCGAGGATGTCGTGGCTACGCTGAATGGCCTGGCACCGTACGACTGGTCGAAGTTCCTGCGCACGCGGCTTGACCAGACGTCCACAAAAACGCCGATCGAAGCGCTCGAGAACAGCGGATGGAAGCTTATCTACGGCGAGCAACCAAACGAAATGCAGGCCAATTCCGAAGAAACCAACAAGACTCTTAGCCTTTCGCTTTCGATAGGGGTGTCGGTGAGCGATGACGGAACAATCGTTGACGTGATTCACGGCGGACCGTCTTATGCGGCCGGACTGGGGCCGGGCATGAAAATCGCAGCGGTGAACGGCCGCCAATATTCGCCCGTGATTTTGCGCGAAGCGGTCAGTTCCGCAAAAAGTACAACCGAGCCGATTCAGTTGATGGTGGCGAATGGCGCGCATTTTCAATCCTATTCGGTGGACTACCACGGCGGCATCGTCTATCCGCACGTCGTGCGTGATGAAAGCCGCCCGGACTATTTAGGCGAAATTCTTCACCCGTTGGCGCACTAAGATTCGCTTACTTCGGACGGCGAAGCTTGACGCACACAGCTTTAACGGCAATTTCGCGTGCTGGAGTTTTGCGTGTGCGAACGTGAGGCGTCGCGATGAAAAATAAGACGTTCGTGATTCCTGGGATACTCTTCATCGCGCTGGGTATCGGCGGGTTCGTTCATCCGCGCATTCTCATGCCGGGCAAGCAGGATGACCTGCAAGTAGGCGGCCAGCGAATGATTGTCGAGACTCGGCGAGTCGTCGAGATCCCGGCGTTTCTGAGTGGCTTTCTCGTCCTGGCCGGCGGCGGACTCATTTTCATCAGCGGGCGCGAAAAACCCTCGGGAGTTTCGAACAACATACGCACAATCAAAAAATAAGAAGAACAACGGACACGGATGGCTACCAAGCGCACGAACGAACCCTGGATGACCGCAAACGACTACGGCCGCACTCTTCCCGCTTTTACTGTGAACCTTATCGTGGCAAATCTCCCGAAGTCCATTTCGTTCTACAAAGAGATATTGGGAGCCGCGGTGGTCTATTCCGATCCGGATTTCGCTTCGCTGCGAGTGAAGGATCTTGAGTTCATGCTGCATGCTGATCACGCGTACGATCATCACCCCTGGCATGCGCGGCTCACAAAGGGCGAGGAACGCGGTCTAGGCGCGGAATTGCGCCTCTTTTATACCGATCCTGATGTGGTCGAGGCGCGCGCCCGGCAATTTGGCGCCGTGATTCTTCAGCCGTCACAGGACAAACCGCACGGCTGGCGCGATGTAATCGTCACCGATCCCGACGGCTACGCTTGGGCCGTCGGAACCCCGCTCAAGAAATAAAATTCTGTGATGCACTCGGCCCTCGCCCGGCTGAACTACTTGGAAATCCACACTGGAAGTGCAATCATTCCAGTCTCCTTCACCTCGCAGCTCGATCGATATTCCGGAGGAAGAAATGAACCGTCAATTGCGCTGTGTCCGAGCGGCGCTGGCTATTTTGTCCATCGCAACGGCTGCGAATGCCCAGGCGCCGGCCGAAAAGCGCGCGATCGCGTTTCAGGATTTGATTTCCATGCTTCGGCTGAGCGATCCGCAGATTTCGCCCGACGGCAAATCGATCGCGTACACCGTAGCTACTCCCGACCTCGAAGCCAATCGCAGCGTGCGCAACATCTGGATCGTACCGGCGGCAGGTGGCGAATGGAGGCAATTGACACGCGGCGGAAGCGACATGCGCCCACGATGGTCGCCGGACGGAAAGAAACTCGCGTTTCTCTCCTCGCGCGAAGGTGAGTCGCAGATTTACACGGTGGCCATCAGCGGTGGCGATGCAACGCGCATTACTTCCGTTTCCGGCGGCGCGGACAATGAGTTGTGGTCGCCGGATGGAAAATCCCTCGCCTTCGTTTCCGCCGTGTTTCCCGATTGCAAGGAATTCGCATGCGACGAGCAGCGCGATGCGGCCGCAGCGAAGAACAAAGTGAAAGCGCGCGTTTATGAAAAGCTTCTGTTCCGCCATTGGACGCATTGGTCCGACGGAAAACGCAGCCACTTGTTCGTCATTCCCGCCGATGGCGGCGCGCCGCGCGATCTCACTCCTGGCGCTGATTACGATGTGCCGCCCTTCAACGTCGGCGCTCCCGAAGCGATTGCATTCTCGCCCGACAGCGGCGAGCTTTGCTTCACGGCTAACACCGACAAGGATGAAGCGCTCAGCACGAACGGCGATCTCTTCACCGTCGCAGTCAGCAGCGCGGGCGAACCAAAACGCGTCACGCAAAATCCCGCGAACGACTGGGAACCTCAGTATTCGCCCGACGGAAAATGGATCGCCTATCGCGCGCAAACGAAGCCCGGCTTCGAATCCGATCGCTGGCGTCTGATGCTTTACGAGCGCTCCAATGGCAAACGCATTGATTTAACCGAGAACTTCGATCGCAGCGTGGAGTCCATCGCCTGGTCGGCGGATAGCAAGGCCATTCTCTTTCAGGCGGAAGAGAAAGCGCAGTTGCCGATCTATGCCATCGATATCGCCAGCGGAGCGAAGAGTTCGCCTCGAGCGATTCTTGCGAACGGCCACAACTCGGAATTCGACATCAGCAAGGACGGGCACACGATCGCATTCACGCGCTCCACGCTCACGATGCCCGAGGAGATTTTTGTCGCGAATTCGGATGGCACGGACGTACACCAGATCACTCATCAAAATGGCGCGCTGCTGGCTCAACTCGAACTCCCTGTCGTAGAGCCATTTTGGTTCGCGGGCGCGGAGAATACGCAAGTGGAAGGACTCCTGCTTCGCCCGCCCCATTTCGACGAATCAAAGAAATACCCGATGCTATTGTTGATCCACGGCGGCCCGCAGGGCGCGTGGGCAGACACGTGGGGATATCGCTGGAACCCGCAGGTGATGGCCGCGCAGGGCTACGTCGTCCTGATGATCAACCCGCGCGGCTCTACCGGCTACGGCCAGACGTTTACGGACGAGATCAGCCGCGACTGGGGCGGAAAGGTTTACGAAGACTTGATGAAGGGCGTCGACGCGGCGGTCGCGAAATATCCGTTCATCGATGGCTCGCGCGTCGCCGCAGCTGGCGGCTCCTACGGCGGGTACATGATCGATTGGATTGCTACGCATACCGGCCGTTTCAAATGTTTGATCAGCCACGCCGGACCGTACGACGCCGTCAGCATGTACGCGACGGAAGAGCTGTGGTTTCAGGAATGGGAGTTCGCCGGGCCGCCATGGACGAACGCCGAGCCGTACAAGAAATGGTCGCCGTCGGAGTATGCAGCCGCGCTCGGGAAATTCAGAACGCCCACACTGGTAATTGGCGGCGAGCTCGATTTCCGCATTCCCTACACGCAGGAACTCGAGTTCTTCTCCGCGCTTCAGCGGCAAGGCGTGCCGTCGAAACTCGTGCTTTTCCCTGACGAGGGCCACTGGGTCCTGAAGCCCCAAAACAGCCAATTCTGGTACGTAACGTTCCTCGCTTGGCTCGCGAAGTATTTGAAATAGCGCGCCTTAGCGAGGATGCGCTCGTTTATCGACTGCGACATTTCGCAGTGGTATTTCGCCGCTCCGCGGTCCTGTTTCGCAGGCTATCGCAACTTACTGGAAGTGCTCGCTGTAATGGTTGTTGTGGCCTCGTGAGGGGCAATTCCCAGTCTCAGTAGTTCCCACAATTGACGCCGTCGCAACGCCGGTGCCATGCTCGCCGCTCCTGTTTCCCTCGGAGCTTCTCGATGCAGGCGTCTTGGCGTCGCCACATCTACGCATCGTTCGCGCTGCTTGCCGCCTCCCTGCTGGCTCCGCGAACGAATGCCGATAACCTGACCATCACCAGCTCGCCTCCAGGCGCCACAATCGAAATCGACGGCTCCGCAGCCGGCGTCACTCCGTATCACATCAAATACCCCGGCGGATACTTTCACAAGCCGCACAGTGTTTTCGGCGAAAGGCTCGAGCATTCCATCAAGGTGCGCATTTCGATGAAGGGATATGCGGTTAAGGAAACAATGGTCACGGACGGACCGTTCGATTGGGTTTCGATCAACGGAAAACACCACGGCAAGTACTGGTTGCTGACGAGCGACCACTTCGATATTCGACTTGAACCCCTTGCGAAGCCCACGGAAGTTTCTTTTGAAGCAGCCGAGAAAGCCGGACCGTTGCGTCCCGCGCATGACAGGGCCCGCGCCGCACTTGAACACCCTTTGCCCGAATTCGGCAGCGTCACCTTCACATCTGACACAGCGAGCGCGGAAATATTTGTCGACCAAAAATTCATGGGACAAGCGCCGGCCACGTTTCGGTTAGCAATCGGCTCCCACCACATCGAAGTGAAATCCGCCGGCAAGCGAACGTGGATCCGCGATCTTGAGGTATTGAGGGACAGCCAGCTCACCTTGCATCCGGTTCTCGAACAACAGCCGTAAACTCACCCGCTTCACACACCGCACAGCCGCCAGAATCAAGGTTGACATCTCTTCGGCTAACTCTTGTAATGAATTGCATCTAGCTTATGCTGCCGCTATTTTCAACTCGCTCGTGATAGCTTCCGCTCAGAAGCAGTCACGCAGCAGCACGTCGAAACGCCATGCCTTCCTGGTCGGATCGGGAATTCTTCTCAGCCGGATCGCTGGACTGGTTCGCGAGCGCGTCTTCGCGCACTACTTCGGCAATTCCGACGCCGCCGACGCTTTCAAAGCCGCGTTCCGAATTCCCAATTTTCTTCAAACTTTGTTTGGCGAAGGCGTGCTCTCCGCTTCCTTCATTCCGGTTTACGCGGGGCTGCTCGCACGCAAGGACGACGAGGAAGCGCGGCGCACCGCGGGAGCAGTAGCAGGCTTGTTGGCGCTCGCCACGTCGATCCTCGTCCTCATCGGCGTTCTGGCGACTCCCTATCTAATTGACTTGATTGCGCCTGGCTTTCATGGCGAGAAGCGCGAACTAACGATTCGCCTGGTGCGAATTCTCTTCCCCGGCGCGGGCTTGCTAGTTCTTTCCGCGTGGTGCCTCGGAGTCCTCAACAGCCATCGCCACTTTTTCCTGTCTTACACCGCCCCGGTAATCTGGAACGCAGCAATGGTTGCCACGCTGTGGGGATTTGGACAACGCTATCCGCAATATCCGCTCGCGAGAATTCTGGCGTGGGGTTCGGTGGTTGGCAGCGCTCTGCAAGTCGGCGTGCAATTGCCCGTCGTGTTGCGACTGCTGCGCGGCTTGCGGATCTCTTTCAGTTACCGCGCCGAAAATGTAAGAACGGTCGTGCACAATTTCGTCCCGGTCTTCATTGGCCGCGGCGTCGTGCAGATCAGCGCGTACATCGACGCATTGCTGGCCAGCCTGCTCCCCACGGGAGCGGTCGCGGCGCTTTCGTACGCGCAGACGCTCTTCCTGCTTCCGGTGAGCCTGTTTGGAATGTCCGTATCCGCCGCGGAGCTGCCGGCAATGTCTGGGGCGCTCGGCGATGAAAAGGAAGTAGCCGAGGCGCTGCGCGGGCGCCTTGATGCGGGCCTGCGGCAAATTGCGTTTTTTGTGTTGCCGTCGGTGGTGGCGTTTCTCGTGTTGGGCGATGTGATCGTCGCCGCCATTTATCAGACGGGCCGGTTCACGCATGCCGATGTGATTTATGTTTGGGGCATTCTGGCAGGCGCGACGGTCGGGCTACTTGCCCAGACGCTCGGGCGATTGTACTCGTCGACTTACTATGCGCTGCGCGACACGCGCACGCCGCTGCGTTTCGCAATTGTACGCGTTGTCTTGACGACCATTCTCGGCTATCTTTGCGCGATTCCGTTGCCGCCAATGCTCGGCATCGAGCCTCGTTGGGGCGTCGCCGGACTTACGATTTCCGCCGGAATATCTTCGTGGGTCGAGTTCACCCTACTGCGCCGTACGCTCAATCGCCGAATCGGCAAAAGCGGGCTTCCTGTGGAATATCTCGCGAAGCTTTGGGCCGCGGCTCTGGCCAGCGCTGCGGTCGGCTGGACGGTTCATCATTTTCTCGAGAATCTCTCGCCCGTTTTGCTGGCTCTTGTCGCACTGGGCGCTTACGGAACCGTCTATTTCGCGGTGACCTTTGCGCTCGGGATCGCAGAGGCCCGCTCGTTATTTGGCCGTGCGATGGGCACGCTCGGTCGCGCCTAAAAAATCGAGAGCAAAATTGACCGCAACAACTCAGTCGGGGATCGCGCGGCGCGCCGAAACGCTGCGGTTCGGGTCGGCAGCGATCAGTGGCTCGCGGCGCGGTGTATCTCGATGTGCCGCGCGAAGATACTGCACGGGCCACGACGCGGGAAATTTTTCCTCATCCGCCGCGTGAAGCGGCCAGTACGGTCGCCGCAGGAATTCTCGCGCCATTACGATCAGGTCGGCCTTGCCCTCTCGAAGGACTTCGGTCGCTTGAGCAGCCGTCGTAATCATGCCCACGGCGCCTGTGAGAACGTTCGCGTCGCGGCGGATCGCTTCGGCAAACGGAACTTGATAGCCGGGACCAATGGGAATTTTTGCGCCGGGAACGGCGCCGCCGGATGAGCAATCGATCAGATCCACTCCCAGCGGGCGGATCTGTTTTGCCAGCTCGATCGATTGCTTGAGATCCCAGCCGCCCTCCACCCAGTCCGTCGCGGAAATGCGGACGAACAAGGGAAGATGTTCCGGCCACACCCCGCGAATCGCTGCGACGACTTCGCGCAAGATTCGCGAGCGGTTCTCGAATGAGCCGCCGTAAGCGTCTGTACGTTTATTCGAAAGCGGCGAAAGGAATTCGTGAATCAGGTAACCGTGCGCCGCGTGGACTTCGAGAACGAGAAAACCGGCGTTGAGCGCGCGCCGTGCCGCATCTGCGAATGCTTTGACCACGGCGCAAATCCCGTTCTCCTCGAGTGCCGCCGGTTTCGGGTACGACTCGGAAAATGAAATGGCGCTGGGCGCAACGGGAATCCAGCCGCCTTCGGATACGGGGACGGCCTCGGGAGTTTCCCAGGGAACGCGAGTGCTGCCTTTTCGCCCGGCGTGCGCTAGTTGCGTGCCGGGAATCGCTCCCTGCCCGCGGACGAATCGCGCGATCCTCGAAAGAAACTCGATGTGATCATCCTTCCAGATTCCCAAATCCTGCGGGCTGATGCGCCCTTCGGCCGTTACGGCGTTCGCCTCAGTGAACACAATGGACGCCCCACCCACGGCGCGGCTGCCGAGGTGGACGAGGTGCCAATCGGTGGCAAAGCCGTCCGGGCTCGAATACTGGCACATCGGCGAAACCATGATTCGGTTCCGCGCGGTCAGGCTGCGCAAAGGCAGCGGGTCAAAGAGCATCAAAGTCTCCCCAAAGGCGAAAGCTGCGCCGCAGAGTCAATTGCGGCGTTCCGATTAATCGTTAGGCTTGTGGTTCTTCATGTGCGCGCGATTTGCGACGGGGTCAAGAAGGCGCAGAACGTGCTCTCGCGCTTGCGAATCGAAGCGATACAACAAAACCGCGTCGGCAGCTCGATCATTTCCGAGCAGCTCGAGCTCCGGATTATCGATTACGATGTCGCCGTTGTTCTTGAGGCGGAGTTCACTGCCCACCTGTAGAACGATCCTGGTTTCATCTTGCGCTGCTTTTTTCTGCCCTGTTGTTGCCATTTTTTCCTCCCGAACGATATCAATGAATTTTTTCGCGGCGCGCCCGAATCAATTTCTACGGAAAACTCCTTCCGAGTAGATGTTGGGGCTGGCTCAAAGGTGACAACTATTATTCTCCAGGGGACTTTTTCTTGGCTTTGGCAGGTTCGCCGGAAGTCCATGCGGGCGTATCGCTCGCGGGAAACGATTCGAGCGAAGCTTCTTCTACAACATCCACGGCTTCGGCGGGCGGCGGGGGCTGGGGGATTTCCGCGCTGCGAACTGGCGCCTTCGGCCACTTCCCCGAACGCAGATTCGTCTTTTCACGTTTAGACATAAGCGCAACTCCAACTTCTACGGTTACCACGCGTGGCGCGAAGAATCAAGTTTCCGCGGCCAGGTTGCAGTCGCGCAAGGTGCCGCCAAATCCGAGAACGGAGGCCCGCCGAGTTCGAGCGTTCCCGATAAGAAACAGAGAACGCCTCTAATTCCCATTGTAAACTCTTACAGCAAACCGGAAGAGGTGGTGACGAACCATGAGCGGAAATTCCGAGAGTACCTACGAGTTTCTTCTGGACACGTATGAAACCGAAATCTTGAAGATCACGGGGCTGTGGTCCGCGTTTCCAGATGACGCGATGGATTTTAAGCCAGCCCCGAAATCGCGAACCGTCCTCGAGCAAATGGATCATCAGGTGAAGTCCGAAGGCGGATGGATGCCGAAGATGCTCGGCATCGACATTGGAGATCCGATTCCCGCGGAGAAGACGAAGCGCGGCTATATCGAGAAGTATCGCGCGGACGCGACGAAGCGGCTTGCGCTCTTGCGAACGAAGCCAGACGAGTGGTGGCGCGAGCCGACCACTTTTTTCGACGTGCCGCGCTCGCGCGCGTGGGTGTTCATGCGCCGCGTGAATCATTCGACCCATCATCGCGGACAGCTTGTGGTCTATTTGCGGCTGCTGGGAACATCCGTGCCGTCGGTGTACGGGCCGACGGCCGATACGGGCGACAAAGTTATTTATAAGTTTTGATGTCATTTCGGGCTCGCAGTTTGGGCGTTAACCTTCGCGGAGTTTGTGGCCGGCGAGATTTCCAAGACCATCGTACGCGGCGTACTTGTACATTTCCGAGAGCGTCGGAAAATTGAAGACGAAATCGATGAAGCGATCGAGAGTGCCGCCGACTTCGAGGACCATCATTCCCGTGTGAATCAGCTCGGTGGCGCTTTCACCGATGATGTGCACGCCCAGCAACCGGCGATCGTCGCGCCGAAACAGAAGCTTCACAAGGCCGCTTGTGTCGCCCGCCATTGCGCCGCGGGCGTTGTTCGCGTAACGCGCCCGGCCTACTTCGTATTCGATTCCCTTCTCTTTGCAGGATTGTTCGCTTTCTCCAATCGCGGAAAGTTCGGGAATCGTGTAAACGCCCATCGGCAGCTGGGAAGCGACGCGCTGCTTGTAATTGAAACCAAACGCGTGGCACACGGCGACGCGCCCCTGCTCCATCGACGTAGATGCCAGCGCGGGAAAGCCGATTACGTCTCCTGCCGCATAAATTTGCGGCACGGCAGTTTGATACGACGCGTCTACATCGATGTAGCCGCGCTGATTCAAGGCCAGGCCAATCTTTTCGAGGCCTAGCCCGTCGACGGTGCCGCGGCGGCCGGCGGCAAACAGAGCCGCTTCGGGCTCAAGCGTCTTGCCGGATTTCAGCGCAAGGCGCGCTCCATTCGGAGTGCGTTCCACCTGAGCCATTCGCTCTCCCAGAAAAAACTCGACGCCCAGGCTCGTGAGGCGCTCTTGTAGAAGCACGGAGAGTTCGGCGTCGAGAAAAGGAAGCACGCGATCGCGGCCGTCGACGAGAGAAACTTTCACACCGAGCGCGGTGAAAATCGAAGCGTACTCGCAGCCGATCACGCCACCGCCGACGACGGCAAGGCTTTGCGGGATGCGGTCCATCTTCAAGATCGTGTCGGAGTCGAAAATGAATTTGTCGTCGAACGGAATTTCCGGCGGGCGGTGCGGACGCGAACCCGTGGCGATCAGAATCACTTCGCCGCGTACTTGCAATGAGGGCTTTCCTGCGGCCGTGACAGCGATGGTGTGCGCGTCTTCGAAAGATGCTGTCCCGGCGAAAACATCAACGTGATGAGCCGTGAGATTCTTGCGGATTTTTTCGCGCTCAAGATCAACGATTACATCTTTGCGATGGGTGAAATCTTTGACCGTCAGCCCTTCGCGCAGCGAGTAATCAACGCCGTAGAGTCCACGCTGTTTCAGCCCAGAAAAATACAGCGCGGATTCGCGGAGGATCTTGCTTGGGATCGTGCCAGAGTTGACGCACGCGCCGCCAGGGTCTGCAGCGGACTCAACGAGCGCGACGCGCTTGCCGAAATAAGCAGCCTGCGCGGCGGCCTTTTCGCCCGCAGGGCCGGAGCCGATTACGATGAGGTCAAAAGATTGCACGATCGACCTCCGAAAAGAGCAAATTCCAACCGGCTCTCCTGCTGATTAGGAACGCCCGTAACTCGCTGAAAAAAAAGGGTCGACGCCATTTCTAATCGGCGGAATTCGGCCATTTTTGAAACTGGTACGAATTGCACTGCGCACTCGCAGCAGAGGCACACATTCGGCGTGAACGCCGACGGGCGCGGGAGAGTCGTTCGTTCCTGCCAGTGCATTCTCACCTCGTTTTCACCTCGCTCTCACCGTGTTCTCGCCTCGTCTTACTTCATTTTCAACACGCTCCATCCCATCGCAACCATGTTCCACCGCGGCGTCAAATTGTAAAATGACGCTAATCGAGGCTAGCACGAAAAGACGGAATTGAAACGTGTGCTGTTGACGATTCGCTGTTAACGATTCAAGGATCCATTCTCGTTAGGGCCGAGGGAAGAGCGAGATTGCATGAAGGGAAGGCGTTACGATTGCCTGGTTGCAAATCTCTTCAGGAGCGCCACTCGTCGATGAGATTTGCGACGAGGCCCGTCCAGCCGGTTTGGTGGCTGGCGCCTAGACCTGCGCCGGTGTCTCCGTGGAAATACTCGTAGAACAGAAGGTGGTCGCGCCAGTGAGGATCGTTTTGGAATTTAGATGCTTCGCCGAACACCGGGCGTTTGCCGGACGCGCCGCGGCGGAAAATTCCGACCATGCGGCTCGCGATCTCGGCCGCCATGGCGCGCGGCGTGAGAGGCTTTCCGTTGCCGCCGGGCGTGGCGATCTTGAAGTCCGGGCCGAATGCGTCGCTGAACTTCACGAGCGATTCGATAATGAGATACGAGGTGGGAAACCAGATGGGGCCGCGCCAATTCGAATTGCCACCCTTGATTTTGACGTCCGCTTCAGCAGGCGAGTAACGCACTTCGCTTTCGCCAAATGAGAACGGCGACTTCTCGTGAAATTTCGAGAGGCTGCGGATGCCGGTGTCCGAGAGGAATTCGTCGGGATCGAAAAGGCGTTCGAGGATGCGGGAAAGCTGGTGGCGATCGACGATGGAAAGAACGTGGCAGCGGACGCCGTCGCGGGTTTCGGAGTAGCAGGCGCTGCCGACCAGATCAGGCCGATTGCGAATAAACCAATTCAGGCTGCTCGGAAAATGCCTGAGGTGCTTGAGTTCGTCTTCGCGCAGAAATTCGACCGCGAACATGGGAATCAGGCCGACCAGCGAACGAACGCGAAACTTATGGAAGTCGCCATTGGCCTCGCGCAGAACGTCGTAGAAAAAGCCGCCTTCTTCGTCCCAGAGCTGATATTCGCGCCCGCCCATTTTTTTCATGGCGGCGCCGATGCCGATGAAATGCTCAAAGAATTTCGTGGCCAGGCCTTCGTAGACCGGCCGTTCCTGGGCTAGCTCGAGAGCGATGCGCATCATGTGCAGGCAGAAGAAACCCATCCAGCCCGTGGCGTCAGACTGTTCGAGGATCGAGCCATCGGGCAGCTTGGTGCTGCGATCGACGACGGTGATGTTGTCGAGCCCGAGGAAGCCGCCTTCGAAGACGTTCAGGCCCTGGCTATCGACTTTATTCACCCACCAGGCGAAATTGATGAGCAACTTATGAAAGCATTTTTCGAGGAACTCCTGATCGCCCTTTCCACTGGCCTTTTTTTCGAGTTGATAAATTCGCCAGGCGGCCCAGGCTTGCACCGGAGGATTCAGGTCTGAGAATTCCCATTCGTAGGCGGGAATCTGGCCATTCGGATGTTGGAACTGTTCGAAGAGAAGTACCCAAAGATTCTGCTTCGCGGTCTTGGGATCGATGAGAGCGAGCGAGACGCAATGGAAGGCAAGATCCCAAGAGGCAAACCAGGGATATTCCCACTTGTCGGGCATTAGAAGAACGCGCATAGAGTTCAGGTGATGCCAGTGGAAATTGCGAATCTGTTTGCGCGATGCCGGTGGAGGCGCTTGAGGATTGTCGCCATCGAGCCAGAGCCCGACGTCGAAGAGATAAATCTGCTTAGTCCAGAGCATGCCGGAAAGCGCCTGGCGCTGAATCATGCGCTCGTCGGGTGAGGCTTTGGCCGGGTGGATCGAGGCATAGAATTCGTCCGCCTCCTGCTTGCGCTCGCGAACGATGTCGTCCACATCCTCGAGCGGCGAAGCGCCCATCTGTGAACTAACGCTGGCAAGACGCATGGGCAGCACGACGGACTTACCCGCCGGAACGTCGAGCGTGTAATGGAAACACGCTTTCGTGCCGGTGCGCCCGGGATTGACGGAACTCTCGCCATGGATGATGTGGCGATGGAATGCGTCCTTCACGCAGGTCTTGCGGCTTTCGTTGCCCGGACCAAAAACCCGGGGGCCGTTTGTCTCATTGTCGGTGAAAAGCAAATCGCCACCAGCGGGACCGTACAATCGCATCAATTCGAGAAGATATTCCGCCTGCAAGTTACCGAGAGGCTTCGCGCCGCTAGAATCGGCTTCGAGCGCAATCGCGCCGCCGCGCTTCCCTGTTGAGGCCGCGCCTGCGCGAATCACCGGTTCCGGCCACGTGGGATTCGTCCAAGACCAGGTGTTGCGGAACCATAGATGCGGCAAGAGGTGGAGAACCGCATCTTCCGGTCCGCGATTGAATGCTTCGATGCGGATGCAAATGTCTTCTGGACCAGCTTTCGCGTACTCAATGACTACGTCGAAATAGCGGTTCTCGTCGAAGACGCCAGTATCGAGGAGCTCGAATTCCTGGCCACCTCCATCGCGCCGCCGGTTCTCGTCGAGCAGTTGCGAATAGGGATATTCGGCTTGCGGATATTTGTAGAGCATCTTCATGTAGCTGTGCGTCGGCGTGTTGTCGAGATAGAAGTAGTATTCCTTCACGTCCTCGCCGTGATTCGCTTCCTGGCCGTTGAGGCCGAACATTCTCTCTTTGAGGATGGGGTCGCGGCCATTCCAGAAGGCCATCGCGAATACGAGCAGTTGATAGCGGTCGCAGATGCCCGCAATGCCATCCTCGCCCCAGCGGTAGGCCTTGCTGCGAGCCATATCGTGCGGCAGGAAGTTCCAGGCATCGCCTCCGGCGCTGTAATCCTCGCGGACGGTGCCCCAGGAGCGTTCACTGACGTAAGGGCCCCAACGCCGCCAGGGAGCTACGGCACCTTCGTCGGGCGCATTCAGGCGCTCGTGTTCGCGAGTGAGCGGGTTGGCTCGTTTGGGCATCGGGCTTCGGTGAAGCAGGTGCTGACGCTCCGCAAGAGGCGGGAAGATCGGTCAGACCGCAAGTTTTGCTGGAAAACGGAGTTTTTATACTATCCGCCTCCTGCGGTGTCAACGAAAGGAAAGCGGCCCGTTGTGTACGAAGCAGGAGGAGAGTGGGCGAGGCGTTCTGGACTTGACCTTCGAGATTTGCTATATGAGTGCTGCACCAAACGAGTTTCTCGGATATCCTTGCGTTTACCTCAGGACAGAATTGCCTCCCGGAGCGGGGAGAGATAACTTGATCGTCGAAGAACTTAAGGCACTCCAACACCAGTTCGGCTATCTGCCGGCGGATCAACTGCGCGCTTTGGCGCAGAAAATCGAAGTACCGGTTACCCGCCTCCATCAGGTGGCGAGTTTTTTTCCGCACTTCCGGTTAGCGCCACCGCCGAAGTGCAACGTACTGGTGTGCCGCGACATGTCGTGCCATCTGCTCGGCGGCGATAAGCTGCGCATGAACATCGAAAAGCGGTTTCATGGCGCGCGCGAAACGGATTTGACGATTCGCGGCGTCTCCTGCCTGGGCCAATGCGACCACCCACTGGCTGTTTCCGTGAATGACCGCATTTATGCCGATGTAGATGAGGCGCAACTGGAAGAGATGATCCGGGGCGTGCTCGCTACGGGAGAATTGAAGGAGCCGTTCGCGCGTTACGAACAGGTGCAGTGCAAGTCGGACCCCTACCACGGTCTCGACCGTTATGCGGCGGTGCGGGCGCTGGTGGAATCGCGCGATTGGGATTCCGCGCTGGCGGCGCTGAAGGCGTCGGGATTGCGCGGGCTTGGCGGCGCAGGGTTCCCCACGGAAATGAAATGGCAGGCAGTGCGGTCGCAGCCCGGGCCGGAAAAGTACATCGTCTGCAACGCGGATGAGAGCGAGCCGGGAACGTTTAAGGACCGGCACATCCTGACGCACATCGGGCATCTGGTGATCGAAGGAATGATTCTTGCGGGCCTGATCACCGGGGCGCGCAAGGGCATTCTTTACATCCGTCACGAGTACGAACATCAGGAGAGAATTCTGGAGGAAGAGCTTCGCCGCTGCCGCAAGGAAGGACTGCTGGGGCAAAAAGTCCTTGGAAGCGATCTCACGTTCGAGCTGGATCTTTTCGTCAGTCCCGGCGGATATATTTGCGGCGAAGAGAGCGCTTTGCTGGAAGCGATCGAAGGCAAGCGCGCCGAGCCGCGGAACAAGCCGCCCTTCCCCGTACAACAGGGACTGTGGAATAAGCCGACGGTGATCAATAACGTTGAGACGTTCGCACACGTGCCGCAAATTCTGATGCGTGGAGTGGAGTGGTATAAGGCGCAAGGGTTGAACGGAACTGCTGGGTTGAAATTTATCGGCGTGAGCGGTGACGTCATCCGCCCGGGTGTTTACGAAGTACCGATGGGAACGCCGGTATCCGAAGTGATATTCAACAAGGCCGGGGGCATCACGGGAGGCAAGAAATTGAAGGCGTTCGCGCCTTCGGGCCCTTCGGCGGGTTATCTGCCAGCTTCGATGGCGGACGTGCATCTGGATTTCAAGTCGCTGGCGGATGCGGGTTCGATGCTTGGATCGGGAGCGCTGGTGGTCTGCGCGGAAGGCACCTGCATGCTGGACATGGCGCTGAGCGCGACGCAGTTTTTCCGGAACGAATCGTGCGGAAAGTGCGTGCCGTGCCGATTGGGTTCGCAAAAGATGGTGGACATATTGACGCAATGGACGATCGGGAAAAGCACCGTGGACGATATGTCGTTGCTTGATGAGTTGTCGGAAGCGATGAAGCTGACGTCGATTTGCGGCTTGGGACAGGTGGTACCCGTGCCGATCGCTTCGGTGCTGAAATATTTCCGGGAAGAAGTGGAAGCGCACATATCGCGGCGAGAGTGCCCCTCTGGAGTTTGCTTCTCGGGCGTTCCGAACCGGATTGCTTCTCCGGAAGTTGTGAAATTGGCTCCCGGTGCGGCCATTTCAGTTAAGCCGACTCCTCCGCCGGCTGGGAACATTACATTGAGGAAAGCATGAGTGCGGCCGGAACTGTTGAACTGACAATTGACGGCAAAAAGGTCACCGTTCCCGCGGGCACCACGGTGTTCGACGCGGCGCGCCTAAACGGTGTCCCGATACCTACGCTGTGCCACCAACAAAACGAAACACCCGTGGGAGTGTGTCGCGTGTGCGTGGTGGACGTGGGCGGGCGCGTGCTGACTGCTTCGTGCATACGTCCTGCGGAAAATAATATGGTGGTGAACACCGCGTCGGACAAAGTGAAGGCTTCGCGAAGCACGCTCGTGGAATTATTGATGTCCGACCATCCGAGCCCTTGTACGCGGCAGCAGCACACAGGCGATTGCGAACTCGAAAAACTCGCGCAGCAGATTGGAATCAAGAAGCCGCGGTATCCACATCGCACCACAGGCCGCGGCAAGGATGATTCTTCGCCGAGCATCGTGGTGGATTTCGACTCATGCATTTTGTGCGACCGCTGCATTCGCGGGTGCAGCGAAATTCGCCACAATTTCGTGCTCGGACGAATGGGGAAAGGCGGGCAGGCGGGAATCGCGTTTGACAACAACTTGCCCATGGGCAGTTCCTCATGCGTTTCGTGCGGCGAGTGCATGGTCTCGTGCCCCACGGGAGCGCTGACGAATAAAATTGTTACGGGGACGGCATTCGCCGCAGGCTCGGATGCCGAATCTGTGAAACCCGAGGAGCTGGAAAGTCTGCCCGTGTTTCAGGGTGTTTCGGGCACTTTCCTGAGCCTGAACAAGGGCGCGGTGGTTCGCCGGCATTTCAAGCGCGGCGATGTGATTTGCCGCGAAGGCGAATACGGTTCGACGGCGTTCTACATCACGGAAGGAAAGGCCACGGTTTCCATTTCCAGCCCGATGGCGCATGTGAAGACGCATGGCGGCGCAAAAGGATTTTTCAAGAAATTGACCAGCGGGCTGGCAAAACGGCGCGACGACAGGCGCTCGGAAGAGACCAATCAGAAATATATCCACATCGATGCGCCGATCGATCTCGCGTACGAAAATCCGGTGGCCCATCTGGGGCCGGGTGACCTGTTCGGCGAAATGACGTGCATGAGCTTGTATCCGCGGTCGGCGACGGTACGCGCCGAGACGGATTGCACGATGCTCGAGATGCTGCGGAACGTGCTGGACATCATGCAGCGCAACAAGAATTTCCGCGCCATGCTCGACAAATCGTACCGGCAACGCGCGCTGGATAACCACTTGAAGGGCGTCCCCGAGTTCGCGTCGCTGACGGACGACTTTATCGCCAGCCTGCGGGATAAGGTGGAGTTGATCCGTTGCGCGCCGGGACAATTGATCTGCCGGCAGGGTGACGTTGCCGACAGCTTCTACCTAGTACGCATCGGATTCGTGAAAGTGTCGCAGAAACATCCGGGCGGCGAAATGGTGCTGGCGTATCTTTCGCGCGGCGACTATTTCGGAGAAATCGGATTGCTGCAAGGCGACGTGCGAACCGCGACTTGCACGGCGCTGGATCACGTGGAATTGGTGAAAATTTCCGGCGAAGATTTCAGCCGGATGATGAAACAGTTCCCGGATATCCGCAAGAAAATGGAAGCGGTGGAAGAGGAACGACTGCAGCAGAATCGCGAGCGGCTGTCAGTGGTGCAAAGCATTCCGCTGGAGAGTTTCCTGGCGCAGGGATTGATGGAAGCGCAGAGCTTGCTGCTTCTGGATCTCGATAAGTGCACGCGCTGCGATGCGTGCGTGCGCGCTTGCGCGGACGCTCACGACGGAGTCACGCGGCTGGTTCGCGAGGGATTGCGCTTCGATCATTATCTTGTGGCCACGTCGTGCCGGCAGTGCCGCGATCCGCTGTGCATGGTGGGTTGTCCGGTGGGGTCAATCCGGCGGCGCAATTCGCTGGAAGTGATCATCGAGGATTGGTGCATCGGATGCGGGCTGTGCGCGCAAAATTGCCCCTACGGGAACATCAACCTGCATCCCTTTGAAGTGATCGCGCAGGATCCCGATAATCCGGGCCACAAGAAAGCCACGATGAAGAAGAAGGCAACTTCGTGCGACCTGTGCACCGAACACGCTGAACCGAGTTGCGTGTACGCTTGCCCGCACGATGCGGCGCATCGCGTCGATCCGAGCAAGCATTTCGCTGAGTTGCTGGGGATCGCGCCGCCGGTTCAAGCCGCGAAGCGGTAAAGCAGAGCTAGCAAGCCGCGGGGCAGGCGCCTCGCATTCGAAGGTCGGCCCATTATCCAGGAGCAGAGCGCGAAGTGCGGATCGACAGTACACATCGGAAATGGCTGATTTTCTCGGTGTTGGTTCTGGTGACGGCGACGGCTGGATACGTCCTCTACGTCCTCCGGGCGCAGCATGGGCCGAGCGGTTCGAGCATGGCCGGGCTGATTTTCGGCAGCGTGGGATTCGCGTTCATGATTTTCGCGGCGTTGCTCGGGGCACGTAAGAAGGTTCCGGTGTGGCGACTGGGGCGCGCACAGGCGTGGATGCGCGGCCATCTCTGGCTGGGCTTGCTGAGCCTGCCTCTAATCCTGTTCCATGGCGGATTCCGGTTCGGCGGCGTGATGACGTCCGTCCTTATGATTCTTCTGATCATCGTCGTGACTAGCGGAGTATTCGGCGCCGTTCTACAGCATTACATGCCGCCCGCCATGACGTCCGATATTCCGCTCGAGACGATTTTCGATCAAATCGATCGAGTCCGCGGACAGTTGCTTCAGGAGGCGGACGAATTCGTCGAGGGAGTTACGGCCTCAGGAGGCGCGCTGGCCACCGCTGCGGTGAGCCGGGCGGCCGCGATTGCCACCGAGGAACTACCCGCAGTCTCGGCGGCGGACATTGCACCGTTGCGCAAATTCTACGATCGGGAGATGCGGCCGTTTCTCGAGAAGCCGAACGCGGGGGGATATGCACTCGCCGATTCAACGAAGGCTCATGCGATGTTCATCGGATTGCAAACGTTGTTGCCCCCGGAAGTCCACGAGACCGTGAAAGATCTAGCGGACATCTGCGAAGAAGAACGGCAGTTGCGGCGGCAAGCGCGCATGCACCGCTGGTTGCATGGCTGGCTGATTCTGCACATTCCTCTATCGCTAGCGCTGCTGCTGTTGGGCGCCGTGCACGCCGTCATGGCGCTGCGCTTCTAAAATATCAAAGGCGCGTTCCTCCCCTATTCGCCGCACTGAAGATTCTCTAGAAAAGTGGATGCGAGGCGCTGGGACGCGCGCATAATTTGACGGGCGTTCATAAAAATGATTGTTCATCATGCGATTGCGATCCTTGCGTCACCCGCGACGAGAAGCGTGTGGAGATGGCTGCGTCACCTGGGCGGGCTGGGGTTCATTCCTCTGGGTTTAGTCGATAGTTCTGTCATTCCCATTCCAGGGATGATGGACGCGCTCACGATTGTGCTCGCCGCGCACGATCGGCAATTGTGGGCCTATTATGCGGTAATGGCGACGCTAGGCTCCGTGGTAGGAGGCTACGTTACGTATCGACTGGCCCGCAAACAGGGCGAGAATGCGTTGGCGAAACGTTTTTCGCGCAAAAAAGTAGAAAAGGTTAACAAGGTGTTCGCGCGCTGGGGATTCGGCGCGATTGCGATTCCCGCCATACTGCCGCCTCCGATGCCGCTGGTCCCCTTTCTGGTGGCCGCGGGCGCAATGCAGTATTCGCTGAAAAAGTTTATCGCCGCCTTGACGCTGGGACGGCTCATCCGCTATGGGCTTCTCGCGTATCTCGGCGCCATTTACGGACGACAGATCCTGTCTTGGTTCTCGCGATTTGGTTACCCAATCTTGTACACCGTGATTGGCATCGCTCTCGTCGGCGCCGCAGTTTTAATTATTCGTTGGAGAATGAGCAAATTGAAGGGCCGCGCAAAATCAGCTGCGTAGCCCGGCAACGCCGACTCTCAGTCGCGCGGCTAGCGCTGCTAATCGAATAACTTCAAATTTTCTCTGGCCTTGTTTTTATCGTTGCTTCCATCGCCGCTTCTATCACGATTGGCGCGAGGCAACCAACGTCATCCGACGCGGGATGACAGTTTCCCAGTTGTTTCGATCTGGAGCTTTCGGTTCGCTCTGGGACACGCCGCGCATCGCGAGAACCGGTTCTTTCCTATAAGTCACTTTTGTCTCCGCTTACATTCGCCTGTCAAATCAAGTAGTTGCGACAAAACGGTCCTGTATCCTCCTGTGGCTGACATCGTGCAATGGACATCTCGTCCACCCTGCGTTTGCTAGCATCCGTGTGCGTTGCTGCACCTGCAACTTCACGCAAACAGCAGAGGTTGATATTGACTGGAGCATCGTGGAGTCAACAGAAACACTGAACCTGCGATCCAAACTCACTCCTCCGGCCGACACGGCGCGGACTAGCCTCCGTAGAATCGAACGGAGAGAGTGGCAACTGTGGATTGTGGCCATTTTAGTCACGCTAATTTTGCTGTTCGGGTTGATGGCTTTCATTCTTCCAGGGCTGGGGCTGCACGAAGCCGGCTTCTCCTTCCTTCTGCTTCCTCCCGTGGTGCGCGGTTTGGTCGCGCTAGTGCTGATTTTCGATATCTACTCGATTTATCAGCAACTGCAAATCCACCGTATGCGCAATCGGCTGTTAGAACGAGAGGAATTATTCCGCCTGATTAGCGAGAATGCGGCCGACATGATCGCCGTTGTGGACATGGAGGGCCGGCGGCTTTACAACAGTCTCGCATATCAGAAGATTCTGGGATATTCGCCTGAAGAACTAAAAAAATCGTCATCCCTGGACCAGATTCACCCCGAAGACCTCGAAGGCGTAAGAGCGGCTGCCGCCGAAGCGCGCCGGACCGGAATTGGCAAGAACTTGGAATATCGCATCCGTCACAAGGATGGGACATGGCGGGTTCTGGAATCGACCTCCAGCGTCATCGGCAACGCGAAGGGCGAACCTGAGAAGCTGGTCATCGTAAATCGCGACGTCACCGAACGGAAGCGGGCGTCGGAAGCGCTACGGCTATCGGAAATCAGTTTCCGGTCGGTCATTGAAAGCGCGCCCTATGGGATTTACCGTGCGCATGCTTCGGGAAAGTTGTTTCTCGTCAACCCGGCCCTTCAGAAAATGCTGGGATACGCCTCGCATGATGAATTGCTGCGAGTGAATCTGGCCAGCGACGTATATGGCGACCCGTTGGAACACCGGAAGTCGATTGAACTGTTTGCCAGCCAGAAGGATTTCACGGATGTTGAAGTGGAGTGGAAGCGCAAGGACAGCACTCCGATCCGAGTACGCTGCACCGGCCGAATCGTAAACGACGCCGGCCAGGACGAAGCGTATTTTGAAGTTTTCGCCGAAGACGTCACCGAGAAGTGGGTGCTCGAACGCCAGCTCCGCATGGCGCAGAAGATGGAAGCGGTCGGCAGGCTCTCCGGGGGGATCGCGCACGATTTCAACAACCTGCTGGGCGTTATCATCGGCTACAGCCAAGTCCTCAAGAGGGCGCTGCAAGCCGGAACCCCCGTTTTTGAGCACGCCGAAGAAATCGAGAAGGCAGGCCAGCGCGCCGCCGTGCTTACACGGCAACTATTGGCCTTCAGTCGGCAGCAAGTTCTAGCCCCCGCGGTCTTAAACCTCAACTCCCTGATCTCGGAAATGGAGAAGATGCTGCCTCGCCTTATCGGCGAAGACATCGAGTTGGCCATCACGCTGGATCCCGCGATCGGCCGAGTGAAAGCGGACCAAGGTCAGATCGGACAAGTGGTGATGAACCTAGCGGTCAATGCGCGCGACGCCATGCCACAAGGCGGAAAAGTCGTAATTGCCACCGCCAATGCAACGATGGACGAGGCGTATACGCGCCATCGTCCCGGATCGAAAGTCGGAGACTACGTGATGTTGTCGGTTACCGACACCGGTTCCGGGATCGATTCCGAAACTCTCGCACACATTTTCGAGCCTTTTTTTACCACCAAACAACAGGGCAAGGGAACCGGTCTGGGACTGGCAACCGTGTACGGCGTCGTTAAACAAAGCGGGGGATACATTTGGGTAGAAAGCGCAGTCGGAAAAGGAACCTCCTTCCAAATTTTCTTGCCCCGTATTGACGAGCAGGTAGCAGCGATTGAGCCCACCGTTCCCGCTCCGGAAACATTTCGCGGAACGGAAACCGTGCTCCTGGTGGAAGATGCCGACGCTCTGAGAAAACTAACGCATACGCTGCTCGAGCAAAATGGCTACCGTGTACTTGCCGCTGCGAATGGCGCGGAAGCTCTCCAGTTGGCGCAACAAAAACCAGAGCGAATCGACCTTCTGTTAACCGATGTGATCATGCCCGGCCTGAATGGCCGCGCACTCGCCGGGCGTTTCGAAGTTCTTCAGCCCGGAATAAAAGTGCTTTACATGTCGGGCTATACGGACGCCGCAATCGTCGATCATGGAGTCTTTGAATCCGGAGCCTATTTGCTTCACAAGCCGTTCAGCGAGGAAAGCCTCATCCGAAAAGTGCGCGAGGTGCTGGACGCAGAGAAGGCCGCCCCCATTCCCGGCAAGCCTTTGATTCTGACGCGAATTTAAGAGCCGAATCAGCGGCTGGAGGCAGGACTAGAAATGAAACGCCTTTTGATCGTCGATGACGATGACGCCATGCGCCGCCTCTTCCGCATAAATCTATCCGACAACTACGAAATTATCGACACGGCAGACCCTGAACAAGCTCTCGCTCTGGCTATGGAACACAAGCCCGACGCCATCCTGATGGACCTTCAAATGCCCAAGTTTTCAGGCCTCGACTTATGCCGGGCCTTCGGCTCCATCAGCAAGACGCAGCCAATTCCCATTTTTGTTGTCAGCGGAGAAACGGGTATCCAAGCCAAAGAATCCTGCCGCGACATGGGCACAGCCGGTTATTTTGAGAAGCCGATCGATTTTGACGCGTTGAGGACTTCTCTGGCAGGAGTGAAACGCCAGAATCGGCCCCCACGAACGGAGGTACGAGTTCAAATACGCGTTAAGCTGACGCTCAGCGGGAAAGATATCCACGGAAAGGAATTCAAAGAGACAACCTTCACGGAGAACGTCAGCATAAGCGCTTTTCTGTGCAAATGTGCGGCCACGTTGCAGAGCGATTCGATCGTCGACGTTTTTATCTTCCGTGGAATTGAAAAGTTCGTGGGCACCGCGCGCATTGTTCGCGCCGAGCTGCACGAGGGCTCCACCACTCTTTATGCTTTCCGGTTTCTCGAGAAGACGGGAGAGTGGATCCTCCAGTAACAAGGGCCGTCAGCGCTGGGCGTTTCCGATTTTCGGTAAAGCGGCTTGCAATCCGCATGCAGACTTGCGGGCGCCATTCCATGAAACCAGTCCGGAGGGTGCTCATGGTGACAATTTCCTCTGAAGCTTCAGCTTCCGGCAAGGCCAACAAAGTTGATTCAGCCATTCTCCTTCCTCCGTTGGGCTCTCGAGTGTTGATCGTGGACGATGAACTTCCGATCCGGAAAGTTTTGGCCGCAATGCTCGCGCAATCTGCCATATTGTGCGGCACCGCTGCGAGCGGCGCCGAAGCGCTCAGGCTTCTTGAAAGTGAGCGGTTCGACGCTGTGATATCCGATTTGCTGATGCCTGGCGTCTCCGGAATGGAGCTGTTGGACGAGGTGCGCCAGCGATATCCCTATCTGGCTTTCCTAGTGGCTACCGGAGTGGACGATATTCGCGTGGGCGTGCAAGCCATGCATCAGGGAGCAGACGATTATCTCGTAAAGCCCTTCGACGTAGACATCGTTGTCGTGAGCCTCAATCGTGCCCTCGAAAAAAAGCGCTTGCAGCGGGAAGTAGAAAACTACCGCTGTCACCTTGAAGCAATGGTCTCCGAAAGAACTCACGAGCTTCATACCGCTCTAAGGCAGACTGAGAAGAGCTACGAGGACACGCTGGAGGCCCTTGGGGCGGCGATCGATCTGCGCGACAGTCCAACAGCCGGGCACTCCCGTCGCGTTTTTCTGTATTCGATGGAAATTGCCAAAGCAATGGGCGGTTTGGAACATGGATTTAAAAGTATCGCCATGGGGTCTTGGTTACACGACATCGGGAAACTGGCGATACCTGACCGGATTCTTCTCAAGCCCGGCCCTCTCAACGAGGAAGAATGGGAGGTAATGCGCGGTCACGCAAGGATCGGCTACGAGCTCGTAAGAAGAATATCTTTCTTGGCTGACGCTTCAGAGATCGTTCTCACCCATCACGAACGCTACAACGGTAGCGGCTATCCACAAGGCCTGGAAGCAGAGCACATTCCCCAAGGTGCCAGGATTTTCGCCGTAGCCGACACGCTCGACGCGATGACATCCGATCGCCCTTATCGTTCCGCTCTTCCATTTCAAACGGCGCGAGACGCAATCGAGCGCGGCTCAAGAACTCTGTACGATCCCGAGGTCGTAAGCGCGTTCCGGGCTGTGCCCGACGAGATTTGGAAAACAATCGGCAAGGAAACAGAAACCGTTCAGGCTAGCTCCGTTGTGGCTGCCGGAAAAAAGTCTGTCAGCAAACTCGCAGACGCCGACAATAATCCTGCGGAGTAAAGTCGAAGGTCCTCTCAGTTTGAGCGGCGGCATTGTCCGGCTTTGGCGCGCGCGCGAGTATTTTTAACTGTTCTGTCCTTAATTGTCAGCCCCCCAGCATCCCTCGCACAGATACAGGATTCAACGGATCGGAATTCGCTCCGAGCTGCATTACACAAGATGCGAATGTCCCAAGTCCTCCCGGCGAATCGCTCGCGATTTTGCCGGAACAGCGGGAAGCGCTTGATATCAAGCGTACTTTTGCGTTCGGAGGAAACCGTGAGGATAGAACGGTCGAATTGGTCGCACGCCGTCCGAGGCGCAGTAGTGTGCGGGCTAGTGCTGTTCGCATATCCGGCTCGGGGTCAACAACCAGTAGGGCGAGTTCCCGCTGGAACCGAAACGAGCACGGACAACCTGCCGGATGCCCCCGTCGCCCAGTCTGATTCGTCTCGATCTGGAGCTCGGCACTTGTCGCTTGGCGAGCGATTCCATTTATACGCGCACACATTGGTTGAACCTCAATCCATAATCGCCCCCGCGCTCGGTGCAGCCATCGATCAGGGACTGGATTCGCCTAAAGAGTGGGGTCAGGGAGCGTCAGGATTTGGTACACGATTGGGTTCGAATTACGGAAGGGAAGTAATTGCCCGCACCATCCGGTTTGGTGTCGCGGCTTCAGATCACGAAGACCCCCGGTTCGTCCCGTCGAATCGGTCGGGTTTTGGACCCCGCGTGAAATGGGCGGTCGCCAGAACGTTCTTTACAAGCACCGACTCCGGTGCACCCATTCCCGCTTTTTCCCGTTTTGCCGGCGCATACGGTGCGGCATTCATCTCTAACGCCTGGTACCCGAAATCACAGGACGACGCGCCGAATGCCGTCGAACGAGGGTCGGTATCGCTCGCCACTAGCGCGGGCTGGAACGTGTTGAGAGAATTTTGGCCCGATCTACGGAACAAGCTGCACCATCGCGAATAAGCCACTCCTGATATGTCCGAACCAATCTAGAGGGTTCGCTGTATCGACAATTAAGGCGGCCGGTCGTTTCATTAATTGGAGCTGACTTTAATGTGCTTGTCGTCGCTCGACCGGCCGCAGACGGTGCGGCTTCGGCCGTTTCTAAAATCTTCGTCATTCAGGGGCCTCGATGGCTTGCTCGGAGAGCAGTCTGGGAACGTTACAGGCAGACAGCGCTCCTGCTGCCAAGAAAACAGGGCCAGCCCACCTCCCCTCTAAAGTAACCATCGCTCGCCTCCTTCAACCGCACTCGCCGGCCTTGATAGCGGCCTTTATCGCCGTGCTTGGCGAAACACTGGCCGACATCCTTGAGCCTTGGCCCATTAAAGTCGTAGTCGACAGTCTTCTGCAGCACAAAAAGCTTCCCGGTTGGATCGGCGCATTTGTCTTGCGGTTCTTCGGCGAGAACCAAATGGCGTTGTTGAATTTTGCTGTTGCTGCAGTCGCATCGATCGCCGTAGTGGGAGCCATTAGTTCGTATGTCGAAAAATATCTCACCACCAGCATCGGCCAGTGGGTTACGCACGATTTGCGCCGGGCAGTTTACAATCACATCCAGCGGCTCTCGCTTGCCGAATACGGCGAGACGCGGACGGGCGATCTGATTACCCGGATAACGAGTGACGTTGCCTCGGTTCAGGATTTCATAACATCTGCCCTCCTCGGTATCATCGTGAATGTTCTGACGCTCGTGGGCATGATCGGCGTCATGCTATACGTCAACTGGCGGTTCACGCTGATCGCGCTTTCCATCGCTCCTGTCCTTTTCGTAGTCGTCTACTACTACACACGAGAGATCAAACGTGCGTCGCGAGCCGTGCGCAAAACCGAGAGCGAACTGACTTCTGTTGTGCAGGAGGTTCTGAGTTCCATCCGAGTCGTGAAGGCGTTCGCTCGCGAAGATTACGAACTGCAGCGGTTTGAAACACAGAGCCTTGAAAACGTCGAAATAGCCCTGCGGGCGCGGAGCGTTAAAGCGAAGCTTTCTCCAATCGTCGATGTGATCGTCGCTGTCGGAACCTGCTTGGTTCTCGGGTACGGGGCAAGACTCGCGATTGCCGGGAAACTTAGCGCCGGGGTGTTGATCGTCTTCCTGCTCTACCTCGGCAAGATGTACAAGCCGATGCGGGATCTGTCAAAGATGACTGATACCGTTTCCAAGGCGATGGTGGGTTACGAACGCATCCAGGAAGTGCTGGGAATCGAGAGCCAGGTCCACGACTTGCCGAAGGCGCGGCGCGCCCCGAAATTCAAAGGCAAAATCGAGTTCGAACACGTCGATTTCGGCTATCAGAGCGACAGTCCAGTTTTGAAGGACATTAGCTTCACGATCGAACCAGGGCAAATGGCAGCGTTCGTGGGTCCGTCGGGAATGGGGAAAACAACTATCATTAGCTTAATCCCGCGTTTTTATGACCCCTCATCGGGCGTTGTAAAAATAGACGGCCATGATATTCGCGGCTACACGCAGAAATCGCTGCGGGAGCAAATTAGTTTCGTTCTCCAGGACACGCTGCTCTTCCGCGCTTCGGTGTGGGAAAACATTGCCTACGGGAAACCGGGTGCATCGCGCGCCGAAATCATGAAGGCTGCCGAACTGGCTAACGCCCACGAGTTCATCGAGAAAATGCCGGAGGGCTACGACACGATGGTGGGAGAACGTGGCGTTTCGCTTTCGGGCGGGCAGCGCCAAAGAATCGCCATCGCCCGCGCGATAATTCGCGACACTCCCATCCTGATACTCGACGAGCCTACGTCCGGGTTGGACGCAGCTTCCGCGCAAACGGTAATTGAAGCGCTCGACCGGCTGATGAAGGGCAGAACTTCAATTCTCGTCGCCCATCATCTGGCCACGATCCAGCACGCCGACATCGTTCTTGTGATCAAAGATTCCGAAATCGTGGAACGCGGGACTCACGAGGAGCTGGTATCGGCGGGAGGCGTTTACGCCGAGCTTCACAATATTCAAACGGCCGCGGTTCCGCAGGCAAGTGTTCCTGATTCTTCACACACGCAGGGAGGCATCGAATGCAGCCAGGCACGGTAATTCCAAAATCGATTCTTATACTCCTCATCCTCATGTCTACGGCGGCGTTCAGTTCGCAGAAAAAACACGACGAGCAGGACAAGAAGGAGGCCCAGAAAGAACAGAGAGAGAATGCCGCGGATCTCCCCGCGGTGATTTGGCGCGACCCGGGCGACATTTCAACTTTGAATCTTGTTTACGGCGCCGGCGGAAGCGAACACGCCCCCGATCCCAACGGTACTTACACGTTCGACAAAGAAGACATGGAAGGAACGAGCCCGAAGTTCGACGTGAAAGATGGACAGGGTACAAAGTGGCGGATCAAACTGGGTCAGGAGCCTCAGGCGGAAACAGCTGCGACCCGTCTGCTCTGGGCCGCCGGATACTTCGTCGATGAAGATTACTACCTTCCCCAAGTTAAGGTCGACGGACTTCCAAAACTTCACCGGGGTCAGGAATTCGTCTCGGGAGACGGCATCGTCCGCCGGGCTCGTCTCGAGCGAAAAGACAAAGAGATAAAAAAGATCGGAAATTGGGAATGGTTCAAAAACCCCTTTACCGGGACAAAGGAACTGAATGGGCTTCGCGTGATGATGTCGCTGCTCAATAATTGGGACTTAAAAGTCATCAATAACTCGGTTTATGTGGTCGATGGTGAGCGCCGGTACGTCGTGAGCGACGCAGGTGCGACCTTCGGCAAGACCGGCAACAGCATCAGCAGGTCGAAAAGCAACTTGAAAGGGTACGAAGAATCGAAATTCATCGACAAAGAGACGCCCGTAGAAGTTGACTTCGTGATGCATAGCCGTCCGTTTATTCTTACCGCCGTCAACGCTCCGAATTACCATAATCGCTCCGCCATGGAAAACGTAACCAAACATATTCCACGCGCCGACGCCAAATGGCTGGGACAGTTGCTCGGCCAACTTTCGGAGGATCAAATTCGCGACTGCTTCCGCACCGCGGGATACACCGACGACGAGGTCGACGGATATACGAAAGAGGTCCAGCGGCGAATTGCGGCCTTGAACGCACTGTGACCGCTTCCCATCACTTTCTCGCGGTCATTCATCGCCGATCCTGTCGCGGACCGCTAGTGGAATTCCGCGCTTCAATGCAAAATAACAATATGGATCGCGCGTTGCGAAAGGCGGGAACCCCGACGTGAAATTGATCATCCAGCCGGACGACGGACCGGACTCGCTTCTTTCCGCGATCAAGAACGCAAAAAAAAGCATCGAGATCGCCATCTTTCGCTTCGACCGCAGCGACCTGGAATCCTCGTTGAAGGCCGCGGTCGCCAAGGGCGTGAAGGTCACGGCGCTCATCGCCGATGTGAATCGCGGCGGCGAAAAAAACCTGCGCCAGCTAGAGATGCGCTTTTTGAAACAGGGCATCACCGTGGCGCGCACCGCGGACGACTTGATCCGCTATCACGACAAGATGGTCGTCATCGACCGGCGCGTTCTGTACATGCTCTCTTTCAACTTCACCCACTTGGATATCGATCACAGCCGCGGCTTCGGGATCGTCACCAAAAACGCGAGATTAGTTCAAGAGGCCGCAAAACTCTTCGAAGCTGATTGCGCGCGACGCCCCTACTCCGCGGGTCTCGATACGTTTGTCGTCAGTCCGGCGAACTCGCGAAAAGTACTTCGCAGCTTTCTAAAGCGCGCGAAGAAACAATTGCTCATCTACGATCCGCAGATTTCGGATAAAGAAATGATCGCCATCTTGCTGGAGCGCGCTAAATCCGGCGTCGAAATCCGGGTCATCGGAAAGTTCAGCGGGCGTGCCAGCGTGCCGGTTCACAAACTGACGCGCATGCGCCTGCACACACGCACGATTATTCGCGACGGCCATCAGGCCTTCGTTGGCAGCCAGAGCCTGCGGCCCGCCGAGCTGGACTCCCGCCGCGAAGTCGGGCTCATCATTCGCGATTCGAAGGTTGTCAAAAAACTGCTCGGCTGCTTTGAATCCGATTGGAAAACCACTCCAGGCTCCAGGCAGGAAGATATTAAGGAAGATGAAGCTCCTCAAGTGGCGCAAAAGGAAGAAGCCGAAAAGGCCGTCGCTGTTCTTGTTCAAGAGCTCCGCCCGCTTACTCGCACGGTAAGAAAAGCGGTAAAAAAAGTCGTGGCGAAGGCGGGTGAAGAAGTGCTCCACGACAAAATCGTCAAGTCCACCGTAAAGAAGGTCGTCAAGAAAGCGGTGAAGCAGGCCGTCAAGGAAGCAACTCGCGGCTCCCGTACCGCGTAAATTTCAAGGCGGAAGGGCAGCGCCTGGATCGAGCTATGGAAACGAATCGACGCATCGGACGTCATCTTCATCATTCACTGTTGCTGGTGGTATTGCTTACGGCGGGATGCGGGTCCACCGCCCGGAACCAGGAAGCTGCTTTGCCGAAGGAGCAGCCGGGAAACGCCGCGGGCTACAAAGAATTTCTGACACGCGTGCAGGCGTACGCCGATCTGCACAAGTCGATCGCGTCGACTCTTCCCGTGCTCAAGTCCACGGACGTGCCGGAGCTCATCACGGCTCATCAGCAGGCGCTGGCAAGAAAAATTCGCGAGGCTCGGTCAAACGCCAAGCGCGGTGATATTTTCAGCGAAGAGGCCGAGAAAGCGTTCCGCAGCGCGATCCACGACGAATTCCAAGGGCCCCAGGGTCACGATGCTCGCACAACGATTCGACAAGGGGCGCCGCTCAAGGAGATGCAACTTCGCGTGAACGAGGCGTACCCCGACGGAGTTCCGTTCACCACCGTTCCTCCGACTCTGCTGCTCAAGTTCCCGAAGCTGCCTGACCAGGTGGCGTACCGGATCGTCGGCCGCGATCTTATTCTCCTGGACGCAGAAGCGAATCTTGTGGTCGACACGATTCCCGGTACCATTCCATAGACTATCAACTTCCCGGACGGGCTGATGCGAATACGGTTCTTTCTCATTTTGAGTTTGGTCAGCGCGTTTTTTCTGCTCGCGAGCGCGGACCAATTCAAGTTTCCGCTCAAGCCTAACTCCGTACGTTTCGCGGCCATTGGCGACATGGGAACCGGCGCTGCGCCGCAATATGAAGTCGCTCAGCGAATGTTCACCGTTCGCCAGACTTTCCCGTTCGAGTTCGTCATCATGCTCGGCGACAACATCTACGGCGGCAGCAGTCCCAAGGATTTCGAAAAAAAGTTTGAAGCGCCCTACAAGCCGCTGCTGGATGCGGGTGTGAAGTTTTACGCCTCGCTGGGCAACCACGACAATCCGAACGAGCGCTTCTACAAACTCTTTAATATGAACGAAGCAAAGTACTATACCTTCACAAGAGGCAACGTCCGCTTCTTCGTCCTCGACAGCAACTACATGGACTCCAATCAGCTTGCCTGGCTGCAAAAGCAATTGCAGAGCGCCGGAAACAAAGATTGGAAGATTTGTTACTTCCATCACCCCCTCTATTCTTCGGGAAAAACGCACGGGTCTTCCGTCGAGTTGCGGTCGCTGATCGAGCCGCTGTTTATCAGGTATGGAGTGGACGCCGTATTTTCCGGCCACGACCACGTCTACGAGAGAGTTCACCCTCAGAAAGGAATCTACTACTTTACCGAAGGATCTTCCGGCCAGTTGCGGGATGGAGACCTGGCAAAAACCGCTCTGACGGAAGACGGGTTCGACACCGATCGCACATTCATGTTGGTCGAAGTTGCCGGCGATGAAATGTATTTCCAGACACTTTCGCGCGCCGGCACCCAAGTCGATTCTGGCATGCTTCCGCGCCACGTTCCTCCGCCCGATATTGCCACTACCAAATGACACGTTTGGAGGCTGGAGGAAAGGCTTCGGAGATGGTTGTGTGGTTGACATCGAAATGGCGATTCAGCGACGATTAGAAAATGTTGCTCTCCTTTGTTTTCAGTTACTTACGGCCATTTCTAATCGGTACCCTCTGTCGATTAGAACTGCCTAAAAAGCAAAAAGCGCCCTCAGCGTGACTTCCGCCGGGACGCTCTTCCTAACAAAGCTATCTTTAAACTACTCAAGAAGTGTATCACATTCGTTATCGAATTTCCACAAAAAATCGGCGTCCTGAAATTAAGGTCGGCGGGGGCGGGAGTGTGGGTTAGCCAACCGGTCTTGAGGCACTGAGAATCAATGGCCTTCTGGTCATCTTGAGGATCACTCAAAGGATGACTGTTTTTGGCGGCGACGGGATGGCGCAATACCGCTAGAAAAAGAGTTTGATCGCGAATTGAATCTGTCGCGCCGGGAAGGCTTGCAGGATCTGTCCGAAGAACGGATCGAGAGCCGAACATGCAGGAATTCCATTGGTCGCTGTTATGCAGTTACTGGGAAAACCATTCGAAAAATTCCCAGTTGGATCGGCGAAAATCTCGCCGACGCGACTGTACGGCAGACGGAAGTTGGCGTGATTGAAGAGGTTGAAGAACTCCACTTTGAACTGGAGATTGGCCCGCTCACCTTTCCCCAGGTGCGTGTCCTTAAGAATCGAAAAATCGAAGTTGATGTACTTCGCACCAGTAAAGGTGTTCCGCCCCAGGTTGCCGGGCTGCAAATCGAACGTCGGGGTGAAATCAAAAGCGCCGATGGGGATCGCGTCCTGTGGATTGCTGTTATTGATATGGACGGGCCCGGTGACGTTAGGACGCGACGGAGAACCGAGGATATCGGCGAACACGGTGAACGGCTGGCCCGACTGAAGCGTAGTAATCCCCGCCAATTGCCATCCCGTGCCAATTCTTGGAGCCCAACGAGGCACCGAATAAATGTACTCGATCACCCCGCGGTGGCGAATATCAAAGTCAGAAACGCCGCGTTCACCGGCGAGATTGGTGGAATCCTGCGGGAGGCGCGGGCGCGTTGTGATGATGGGAAGATTTCCTTGCAGGCTAAGAGTGGGACTGATGTTGTTTACGCCGGCAACTTCGTCAGGATTAATGGCAGTGTTGGATACCAGGAAGTCCGCGCTCAACGGTGAAAGAAGAAATACCTGGGGCTGAACGCCGGAGGCGTCGTCGATCGATTTCGCCCATTGATAGAATGTATGCACTTGGAGCCCGTGGAAGTTCCGCGTGTCAAAGCGAATCTGAAGCGAATTGAAGTTAGAGTTCGCGGTGTCTTGCTGGTTAACGATGCCAGTGAACAGGAACGGGCTTTGCACGAGATTGAAGCAGGCGTTGGAAGAGGAAGAGGAACCTGAAAAGAACTGCGCAGGCGTGCACTGGCTGATGGCCGCGAGTTGGGGCAGTCTGTGACCCGAAGAACCTACGTAAGCGACTTCCAGGACCCCCTTGCCTCCGACTTGCTGTTGAATTCCCAAGTGGTACTGGTTGACGTACGGAGTCTTGTTGTGCGAATCAATCGCTGTAATGGAATAGGGGAACTGGAACCACTCAGAGGTTGCGTTGGCGGGTGTTGTCACGCAACCACCCGTGCCGGCCACAAAAGAAGGAGAGCACGCCGAAAAAGTATCGGCCAGGGTGAAGTTAGTGAAGGAGGAGAAGGACTGTTGAATAAATGGAGGGTTCAGCAGCATATTTGCGGATTGTTCGAGCGCCTGCTGATCGAACATCAGTGAGTATCCGCCTCGCACGACCGTCTTTCCGGTGCTCCATGGATCCCAGGCAAAGCCGATCCGCGGTCCCCAGTTGTTGTAGTCGGTGTTGAACCCGGCGCGGGGCGCGCGCTGAGGAGCGGTCCCTATGACGTTACCAAGCGGATCAAACTCCGTGGTTGAGCCGCCTTGAATCAGCGCTCCTTGTGTTCCCAGATTGGGGTAAAAGTTCACCAGACGATTATCGAGTTCCACAGGCGCGGTGTTCACCTCGTAACGAATGCCATAATTAATGGTGAGGTTGTGCCGGACGCGCCACTGATCCTGCGCGTACCAGTTGACGGAGTGCGTCGTGAAAACTCGTTCGAAACTATTCCCAAATTGAGCGCAAGGCCCAGCGAACACGGTGGAAAAGGATGGCAAGGACACCGGACAAATGCGTGGGATTGAAGCTATGTCAGGCTCGCCCGTACCAGCCACAAATTCACCAGAGAAGAAGCCGATTACACCGCGGCTCAAGCCTTCGTTATCGACGTTTAATCGGACGTGCCGGTACTCCGCGCCGAACTTCCAAGTGTGCCGCCCACGCGTGAAGCTGAGGTTATCAGAGAGGGACCATACGTTGTCGGCTCGATTGCTGGGGGTCGCCTGATTCGCCCCGAGCGTGCTGAACGGAGCGAATGAGCCAAACGTTCCGCCGACGACGATCGTGGGCAGGCCTTGGTTGGTAAAATCCAGGTTCTGAAAGCCGAGCGTGGTGGGATCGATGCCAGCGTCCTGCGCTTTAGTCGTGAGCCGAAAACGGTTCCATCCCACGCGGAACTCGTTGGTAGTTCGAGAGGAAATCTGCCGGACAAGGTTGTAACTGAAGTTTTGATTGCGTCCATTCACGAGGGTTCCATTGCCAGGGTAGGCGGGAGTGGCGGGAATATCGCCGCCCTGTAGCTGGTTAATCCGCTGGATGTTGTGTTTAAAGCTCATACTCGTCCGATCGCTCTTTCGCCAATCCACTCTTTCCAGGAAGTTGTCGCTATCGGTGCGATTCGCGGCCTGTCCGACTGCGAAGGCGCCAGAACCGATGGGCAACCCGTTTGGGTTGGTGGCATCGAAGGCGAGAAAGCTGGCCGGATTCGTGAACGGAGTAGCCGGCACGTTGGGAGCCGGATAAAGGTTGTAAAGCGCCAGCGCCGTGGGATCGCACGGAGCTCCTTCGAAGGCCGCGCAGGCCGTCGCAGAGCGGAATGTTGTGCCAGGAACCTGCTCGAACAACGGCCGGGGATTCACGAGGCGAAAACTTTCCCAGTTAAAGAAACCGAATACCTTGTCCTTAATCAGCGCGCCCCCGATATTGCCGCCGAACTGATTCTGGTTCAGAAACGAATTGTGCAAGTTGAAGAGAGGGGCCAGCGTGGGGTCGGCGAACGGATTCGCTCCCGGAACGCTGACTTGTATTTCCCGAGCGTATTGATCGAAGGTGCCTCCGCTAAAGGCGGAAAAGAAATTTCCCGCGCTGAGAGCCGAGTTGCGGTTGAACTCAAAAAGCTCTCCATGGAAGGCATTGCTGCCGCTGCGGCTGACGAGGTTAATCTGGGCGCCTCCGCTGCGGCCGAACTCCGCGTTTTCAGTGGAAGCTTGCACGCGGAATTCCTGGAGGGCCTCGACGATCTGGAACGGCAGCGATTGATTGAGGGTGTAATCGTTGTTGTCGGCACCGTCGAGCAAGAAGTTGTTCATGTCGCCGCGGGCTCCGTCGACGGACAACGAAGCGCCTTGCAGGACCGAACCCTGCGCCACGGGATAGGTGCCCGGGACCAGCAGTGCCAGATCGATGAAGTCACGATTGGCCAGCGGAAGCGTGTGAACCGAGCGGCTATCGATCACACCGCTCTGGGTAGTGCTCAAGAGATCAACCGAGACCGAGGGCGCTCTCGGGGACTGCCGGGGAGCCGGCGCCGGTGCTTGCGGCTGCGCTTGCGAAGGAGCTTGCGCTGCGGCCGGCGGATTTGCCTGGACGGACGACACGAGCAGAAAAGGAGGCAATACAAGCTTTTCCTCGTCCACCTGCACGATAATATTCGTCAGTACAGCCGGGGAAAAACCGCTCTTCTCGACGGAGATCACGTAGTTCTCCGCTGGCGGAACATTGTTAAACGTGTAGGTGCCGTCGGCTTCGGTGGTCTGCGTTTGGGAGAAGGCGACGCCAGCGTTGATCAAGCGAACCGTGGCTCCGGAAACTGGTGTTCCGGAGGCATAGACCTCGCCGGTGATGGTGGCATTCTGGGTGCCGGCCCGCGCGTGAAGACATAGCGCACCAAAAATCAGAACAAGAATGACGGAACGGCGCGGCGTCCTCATCGGTTTGCTCCTGTGCAAGCGTTGTCTCTCTGAGGCAATCTGTGGGAATCCATAAACTGGCGAATGCTACTCAACGCGAGATTAACTGTCAAACCAATTCTGCCTTTCTGGAGGAAGAGTTACGGCGAACTTGCGCCTGCGCTTTGCGAGTATAGAGACATGATCTTCGGCGAGACGTATTGTTTTGGCGGCTGAAATTGGCGCGAGTCTTTCTTCAAGGCGCGAAAGTCCGACATCGCGAGATCCTTCTGCTGGGTATCTTGCTCGCCCGAGAGGAAGTAGCGCGAGGCGCGGGTGGCTCCGCGGAAGAAATAGGCTAGCGCAATCTTGCGCCCGTGATTTGCCAGGTACGCGCCTAATTGCTGCTCCGCCTGGTCGTACTTCCCTGCAAAGTAGGCTTCGAGCCCAAGGCGCAGCGGCTCCTGGTCCGCCATTTCCTGTGCCGTTTTCAGCAGGGGCGGAACTTCATGATTCGCCGGATCGAGCATTTCGGCCGTCTTCAGCTTGTCGACTGCCGCCGCATACTGTAGGCCGCTTACGTCCGCGCGAGCTTCTTCGATGAGTTGCTGTGCAACCTGCCTGGGATCTTTTCCGGCATCAGCGATTGTTTTCTTCGTCTTCTCGCGCGCGGCGGCGTCGTCCCTGAGGGCCGCGTCGATTCGTGGTACGTAGGACTGAGCTTCGGCGGCATGGGCACCTCCCTTTTGAATCAGGGCCTGAAAGCGCGTCTTTGCATCTGGATAGCGCTTGTCATTAAAGGCCCTGACAGCCTCGTCGAAGGCCTGCTGATCGCCTTCGGTCTCCTTTTTCCGAATCTCAGCCTCTCGGCGGTCCTTGATACGCTGGAGGTACGAGCGGGCATCGTCAGCTCTCGCGCCCTTTGCCTGTTCGATTTGTCCGAATTGAGTTGCCGCTTCGGTATCCCGTCCTTCATTAAACTGTTGAACGGCTTGTTGGAAAAGATTTTCCTCTCGCGACCGAGCTTCGATTTTCTTCAGATAGTCGTCCATGTCGGCGCGGTACTTGGGATGGTTCAGGACGAGACTGCGGCCCTGCGTAAATTTCTGCTTGGCTTGGTCAAATTGCCCCTGTTTGAAAAGCTCCAGCCCCTGCTTGTACAGCCTCTCTTCCTGCTCGTAGGTTCGCCTTGCGGAATCACATGCAGGGTTCAAATAAGTGCGGACGTCTTTGTAGCCAGGGTTCTCCTTCTCGATCTGCTTTAAGGCGTCGCAGGCGTCCTCCATCTTGGCTTCGTTGAAGGATTGGATGGCTTTTTGATAGCGGTCTTCGAGGGCCTGTTGAGCAGATGCAGCAAAAGCGAAAAGAGACACGGCCGCAGCAAAACCGAGCAGGATCGGTCCAGCAAGCTTAATACGCCGAAAGCAGCTTTTGCACCAGGTCGTCAATCTTTACCTCAGGAAAAAGGCAACTATACGCGGATACCGAACCTCGTTCTACGGAGGCTTCCACTTTGCAATTGCTTTGACCGTTCTTCAGCTCGATTACGTAATGACCGGGTGGG
>Ga0073928_10001917_pt1 | contig 38132 bp, 43 predicted proteins | sample PaiPotPPA55metaG_FD_76969 | JGI IMG/M metagenome (GOLD analysis project Ga0073928, IMG submission 76969) | Iron sulfur acid spring bacterial and archeal communities from Banff, Canada, to study Microbial Dark Matter (Phase II) - Paint Pots PPA... ... | reverse complement strand
TCCTCAGACGGTGACGCTCACGGGAAGCGGCGAAGATTTTTCTGTGGCGCCGGGCGCTGCGGCGAGCGCGACGGTTAGCGCCGGACAAACCGCGAGTTATTCGATTGCCGTGGCGCCGGCGGGCGGGTTTGCGGCGAGCGTGTCGTTGAGCTGCAGCGGCGGACCGGCGGGGTCCGCGTGCGCGGTGTCGCCCAGTACGATTGCGCTGAGCGGTGCGCCGGCGCAAACGGCCATGGTGACCGTTACAACCGCGGCGCATGGATGGCTCCTGCCATTTCGCGGTGGTTGGACCAGGGATGCGCGATATCGGCAGACCCCGATGATTTTGACATTAGCGGCTATGCTCCTGCTGATGGTTGTAGCGTCGCAATTTTTGCGGAGAGAGCAAAATTTTGCCTGGATTCGAGTGGTTGGGTTTGCAGTGCTGGTCACTCTCGGCCTGACGCTGACCTCCTGTGGAGGAGGTTCGGGAAGCAGCGGTGGGGGCACCAACCCGCAAGCCGGAACCTACACTATAAATGTCACGGGCAATTTCACCACCGGCTCGACCACACTGACGCACACCGCGAAATTGACTCTGGTCGTGCAATAGGAGAGCGCGGTCGTATCGCGGCTATTGTTATGCATAGTACGTGGGGCACTATCAGTCGACTATTGTACGTTCACACTGCGATCTCCTGGTTTTGATCGCAAACTTGGCGAACAGCACGTATCCCGCTGAATTCATCTTCCAGAACCTCACGATGGAAGCAAATGTAATCGAGAGTGCCCGCAAGGCGCGCGTCGATCGCTTGCTTTTTCTCGGCTCCCGCTGCATCTACCCAAAATTTGCCCCTCGGTCCTTGCAGGAAGACTCACTCCTCACAGGCACTCTCGAACCCACCAACCGCAGATACGCCTTTGACCAAAATCGCCAGAATCGAGATGTCAACCGCCAATTATCAGCGATCCTTACGGTCCAGGACCAGGCGACAACTACGATCTAAAGAAATCGCACGTAATCCCGGTGTTCATCCGCAAGATTTATAAGGCAAAAATGGGCGCTACAAAGAAGTAGTGCTCTGGGGAGCCGGAACCCCCCGCCGGGAATTCCTCTACTGCGACGACTTGCGCACGCCTGTCTTTTCATCATGAATCTCGATCAGCAATCCATCGCTTTGCTAGGCTCTCGCGAAGCAGCCATTCCGCTCATTAACATTGAACATTGGCAGCGGTCTGCATCAAACCATTCGAAAACCCGGCGAACTAGTCGCCGAAGTAATCGGCTTCAAGAGCCAGTTGACATTCAACGCGAACAAGCTGGATCGCACACCACGCAAGCTTCTCGATATTTCCCGCCCTATCTTCCTTAGGCTGGGCGCCAAAAACAAGCCTTCGCGAAGGCTTGAAGATGGCTTGTCGCGATTTCCTGGAGTTGCGAAGCGGGTCCACAGTGAGTACCGCGGAACCTCTCGCGACAGAGCCCTGAAATTGCACCGCCGTGACGAAACCAAAAACCAATTCTGTGGTTTCAGCTGGAGCCCACGCAAGTGTCAGGCTTGGACAGTGGATATCGACTCGGAGGCTTGGAAATCAACCTCTGTGGCTTTGCCTATGACAGGGAGCGCATAAGGTGATGAGGTTCTGCAGTGCATCGTCGCCTAACTGGCTTCTCTTAAATAAGATGATGGACCTTTACCCTTTCAGGTCCGCCGACTCCGAGAATTAGGGTTCCCCGTCTTTACCAGCTCTACTTCAACTTGGCGAGCTGAAGCTTAGCCTCGAAGAATACGAAGCTGACGTCCCGAATCCTTGAGGTAGTAATCCAAGAAGACCGGTGGAATCAAATAGCTGGCGCCGCACATTGCCTGCCAAGCTCGGCATCACGGATAGGGGTTCTGCTGGAAATAGTGCATTGCGCGACAGATCAGCCAGGGTATATCGATCTCGCGAGCAGCATCTCTCGTTCGCGGCTACGGCCATTTCGCGGGATTGGTTGTGTCACGCCGAATGCGCCGCGAAAGCCTGCTAGGGTTCCGCCGGCAACGGCGGCTCAGACTTGTTCCGCCGCGCCAACCAGCTGGGCATCGCCATTGTTGACGCGACGCTACATCGGCGCCAAGCGGCGATAAAGACCGGAATTAGGTTCTATGTTTTCGAGAGAACGCGAGAACCTAACGCAGATTCCCAAGCAGCAGCTACGGGAAGTGGGCTGGAGCAAAGCCGTGTAACTGGTCAAGGTGGCACGAAGGGACGGAGAAGACTTTGACCGGGCAACCTGGTTGCACAAAGCCAGCGAGATGCCTAAGGAGGGCTTCAAAGTCGAGGTCGAGCGGCACCCACGTCGCCCTGATAGGTGTGGGCCGGTGGGACGCGCAGATGCTGGCTATCGCCGAGAGCTTTGGGAAAGTCCACTTGAACTCGCCGCCGTTGTCGGTCTGCCAAACCAGATAGCAGCGAGAAGCCGTAGCAATCGAGGGGCCGCTAGGTACGGAAGGTGAAGGCTCGCACTGACTGTGCACTGCCCAGCTCGCCCCACAGCCGGGAAGCTAACGCGATTGCCCTTTCAATGCCCTTTTCACGCTTGACGCAGACGTCGGCGCGGAGCATAACGCCAGTTAGTGGATTTGTTAGACCCTCTGCCAGATTAGCACGCCGTTTTTGTTCCCCGAAAATAGAACGCCGATATGAATCTGAATTTTCTCTTTTGGGGAAATACCATGTCCAATCAGAAAAAAACTTCCATCCGTAGGGGTGGTCCGCGAACTGCCGAGGGAAAACGCCGCTCGAGCCGCAATGCGCGTAAGCATTCTCTGCTAACCAGCGAACTCAGTCTCTCGACGGAGGAACGCTCTGCATTGAATGATTTGAAGAAAGGCTTACTGTAACGGTTGATGCCGAACACCCCGATTCTTCAGCTGTTATTTGAGATGGTTGTGGCGGACGCTTGGCGAATGAAGTTGGCACTTCGTGGCGAGCAGCGAGCGGAAAAGCAATTGGACTCGGGAGATCCTCAGCCTTTAAGGGAGAAAGTGCGGATGGATTTTCCGTATGCTCTGAGTGCCCAGGAATTGCGGCCACGTCTCGAGCTACTCGAGAATACGCAGATTGACTTCGCCCAGACTGGATGTCTCAATCCGGATCTCGAAGATCCATTGACGCAGGCCTTCGGCATTGAATTTTGGAAGACTCTTATCGACTGGCAGCCCCTAAATACCACGTTGGTGCGCCTGCTGGAGACAACTATGGAGAGACAAAAAGTGTTTTCCATGGAACCCCTCGTGGATCCCCCGACTGCCGAGCAGGAGCGCATGTATATGGAATACGACACGAAATCTCGGAACGAGATGGTCTTGAAGCTGATGGATATGAAAAAAGATGAACTGCTACTTGCCATCCATCGTTTGGGGACGACGAATGCGGGTGGAAGGTCAATATTAGAGGAGGCGGACCGCTTGGACCTTTATCTTCGCTATCAGACCACAGCCCGACGCGAATTCTACCGAGCACTGCACGAGTACCGTCAGACGAAGGCTCAATCGGGTCAAAAGGCTGCTTAGGTCGCGAATTATTGCGCTGGGCTCACAGCCAGGGCGGACCCGTGAACCATCGGATGCGAGAAACCTGCACCGCGACATCGGTTTTGCCGCCGGTTCTGAAATACCAGCGGATGAGAATTGCTGGACAAAGATGGTTCGCGCTTTCCGTGCTGGCCATAGTTGCGTCCCAGTACGCAGATGGGACTCGATGTGTTTGGGTGGGTGATGAAGGATAGGGTTGCAGAGCTGGTGCATTAATTGTCCGCCCCGGGAACAGAAGATCAAATTGCGAAACGAACTCCGCTATCTACCACAGATCTAGTTAGATAGCTGTTTCCAAGGGATAATTTGCGACTGCTTTGGGCGCGATATTCCTAAGTGCCGCGCTCAAGTAACAGCCAAGGTGCGCAGTAGCCAGCCAGCAAGAGCGCCGCCCAAAAGCGGTCCAACCACCGGAATCGGCGCATAGCCCCAGTCCGACCCGCCCTTCTCCGCAATCGGCAAAATCGCATGCGCCACGCGCGGCCCGAAATCCCTTGCCGGATTGATCGCATAACCGGTCGTGCCTCCAAGCGAAAGCCCAATCCCCCAGACCAGCGATCCCACCAGGTAAGGTCCCAGGCTACCGGGCCCCGCCGCCGCAACGCTCTTAGAAAAAATAGCACCCACCACAAAAACAAGCACGAAAGTCCCGATAATTTCGCTGATCAAATTCGGAATCAAGCTGCGAATAGCGGGCGCTGTACAAAAACACGCCAATTTTGCCGGAGCATCCGGCGTCTCCTTCCAGTGCGGCAAATAATGTAGCCACACCAGCCCGGCGCCGACCATAGCGCCAAGCATTTGCGCCCCGATATACGGCGCGACCTTCCCGAAATTCCCCGCACGTACCGCGAAACCCAAGGTCACCGCCGGATTCAGGTGCGCGTCGCTGCTCCCGCACGCAATCGCTGTAAACACCCCCGCCATCACCGCGAACGCCCACCCCGCCGTGATCACCATCCAGCCACTCGCCTCAGCCTTCGAGCGTTTCAGCACCACTCCAGCCACCACGCCGTTACCAAGCAGCACCAGCACCATCGTGCCCAGGAATTCACCCAGGAATGGCGAAGTCATTTTCGGCTCTCCCTCTTAGGCATCGACCCAATCAAACGATCGCGTAACCGCTTTCTTCCACTGCCGGTACAACGCTTCGCGCTCCGTTTCATCGGCATGCGGCTTCCACGTATGATCGACCGCCCAGTTCGCGCGTAATTCCTCCAATCCCGTGAAAAACTTCACTGCCAAGCCCGCCGCGTACGCCGCTCCCAACGCCGTCGTTTCCTGGATCACCGGGCGCATCACCTCGCGATTCAAAATATCCGCCTGGAACTGCATCAGCAGATCGTTCGTAACCATTCCGCCGTCTACGCGCAGGGATTCCAGCGCAATCCCCGAATCCTTTTCCATCGCCTCCACAACTTCGCGGCTTTGGAACGCCGTCGCTTCCAGAACAGCCCGCGCTAGGTGCCCCTTATTCGCGTAGCGCGTCAGTCCCGCAATCACACCACGCGCACCTTCTTTCCAATACGGCGCATACAAGCCCGAGAACGCAGGCACGAAATAAACGCCGCCGTTGTCTTCCACGCTTCGCGCCAGCGTCTCGACATCCGCGCTCTTTTGAATCATCCCGAGATTGTCCCGCAGCCATTGCACCAGCGCTCCCGTGATAGCGATACTTCCTTCCAGCGCGTAGCGCGCCGGTTCGTCTCCCAACTTGTAAGCCACGGTAGTCAGCAAACCGAAGTTCGACGGCACGATTCGCTCGCCTGTGTTCATCAACAAAAAACATCCCGTCCCATACGTATTCTTCACTTCGCCGGGCCGAAAACACGTTTGTCCCACAAGCGCGGCCTGCTGATCCCCGAGAATTCCCGCGATTGGCACACCCGCGATCTCAGGCAGCGCCGCTTCACCGTAGACCTCGCTGCTAGATCGCACCCGTGGAAGGATCTCCCGCGGTATATCGAATGCACGTAGCAGCTCCTCATCCCAGTCCAGCGTTTTCAGACTCAGCAGTTGCGTGCGGCTAGCATTCGTCACGTCCGTGACGTGACGTCCGCCATTCGGCCCACCGGTAAGATTCCAGACCAGAAACGTATCAATATTTCCGAACAGCAACTCCCCTGCCGCCGCGCGTTCACGCGCATTCGCCACATTCCGTAAAATCCACCTCAGTTTTAGTCCACTGAAATAGGTGCTCAGCGGCAAACCGGTCTGCGCCCGGAACCTGTTCTGTCCTCCGTTGCTCGCGAAGTGCGCCACCTCCTCCGCCACCCGCGTGTCCTGCCACACCAGAGCGTTAGCCACAGGCTCGCCCGTCTTGCGGTCCCACACCACCGTCGTTTCGCGCTGGTTCGTGATTCCGATCGCCGCCAGGTCCGAGGCCTGCAAACCGCGCTTCTCCAGTCCCTCACGAATCACTTCATGCGTGCGACGCAGAATCTCCAGCGCGTCATGCTCAACCCAGCCGGGTTTCGGAAAGATCTGTTCATGTTCTTTCTGTGCTACCGAAACGATCCTCGCCGATCGGTCAAACACCATGAATCGTGTGCTAGTCGTGCCTTGGTCGATAGCTCCTATATAAGCTGTCACCACTCACCCCTGATTTTCCGCATCCAGTGCAAACGCGCCGTCATCCAACACTTGCACGAGGAAGTACATCCTTGAAAGGGCACTGGCGCCACAGGAATGTACGCGATTTCCTCCCTTCATGCATCTAATAAACAGGGATGAGAGGAAGGATTACTTTAATGAATATATCTCGGTCGGGGCGGATGCTTGCATATTTAGCTGTGTCCGCCGCATTGTTTGGGTTGATTGTGGTTTCGCCGGCGCGCGCGGCGGAGGGTAGCGGTTTTGCTACCACCACCGTAACCGCTGTCGGAAAGAAGCAGCCTCCGCCGCCAATCAAGAAGGACGATGTACAACTGTTTAAAGGCAAGGAACGCGCACAAGTGGCCGATTGGAAGCGCGGCGAAACGCTCTTCCTGGCCATTCTGATCGACGACTCGCTGGATCAGGAAGTCGCCAGCCAGTGGAACGATCTGAAAGCCTTCATCGATGCGCAGCCGCAAACAACGTACGTCGCGGTTGCTTATTCTCGCAACGCCTCAGCCGGGGTCGTGCAGGATTTCACCAACGACCACGCACTCGCGAACAAGGCGTTACGCATTCCGTTAGGTTCTGGTGGTGCGTTCAGCAGTCCCTATCTTTCCGTCCAGGATTGGATCAAGCGCTGGCCCGACCACGGCGGTGACCGCCGCTCGATCATCATGATCTCCTCGGGCGTCGACTACTTCCGCGGTGGCTTCGACCCTGTCGATCCCGATCTGGATTCCACCGTCGAGCAAGCCCAGAAAAAGAACATCAACCTCTGGACCATCTACTATCCCGATGCCGGACACGTCGGCCGCCGTCAATTCCGCGTCTTCAACGCACAATCGAATCTCAGCCGCCTTTCTGAAGAAACCGGCGCCGAATCGTACTATCTCAGTTCGGGCATCCCGGTAACCTTGAAGCCGTACTTCGACGAAATCCAGGAGCACCTTCAAAACCAGTACTTACTGTCGTTCGCAGGTGACGCTGGAAAGAAAGGCAAGTTCGAACGTATCAAGGTGACCACAGAGGTTCCGAACATAGAGTTCATGCTTCCCTCGGTGGTCTTTGTGGCTCCACGATAATCGACAAGACCGCCTCGGGCGGGAGGGAGCTTTCGTCGTCCTAATACCTAATACAAGGAAGCGCGGACCACTCGGCCCGCGCTTGTTTTTTTGTCGCCGGCAATCGCCTAAAAAGATACCGCTACTTCGAGGCCTAGCGTAATCCCAGGGCGTTGTCCCCTGTAGGGGCGGGGCTTGCCCCACCCGGCGTCAACCTCGGCACGCTTTACTCCTCAAGACCACATCAATCGTCTGATCCTGTGAGCGAGACTGCTCGCGTCGACTCCCGAATTACCAATTCCGGACTCATCTTGTGATTGACGATATTCCACTCCCGCTTCTCCAGTGACGCGTTTACCCCTTCCATGATGATGTTTACCGCCAGCTCCCCCATCGCTTCCATCGGCTGCCGCACGGTCGTCAGCGACGGCGCCGATAACGACGAGAGCGCCACATCGTCAAAGCCTATCACTGAACATTGCTCTGGCACTTTCACGCCCGCCTTTGTCAAAGCACGGATTGCGCCAAGCGCCGCCAAGTCATCGAATGCCATCAACGCGGTGAACTTCTTCTTGCGTTCCAGCAACTCTTCGGCGAATCGAAACCCGCTCTCAAAGCTTGAATTTGGATCCAGCGATTCCGGCAACTGCTGGATGAGCGCCGGGTCGATTTCCATCCCCGCACTCTGAGCAAATTTCTGAATCCCGCGCCACCGCGGACCGCTGTCGATGAGCATCTTGGGCCCGCGGATAAACGCAACCTTCCTGTGCCCCAATTGGTACAAGTGTTCCAACGCCAATCGCGCTCCGGCTTCGTTGTCCACCATCACCGAGCTGATCGTATCGCCCGGCAATTCACAACAGATTGTTGCCGCGGGAATGTTGCGCTTGCTGAGATCCGCGAGCAGCTGAATATCGACGAACAGCCAGTTGGCGACGACGATCAATGCTTCCACGTGCCGCTCCAGGAGCATTTCCAGATATCGTTCGAAACGATTTCGCTGGTTATGCGCGTCGGCAAAAATGGATACGTAGGAAGCTTGATAGAGCGTATTTTCAATTCCGCGCATCACCAGTGTACAGAAGGGATCGGTGATGTCCGAAAACAGTACCCCGACGCTGTGCGTTCGCTTGCTGCGCAAAAAACGCGCCATCACGTTCGGGCGGTAACCCAATTTTCGCGCCACTTCTTCGATGCGTTTCTTGGTTGCCGGCGCGATGTAACGCGCCAGGGGAGCATTGTTCAGCACAATCGACACGGTGGCAGGCGAGAAGCCGCTCTGCGTCGCAACATCACGCATGGTCACAGCCGCATTCTTCCCGCTGGGCCGTTTCACCGGTAGGGCTTCCTCCGCGGGCATTATCATCCTGCCAGAGTCACCCAATTTGCAATCTCTCCTGCACGCCCAGCTCCTATTCCGCGGGCACTTCAAACGACAGCGGTTCCCGGAACCATCTCGTCTTCCAGATCCCGAAAAGAATTCCCACGGCCATCCAGATACTCCCCACGATCATCGCCGGTCGGCTAAGACTTCCCCACAGCCCAAGGCAAATGAAGAACCCGATCACGGGCGGTATGAAATTCCACGCTTTCTTGTCATTCGCTCGAACGAAGTACCGTAAGAACGCCGCCGCGTTCACCCCCATGAAAGCAATCAACGCGCCGAAATTCAGTAGCTCGATCCCTCGCCCGAAGCTCAGGAAAAAAGATCCAATCAGCGCGATTGCGCCGACGAAAATAACGTTGTTGCGCGGCACACGGTTTTTCTCGTCCACCAAGCCAAAAAACGATTTTGGCAGCGCATTACTTCTACCCATGCCGAACAATAAGCGCGCCGCCCCGATCTGTGCTCCAAGGCCTGAACCAAAGTTCGCGATCACCAGCGTTAACCCAACGATGCCGAACAGTGGCGCCCAAGTGCGCGCAGCGGCGTACACATACGCGGTATCCGGGTTCGGAAATGGTTCCGACGCTGGCCAAATCAGTTGCGCCACATACACCTCGGCCGCGGACAGAATCCCGATCACCACGCAGGTCAGAACTGTGGACAGAAGAATGTTGCGCCGGGGATTCTCCGCTTCCTCGGAAAGCGTCGAGATGCCGTCGAAACCGATGTACGTCAGCACCGCGATCGACGTGCACCCAAATAGTCCGCCCCATGTAAATGTCCGGGGATCGTAGAATGGTCTGGTGAAAAATCCAGGGTCGCTGTGTGGGTGGCCCAGAATATAGCGAATCGCGGTCACGAAAATTACGATGATGACCACGCTCATTCCCGCAGCCATTCCCGCGTTAACCCTTGCGGATGTCTTGATGCCCCGAAGATTCAGCAGCGTGAAGACCGTGGCAAAAATAATCTTCCAGCCCCACACCGCGATTCCTGGCGCGAATTCATGCGCCTGCTGTGCGCACCAAATCGTACAGATCAGCGGATTGAGCATGTAATCCATAACCATGCTCCAGCCCGTGACGTATCCGATCGAGGGATGAATCTCTTGCGCCACATACGTGAACGCAGAACCCGCGCTGGGGTACGCCCTCGCCATTCGCCCGTAGCTGATTCCGGTGAAAAGCATGGCGACCATGGCGATCAAAATCGCCGTCACCACATGGCCTCGCCCACGGTCGCTCAGTGCGCCAAATGCTGACATCGGCGCCACCGGCTGAATCACAATCACGCCATACAGGATTAGATCCCACAGGGTGAGAGTTCTCCGCAGGCTCGGCCCTGCACTCGTCACAACCGCCGCTTCGCTGCTCAAACTCGTTCCCCCTTATCGCAACCGTATGGGAATGTCCTGGGAATCACGCAACGACATCTGCATTGCATCCTCCGGGGCTCACCTGCTGTGGCCGCCGGTTGCGTCACGGTTCTACGCGCACCGGTTGGCAACGAAAGCTCGTTTTTTCGCGTCCAGATTTATATTGAATCGTTTTAATAAAGCATTGTCCGCGAATCCTCCTCCACGTGCAACGTCAATCTTCTCCTCCGCCGCTCCTTGATTACTCCGTGCGATACTTGGTCACTCCCAATGTTCCGCTTCAGCCAACTCTGCGAATCCATCGCCGCCACCACCAAGAAAACCGAAAAAATACGCCTGGTTGCAGACTATCTCCGCGCCTCTTCCCCGGAAAACGCTGCCCTGGCCGCCCTCTACCTCTGCGGCCGCGTCTTTCCCCGCCGCGAAGAACGCGTCCTCTCCGTCGGCTTCTCCATCCTTCTGCGAGCCGTCGCCGCCATCGTCAAAAAAGATCCCCATGAACTCGCAACCATCCTCCGCCACCACGGCGACATAGGCGCAGGCGCCGAAGAAATTCTACTAGCTCACCAAACTCCATCATCCCTCACCCTCGCCGACATCGCCGCAGTCTACGCCTCCCTAAGCCGCCAACGGGGCCCCGCCGCAAAGCAATCCCTGTTCGAACAAACCCTCCGCCACCTCTCCGCCCTGGAATCCAAGTACTTCATCAAGCTCTGCACCGGCGAACTCCGTATCGGCCTGAAAGAAAGCCTCGTTGAAGAAGCGATCGCACAGTGCTACGACCAGCCTCTAGCCGCGGTCCAGCGCGCCAACATGCTTACGGGTGACATCAGCGAAACTCTTCGCCAAGCCGCCGAGGGCCGTCTTGCCGAAGTCCAACTCGAACTCTTCCGCCCCATCTCCGTAATGCTAGCCAGTCCCGTAGACAGCGCCGCCAACCTGATCGCCACATTCCCCACAGGCGCGCTAGTGGAAGAAAAATTCGACGGCATCCGCGCCCAAGTCCACAAGCGCGGCGGGCAAGTAGAGATCTACTCCCGCACCCTGGACCGAGTCACCGAATTCCCAGAACTCCTTCCACCCCTTCGCAAAATCCCCGCCGACTTCATCCTCGACGGCGAAATCATCGGATGGCGCGACGCCCGCGCCATCCCGTTCACCGAACTTCAGCAGCGCCTGGGCCGCAAGCAAATCGACCTCTTCACCACCACAGTGGTCCCCGCAAGTTTCGTAGCCTTCGACCTCCTCCTCCTCAACGGCCAAACGCTCCTCGACCTCGAACTAGCCGAGCGCCGCTTGAAACTAACCAATCTCCTCGCCACCTATGAACGACCCGAACTCCAGTTCACCCGCGCCGATCTCTGCACCACCACCGAAGAAATCGAAGCCGCCTTCACATCCGCGCTAGCAAAGGGCAACGAAGGTCTGGTTGCAAAAGCCCCGCAGTCCCCATACGTTCCAGGCCGTCGCGGCCAGTTCTGGATCAAGCTAAAGCGCCCGCTAGCCACGCTGGACGTGGTCGTCACTGCCGCAGAATACGGCCACGGCAAGCGCCGCGGTCTCCTCTCCGACTACACCTTCTCCGTCCGCGACGCTGATCGCCTCGTCATCATCGGGAAAGCTTATTCGGGCGTAACCGACGCAGAAATCCGCGAGCTTACCGATTTTTTCCTGGCCCACACCATCGAAGATCGCGGCCACGTTCGCACCGTCGACCCGCTCATCGTCATGGAAGTAGCCTTCAACAACATCCAGCATTCGAATCGCCACGACAGCGGCTTCGCCCTAAGATTCCCGCGCATCCTCCGCCTTCGTCCAGACAAGCCCGTCAGCGAAATCGACACTCTCGACCGCGTCCGCGAAGTTTTCTCAAGCCAACATCACCTCGACAAGCGCGAACCATAGGCGCGCCCACAAAAAAATACCTGGCTCTCCCGCTTTTCGCTTAAAAAAACCTGTACGTATGTACAGGTCAGCGAATCCACTAGGACGGTACCTCTTAGTGAAAACATTCTCGTATTCCCCCGCAACGCTAAGACCGAATCCGGAGTCTAATAAAGTGAGAGGGCCCGGTCCCAGCCGAGGTCAACAAACTGGATATATGGGCAAGGGCTCACTCATCTCCGACCGCAACGGCGCGACGCATTTCCTCTCGCACGCCTCTGGCTTCCTTATTGTCTTTTTCCTCTCCATGTGGCTGCGCGTCGTACCCCTGCAATCCGATCCCCTCCTCCAGGGATACTTGCAAGTCACCACCGGCCTGCTAGCCTTCGTTTTCGCCGCCGTGACTCTCGTGCGTTTCCAAGGCACGCAAGACCGCATTTCCCTAATCCTGGGTTCCGGTTTCCTGCTCTCTGGCACGCTCCTCACCGCCTCGAGCCTGCTCTTCTTTCAATTCCTCCAGGAAGCCCCCGTGCATCTTCGCTGGGCACCGGTCTCCTGGTGGGTCGGCCGCATCGTCTTGGGCCTCTTGCTCGTCGTAGCTCTTCTCGTCGAACATTTCGTGCCGCGTTCTCGCCGGCCGCGCCTGGAAATTGCGGGCGCGCTCCTCACCGTCGTCGGCCTCACCTATCTCATCACCGCCGCGCTGCGCCGTCTTCCCCCCGAGACCTCACCCCACCCGCTCGCTTTCATTCCCAATCCGCAGCAACTCCTGCCCGCCGCACTATTTCTGATCGCTCTCGTCTGGTTCCGGCGCCGTCTGCAAATCGAAGACTCCGCATTCGACCGCGCGCTCTACTCTGCTGCCTGGATGAACGTCGCAGCCCAGCTAGCCGCTTCGCAGTCCGTGCGTCTACTGGATTCTCCCTTCGTTCTCGCGCAGGCCCTCACGGTCACTAGCTACGCCGTAGCACTTGGCGGCGCGTTACTCGACAACGCCCGCCTCTTCGAACAAGTCCAGCACCTGGCTGTCAGCGACCCGCTCACCGGCTTGGCCAACTACCGCCGTCTCCTCGACGTCCTCGAGAGCGAAACCGAGCGTACCAATCGCAACGGCCGTTCCTTCGCCGTCCTGCTTCTCGACCTCGACGGCCTGAAGAAAATCAACGACACCTACGGTCACCTGGTAGGCAGCCGCGCCCTCTGTCGCCTGGCCGACACTCTTCGCATACACTGCCGAGCCATCGACACCGCCGCACGCTACGGCGGCGACGAATTCGCGTTAGTCCTGCCCGAATCGCAAGAGTCCGAAGCCCAACTGGTCGCCGGCCGCATCCGCGAAGTCCTGGCCGCGGACACCGAGACACCCCCGCTCTCAGCCAGCATCGGAATTTCCATTTACAATGGAGATGGAGAAAGAATCGAAAAGCTGCTCTCAGAAGCCGACCAACATCTTTACGCCGAAAAAGCACGCCGCCACAAAAACACCCCAAGTACGCTACATTCCCGCCGCCGCGCCCACAAAGCCTAATCCCGTCCTGTAACTGCCGTCGCCCCGTCCGGTAGCCGCCGTCTCCGAGACGGCGGGGTTTAGATGCCACACAACCCATTCAATAACGACATGCAATCCGGCGCCACAATCGAGTCGCCCCCGCGCCATGGAACCGTATCGAAACATCCCCCACAATTCTCCTATCTCCCCGCACCACCCGAATACTCCGTCAGCTGTTCCGCAATCTTAGCCTTATCCCCCACCACAACAATCGTCATCAACTCCGGCTTAATATACTTAGCAGTAGTCGCCGACACCTCATCCGGCGTAACCGCATTCACCTTCTGCACATAAGTCTTCAAATAGTCCTCACCCAACCCCTGCAAATCCACAAACCGCAGCTGCCCGATCAAAGCCTGCCGCGTAGAATTCTGAATCACAAAAATCCCCGATAGATAACTCTGTATCCCCTTCAACTCATCCACCCCAGGCGCTTCCTTCTGCAACCGGGTAATCTCCCCGAATATCTCCTTCAAGGAAGCCCCCGTATCTTTGGTCGTAACATCCGCGACCTCCACCCAATAAGCATCGTGATATCGATTGGAGACCTGGCTCCTCGGCGAATACGTATAACCTTTCTGCTCGCGAATATTCGCAGTAATCCGCGAAGCAAATGACCCTCCCAGCAGGGAATTGCTGACAATCAATCGCACATTATCCGGGCTGGTCGGGTCCGCCACCGGCAACCCCACATACAAAGTAGACTGCGGCGCCCCCGGCCGGTCAGTCACATCCAAAATTCTCTGCGTCTTGGGCGAAGGTACCTTCTCCACCGCCGCCGATCCCTTAGCCCAACCAGAAAAATTCGCAGCAATCGCCTTCTTCACCGCAGCCGCATCGAATTTCCCCGCCACATACAAATGCGCTCGTCCAGCCCCATAATTCGCCGCATAAAATTTCTTGGCGTCCGCAATCGTCAACTTGTTGACGGTTTCTTCCGTGGGCAAAACATCCCCATAAGGATGATCTCCATACATCAGTTTCCGGAACCGCGCCAAAGCGATCTGCCCCGGCTGCGTCTTCGCCACCGCAATCTCCCGCAGCATATTCGTCTTCAACCGCGCAAGCTCCGACTCCGGCAGCAAAGGATGCTCCACCACATCCGCCAGCAGTTTCACCGCCGCGGGTCCGCTCTCCGATAGCACATCCATCGCCACGGTCGTCTCGTCCGCACCCACCGTAACTCCCAGAGTGCTCCCCATACCCGCCGCCGCTTCCGCAACTTCCTTCGAACTAAGCGAAGTCGTCCCCTCTTTGAGCAACTCCCCGGTTATATCCGCCACCCCAAGCTGTTCCTTAACCTCGTCAATGTTCCCGCCCAGCAAAGCCAGGCTAACGGTAACCTTCGGAATATTCCCATAAGGCACGAGCGTCACCTTCATCCCATCGGCCAACGCATAAGTCTCGTGCGCAGGCACAGTAAACGCCTTGGGCGCCCCACCCACCGGCGGCGTCTGTTTCTGTGCCATCATCGGCGCCACAAAAAAGCCCGCCGCAACAAATCCAATCGCCAACCGCCATGCACGCAAACAAATCATCGATCCTCCAAGTAGCACAGGCACTCCTGCCTGTATCCCAGTCCACCACGCCCAGCCGAAAGCCCAACCGCTTCCGCCAATTCCTTCTTAACTGTCAACGTTCAACTGTAAACCTCGTAAATCTTCCTACTGCTTCCCTGCCCCCGCCGCTTTCGGTTCCACCACCAAAACCGTCCGGTTCGTCGGCCGTAAGTATTCCTGTGCCGTCTTCTGCAGCAATTCCGGCGTAACCTTCTCCAATTCCCCAGCCAGCGAATTCACCCGCCCCGGATTATCATCAAACAAAGCAAAACTAGCCAAAATATCCACCAACCCAAATCCACCCTGCTGCCCAAACGTGTCATACAAATCCGACCGCGCCTTCACCAAAGCGCGATCCAAAGTCTTCTGATCTACAGCTTTCGTCCGCAAAGGCTCAATCACCCCGTCCATAGCCCCCAAAATGTCATCCGGCTTCGTCGCAGGATCGTACATAAGATTTGCGATAAACAGCATCGGCCCTTGATAGTCGTAAGGATTCCCCAACAAATTGATCCCACCCTCCACGCCACCCGTATATCCGCGCTTCTGCACCAACTCCTGATGCAGCAGACTGTCGTCCCCCTCAATCAAAATCTCGTCCAGCAAAATCATCGCGTAATATTCCGGCGTATTCCGCTCCGGCACGTGATAAGCAACCGCAATCGCAGGCCGCTTCGTCAGCGCATCAGTCTTCGTCTCCCTCTTCTCCTTCTCCTGCCTGGGCTCCATTAAATCCGGCTGCGCAGGCAACTGCGAAGCCTTCAAAGGCCCAAAATACTTCTCCACAAACCTCTTTGCCTCCGCGGGATCGAAATCCCCGACAATCGCCAAGGCCGCATTGTTCGGCGCGTAGTACGTCTTGAAAAACTCCTGCACCTCGGCCAACTTTGCCGCCTCAATATCCTTGATGTCCCCATAAAAATTGTGCGCGTTATACCAGTTGGTGTTGGCAACCTGCGGCATATCCAACCAGGGAAATCCACCCAAAGGTCGGTTCAAAACGTTCTGCTTCACTTCGCTACCCACCACCCCCTGCTGGTTCGTCAAATTCGCATCAGTAACTGCGAGCCCACCCATCCGATCGGCCTCCGCCCACAGAGCCGTCTCCAACTTATTCGCCGGCAAAACCTCAAAATAATTCGTGAAATCAAACCGCGTCGACCCATTCAAAATCCCGCCATTCTGCTGCACCAATTTCACAAACTCCATCTTCCCCAGATTCTGCGACCCCTGAAACATCATGTGCTCGAACAAATGTGCAAACCCGGTCCGATCCCGTGGCTCAATCCGAAACCCAATGTGGTAATACACCCCCACACAAATCGTCGGCGCCGTGTGATCCGGCGAAAGCACCACCCGCAACCCATTCGGCAACTTGTAATACTCAACGGGCACCTTAAACTCCGCCGCCGGGACCCCCGCATTGGCCGGCCCCGCGTAAGCGCCAACCCCGCACGCCAGTGCAATAGACACCACGCCGATGACACTAACCACCGCCCGACCCACCCGCATCATCATCCCCACGTCCATCCCTCCCTAAGTAACACAGACACTCCTGTTTACGCTGAGCATCGAAGCGTCTGTGTCCCTGACAACCCCACCGAGCCCGATCCCGCCAATACCCAACCGCCTCACATACAGACGCAATCCCCACCAACAAGTTTCAGTACAAAAGTAAGCCTCGCGGTGCTCTTCTGACCTCAAACTTCCAACCTCTAACCTCCGCCGTCAATAAACCGCCCGCCGCTGCACCGTCTGCTTACTCTCCAAAGAAAATCGCGGTTCCCCCGCAGCCCCATCCAAGACCCGCCCCGCAACATATTCCCCCACTGCAGGCCCATGCTTAAACCCATGCCCCGACCCACCGCCAACAAACCAGACATTCTCCATCTCCGGATGCCGGTCGATCAAAAAATCCCCGCTGGAAGTATTCTCATACTGACAAACCCGCGTCTCCACAATCGGCGCCCCTCGTAAACCCGGAAATCGCCGCCCAACGTATCGCCGCACTTCCTCCGCAACCTCTTCCGTAACAATCCGCGACTGCGTGTCCGGATCAACCCGCACGCCATGCCGGTCCAGCGCAATCTTGAACCCGCGCCCCTCCAAATCCGGCATCCCATAACTCTCGTCACCCTGAAATAAAAAGGTAGGCAGCTCCCCCGGCGCAAACCGCGTATCCCCAGCCGGAACTCCAAAGAAGAAAACTTCCTGCCGGCTGGGAAAAATCCTCTCGGCTAAAACATCCGGAAACACTTTCCCCAGCCAAGCCCCGCAAGCAAATACAAATTGCTCCGCCACGATATGCTCACCGTTTCGCGTAGCAATCGACGCAAGCCCTCCCGATCCAAGGCCACGACGCGGCGTCACAATCTCCGCCACGCGATACTCCACCCCGCGCTCAACCGCCTCCTCCGCAACCGCCGCCACCGCCCGCCGCGCCATCAGCACGCCGCTCTCCGGCTCCAGCAACCCCACCGCAATCCCGTCCAATCCAATCTGCGGATACCTCCTCTCCAATTCCCCACGATCCAGCTCTTCGAACGCCACGCCGCACCGCGTAAGCGTAGCCGCCGTCTCCCGAATCCGCGCATCCCCCTCAGCCCCAAGCCACAAAACCCCAGTCTCATGAAACAACCCTGGCCGCTTAAATCCAAAAAATTCCTTCCACTGTGCCAAAGACCGCTGCGACCACCGTGTGTAAATCTCGTCCGCCCCATATCCCATCCGGATAATCCGTGACTCCCCACCCGAACTGGCCCGCGCGTTGGCCGGCCCATAAGCATCCACCAACAAAACCCTCTTCCCGCGCCCCACCAAATGCCAAGCCATCCAAGCCCCAAACACCCCCGCCCCAACAACAACCGCGTCATAACGTTGAGTCATATTGATATCAGTTGTATCAGCCGCTTTCCGAAGCGGTAACTTTTCTACCCTAACGAGACCGCGCCGTTTCTATTCCTAAACAGTTCTCTTCACCGCAATAGCTTCCGATTCGATTCGGCCTTCCTCATTAACGCTCCCCCAGCAAATCGGCGAAAACGAATCCGTCGCGCTCCACAATCTCGCCAACCGTCACTCCCACTTCCGCGTCGAACATCGGTCCCGCGTTCGCGAACGTGTGAAACTCCCCGTTTTCACCGCAGGGATCGACATTCCCGGGAAGCGCCGCCAGCAGGTGGTTGTCAAATCGCCGTCCGGCAAATGTGCGATCCAGCTGACGCGGATCAACACACGTCAAGAATGCCGATAGTCCGCCCGCAACCATGTCCTCTGCGAGTTGGCGTGTCTCCTTCCCCCACAAAGGGAATATCGGAATCATGTCGCACCGCGCGAGCTGTTCTTCCCGGTAGGCCCGAATATCCTCCAGGAAAAGATCGCCAAAGATGACGTGTTGAATTCCTTCGGCCTTCGCTTGCGTCATCGCTTGACTCATCGCCTGTTCGTAGACTTCATTCGAACAAGGCGACGGAATCGGGACTTTCACAAGTGGCAACCCGGCCGCCTCCGCCTGAATTTCCAGCAGGCTCTCCCGCACCGCATGCATGGCCACACGCTCATGCGTCCGATTTACGGTTGTGAGCAAAGCAACGACGTCGAATTCGCCTTCCCGACGCACAGTATGGAGCGCCCAGGCGCTGTCTTTTCCGCTGCTCCACGCAAGCCAGGCTTTCGGCCGCCCACCGCTCTCTCGCATTTCGCTTCCCAGCGTCAACTCTTCCAGGTTCGACGTTCATTTCTCATCGTTACTTCGTTATCTCATTACTTCATTGCGTCACTCTGTTTACGCCGTTCCTCCCCGAAACGCCTTCCCCAAAGGTCCCGCCCAATGCGACAAATGATTCAACGACTCCGTATGAGTAGGATCCAAATGCAATGGCGTCACCGACACCTCACCCGCAAAAATTGCCGCATAGTCCGAATCCGGCGCCACATCCCGATCGATCCTCTGCTCAAACAGCCAAAAATACGTCCGCCCGCGCGGATCCTTTCCTTCGCGCAACTGGTTCCGCGTAATCTTCTTCGACTGTCGCGTTAGCTTTACCCCGCCCGTCCACGGTTCCGGAACATTCACACTCAGCAGCACCTGATCCGGCAAACCCTCTTTCAAAATCATCTCCGCGGCCGCCCGAGCCACCCGCGCCGCTCCCCCAAAATCCACACCCGCCTTTTTCGAACACAGCGACATCGCCAGCGCCGGAATATGATGCAGCGCCGCCTCTCGCGCGGCCCCTACCGTTCCCGAGTAATAGACGTTCTCCCCGAGATTCGCCCCGAAGTTGATCCCGGAAATTACCAAGTCCGGCCTTTCCGGCAGCAACTTGTGCAGCGCCACGATCACGCAATCCGCCGGCGTCCCATCCACCGCCCACTCCCGCTCCGCCACGTTGTGACAAACGATCGGCTGCCGCAGCGTCAAGGACTGTGCTGCGCCGCTCTGCTCCTGACTCGGCGCCACGATGCTCACCGTCGCGAAACCCTTCAATACCTCAGCAAGTGCCCGCAGGCCGTCTGCTTGAATACCGTCGTCGTTAGTCAAAAGAATATGGGTCATAGTCCTTGCAATCTTACCAGTAGCCTACGCCTCGACCTGTCCCGTAAGCCGATTTGCTCCGCGCGAAGCGAATTCCCTTGTCTACGTGAGGGCGAATTCCGTTGTCCCTACATGGGAGCAAATTCCCTTGTCCTTATAGCAGAGCGAATTCCTTTATAGGGGAGGGGCTTGCCCCTCCCGGCGTAACCTTCAAACACGCTGCATCCGCACAAGTCACCCAAGCCGCAGCACCCGGGGAATCCCCATTTCATCGACACCGTGCCACACGCTAGCCCCGTCGCCTTTCGCAATTTCTTCGTAGGGGCTTCAGTGTAGTACAACCTTATATCACCTGCCCTATCATGGGCGTCTAACTCGTCATGTCTTTATCCGAATCTCTGAACGCGCGGCGCGTGGTAAGCATGTCGTCTAGAAAACAAGCGCGCCTCGCCTTCGTCTCCGCGCTAATTCTTCTCCTCGCCTGCGGTGTCGCCGCCTCCGTCACCGTCGTTCGTTTTCTCCATGCTGACACATGGGTCTCCCATAGCTACGACGTGCAGTTGACCTTGGGCGACCTCCAATCCGCTCTTTCCGTCGTCGCGCGCACCCGCACCAGCTACCTGAATTCCGGAGACCAATCTGTACTTGCGCCCTACGACGCAACTAAAAGTCAGGCCCACCAAATTCTGGCCCACATTCGCGATCTCACCCGAGACAATCCCGTTCAACAAGCGCTGTGCGCTCAATTGGAAGACAATGTTCTGCGCCGCCTTGAATTGCAGGACGCCGCCATCGAGATGCGCAAATCTGGACCCCTGGACGAAGCCACACAGCTCCGCCTAAGCCGTGAAAACGTGGCGGCTTCCGCCGAATTCATGGACGCCGTGCAAAAAATGGACAGCGAGGAAGAAAGACTTCTGGGACAGCGCAAGCAGCTTTCCGGCAATCTGTTTCAGAGCGCCCTGTTCATTGTGCTGGCCATGTTTGCCTTGGCTATTCTGCTCCTCTGGATTCATTTCCGTCTGCTCAGCACCGAGCTCGCGCAGCGCGAACGCGCCGAGGAGAATTCCCGCCGCCTGAGCGTCCGCGTGCTGCAGTTCCAGGACGAAGAACGCCGCAAATTCTCGCGCGAACTTCACGACAGCCTTGGCCAACTACTGGCTCTAGCCAAAATGCACACGGCCGTCCTGCGCGACAAAAACCCGCAAGACGAGCTTCTCAAGGAAATCGACGAACTCCTGACCCAATCCGTAACAGAAACGCGCACCATCTCTCACCTGTTGCATCCCCCGCTCCTCGATGAAGTCGGCCTAGCCTCCGCTGCCCGCTGGTACGTCGAAGGCTTCGCCAAGCGCAGCGGCATCGAGCTGACCACCGATATCCCCGACGAACCAGGCCGCCCGCCGCGCCCCACCGAACTCGTGCTATTCCGCGTTCTTCAGGAATCGCTCACCAACATTCATCGCCATTCGAAGAGCCTGCGCGCCGAAGTCTCGCTGCACTCCTCGCCTTCGAACGTCATCCTGCAGGTCCGCGATTACGGCAAAGGCATTCCACGCGAAATGCTCCGCAATTTCCTCAGCGCCGGAACCGGCGTCGGCGTCGGATTGGCGGGCATGCGCGAACGCGTCCGCGAACAAGGCGGCCGCTTCGACATCCACTCCGACAAAACCGGAACCACGATCACGGTAACAATGCCGGCCGTTGCTCCCAAGGATGCCGGAAGCGAGATCGCGTCCGCAGCGTCCGCGGACTAACCAAAAAACCGCATTGCGTTCGGCAACAATTCAAATCTGAAGGATTTCGGAAAAGCACAACGGCTCGAAGAAGAATGGTCGGGCACTCTTGCCGATTTTGAACCGGGTAGCTCAGCTACGTGCTGTCGCCCAGCGAATGCGGGTGAACCAAACCTAGTTTTATGCAATGGGCCGGTACTTCAAACGGCCTTCCCTCATCTTTTCCAGCGTTTCACGATGTCCATGTTGAGCTTCGGCCAAAGTCTCGTACGTACATTCGTACAGTGGATTGCCGCGAACAACACCGATGCGGTCACAGCGATAAACGTTGGTGACATACATCTCTGGAACGCTCGCGGATTCGCGGTGCCGATTTAGTCTAATCGCTTCGGTCAGACGCCTTACGGGGCTGTCAGCGTCCAGTTGAATCGTTGAAAGCCAGTAGTACGTCATGGGCCACCACGAAGCTACGACTGCCATTCCAACAGTCGGAAGCTCCGGTTGGGGTTGTTCGGAAACCCACCTAGCACGCATCATGGTATTCTGTTCGCATGGACACAGCCACCGTCAATGAAAAAATCTTTGTGCTGCTGTTTCAATGCGGGAAGTGCGGCAGGCCGATAACCCTAACACACTGTATGGCAGGTGCGACACTCACGGAAGTAAAAGACAGCATATTCAAAGTCAGTTGTGCGGAGTTTGAACATTGCGGTTGGAATACAACTACGGTTGGCAACGAAGCCAAGAAACTCTGGGAAGTCCCTTGGAGCAGGCCGTATCAGGGAAGCTAGGGCATCTCTCAAAACAAAAAGCCCGGCACCCCGAAGAGCAGCCGGGCCGATTCTGTTTAGCGTCCGTTTCTGGAAACGCCGCGTTGTGCGGCAGCACCCATAGCCGAACTGATTTGTGCGCTTGACTTACGGAACGAATCCGCTTCAGGGAGTTGATGTTTGTCTGCGTTCACTTGGAAAGCAGGTTTGTGACAGTGGTGGAAAAATCGGGCGAATGAACCACTGGGCCGTTCAAATAGACCGCACGCGGAAGTTGACCGTCCCACTGCGTATCTTGGCCGTACACCGCAATTTCATCCCACTGGATGCCTTGGCGCGTGCAGCAGTTCGGCTTTGGTTGCCCTGCGTCAGCCGCAATCTTACTTCCTAGTTGCTCCGCAAACAGGTGGTTCTTATCCCAGTACTGCGTAACTCTTGGGTCAGACAGCCGCGCCAAGATAGCCGTACCCGGACTGGAATAGTCCGTTGGCAGAATCGGTTCCCACACGGCAAACACACGGATGTGAGGATTTGTGTTTTGCTTTAGAACATTTTCAACTGCGGAAGACCCCCGCAGACATGTGGGTCATGTTGGCGAAAGCAACAGAACGATGCGCACTTCTCCAGATGCTGCATTGAACGCGGCACGCAGTTGCTCAAAGTTGCTTGATGTTAGCGATACCAACGGCGGTTGCCCTGCGGGAACCGTTGACCCGCTGTAGAAATGCGAACCCAAAGCCAATAGCCCAACCACCACCACCGCGGCAACGATGCTCAGGCGGTTCTTCACCTGCGACCACCGCTAGAAACATCTGCAAGGATGCTGGCTATTGCTTGAGGAAAGAGAAGAAGAAGAACCACAACGACAGTCGCCAGACCAAGGCACACGATTGCACCCCTGCTCTGGCGTGTCCTGCAACGCATACCGCGATAAACCTGAAAGAAACCTGCCGCGAGAAGGATGACCGAAACTCCCAAGAGCCACGGTCTAGCGCCAGTCAAGAAGACGGAAGCGCCCGCGATGCCTGCCGCACCCAAAAATGGAAGGGGTAGACAGCAACCCAATGTGAGCAGCGAAGTGACCACCGCGCCCAGCGAAACACCAGTTGTCTTCCAGCCTGCCATTAGACCCCTATGCCACGCGCCTTTTCGATTGCAGCACGTAATTTCTGCTGAGACGGAGCACCGCTGCCATCTGAATACAAGCGGCACATCAGCCCGAACGCAGCAGTTTTTTCGCTCTGTGGCTCAACATCTTGTCCGTTTATACGAATCGTTGGCGAACCGGGAAACTTGAGCGATTGCGCCATCTCCGCATCTCTCACAAGCACTTCGTTAACGTGTTTCTGAAAGCTTTCGGCGGGGAGAATGTCACGCAAACGCTCAAGGGCTACGGTGTGATTCGGACAGTTGGGCACATACAACACTTCGATTTTCATTCTGCACCCTTGCGCTTGGATTTTTCAAAGACCGTGAGGACAGGGCAGCGACCGTTCTTCTTTCCTTGTGTGCGCTTGAGTTGAGAGTTGCACTTCGTCAGCGCGGCCTTCAGTTCATCTTCCAGCTTCACTAGGGCAACTCGCTTCGCGTGGATGTCTTTCAGTTTGCCGTCAAGCATTTTGCGCACTGCCGAACACGCACGCAGGTCATTCGTTCTGAGAGACATAAACTCACGAATCTCATTCAGCGAGAAACCCAGTGTCTGTAAGCTGCGAATGAACTGCAAAGCTGCAAGGTCATCAGAAGAGTACAGACGAAAGCCGCCTTCGCTGCGTGTAGGTGCTGCAAGCAGCCTGTTCCGCTCATAGAAGCGTATGGCGTCTACGCTCAAGCCTGTCTGTTTGGCAATGTGACCGATTTGCATTCGCTTGCCTGCGTTCGGCATCCGGCACCCCCAACGTACACCCTTGAGTGTAGTCTAGAGTCAAGCGCAATCTGCAAGACCGCTCAGCAACCAAAAGAAAAAGCCCGGCACTACGAAGAGCACCGGGCACCGCTGGCACAATCACCGTGAAGCGCAGCAACTGACCACAAACAAAAAAAACAGCCCCTGCTACTCATTGAGCGGCAGAGGCTTCGTATTTCAGTTCTCTACGCAAACGGGTCTGAGTTATTTCGAACAAATGCAGCCTGTGCCCCGTGCTAGTCACGATGACACGCTTCGCCTCTTCGTCGCCTACAACCACTCGGCGGTCTATGCCCCGCCACTGTGACCGGCTCTTCTCGGTGCCGTGTCCGTTGCGCTTCTGCCTGCCTTCGGCATCAAACCCGTGCTCTACTTCGCACGGCATCAGCCCACTGTCTTTCATACTGCTCCTTGGAAAATAAAAACAGAACGCAGGGACACTCCGAGATGGAATGCCCCTGCCGTTGAAGTGTTAAGACTTAGCTGGCAGCCTGTGTCAAAAATTTGATTGGCGAACTGCTGCTTGTGCTCGCAAGCACGCCAAAGGAAGTGCGGAGAAACCCTTCATAGGCAACCAATCCATTCTCTGCAAGGTTTGGTGCCTGTTCGTATCGCTGAATCTTCATGGAGTCCTTGACCACACGGCGAATGCACCGCGAAAAATCTCCGACGCAGACCGTTCCAACTGCGTTGAGGGCAGCGTTGGGAAGACTGGGCATGAGCACCACAGGCACGTTATGCAGCAACAGTCGCCCGTTGGCGTCAGTGCGTGGGTTCCACACGTAGCGGCCATCGGTGCCCTTGATTTTCAACAAACCCATCATCGTGGAAAAGTTCATGCCGAAAAATGTCTTCGGCTGATTCAAGTAAATCGGGTCAACGCTTTGGAGAAGATTGAGCGTATCGTCAAGCCCCACAGTAGACCCGCTCATTGACGTTGCACCGGATGTAGTGCTGCTAATCAGCGTGGCAACGTTCGCCGCTGAGATGCCTCTCTGGAACCTGCCAGCTACAGCAGTAGCTATGAGGGATTCCAAAGGGAAGGCCGCATCCTGCAACAATTCCATAGACGTGATGAGCTTCTGTGAACGCCACGTTGGAATTTTCGGGAGCAGCAATCGGTCAATCGTGGCAATCTCTGCTTCATTGCTCAGCACGTTCTCAGAAACGACTACGGCTGCTGTCCCTGTATCGTCAAGCAAGGGGCAGGTGAGTGCGTTCCCGTGGCCGTCTTGGTACAGCGTGACTACATCGTCTGACCAAAGGCCGTCTGCCTGCTTGAGTGCGAACGTCACCTTTTGGAAGAACGTCGCGGGCACGAAAAAACCGCCGTTTGAATCAGTGGCGATGTTCATTGCAGAATATGTGCGGGCTTCTTTTCCTAGCGCAAGATAGTTTCGCAAGTTGAAACTGTTCTCACTCTCTTCGCGCTGCTCTTCGCTCACGATGCCTTTCGTAATTTCTGACACCGGCACGCCCATAGCGTCAGCTAAACGTACTTGCCGTTCGTATCTGGTCTTGAGGCTGGATGCTTGCGCAATTTTCACGTCAGCGAGCTTCAAATCCTGCTTCGTTGCGTTCGGATTCTCGGCCAAGGCGCGAGCTTCACTCAGCAAACTCTCGCGTTTCGACGCGAGCAAAATCTCTTCATTGGTCACAAAAATACTTCCGTTTTCTGCCCGATTGAACGGGCTATAGTTTTTTCTGCCCGAATCCACGGGCCGGGTTGTGTCGTTACGACAGGAAAACAATCTGCGTGGAACGGATGCGACGTTGCATCGCTTCGCGTTCACTCTGTGAAGCCAGTGCGGGTGCTGCTACCAGCTTGCTAGCTGGTTTCCCTACTTTTTCAATGTTCGCGTGCCGCCATTCAACAATCTGATTCTGAATGTGCAGCGGTGCGGTGGTGGGAATTTCAATCCATCCCAACTGACGATGCTCACCGCTTAGAAACGAACGACGTTCAACTGTGAGTTGCATTTGTGGTTTCTCCTTTCTACGCTGACAACTGAAAGTGCTGTGCCAGTCGTTCTGTCAAAGCGGTCAACTGCACCGCCGTCATTTTGTCCAAGGCTGCTGCCGTGCTTGCGTATATTCCTAGAACGTTGGTGCGCGGCACCGTTGCTCTGGGTTTCATCGCTTTTACGATGGGGTCTGACCCGATGCGCGTAAACAAATCGAACGCTGCCGGTATCGGCAAATCTGCCGAACAGAGTCCGTGCTTTGACAAAATGCGCGTAAAACTAGGTGACGTTTCTATCTGCCGGTCGGCCATCGCGCCAAGTCTCTGTGGCCGTTTTTCTACGTACCGCTGTTTTCTCATTTCAAATCACAACACCAAAACTCCGCGCCTTTCGTATACGCTCGCATTTTCGTCTTCACCGTCAAGCGGTGCGAGAATCGTGCGGCTGAGTGCCAGCAGCAGAGCCACTAGCGGGTCAATCTTGCTTTCAACGTTCTTCGGTTTGCGTGGGTAGATATTTTCTTTTACGTCTCTGTGACACACCACGTTCGTGATTGCCCACGCCAACACCGGGTCATTGAAATGGAATCTATTGCTGCTCACCAACTCTTCAAACAACTTCATGGTTGGCGATAGCGTGATAACGTTCATCCCAACTTCAACGCACGTCATGCCTTCGTTCGTCAGGTGCGTCATCATCTGCGTTGCTTGCGCCTTGTCGTAGGCAAGCTCACGCACTTTGAAACGCTGGCCGGATTCACGGATGCCTTGCTCAATGAAGTCTAGGTCTGTGACTGAACCCGAAGTCATTTGCAGTTTGCCGTTCGCCGCCCATCCTGAGTACGCAGCGTTGGTGCTGTTCTGCACCGTTTCTTCTGGCAACCAGTACGTTCCGAAAGCGTAGTAGTGCGTTTTGTCTTCGATGAGCTTCGCAAATAGCCGAACTTCTGCGCACAGGTCAAGCTTGCTCGCAAGGTCAACGCCGATGATGCACTGCTGGCCTTCAAAGCTTTCTTCCGTGAGCGTTTCATCAACGCAGCCTTGCAGCTTCGTCATGTTCAACCACGTGCTGTCAGCGTTCATCCACAGGTTCAGGTGCTTCATCTTGAAGCTGGCCTGCTGTGAGGCAATCTGTTTTGCACGGTTGCACTCTTGCGCTACCGCATCGGGCTGCACCGAAACTTTCCAGTTTGGGTTGGCCTTGCGCCATGCAGCTTCTGAATCCCATTTGTCTTCTGGGTCTATGGTGTAGACGATGCCAAAAAAACTTTCGTCAGTCGCCAGACCGTCAAGCAAACGTTCGGTGAACTGGTGCATGGCGAAGCAAACACCGGCTTGGTCGCTACCGGCAGTCGTTATCATCCACAACATTGACTGCACACGTTTCGCGCACGCCGTTGAAAGAGAGGAGTACACGCCGTCAGTTCTGTGCGCGTGCAATTCGTCAATAATTCCAAGGTGAACCGAAAGGCCGTCAAGACTGTCTTCCTCTGATGCCAGAGCTTTCAGAGAAGACATAGAAACATCTTGCACCACGCTTTTTGCCAGAACGCTCAGCGAGAACTTGTCACGCAACGGTTTGTTACCGCGCACCATTTGTTGACAAGTCTCCATCACGAAGCGGGTCTGCTCTTTAACGCGGGCCGCAACCACAACTTCAGCACCGGCTTCTTTGTCAGCGCACAACGCGAACAGCGCAACGCCGGATGACAACGCAGATTTGCCGTTGCCTCTGGGTATCTCTAGGTACGCTCTGCGGAAACGTCTTCGGCCTGTCTCTTTGTGAATCCAGCCAAAGCAGGTGGTGAGGATGAAACACTGCCACGGTTCCAGTTTTATCTTTTGGCCAGCAAGCTCACCCTTGACATGTTGCAGATTGGAGATGAACGCGCACACGCGGTTAGCCTTGGCGTGGTCGAAGACGTAGGCGAACTGTCCGTCACCCTGCCGCTGAAGGTCTTTCCTCTGACGAACGCATGCCGCAATGACTTGCTTGCAGGCTGGAATTTCTCCGGTGAGCACGTCTTCAACGTACTTGTTGGCCTTCGCTACGAAGTCTGTTCTACTCAAAGTCTTCCCAGTCACCTTGGTCACCAGTGCCTTTGCCTGCCGTCGCTTCTTCTTTTTCCAGAGCGGCCAGTTGTTTGCGGAGTGAGGCCAATGTTTTCACGGCATCACGGAAGAGCTTTGCGCTTTGGTTGGTTTTCACCCGGCCTTGGCTGCCTTCAATCACCAGTCCGGTCTTTGCCAAGTCGGCAGCCGCTTGTTTGGCGATGTCGCGGAACCCGGAGATAGCAAGCTCTAGGTCTTCGCGTTCCGTTGACTTTGCCGCCACTTTCTTCTTCGTTTTCTTCACTTTGTCTTCCTTCAAAAAAATCCTGTGCCCACGCACAAAAGAAAAACGATGGCGTCGGAACGGGCCGATGAGCGCACAGATAGTGCATGCCCCACTGGGGGTGCATCGCAACGCAAAGCAAACCCAAGGCCAATGCAGGCACAAACCTAAGCAGCTTCTTGTGTTCGCTTCTTTGCCCAGCCTTCAGTGCGTGCGGTGTGTGCGCTATGGCAAGCGTGGCACGCTGCTTGTAGGTTGTCGTAGTCGAAGGCTAATGCCGGGTGTTCGACAATGCCTTTGATGTGGTGGACATCAACGCTAGGTGCCGTGTGTCCTGTTCGCCTGACGCATAGGTCAGCAAGCTCGCAGAAGGGGTGCTCAGCAATGCGGCACGCACGTATACGCTTCCATCTTACGGTGCCGTATATGCGCCTGTATTCCTCACCTGCACGCTGCTTGTCATACTCTCGCTTGTGTCTGCTGATGCTGTTGTCTTCCACGTGTGCATCGCAGTACGTGGCCGGGCTTTGCACCAGAACCGGGCAACCGGTCTGACGGCATCGGCGCGTTATGTGCGGCACGTTGCTAGTCTTCTAAGAACGAATGCGCAGCGAGAGTGCTAGCAATCAAACTTGCAATGCTGTTCTCTTCTTCCACCGCCACGCTGAACAGTGTGGTGACTTCAACCGGCGCGTCGTTCATTGCACACAACAGGTGCATGTCTTGGAGCACCCCAGCCAATCGCTTCTGCAATCGCTGGAACTTCTCTCTATGGTCTGGCACGGCGATACCAAGGCTCTGTGCGGCACCCTCAATCTGGTGGCGAACAGACGCACGTTCCTGTGCAGGAATGTGCGCAGTGTGAGCTTTGAACGTTCGCAGTGCTTCCTTGACCAGCGAAATAGTCTCTTCGCGGTTGATTCGTCCTTGGCCGTCAACAGCGGCCAGCGGGAACAGCTTTCGTGTTCCGGCTTCGTACGCAAAATGTTTGTATTCCATTTGTCTCTTCTCTTTCTATTCGTAACCTAAACTTTTTAAAAACGCCGATGCCTTACGGTCTGCATCAGCAAAGATTGCTTCAGCACGTTTGTCGCGTTTGAGCGGCTTTTCTTCTACGACCGGTTTTGGTGCCGGTGTTACTCGCGCTGGTGCGTTTTCCGCTGCACGCACTTGAATGCCTAATGCGAGCGCCGCGCCACGCAGGGTTGCCCAGACTTCTTGTCGCTGACCGTCTGGGATTCCTTTCGTTTCTTGAAAGCGGCCCAGGGATGTCTTGACCGCGTTCACCGTCTTCGCTGTGTCGCCTAATACGTGAACGCAGGCGTGCCAAGTAGCTGTGTCATCAAGGTCACCTACGTAGGCAAAGCAACGTGAATTGCAATCAACTCCATGCACACGTTTAGTTTTCATGTTTCTCATTCTAAAAAAGGTCAGCCCGGCATCCGTCACCCGAAGTAAAGGCGGATACCGGGCACGTTCGACGCACTGACCGCGTTCACGCGGCGCGTGCACGTCGAAAGATTAAAGGGGCAGCGAAGCGAAACGCTGCCCAGCCCACCCGGCAGCCGCATGAACGAAACTGCGAAGTGGGGAACTTGGAAAATCTCCTTACTCTCTAAGAGTCTCATGCCTTCCTTTAGCGTCAAGCTCACCACTGTCATTGAAAACTAATTAACCATGTGTATTCAACGACTTACGGTGCTACTCAGGCCGCTAACTTTTTTCTTTTCCGCAAAAGGGAGTCACGAAAAGCGTCAGCGTCAGAGCAACCCAGACGCAAGAGCCATCGCAAAAGCGGTATTTCGTCTTTGCCAAAGAGCCAGTCTTCTGCGTATTCCCGAATGAAAGCATCTTCGTGGTCAAGGTCTTCTTCGGCCTGCCGAACGACTGCCACCGCAAGCAGTGCATACCCTTTCCGGTTGAAAGCTTTTGTTCTCACAGCGCACCTGTGGGCCGGTCAAGGTATGAGCCAAGAGCCTTGATGTGGCGACGGCGAAGCTCTGAGCCGACTAGCCTGAGCATTTTGTCAAAGGAACGCGGTGCTATCTGTGAGAAGTTGTTGAAGTCAGCGTTTTCACGTTCAAAGAGCGCAACGAATGCGAGCAGCAACACCGGCTTTCGCTTCAATGCCCGCTTGGCGCACAACTCAACGTCACAGCAAAAATCAAGAGAACTAAGCAGCTTCCTGATTCCATCCGCACATCGTCGTTCGCCGTAGTAAATAGTGTTCGGGAGGCCGATTGTTCGTTTCTTGACAAGGTACTGTTCCAAGACAATCTTCGCCGTCATCGTTGAAGGCAGGTCTTGTTCGCCAATCGCAAGGGCATCACCGCCGAACCGCACTGTGCGCTCAGCATCTTCGGCAGCAATGCGTTCGTAGAACGCAAAGTTTTTTTGTTTCTGCTGTGACGGAGGAAGAGCGCGTTCCGGCTGTTCCACAACCGAAAATATATTTTCGCTCATGACGCGGCCTGCTCATGGATGTGGCGGGCCACACTTGACGCATATTTTCCCAGCCGGGTGACTGACCAACTGCCCGTGCAGTTGTCCTTTGTGATGGTGACCGCGTGTTTCATCAATCGCAGGCCGTACGTGCGCACCCAGAAGCGAAACCGCCTTTCTTCCGGCATGGGCTTCCATAAATCATTAAACCCAAACTGCTCATACCAAAACTTCTGAAGCTCTTGCACTTCGGCAGTCTCTGAAGCGTGCTGCCGTTCCAAAGTCTCAAGGTATGCTTCGGTTGTCATGCCGCTACTCCTTCCGTTGATGCCGTCATGCTGTAGGTGAACGGGCTTTTCTTGGTGCCCTGACCGTTTCGGGTGACGATGTTCAGTTTGGTCAAGAGTACAAGTTCAACAACGATGCTCTGTTTACGCGCTGACACTGATTCTTGCAAATCTGGCATCGTGCAGTTCGGATGCTCACCGAGATACCTCTGAATCTTCACGGACAAATCTTCGCGCTGCTGATTCTTTTGCTGTTTCTCTATCTCTTTGAAAGCACGGCCAAGGCTCACAGCGAATGTGTCTTCATTGCACAGCAGTTCCGTCTTCGGCATATCACCGAATGCCTTCTCAGTTTCGTTTTGCTTGCTGCATATCAAACGCAGTGGTTCGTCATCATCCGGGTGACTGATTAGAATGACGGTGTTGAAGCTCGCAGCTAGACCGGTAGAACCAAGGATGCTGTCAAGCATCTGGTTTTTCTTTTCATCGTCTTTGCGTCCGTGATGTACCGCGTTTAGGTGTCCGTGCCATCCTGCCTTGCGCAGCACCGGTTCAATGTTGTCCATCGCTTCAACGGTGTCATCGTAGGAGTTTGTATCCTTCACCGCTTTGCCAGTGAAGAGACGCAGCGTGTCTATCACCACGAAGTCAGCCGGATAACTTTTCAGGATGGCAACCAGTTCAGCAACACGCTCTTCAAGCTTGCCCTTACCGTCACGAACGTACAGACGCAGCCGGGAAACTTCTTCCGCTGTCACTCCCATCGCTCGCATCTGCTCCGCGAAGGCTCTTTCATCGTCTTTGCCTTCCAGCAGAAAATAAGCAACGCGGGCTGCTTTCTTGCCGGTGACTTCAACCGAACGGCCAAGGATGCTGTGACCCTTCAACACCGATACCGCAAAGTTTCGTGCGACGGTGCTCTTTCCTGCCTTCGGTTTTCCAACTAGGAGTGAAGACCCTCTGCGAAGAAGCAGGCCGTCAACCAGCCACTTATTCTTTCGGGGTTCAAGCACAAACCAGTTCACTTCTTTGAACAGACCTACTGCTGGTTGATTCTGCGGGCTTTGGTTCTGCCCTGCGTTCTTACCTGCGTTCACGTCACACGCTTTCTGCCACGGTCTGTGGCTCTGTTTTGTTGCGCTTTCGCGCTGTTGCTCTTTATCGGTTCTGTTCCCAACTACCCCTGACAGGATTTGTGGGAACAGGAACAGAATCTCCAAAAGAAAGAAAACAATATACTTAGCGCCCTTGGTTACATGGTGTTCCCAGAAAGTCTGTCTATAGGGCAGCAACCGTCACGCGCAGCGTGAGAATCTGCCGTAAGGCAGCCAGACCGAAACCCCCCGGCACTCACCACTTTCGCTTACCGGCTTCGCGCCACTCTTCGGCCCGCTGAGCAAGTTCTTCGTGCGACGGGGCGTTGAAGCTCATGCGGCGCACCCCGTTCCACCAGACAAGTACGCCACCAACTTCTGATAGAACTTCGTCTTCCTGAAGTCGGCACGCCACACATAGCGGTTGTCTAAACGCTTGAGCAGTGTGTAGGCGTTCTTCCACGGCACTTGTTCAGGGCCGTCACCGAAGACTTGCTCTAACGTCAGGTTGTCATCACCAACCGTGTCCCACAGGTGACAGGCAATATGTCCGTACCTGTACGTTCGCTCTCTGTACGCTCTCTTGTTTAGCGTCAAGACGGTGATGTTTGGTTCCCAACTGCTAGGGTGTTTCTCCGCGTAGCGTCTCTGCACCACGCTGGCATTGCCTTCTTTCCAGTAACGTGCTCTTCGTGCGCGAGCCTTCGCGGTCTTCTCATACTTCTTCTGGCGACACTGGCGCGAGCAGCACACCTGATTCTTTCGTGCCGGTGTGAACGGTTGGCCGCAGACGCAGTGCGTAGTAGTAGTGCCATCCGCCGGTCGGACGGTGCTATCACTACGCTTCGTCATGCCGCCACCCCTTTGTCGTTTCCAAAGGTTTCGTGCGTCCTAGCGGCTGAAGTGCCGTTCTTCTGTAGGTGTGAGCGGGCTTTAGAGAGACGGTCAGCCAAGGCTGACCGCTGCTCATCCGTCAATACCCGCTTTGGACGTGCTCTCACCAGACTGACCGCAAGCCGGGCTTGCTCTGCACTGTTGGCGTCAAAGAGCAGGGTGCCTTCGCTGTCAGCGTTCTGGCGTACCACCATACCGGCAGCCGTGCCCTTGGCCTTGGTGACAGACCACAGCCGCGCACGCGGTACAGTCGGCATGAACAGCAGACCTAGTTGAGTGTCGGAGTGTTCGTAGAGATGCCCAAGCTTACCGGCAATGATGGTGGTGCCGTCTGTGTCTAGCTTGGTGTAAAGGCGGTGCTTCTCAGCAAAAGTTCGGAGTCCCACGCGAAAGCCTCAAAGGTTGAGATTTTCCGTGGGAATATCGGCAGGAAGGCCGTGCGGTTTGCCGCACCACTATGGCTCTGAAACTGAGAGGGAAGCCACGTATTCTTCAACCGGCGACCTTCCCTAGCAGCAGTCAAGCCGGTCTTTAACTTACAATTCTAATTCTACCACACACACCATGTGGTTGTCAACAGAAAAGTAACGTACCCTATAGACAAACCCAAGCGAACCACCTTCCAAGTAACTGGCCGGTGGGTACTTCTCTGATTTCAACTACTATTACACCACACACATCATGTAGTTGTAAAGTAGGTATCTATCACCACTTAGTACGCTTGGGTTTGTCTATGTATTTCTTACGCACTTCAGAAGTTGTCTCGCTCTTGCGGCCTGCCCATTCACAGCACGTCTCTAGCTCAAGGAAAATTACAGGAACCCCTGTATTGTTTTGAATAGACAAAGCCCTAACCTTCTTGATTTGCTGGTGGTGTTTGTCCGGGGAGGGGCAGATTGGTCATGCCACGATGGTTGGTGACGTGCCCGCAGTGCAATCATAAGTTCACCCACAGTGAAATCCAACCTGCCGTCATAGAGCAAGCGAGACGCGACCCCTTTGGTATCATGCCCAAGCCTGCGATTCCCCGCGATGGTGACAAACGAAGCTGCCCACGGTGCAAAACAGAATCCGTATTCCAGCCTTTCAATCTTTCCTACGATAGCGAACGCTAGTGAGATGGGTTGTCTCGCTCTTCCGGCCCGGTCTGCCGTTCACGCGCTTGGTTCTGTGTGGCGAGTTGCGGCGGATGAAACTACCTGACTTTGGTGCGCCAGCGTACATAGACAGTTACTATTCAACGTTGAGTAGACATCGCTGAAGGGTTGTGCTTCCATAAGAAGTTGGTTGCTCGGATGAATCGAAGAGACAGAGAACGCTTCAAAGAGCTTTGCGAGCACGCTGAGGTTCAAAACCAACCTGAGAGACTTGCTAAACTGGCTTTGCAAATCGCCAGAATCCTCGAATCCGAGGTTGCAAAGCTAAAGAAAAACACCAAGCCAGCCTCTGCATAATCCTAGCCAATGGGTACCGTTGGTTTGGGTTCCTGCCATCCTGTACACTGCTGAGCCATGCCAGCCGCAATCATCTATCTCCGCGTCAGCACCAAGAAGCAGGAGCAACGCAACGAACTGAACCTGCCAGCGCAGCAGAAGCGTTGCGAAGACTGGTGCAGCAGCCAAGATATACCGGTGCTCATGGTCTTTCAGGGGTCAGGTGAATCGGCATGGAAGACGGAACGTCCTACCCTTGAAGAAGCCATAGACTTCATTCGAAAGAGCAAAGGCAAGGTCACGCACTTCGTTGTACAGGACAGCACACGGTTCTCGCGCAATGTCGAAGGCAAGGCCGTTGCCAGCGCCGTGCTGAAGCAACTGAACGTCAAGCTGGTCAGTGTTGACGAACCGATGCTAGACGATTCGCCAATGGGCAAGCTTGCGGGCACGATGGCTACGGCGTTCGGAGAATTTTACTCGCACAACTTGTCTTCGCGTGTGCGGTATCGCTTCCAACATCATCGTGAGCAGGGCCGCTGGCTGCATCAAGCACCGCTTGGGTACCGCAACGTTCAGAACAATGGCAAGACGCTGGCCTTAGATGATTCAGCACCGCTGATTCGACAAGCGTTTGAAATGATGGCAACCGGTGGTCATAGCTCTGACCACGTTCGCAACCTTGTGACTGCTGCTGGTCTGCGCACGAAGAAAGGCCGCAAGCTCAGCCGTCAGGCGTTCAGCTACACACTGAAAAACCCTGTCTATTGCGGATTGATTGCTCACAAGGGACGGATTTACAAAGGGAAGTTCCCTGCGACGGTTTCAGAAGAGTTGTGGCAAAGCGTTCAGGATGCGCTTCGCGGAAAGAGAAAGGCCGTGCCGAAGAAAACAGTTGATGAAAGCTTCCCACTTCGCGGGTTTGTGAAGTGCGGCCACTGTCAGGCCAAGCTCACTGCCGGTAACGCTCGCGGCAGAACGAAGACCTATGCAAAGTATTGGTGCTGGAACAAGGAATGCGTCAAGCCGGTGGGTGTCAGCAGAGAGAAGCTTGAGGCTGACTGGGTGTTTTTTCTGGAATACATGCAGCCTGCGTTCGATGCGCTTGTGAACGTGCTGCCGATTCTCGCCAAGGCCAACGCACACAAGAGAATCGAAGACGCAGAGCAACGTCAGCGTCAGATTGCAACGCAGCTTTCAGACAAACAGGCGCTGCGTGCGTCTCTGATTGAATCGAAGCTAAAAGGAGAATTGAAGCAGGATGAGTTTCGCTTCATGGCTGACATGGTTGCTGCCGACATCGCACAGATTGAGGCTGCAAGGCGTCAGTACATCGAAGAAGCAGAGTCTGCGCTGAAGCTGACCGGTGACACATCACGCACAACCATTCCGGCCAAAGCTCTTTGGGCCAGCGCACATCTTACGGACAAGCTGACGGTTCAAAGCGCGTTGTTTCCGATGGGTATTTGCTACCGCACTGATATTGGCTTCTTTGAACCACCCACGCATGAACTGCAAGCCCTTGTTTTTAAGATGCTTCTGTCAAGCGTAGGCGAGTACGAAGGGGTTGAAATCAAAGATGGTCGGGACGACTGGATTTGAACCAGCGACCTCACGCACCCCAAGCGTGCGCGCTACCAGGCTGCGCTACGTCCCGACCGGGGTAAAACACCGCCAAGAAACTGCAACCATCATCTTAAACTAGCAACCAGATGGCCAATCAAAGCCAACCTGGCCAATTAACGTCGAACGGACCAATCGGCCTCGAAACTGGTAGCGCCGGCATCCCTGCCGGCTCTTGCTAGAAAGTTCGCGCTTCTCTTTATACAACCGCTAACTTCCAACCGCGAACTTCCGGCTTCTACCGTATCACCGGCGTTCGAGAAGCGTCAAGAAAGCGCGCAGCGTGTCGCGCAGGTCTAACAGCATCTTGCGGCTCAGCAGCTCGCCGGCATTCTCGGGGTGTCCGCCATGGGCGCTGTAGCTTCCGCCCAACCCGGCGCCCGTTCCTGTGCCCGGCCCGCTAGAAATCCCGGAATGGGCGGCGTGTGCCGAATACGCCGAAGGTTCCACCCCGATCGCACCATTCGTTTCGCGCAGGTGTCGCCTCGCTCCAGCAATGGTAAATCCTTCGTCGTAGAGCAGGCGCTTGATCTTGAACACCATGTCCACATCTTCCTGGCGGTACATGCGGTGTCCGCTGGGGCTCTTCACCGGCTCCAGCATGGGGAATTCGGTTTCCCAGTAGCGCAGCACGAACGGCTTCAGCTCGGACAGGCGGCTGACCTCGCCAATGCGGTAAAGGCGTTCTTCAGTAGCAGTTTGCGTTGCGGTTCCCGTGCTCGTCATCTTCTCTCGACTCGTTCAACTCGCTCGATTTCTTCAACCCTGGCGGCCGTCGGACCTCTTCATCCTAGGCCAAATTTTCCCGCTGTCAACGCATGTGTACGTCGCCCGCGCCCATGTCCATCGTCCGCGCTCGTAGCCGTCGTTCGTCGCCCGCGCCCGTAGACGTCGCCCGCGCTCGTGCCCGTCGTCCGTCGCCCGTGTCCGTCGACCGCGCCCGTAGCCGTCATTCCGAACGGAGCAGGCCGAATTTTTCTTTCCCGTTCGCTTCCTGCGAACGGGTCGGCCTGCGCAGAGAGGAATCTCTCTTGGGTTTGAATCCAACCGTGGCACGTATGAATGGGCGCAGCAGTGATCGTCATCGGGCTATTCGTCGTCGTCCCGACTGCTCTTGTGGCTTCGTTCGCTCACGCCGGGACGCGTGTCGCGCTCAGGCTTGCGCAGGCGCTGTAGAAACCGGATGGGAGCGCCGGGGAAGTCCCATTTTTCGCGAATCTGGTTTTCCAAGAACCGCTGGTAGCTGAAGTGCAGCGGATCCTTCTGATTGGTGAAGATCATAAAAGTCGGCGGCGAAGTCTTCGCCTGCGTCATGTAGTAAATCTTCACGGGCCGGGCCTTCGGCGTAGTTCCGCGCTGCAGATCGACTTCTTCCTTGAGCCAGCGATTGAGTTCCGGCGTGGGGATGCGCTTTTTGCGGGCGGCGGCCACCTCATCGATCAGCGGAAAAAGTTTGCTCGCGCGATCACCGGTCTTCGCCGAAAGAAATACAATCGGCGCATAGCTCAGAAATTTCAGTTTGTCGCGAACCATCCTTTCATAATCGTAAAGCAACCGGCTTTTATCCAGTTCGCCAAAGGCGTGGACGCCCTGTGTTGCACCCAACGTAGCCCCCACAACGGTTCCATCGCCATCTCCGAAGTGCGCTTGGCCGTGAGATTGCCCGCGAGCCTGAGCCTTCGCCACAACCTTCGCCTTGGCAATCGTTCGCGCGCTGATCCTCGCCCCAGCTCGCGGCCTCTGCGTCTGCCGCGCGGCGAGCTTCGCCTTCCCCTTGGTCGTCCGCGAATCGCGCTCGGCAGCCTTGCGCGCCGCTTCGGTGGCCAGATCCCACTTGTTCATCACAATGATCACGCTGCGGCCAGACTCTTCCGCGTAGCTGGCGATCTGCGCATCGCCCTGGGTAACGCCCTGCTCGCCATCCACAATGAGCAGCGCGACATCGCAACGCTCCAACCCGCGCCGCGCCATCACCACGCTGAGCTTTTCCGCCACCAGCGTCGTCTTAGCCTTGCGGCGGATCCCGGCGGTGTCCACGAAGCGGTAGAGATGTCCGTCGTGCTCCACCTCGGTGTCCACGGTATCCATGGTGGTGCCGGGAACAGGCGAAACGATGGAGCGGTCTTCGCCGACCATGCGATT
>Ga0073928_10001913_pt1 | contig 38195 bp, 35 predicted proteins | sample PaiPotPPA55metaG_FD_76969 | JGI IMG/M metagenome (GOLD analysis project Ga0073928, IMG submission 76969) | Iron sulfur acid spring bacterial and archeal communities from Banff, Canada, to study Microbial Dark Matter (Phase II) - Paint Pots PPA... ... | reverse complement strand
CTACCGGGAGCTGGAAGGTTTACATCGTCGGATGAATCCACTGTCGTTGACTCAACAGGCCCGGGTCGCGTAACGTGCAGAAAATCGAGAGCCACTGCAATCAACTACGCCGGGGACAACTTCTTCCACGCCGAGTCAGACCGCTAGCGTCCTGCGTGTGTGCAGAACACTCGATCAGCTTAATTAACGGCAGCCGACACATTCGTTGGAGGGGCTGGAGCATTCCCGCTCGTGCCGCCGCCGGTAATAAGAGGATGCGGATAGGCATAAGGCGTGTAGTAGGTAGACCAAGTGTTCGTGGCCGTGCAGACATAGAACGTGAACGTGTCTGTCGCCCAATATCCCACCCCCGGAGACCCGCCGAGCCCCGGAGGGCCAGCGCCGAACTGCCCGCCAGGACCAGGCGTGCAACTCGTCGGACGGTTGGCAAGCGTTCCATGTCCGTCGCCGCTTGAGCCATTGAACGGTGAGGTGGAACTGCTCTGCGCTGCCTGACCTATCGCTTCTTGGTAAAAGTCTCGATTCGGAAGACAGTTTGAAAGGTTTCCGCAGTCGCCGCCCACGTTACCTTGCGCTGAATCCATCCACTCATAGATCGGCTCAAGCGCGTTGTGTGGCCAGCTTCCGGTGCCCGGATTATCGTTGCCAATCGTATAGCCCGATGGGCAAGTCACGGTCTGACCGTTGACGACAGTGCTAGCCACGGGGCAAATTTTCCGCGTCACGTTCGCTCGCATCGGTTCGCCGTATCCGAAAGCACTCCCATAGATATAATCACCCTGACCGCGCCCTGGCTGGTCCACACAAGGGTACCCTGATGGGTTAGAGGCTCCCAAGGAATTACCATCCCAAGGGCTAGGCCCCGGATACACACCTCCAGTTCCGCAGTATCCCCAATCCGGGGGCGCTCCGAACTGATGGCCGTTCGTTCTATCTTCATTAAGCCCGATGAGTTGGCTAGAGCACCCTGTGGTTGTGTTTCCCCACACGAGCATCGTTCCTACACGGGTGCTCGCTACGCCACCGTTAAAAGAACTACAGGTGACGTGATTCTTATAGTATTCTGTGGCGCGGCACCCACGAAAGTCTCCCGTTCCCTCGTGCCCCTGTTCGATTGACTGATTAACGGTGTTATAGCGGAAAACCTCTTTTCCGCCACTGCTGCAATCGTTCATGTAGCCGCCGGTTATGAAGTTGTTCTCGAAATACAGAAATTGACCCGTACCCCAAGCCGTTGGCTTATTCCAAACAAAAGCGCCCGCTGCAAAACCGTCACCTATGTAACCAGCACCCACCCGCCAGAAGTTCGACACGCCCTGAAAGCTGCTATTGCTGACGGGAATAGCTACTATGTTGTGATCTACAGACCCCCAAACCGCCCCATACGTTTCAGCTAGGCAGACGCCGTTCTGTGTTGTGGTCCAGTGCGTGTGATCTACACGAAGAAACGGAGTAGGCATTGCCGCCAGCTGTCCGCCGCCAAACACAATTGAGCAGCTGGAGGTTGAATTCAAAAACTGAAAAGAGAGTCCGGTGATGCGTAACAAGGTTTGCGAAGTTGACCCGTTGAAATTAACTATGCCGGCAGTCGTTGTGTTTATTTGAGTGATGGTCTGGTCATTGTAGCCGGTTGGGTTTCCCAAGCTGTCGGAGCCAGTCGTATTCCCTGCGCCCTGAATCGTCAGGTTCGTGCTGCCTGTCGGCGCGGTAAGGGTGACGCCCGTACTCCAATCGCAGGTTCCCGCCGGGATTACGAAAGTTTTCGTTGCGGAGGTTACGGTGGCCCAAGCATTCTTCACATCTGTAGCACTGCAACTATTGGCGGTGACGGTTTGCGCTTTGAGTGAAGATGTGAGAAAGAGCAGCGGAAGAAAAATCGCAACCAATAAAAACCGGGCTATAAACGTCTTCATTTTGCCTCGCTTAATTCACAGTTTGTTGTGGTGTCTCCGTTAACCGCGGTATGCGTTGGTCTCTTGATGACCGCGTTCACGTCACTCTGATTGCAGGAAGCAGCCGTGTAGGTGCCCTGAGGGCGTGCTGGCAGAGTAAGCGCGAGGCCAAAGATGAACGGTATCACTACGACGAGTTTTTTTATTATACTAAGGCTGCCATTCATCGAAAATAAAAATGCAAGTAGGTCAGTGTTCAAACGATTTTGCACGTATTTGCTGACGTTAATCACCGGCGAGCGCCCCCTTCTAATGAATTGGCCAAATTCCGGCCGCGACAACTCCATAATCGCGCCGAGCAGCAGGCAGATTCCACTGTACTGCGGAACAGTTTTGGAACAGCTGCACAACCAACCGTGCCGATTGCGAGGCCAATTGACATCACTGGGTGCTGGTACTTGGTTTAAAGCAAGGATCAAGGTTGAAATCGGCATCTCCCTTGAAACTCTATGAATGTACTCACGGACAGGGCGCATGTATCTTCGGCATTGGTCAGCATTAAGAAAAACGTCTGAATATCTGCGAGATCGGCCGCTCAGACTCAACCTCGGTTGCGGACCGAATAGCAGGCCGGGTTGGCTGAATATCGATCTTTTTCATTCAGGCGCCGATCTCGCTTACTCTAAGCACACCTTAGGATGCGCTAAGCCTTGAACCGTAGGTAGGAAATCGTCAGACTTATTCTCATAGGGACTGAAGACAAACAATGAAGCCATTGGTCTCGATCCTGATCCCAGCTTATAACGCCGAGGAGTGGATCGCCGATACAATCCAATCTGCGCTTGCACAAACATGGCAACGCAAGGAGATTATCGTCGTGGACGATGGCTCCAGCGATGGGACCGCGGAAGTGGCACAACGAGTCTCCTCGAAAGAGATAAGAGTCGTGTCCAAAAAGAATCAGGGCGCCGCAGCGACCCGAAACCACGCCTTGCAGCTTAGCCGTGGGGACTACATCCAGTGGCTGGATGCGGATGATCTTTTGGCGCCGGACAAGATCGAGCGCCAACTTGCCGCGTTGCAGAACTCTGACACAAGGCAACTACTTCTGTCCTCGCCATGGGCCTATTTCAACTATCGGACCCACCGCGCACGCTTCGTGCCGACTTCCCTGTGGCACAACCTGCTTCCTGTCGAATGGCTCCTGAGGAAGATGGGCGAAAACCTACACATGCAAACGGCAACCTGGCTGACCAGTCGGGAACTTGCCGAAGCTGCCGGACCTTGGGACACACGGCTCCTTAGTGATGACGACGGTGAATATTTTTGCCGTGTACTCCTGGCTTCCAAAGGCACTCTTTTCGTACCGGAAGCCAGGGTTTTCTACAGAGTTACTGCCTCGAACCGGCTGAGCCGCATAGGTGCGTCAAATAGGAAGAAAGATGCGATGCTGGTTTCGATGACGTTGCATATCGAGTACCTCCGGTCGCTGGAAGAAAGCCAGCGAGTTCGGAAGGCATGTTTGAACTACATGCAGACGTGGTTTGACAATTTCTATCCGGAACGGCCAGATATTGTCGCCGAGTTGCAAGATCTCGCGGCACAACTTCACGGTCATCTGGACGTGCCCCGTATACGCAAGAAATATGCCTGGATCGAACCTATCTTTGGATGGCAAGCCGCAAAATGGGTGCAGACGACGCTGCCCCAGTTGAAATCTTCGTTGACCAGGTGTTGGGATAAGGCGATGTATCAGGTCGAGAGACGAGAAGTCAGCGATGCCGGCGACGCCATGGGCGTCATCCGAAAGCATTAGGAACTGGAGCACGCACTTGGGAAATACAACCCGACAAATCGATAGGATTATGGCCATCTGGGACGAACACCTGGAGGTTGCCAAGGCACTTCCCAAGCTTGCCTCAGCTGTTTCAAGCGCTGTTGACATTATGGGCTCTTCCCTGGCTTCAGGCGGTCAGCTACTCCTGGCAGGGAATGGGGGATCGGCGGCGGATGCGCAGCACATCGCGGCGGAACTTACAGGCCGTTTCCTGCGGGAGCGGCAACCCCTCCGGGCCATCGCATTGCACGCCAATACGTCCGCTCTGACGGCAATCGGAAACGATTACGGATATGAACATGTGTTTGCCCGCGAGCTGTCGGCTCATGCCCGGCCGGGCGATGTGCTGCTAGCGATTTCCACCAGCGGCAATAGCTGCAATATCCTGCGTGCAATTGAGGTGGCTCGTAAGACCAATGTGAGAGTAATCGGCATGACGGGTGAATCGGGGGGCCAGATGCGAACGGAGTGCGACCTTTGCCTGTGCGTTCCTTCCAAATCGACGGCGCGGATTCAGGAAATGCACATCACGATCGGCCACACGATCTGTGAGCTTCTCGAAGAGAGACTCGCGGTGGCGTGAAACAAAATTTGCATGACTTAATGGGCAAATCCCAACGAACACAAAGGGTGAGGAAAACGATGCAGAAGACCGAACAGATCACCAAGAAGTTTCTCGAGCAATACGAATCCCAGGATGAGATACGCAAATATGCCAGCGGAACAGCCGGATTCGGGATCAATTACCTGCTGCGCAACGACTATGCCCGGTTGTATCTCAGCATCGTGGCTTCCTACTTGCGGACCTCACCGGCACGACCTCTTCGCCTACTCGAGTACGGCTGTGGTGGAGGGATGAACATTATCCGTCTAATTTCTCTTCTAGAGGAGAATGGATTCCCCGTGGACTATGCGTACGGAGCAGACTTCTCCCCTCGTATGGTCCAAACCGCACAGCAGGAAGTCAAGGCATCTCTTTTACCTACTCTCGCTGGGAAACTGAGCTTCTATGTTGCTCGCAACGAACGGCTGCTGGATGACCTGGCAGCGACCCGTGCCACACCGCCCGAAGATCTAGTCGGTTCCTTCGACTTAGTCGTGGGAGTCAACACATTCCGGTATTGCCATCGGCTCGGGAAGGGACCGGACTGCGCAGCAGATATCTATCGCTTGCTGCGACCGGGAGGGGTATGCATCAACATTGACATGAATGACCGATTTCCCGCCTTTCGAAGTCGTTTCAGAGACGCAGTCAGGGATCCGGCCGAGACCTATATCCCTTCGCTTGAAGAGTACGCTTCTCCATTCAAGACTGCCGGGTTCGAGATCATCACAAAGGAGCATTTCTGCTGGATTCCACACTCGGCTGGGGCCGCTCTCACCCTATGCTGCCGGTTGGCGAGCCCGTTGCTTAACCTTGTGGCTCGCAGCCGGGCCATGCGTTCGCTAGTGGTAGCGCGGAGACCCACCTAGGACATGCGCAACCCAATCTTCAATCTGTAGGAATCATTCTTGGCGAACCTAGCAATCATCGTGCACGAAGGCAACCCCGGACCGAGAGAGCATCGCCTGCGCCGTGTTCTCGACTTCTTCGGCGTGCCCTGCAAGGCAGTTGATGTCTCAGAACTAACGGACATGGATTGGAGTTCTACGGAATATGCCATATTCGGATCGATACAGGCAGTCGCGACCACGGTGAACCAACTGGAAGGAGCCAGCCCTATGGATTCGCGGCCGGCTGCGTTTTACGCCTACGCAGACGACAACCGGAGTCTTTGCGCACGTGCGCTCCAGTCTCTGTTCAGGGATGCAAATTTGTCGCTCCAGGATGCACCTGTAGGCAATCTCTCACTCTGCGTGTCCGGTGAGACCGGCATAGCGGGACCAATGGCCGCGCTCAAAGTATCGTCGCAATTGAGGAGTGAAGATGCGGTTCTGATTAGTGCTCCCTCCGAGGGAGAATCGAAGTTTGCGGCAGTCATCTCGGCCGGAGGTGCTCCGGTGTTCCTTCGGTCCCGGCAGAAGGCCGCCCCCGTTTTCTTCTGCACAAGCTCCCAAATGATCGACATCGATCAGCCGGTAGGCCAAGGTTTCTACGACGTCAAAGCCCATTTTTGCTCGGTCGTGCCCCTCGTGATGTTCATCAGATTCATGTTCCCAAATGTTTCCTGGCGGCCGCAGGAACTGGGCGCTTGCATGATCATTGACGATGCACTGCTGAGACCCCGGTACGGTTTCTGCGACTTCGCGAAGCTGCGCGATCTTATGCGCCGATACGGGTTCACTACAAATATCGCTTTTATTCCCTGGAATTGGCGTCGCACCTCCCCTGCGGACGGCGACTTCTTTAGAAATGAGGCTGAACTTTTCTCAGTATCAATTCATGGCTGTGACCACACCGCGGGCGAGTTCGGAACAAATTTACTAGAGGTCCTGCATAGCAGGGCTCGGCTCGCTCAAACCAGGATGCGGAATCACGAGGCGCGAACGGGCATCCGACACGATCCCATCATGGTCTTTCCGCAGGGAGCTTTTTCATCCGCTTGTCCCGAAGTGCTCAAACGTACAGGTTTCCTTGCCGCAGTCAATACCGAGATAGTTCCGGTCGACTTCCGAAATGCCCGAACGCGAATCAGGGATGTTTGGGATGTCGCCATCATGACGTACGACGGCTTTCCTATTTTCACGCGAAGGTACGCTTTCCACGGTTTAGAGAACTTTGCCTTCGACCTTCTCTTAGGGAAGCCCTGTTTGATCGCGGCCCACCATGACTTTTTCAAGGACGGCGGTGTCGGACTGATCGAGCTGGTTGACAAAATCGCGGCTCTGAACTGTGGTCTGCGCTGGCGTCCGCTGGGACACGTTATCCGAAGGGCCTGCCGCCGCCGCGCGAACGGGATAAATGCGGAAGAGGTGGAGATGTATGGCAATGAACTGATGATTGGAAACGTTTCGGATCAGACGATTGAGGTGAGGGTTCGTAAAAGAACAAGCCAAGAGGATCTGATTGCCAAAATAGTGTGCGATGAGAAAGCGGTCTCTTGGACCACCGAGGATGAGCACCTTGTCTTTGGTGAACGGATCCAGCCGCGTAGCGAAAAATGCTTCCGAGTGGTTTACCACGAGCAGCCTCATGCAGGACAGGCGAGCCGTTCGTTGCGATTCGAAATGGCTGTTGCTGCTAGGCGGGTCCTTTCTGAATTCAGAGACGTATATCTCTCCAGGAGTGACTTCCTAAGCTCTCACGCAGGCAGATTGAAAAATGTGCTGAAGAAAGCAATCTAAAACGCGCAGAAAGGCGAGAAAAGGAAGATGACGCCTCCAAATGTATTTGGATGTCTTAGGAGTCCTGAGTTCTTCAGGAAGCTGCTCGAGTTGCTCAAAGCACGGCGCTCCCTTCGGTAGATGCTCTGGAACAAGGCAATGCAAATGAGCCGTTCCCTGCAATCAGTTGTCTATGTGCCCGGACACTCACTGGTACAGACTCGCGAAGCGGTCGCTAGCGATGCCAAGAACACGGTGAGCGTGGTTAGGCCCGGCGGAGCACAAGCGTGGCATGGATAAGATTACGGAAATCTGGAACGAACTCCTGGAGGTCGCCAAGTGACGTCCCAAGCTTGCTTCAGCTCTTTCAAGCGCTGTTGACATTATTGACTCGTCCTTGGCTTCAGGCGGTCAGCTACTCCTGGCAGGGATCTTACGGCAATCGGAAACGATTACGGATATGAACATGTCTTTACCCGCGAGCTTTCCGCTCATGCCCGGCCGGGCAATGTGCTGCTGGCGATTTCCACCAGCGGCAAATAACCACAATACACTACGCGCAATTGAGGTGGCCCGAGAGCGCAAGGTCACCGTCATCGGGCTGACTGGTGACTCTGGGGGACAAATGAGAACCGCATGCGACCTTTGTCTATCGGTTCCCTACAAATCGACGGCGCGGATTCAGGAAATGCACATCACCATCGGTCACGCGATATGCGAACTTCTTGAGGAAAGATTGACAGGGGCATGAAACAGAGTCTTCGGATTTATGAGGACGACACGGCACGCCAAGGTGCTGGCGCTTTACCGCACTTGATGGCATCTGAGGCCACTCGTGAGATCGCTGTGGCCCTGCTCACAGGCGGTGGCGACAAACCGTACGCGTTCGGCCTCGCGACGGAACTCATTGCAAAAGGGGCATCTCTGGACCTGATTGGGAGCGATGAACTGGATAGTCCAGAATTCCACGGTAAGCGTGGGGTGAATTTCCTCAATTTGAGAGGAGATCAGCGGCCGGATGCCACCTTCGGGAAAAAGATGTTCAGGGTCTTGGCATACTACGCCAAATTGATTCAATACGCTTTAACCGCCAAGCCAAGAATATTCCACATTCTTTGGAACAACAAATTCGAGTTCTTCGATCGAACTCTTCTCATGCTTTATTACCGGTTGTTGGGAAAAAACATCGTCCTGACTCTACACAACGTAAATGCGAGGAGGAGAGATTCTAAAGACACATCCTTGAACCAACTCACTTTGCGAATCCAATATCGCCTTGCTGACCATATCTTCGTTCACACCGAAAAGATGAAGATTGAACTCATTAAGGAATTCCGGGTGCAAGGCGTACGTCTTACTGTCATCCCGTTCGGGATCAATAATGCTGTTCCAAACACTCGGCTGACCACGGGCGAAGCAAAGGTGCGACTGGGCATCCGTAATGGCGAAAGAACGATTCTCTTTTTCGGTAACATCGCACCTTACAAAGGGCTCGAATACCTTATCAGTGCATTTCATCAGATTGCGGCTCAGCATGACAACTATCGATTGATCATCGCCGGTAGACCTAAGAATTGCGAGAAATATTGGGCCGCAATCAGAGAAGCAATTCGTCAGGACGTGCAATGCGGACGAATACTGCTCAAAGAAGAGTACATTCCCGATGACATGACGGAACTCTATTTCAAAGCGGCGGACGTTCTCGCACTGCCGTACAGATACATCTACCAGAGCGGCGTCATGTTCCTTGGATACAGTTTTGGACTGCCGGTTCTCGCCGCTGACGTAGGATCCCTAAAAGAAGACATCATCGAGGGAGAAACGGGGCTGGTATTCAAGCCTCAAGATCCGGCTGATCTAGCAAGAGTCATTGAGCAATATTTCTCGAGCGATTTGTTTTTGGACCTGGCTAACAGGCGAGAGCGGATATGGAGCTTCGCGAACAAGCGGCATTCGTGGAATGAGGTCGGCCAGATTACAACGGAAGTATACGCAAGCTTGCTTAGGCTCCCTTCAACCAGGGAACGGGATGAGTCGAAATCCTCGAACAGCGTGGCCTGACTCGGATTTCTCCAAAGCTAAGAATGTGTTTGAAAGAAAGCATTGTCTCGATTGTACTCGCGAACAAATTTCGCAGCGCAACTGGAATGGCGAACACGCTTTCGTATCAACAAAGATCAAATGAACAAACCAACTAATCAGCGTGGCCCTTTTGTATGTCACTAGGTCCGAGCAGCGATCAGATCTCGGTTCTTCCGGTGGAAACCTCGCCTCAAGCGACACCGCCGGAAACTCATGAGAATCATTCCTACGGCCAAATTCTCACGTCTTCGGCTTTGGTGGGTGGATCTTCGGCACTAAATATCGTTATCGGAATAGTCCGCACCAAAGCGATGGCGATTTTGCTTGGGCCGGCCGGATTCGGATTGTTCGGCCTCTACGGATCCATCGTCAATCTTACCCAGAGCATTTGCGGAATGGGCATTAACAGCAGTGGTGTGCGCCAGATCGCTGAGGCTGTGGGTACAGCCGACTCCGAACGGATCGCTCTGACTACCACCGTGCTGAGAAGGACATCGATACTACTCGGGACGTTGGGGGTCCTCTCGCTCGTCGTGTTTTCCAGGCAAGTGTCCACTTTAACTTTTGGAAATAGTCAACACGCGGGGGCCGTGTCTCTGCTCTCCCTTGCGGTGTTTTTTCAGTTAGTGTCCGCTGGTCAAGGGGCGTTGATCCAAGGAATGCGACGCATCGTCGATCTCGCCAAAATGGGCGTTTTGGGCGCGCTGTTTGGAACGCTTATCAGCATACCCCTTGTCTATTTCTTTCGAGAGAAGGGCGTGGTGCCATCCCTCGTGGCAGTTGCTCTAATGTCCCTTGTCTTTTCTTGGTGGTATAGCCGGAGTGTACGTTTGCAGATCCCCTCGATGACTGCTTCCCAGGTTTGGGAGGAATCAGCTGCTCTCCTGAAGCTGGGACTAGCATTCATGGCGAGTGGGTTCATGACCATGGGGATTGCCTATGCAGTTCGAATCATTTTGCTCCGAGAAGTCAGTTCTGAAGCGGTTGGCTTTTATCAATCTGCCTGGACTCTCGGTGGACTATATGTGGGTTTCATCCTACAGGCCATGGGAGCGGACTTTTATCCCCGGTTGACCGCCCACGCCGCGAACAATGCCGTGTGCAACCGCTTAGTGAACGAACAAACGCGTGTGGGTCTATTGTTAGCGTGCCCCGGTTTGATTGCTACTCTTACATTTACACCTTTGGTTATCAGTCTCTTGTACAGCGCGAAGTTCAGTATGGCCGTGGGAGTCTTGCGTTGGATATGCCTTGGAACGACCTTGCAGGTGATCACCTGGCCAATGAGTTTCATTATCGTAGCAAAAGGAAGGCAGGGTATTTTTTTCGGCACGGAGTTCGCATGGGCTCTCGTCAGTCTTGGCCTCGCGTGGGTCTGCGTGAAATCTCTCGGTTTGAACGGCGCAGGAATCGCATTCTTTGGATCCTATGTGTTTTACGGGTTTCTGCTATATCCAATCGTCCGCCAGCTTAGCGGATTCCGCTGGTCTACTGCCAACAAACGGACCGGCCTAATTTCTCTTTCTTTAATCATGGTCGTTTTTCTTGGTTTCTACGTGTTGCCACCCATTCTGGCCAGTTGCCTTGGGGTAATCGCGGCAACTCTTAGTGGTGCCTATTCGATTCGAGTGTTATCAAAATTCGCCTCTTGGGATCAGATCCCCCGCCCCATCCGGCGGTTGTTGATCAGATTTAGTCTCGTTCCCAAGGGCTCCGGTGTGATCTAGCACGAGACCTAACACTTTTTAAGAGTCGGTTTAGGGACGAACCTGTCAGAGACGAGAGGGCTCACGTATCGTAGCCTTTTTGGGTGGTACGCTCGGTCGCAGGCTGAAGTCACTGTTCAGCCTGGCAATCTCTGAAAACATAGGACTTCAATGGCTCCAACGATCAAAGACACCTCGGCTGAGCAATTGGTCGGTGCCGATAATTCCGTGGGCGCTCCGATGGTTAGTTTCATCGTCCTCTGTTATAAGTTAGCGCATCTGCTTCCAGATTGTGTGCGCTCCATACTGTCCCAGACCTATGGTGACTTCGAAGTACTAATTATGGATGACTGCTCGCCTGACGATACAGCGGAAGTGGCAACATCATTCCACGACCCCCGAGTAAGACACGTACGTAACGACCGGAACCTCGGCGTTCTTGGCAATCAAAACGAGGGTATTCGGTTAAGCCGAGGCAAATATGTTTGGATCATTTCCGCAGACGACTACCTGCGGCGACCCTACATATTGCGGCGCTATGTCGAACTAATGGAAAAACATCCTCAAGTTGGATACGCCTTTTGTTCCGGCGTTGGCGTGAGGGACGGTCAAGAAACGGGGGTGTTGGGTTACTCAAAATATCGCAATCGCAATGGAATTATTAAGGGTCACGTTTTCTTGAAAAGGCTTCTTTACGGAAATAACGTCCTGGCGGCGTCAGCCATGGCTCGTCGTGAATGCTATGAAAAGATAAGCATGTTTCCATTAGATGCGACTTGGGGCGGCGCACCGATCGACATGATGTGGGCTGCAGATTGGTATCTATGGTGTCTCTTTGCAGTGTCGTTCGATGTCGCGTACTTCGCGGAACCTATGGTGTGTTACCGCGAACACGAGCTCAGTGTAACTAGCAGCTTTACGCAGAAAGACAAAATCGAACTTTGCGTGGCGGCGGATATCGCGGTGCCTTGGCTGGTGAGGAAAAAAGCGGATGAGTTTGGGTTTCGAGAGCTTTCCAAAAATTGTTTGCGCGCAGTTGCCTATGAGTATGCTCGACACGGCGGATCGAAGCAGTATCGAGGGTCCTCGTCGAATATGAGTGTTGACGACTTCGAGAAATCGCTTTGCCGAGGAACCGATAATGAAAAGGAAAGGAATTGGATACGCGCGCGATTCTATGCAGCTATGGGAGATAGGTTCTACTCCGCAGGAAATTTAACGGCTGCCAAGAAATTTTATCTCGATAGTCTGCAGAACGATCCCCGAATGGCGAAGGTATTCGTGAAGTTATTTTTTTCGCTGGGAAAACCCGGAGTCTACTTGCGAAACCTTCTCCAAACTGCTCGCGACAGGGTGAATCGTTCGCAGGGCGCTCAATGAACCATAAAATCTCCGGGTAACGAGGCTTTGAGAAAGAGACATCTCCAGAGGACCGAACTACTTTGACAATTCAATGTAATAGAGATGAAGATTGCCGGCAAATTGCGGATGGTTTTTGAATGCATCTTGGATGGTAATTTGCCGCGTGCCCAGACGGAGCTATTTCGCAATGCTGCCCCCTCCGCAGACCACTCTGAAAATCGGGAGTTTTGACTGATGAGTGTTCCGATCAAAATCACAGCGATTGTCTGTACCTACAATCGTTCCGAAAAATTGGCGGCTACTATTGAGAGCCTAGTCGCCCAAACTCTTCCCCGATCTCAAACCTGGGAGATCTTGGTTGTCGATAACAATTCGAGCGATGGAACTCGTCACGTGGTCGAGCGTTTTCGGCGCCAGCATCCCGAACGCATCCGTTACTTGATGGAATCACAGCAAGGCGTGTCTTACGCCCGAAATACTGGAATTCGGGAAAGCCGGGGTGAGATTCTCGCCTTTATTGATGACGACGAGACGGCTGGCACGGCTTGGCTTCAAAACCTGACGGCGAACCTGTTTAGCGGTGATTGGGCGGGAGCCGGCGGGCGAGTGTTGCCGCTATGGGATGTCTCGCGTCCGCAATGGCTTCACCCTGAAAGCTCGCTGGTCTCCGGACCGATGGCTGCATTCGACCTCAATCAGGGACCAGGGCCATTGACTGAACCTCCCTTCGGAGCCAACATGGCGTTCAGAAGGGAAGTGTTTGAAAAATACGGCGGTTTTCGAACTGATTTGGGACGTGCGGGAACGAGCTTGATCAGCAATGAGGATACAGAATTTGGTCGTCGCTTGTTAGCTGCAAGACAACCGCTCCGTTACGAACCGTCGGCGATAACCTATCACCCGGTCGAAGAGACGCGCCTACACCCGGAGTATTTTTTAACGTGGTGGTTCAACAAAGGTCGGTCGGACATCCGGGAATTTAAGGGGCAGCCTTCCGGCAAGCAATTCTTCGGGGTCCCTCTCCGATTGATTCGTAGTTTTGCAGTGCAACTGGTGCGGTGGATGTTCGCCATCGAGGTATCTCAGCGATTCAGTCGTAAAGTTGACCTCTGGAACTGTGCCGGACAAGTTCTGGAATTCTCCTCTCAATGGCGCGCCACGAAAAACGGGGAGGGCTAGAAGGCCACACCAACTTTCGGACCACAGAAAAGGGTGACCGCCGAAACGGTGTTCTTGATTTGCTTTCGGATTCCCAACTTTGTGGCTCACCGCTTGAGAGGGAGTCATCAATTCCTTCGTTTCAATTGTCTTATCGATTGAAATTAGGCGAAAGAAACCGGAATGGTTTTACTTCTGGGACCATGTTAAACAGAAGGCTTCATCTGGATCCCGCAGTCGAGCACCCTTACGTCTAAATCCTTTTGACAGATGTCAAAATCAATTGCTCTCAAATTCGCTACGTCAGTTTGATTGTTTTGTGAGATTGATCAACTGTTTCCGAGGTTCGTTAGGAATTTTCGGCGAGTACAGAGATGAATAGTTTTTTATCAACAGATAATGTCCAACGCGTTCCTCATTTTAGTTGCTATCAACTTGATCCGATAAAAGACTCTCGGTGGGCGGAGCTTGTAAGACGACATCCCAAGGCTTCCGTGTTTCACACAGTAGGCTGGCTCAAGGCTCTTCGACGCACATACGGGTATGAGCCGGTCGCTTTCACGACTTCATCGCCCGTCGGCGAATTAAAGAATGCTTTGGTCTTCTGCCGTATCAATAGTTGGCTCACCGGCAGTCGGCTAGTTTCGCTACCCTTTTCAGATCATTGTGAACCCCTCTGCGACTCACAAGAGGACCTCGACTTCTTGATTCGATACCTGCAAACTTCTCTGGAACATGAAAATTGGAGATATCTAGAAGTTCGTCAAGTCAACGGGAATGTTGGCCAAAGGAATGCCGCGAAGGACCTTCTGCCTGCAGCGATGTACTGTCTGCATGTTCTTGATCTGCGTCCGAATTTAGACGACGTTCTACGGAGGCTCGACCGCGATTCCGTTCAGCGTCGGATTCGCCGGGCAGAGATGGCCGGTATAACCGAGAGTGTCGGGCGGTCTGAAAACCTATTGAAGGAGTTCTACGCTTTGTTTGTAATCACGAGGGGCCGACACCGCCTGCCTCCCACCCCGTACGCGTGGTTTCAAAACCTCATTCTGTGCTTGGGTGAAGCCCTAGAGATTCGTGTTGCATATAAAGACGAGACTCCTATCTCTGCCATTCTGACGTTGCGATTCAAGGACGTGGTCTACTACAAGTATGGATGTTCCATTGCGCGGTTCAACAAGTTCGGAGCCATACCATGGCTTCTATGGCGAGCCATCGCGTCGGGAAAATCGAACGGAGCAATAGAATTGGACATGGGACGGACTGAGGAGGACAATATTGGGCTCCTCACCTTCAAGAACCATTGGGTCCCCCAACCGCGACGGTTAGTTTATTGGAGATTTCCGGACACTCCTTCTCTTAATTCAATTAATGGCTGGAAATTGAGGATGGCGAGGCATGTGTTTTCGTCCATGCCAGACGGATTGCGGGTCATGGCTGGCAAATTGATCTATCGTCATATTGGATAGGAAGCGTTGCTACCGACAGATGAGCGTTACGATGACGCGATCATCTGCGGTTGCCTCTTGCGAATTAAGGTCGAAGCGAGTCATAGGACAGTTGTCGACCGCGGTATCATTATTAGACGTAACCTTTTTTCCGAGGAAAGATGAAGTTAGGGTAAACCGTGAATCAAGCCCTCTTGGACTATTATCGTCTTTCTCCGGATTCACTCCTTCCTACGACTACGAGCGCCATCTGCGCGTCTGGAGATGTTGGCTTCTTCCAATTCGGCATAAATAACATTTGCTACGGGAGATCGCAGTCCGGCGTCGCTGCATCCATAGCAGGATCTGCACAATTCGATGCTTTAAAGGATGTTCATTGTAATGGCGAAGCGGTTACATTCTCTTTTGATTTCGCAGAAGTGGTCGAGAATCTCCGCCGGGAGCGGTATCGGCGAAAGATATCTGGAAGCAAAGCATTCGGAGAGAGTGCGGCAGCTCGTAATCTCTATTACCTCATCAGAGGACGTCTTCCGGTTTCAGTGCGTCGCAAGTTGCAACGATTGTACTTCCGCGACTGGCAGGAATTTGCATTCCCAAATTGGCCGGTAGACTTCACTGTGGACAATCTCCACGAAGTATTCTTGCGGTTATTGATGGAAATAAGTGGAGTAAAAAAAGTCCCTTTCATTTGGTTTTGGCCAGAGGGTGCAAACAACTGCCTAATTTTGACGCATGACGTGGAAACTTTGGCAGGCCGCAATTTTACTTCTCAGCTCATGGACTTGGACAGCGCCTACGGATTTAAGGCCTCGTTTGAGGTCGTGCCGGAGGAGCGATATCAGGTTCCCGACGAGTTCGAGCAAGAAATCCGAAGCCGAGGATTTGAATTCAATATCCATGACTTGAACCACGACGGGGGTTTGTACCGAGATCGGCGGGAATTTTTGCGCCGAGCAGCACAAATCAACAGCTACGCGCACCGATTCGGTGCTCGGGGCTTTCGCGCTGGGTCCATGTATCGGAACCAAGACTGGTATGACGCATTCGAATTTTCCTATGACATGTCTGTTCCAAACGTCGCGCATCTGGACCCGATGCGAGGCGGCTGCTGCACAGTGATGCCTCACTTTATCGGCAACATCGTCGAGCTCCCTGTCACGACCACACAAGACTACTCGCTGTTTTATATTTTGAAAAACTATTCGATCGATCTGTGGAAACAACAACTTGGCCTCATTAGAGGGCGCAACGGACTTATCAGTATCATCTCCCACCCAGATTATTTGATCGACCGTCGGGCGCGCAGCATCTATGAGTCGCTGCTCGATCATCTGCGACAGATGACTGTGGCCGACCAAACATGGACTGCCCTCCCAGGGGATGTAGACCTGTGGTGGAGAGCGAGAAGCGAGATGAAGTTAATGCCCCGCGGGAACGAATGGGAGATCGTGGGTCCAGGAAAAGATAGGGCACGGGTGGCGTATGCGACCATCGAGGGTGGTCGCCTGGTTTATGAGTTAGCTGAAGTCTCTACGCGAGAGAATGCAGCTCGATGAACCTCACCATAGTCATCCGGAAAGCGGTGGCCGGCACTGACCCACGAGCTAGACGTCGCCAAGTCAATTTTATTTTGCCTCGCGCTATATCACGCTATACAGAGTGTTGATCGTTTTACAAACCAATTCAGGTAATTCACATAATCGTGAACACCGGCACAATCGTAGAGAGAGATAGCGGCCGTTCCACAAAGGCGCATATAGCCTTTGGAACCTTGGTCATTGTCTCGACAATCGTATTCTGGAGAACTCTCGGCCCGTGGTTCGCCTATTCGCTCCACAACCCATCGGGATCTCATATTGTTTTAATACCACTCGTTAGCGCTTTCCTGATCGTCAGAGAGCGGCGGCGGATATTCTCATCCGTGCGACCATCGATGATTGCCGGCATAGGAGTGATTTTACTTGGAGTTGTCCTTTACTGGATGGCAACACGTGGTTCAGTGTCATGGCAAGGAGATGATTCGCTTTCTGCAGCCGCCCTGGCAATACTACTGATTTGGATAGGTGGATTTTTGTTTTCATACGGCCTTGCCGCAGCTCGTGCGGCGGCATTTCCCCTTCTATTTCTAGTGCTGATGATTCCTTTGCCTGAACGGTTCCTTGATTGGACAATAGAATTACTTCAGCGTGGATCAACTGAGGTCTCTTACCGGCTCTTTAACTTGGTTGGTGTGCCTGCGCTGAGGCAAGGTTTTGTGATTTCTGTGCCAGGCATCAGCATCGAGGTTGCGGCTGAATGCAGCGGCATTCGATCGAGCCTCGCGTTATTGATCACATGCTTGCTGGCCGCACATTTGTACCTCCGAACTCCATGGAAGATTGTTGTCTTTATTCTATTGGTGCTTCCGTTGTCGGTGATCAAGAACGGAATTCGGATAGTAACGCTGACATTGCTTAGCCTCTACGTTGATCCACGTTTCCTGACGGGCAGCCTTCATCGCGACGGGGGATTTGTGTTTTTCCTTTTGGCCTTGCTCTTGCTTTTTCCTGCTTTCCTTGCGCTTGAGAGGTCAGAGAGTCACCGCGTCGGATCGAAGACGCCGCGAGCGGCGGATTAATCCCGAAAGGCTGCGCAGAAATCGTACTCCAGAACAGGTAGTTTTGCCGAGACTACGGGACCGATCCGATGGGGCGACGTGCTGGTGAGCGGGGCGCCCGGAGCATCAGGCTTTTGAATTCTATTGAGACGAACGGTGCAAAACGCCGAGCCGGATCCGGGAAGATTATTGCCACTGTTTGTCCATGAGGCTTCCTCGAGACACATCGGTTGGAACTAACGTGCACGCATGTAGGTTTTCCCGATTGCGAACTCTAGTGATCGCAATGACTTAAGAACAAAATCTTCGAGCAAGGAGATGCTTTCCCCCGCTAGTATGGTAACCTGATTGCCTTCTTCCCAGTGCGCCCTGCAACGCCAATGGCGGTAGCCTCTCTGGCGGTCAGCACTTGACCGGGCATGTTCGAACTGGCTTCTCTCCCCACACCGGTGTGATCCGTGCCGCTGTACTTCGGTCTGTGAGATCGGCAAGGCAGCCTGAGCAACTGCGGTGAGCACATGCACTTCTCGGATACCGATATAGTTGGCGCGAAGCTGATCGATCCAAATCCGCATCAGGATGATCGGGGAAGGTTTCTGCGCGCGTGGTGCGCGCGAGAGTTTTCCGACCACGGTGTCGACTTCTCACCCGTCCAGGCGAATATGGGGTTTAGCGTTCAGAAGGGGACGGTCCGCGGCATGCACTTTCAAGACGCGCCCGCACTGGAGGCCAAGCTGGTGCGCTGTACGAGAGGAGCCATTTTCGACGTGGTACTCGACCTCAGACCGGAATCTCCATCATATGGCAGATGGTACGGCGCTGAGTTGAGTTCAGAAAACGGCCGGATGCTGTACGTGCCTGAGCAGTGCGCCCACGGATATCAGACTCTTGAGGACTGTACAGAGATGTACTATATGACGTCGGAGTTTTACACCCCAAGCGCGGTGCGTGGCGTGCGATTCGACGATCCCGCGTTCGGCATTCGATGGCCCTTACCCGCTAAGGTGGTTTCTGATCAGGATCGCAACTGGCCGCTCGTCGAGCGGTAGGAGGTGCGCATGATTGTTGACACGGCCCTTTTACAGCGTGAGAGATCAGGTCATCCAATCCGCGTCGGCATGGTTGGAGCGGGCGCGACGGGTCGCGCTATTGCTTTGCAGCTCGGTACTCCTGTGCCGGGTATTCGTTTGATGGCCATCGCCAACCGAACGCCGGAGCATGGCGAACGTGCGTTCCGGGAGGCGGGATTCACAAAGTGGAGTCGTCCAAAGACTGCACTCGAAGCTGAAGCGAGTATAGCTCGCGGCCTCCCGGTGCTGACCGACGATCCCGCGATGCTAACCAACTGCGAGGCACTCGATCTCATCATCGAGGTGACGGGAACTACCGAGCACGCAGTGCATGTAGTCCTCGATGCGTTTGAGCACGGCAAGCATGCGGTGCTAGTGAACGCCGAACTCGATTCGCTCGTGGGCCCGATTCTCAAGGTCAAGGCGGACCGGGCCGGAGTGGTGCTCACGCACACGGACGGCGATGAGCCCGGGGTAGCGATGACCTTACTTCGCTATCTCAGATCATTAGGGCTTCGCCCTGTAGGAGCGGGGAATATCAAGGGTATGGTCGACTACTACCGGAATCCCGAAACGCAGCGGGCATTTGCCGAGAAAAACGACCAGGATGCCAGGAAGGTTACTTCATTTGCGGACTCCACGAAACTGTCTATGGAGGCAACGGTCCTTGCCAATGCGACGGGATTTCATGTGGGACGACGAGGAATGTACGGGCCAGCTTGCACAGACGTTCGGGAGATAGCGCATCTGCTGCCCGCCGATCAGTTGCTCGAAACCGGTCTCGTCGATTATGCGCTTGGTGCTGCGCCTCACACGGGTGCCTTCGTAATCGTTCATGAAGAATCACCGCTCAAGAAGACCCAGTTGGCTTACTACAAGCTCGGAGATGGACCGTTCTACGTTTTCTACACGCCATACCATCTTCCACACATCCAGATCGCTTCGACGATTGGTCGCGCCGTTATCCACCGCGATCCGACTGTGGCCCCTATCGCAGGACCTGTTTGTGAAGTCCTGGCTGTCGCCAAACGCGATCTAAGAGCTGGAGAACACCTGGATGGTGTGGGAGGGTTTTGCACGTATGGGCTGGTCGACAACGCCACTGCGGCTCGCTCAGTCGCCGCGCTGCCGATCGGCCTTTCGGAAGGTTGTGTGTTGCGCAGAAGTGTTCCGAAGGACAAAGTGCTCTCGCTCGGCGATGTCGATGCGGTCCCGGGTGGTGTCGTCGAAGAGCTGTGGCGGGAACAGAACTTGCTATGGCCACACGCCTTGGCAAAACCGAACCCACCGTCGGCGCAGGATGTCCCTGCGGGCAGGATCTTATGAAAATCGCGCCGTCACTCGGTGCGTCCGTCCTCTCGTCGCGTAGCTTGGTATTCACCATCGGCACGCTGCGGGGCAGACAGTCGAGCCGCGATGCTTAACCGTTCGTTTTGGAAGGGCCGTCGTGTGTTTCTCACCGGGCACACCGGGTTCAAAGGAGGCTGGCTCTCTTTGTGGTTGCATGCACTGGGTGCCGAGGTGACGGGATACGCACTTGCTCCACCAACCCAGCCGAGCCTTTTTGAGCAGGCGGAGGTCTGCAGCACCGTGCACTCGATCTGTGCCGACCTTCGTGACTATCCACGGCTGAAGGCTGCTCTAGCCGAGTGCCGTCCCGAGGTCGTCGTTCACATGGCTGCACAATCGGTCGTGCGTCGCGGCTACGAGGATCCCATCGAAACCTACTCCACGAATGTATTGGGCACGATCCATCTCTTGGAGGCACTACGGCAGCTAAGGCAGCGGTGCGTGGTGGTCAACGTTACGAGTGACAAATGCTACGCAAACCGGGAGTGGGTGTGGGGATACCGCGAGAATGAGCCCATGGGTGGCCGCGATCCATATTCCAGCTCAAAAGGTTGCGCCGAACTCGTGACGACTGCCTATCGAGAGTCGTTTTTCCCTCTCACTTCGATTGAGCATCATGGCGTGGCTGTCGCGAGCGCCCGTGCCGGGAATGCGATCGGAGGGGGTGATTGGACTGGCGATCAGCTCATTCCTGATCTCATCAGGGCTTTCGGCTCGGGGCAGCCCTGCCTGATTCGAAACCCGACCGCTATTCGGCCCTGGCAGTTTGTCTTGGAGCCGCTGCGCGGCTACCTCATGCTCGCTGAGCGGCTCACGGAGGATGGTCATCGCTTCGCTTCTGCTTGGAACTTCGGCCCCGATGACGCGGACGCCAAGCCGGTTTCTTGGATTGTGGAAGAATTGGCGCGCTCGTGGGGGGACCACGCATCGTGGAACCAGGATCTTCGAACGCACCCCCACGAGTCGCATTCGCTCAAGTTGGACACCTCGAAGGCGAGAACTTGCTTGGATTGGCGTCCCATGCTTCCCCTGAAACAAGCTCTCGAGTGGATTGTCGAGTGGTACAAGGCCTTCCAAGCGGGAGCCGATCTTAGACGCCTTACTCAAGCGCAGATCGAGCGGTATGAAGCACTTTCACAGAACTGACGTCGAAAGATTACCCCGCCGATTCCTGCGAGCTCGTTTTACGCGGAACGCGGCAACGCCCACGGAGCGGAAATAAACCGAGATCGGGGAAAGAGGAGAAGCTATCTCAATGTCCAACCCGAACATCGTCGTCTTAGGAACGGGAATGGCCGGATTCGGCGCTGCATATCGGCTCCACGCCGAAGGTCTCGCCCCGGTGATGTATGACAAGAACGCCTACCATGGCGGCCACACCGCATCGTTCCGTTTCGAGAGCGGCTTCCTTTTCGACGTCGGACCGCACATTTCGTTTACCAAGGATCCTCGGATTCAAGACCTCTTCGCTGAAAGCGTTGATCAGCAGTTTGAGACTGTCCAAATCAACCTGAACAACTATTGGCGCGGCTACTGGCCCCTGCATCCTGTGCAACTCCACCTTCACGGACTTCCGGAAGACGTCATTGTTAAAGTCATTACCGACTTCGTCGAGGAGCGCCAGGCACCCGAGCGACCGGTGAAGACCTACGCGGACTGGCTGTTGTCCAGCTTTGGCCGGACGTTCGCCGAGCAGTTTCCGATGCGGTACACGCGAAAATATCATCTCACGTCTGCCGAGAACATGAGCACCGACTGGCTCGGCCCGCGCATTTACCGCCCCAGCCTGGAGGAAATGCTGCGTGGCGCGCTTTCACAATCGGCTCCGCAGGTGCACTACATAACTCACTTCCGTTATCCCAAAGACGGTGGATTCATGTCGTATCTGAGGAAGTTTGTTCCATTGGGGAACCTGAAGTTGAATCACGAGCTGGTATCCATCAATCCTCGAGTAAGACGTCTCACGTTCTCGAACGGCCATGAGACTCAATACGACTCACTGATTTCTTCGGTCCCGCTGCCCGATCTCATTCGCATGATTCAAGGCGCGCCACGAGATGTCGTAGAGGCGGCTGGACGCCTGGCTTGCTCGACATTGGTCCTCGTGAACATCGGCGTGAACCGGCAAGACCTCTCCGATGCCCACATGACTTACTTCTACGATGAGGACATTTGCTTTGCGCGCCTCGGCTTTCCGCACATGCTCTCCGCCACGAACGCTCCCGCCGGCGCTGGCAGCATTCAGGCGGAGGTCTACTTCTCTGAAAAGTACAAACCGTTTAGCGGATCTCCGAACGACTGGATCGAGCCCGTCATCCGGGACCTTCGCCGTTGCGGCCTTCTGCGCGAAGAAGATCGTGTCCTGTTCAGCAGGGCAATGTTGCTCCGGTATGCCAACATCATCTTCGACCTCGATCGTGCAGTCGCCCTCAAGACGGTCCACGGCTATCTCGATGATCTCGGTATCGCCTACTGCGGGCGGTATGGAGATTGGGGCTACATGTGGACAGACGAAAGTTTCAAAAGTGGTGAATTGGCCGCAGAACGCGCCGTTAGCCAGACTTCGGCGACGCGCTGATTTCAACCAATACTCTTGTTGGCGGCGAAGCTGTGAGCATGCTTAAAGAACTTCTCGTTAGCGTAGTCACGCCGGTCTATAACGGCGAAGCTTACCTAGCAGAGTGCATTGAAAGTGTGTTGGCCCAGACTTATTCCAACTGGGAGTACAAGATCGTTGATAACTGTAGTTCGGATGGAACCCAGGCACTTGCCGAAAAATATGCGCGCTTGGACAAGCGCATTACCGTCCATAGGAATGATGTATTTCTGGATATAATCGGAAACCACAATAAAGCTTTTCGACTTATTTCCCCAGACAGCAAATATTGCAAGGTTGTATCGGCCGACGACTGGCTTTTCCCGGAATGTCTTACGCAAATGACGGCTGTCGCCGAGTCGCACCCGTCGGTTGGCATTGTCGGTTCTTATCAGCTTAGCGGCGGCGGCGATAAGTGGTATCTAAGGACGTATGGGCTGCCTTATGGCAGCACTATCTTTTCCGGCCGAGAAATTGGTCGGAAACAGCTCCTAGGCGAGCTGGACGTGCTGGGGAATCCGACTTCGAACTTATATCGGTGCGACCTCGTCCGCAGCGCCGATTCTTTCTATCCGAACTCGAGCGCGGAAGCAGATGTGAGCGCGTGTTTCAAGTACCTGCGAGATATTGACTTCGGTTTTGTGCATCAGGTTATTTCGTTCGAAAGGCTCCACCAAAACAGGATTACCACGACCTCTCAAACATTCAATGCTTATGCGGGTTCAAAGCTAAACGACCTCTCCACTTACGGCTCGTCTTATTTGACTCCGGTCGAAATTGAATGGCGTCTTCAAGAACTTCTTGACGAATACTACAAATTCTTGGCCATTGGTGCTGTTAATTTCCGGGGCGCGGAGTTTTGGCGCTATCACAAGAAGCGGCTTCAAGATTTGGGTTACCCGTTAAATCGCGCAAGGCTGGCTGGGACGATTTGCATGAAGGTCGCCGATTTGGTATTCAACCCAAAACAGACGATTGAGAGAGTGCTGCGGAGACGAAAGCCTGCTGCACACACTGCCGATGTAGTCGGCAGCCGGAACGCTACGCTCCACAACCCATGACCGACTTGGCATGGAACGGGAAGGCGATAAGACACTCGAGGCTGAACGATCGAGCGATTCCCCGTTTGAGACGATACTCGGCACCCTTTTGAAGGTTGGCGTTTTGGACTGCTTGCCTTCCGGCGCTATTATCAACCGTTTACGGTAGGTATAGATCTTTTATGGATGAGTTGATAATCGAAGCGGGCCGAATCGAAAGGCAGTACTGGGCGGATCTTTGGAGATACCGAGAACTGTTCTATTTCCTCGCATGGCGCGATTTTCTCGTTCGCTATAAGCAAACGGTCATCGGGATTGCATGGGCCTTGCTCCGCCCTCTACTGGTCATGCTCGTCTTTACCGTCATATTCGGCAGAATTGCAAGACTCCCATCAGAGGGCGCAGCGCCGTATAGCGTGTTGGTTTTTGCAGCGATGTTGCCATGGCAGTTCTTCGCGTCGTCGCTGACCGAAAGCAGCAACAGCCTAATCTCCAATGTCAGCCTTGTCTCAAAAATCTATTTTCCTCGCCTTATTGTTCCCGCGAGTTCTGTCATCACATGCTTCGTGGATTTCCTCATTTCTTTCGCGATCCTATTAGTCCTCTTGGCTTGGTATCGCTATTTGCCGAATTGGCATGTCGTGTTTCTGCCCGCCTTCGTTGTATTGGCATTTGCGTTGTCCATCGGAGTGGGCCTATGGCTTTGCGCTCTGAACGTAAAGTACAGAGATTTCAGGTACGTTGTGCCGTTCATTGTTCAGTTCGGTCTCTACGTATCACCCGTCGGCTTCAGTAGCACGGTCGTACCGCCAAAATGGCGATTCGTCTACTCACTGAATCCCATCGTGGGTGTCATCGATGGCTTTCGTTGGACACTAATCCGCGGCGAGGGAGCGTTATATTGGCCAAGCATCTCGCTATCTATTGGTCTAACTGCAGTTCTCTGTCTTGCCGGTGTCTGGTATTTTCGCAAGACCGAGCGTCGATTCGCTGACATAATCTAGCCGCATGTCGAACTGGATCATCGAAACAGAAAATCTCGGTAAAAAGTATCGCCTCCTTCACTCGGGAGCGGGCCGCGGATATGTCACGCTGCGCGAAGCTGTTGTCTACGGGTTTAAGGGCCTTTTTCAACCATCGCGATCGCAAAATCCTGCTTCCGAAGACTTCTGGGCTCTGAACGACCTCTCTTTTCAGGTCGAACCGGGTGAAACGGTCGGGATCATTGGCCGAAATGGGGCGGGAAAGTCCACGCTCCTGAAAATTCTAAGCCGCATCACGGAACCCACAGTCGGCCGTGTGCGGCTCAAGGGGCGTGTATCAAGCCTGCTCGAAGTCGGAACCGGATTCCATCCGGAACTTACCGGGCGGGAAAACATTTATCTCAACGGCACTGTCTTGGGAATGACCAAGAGGGAAGTTGATCGCAAGTTTGATGCGATCGTCGATTTTGCGGGCGTCCAAAAGTTCATCGACACCCCGGTCAAGCACTTCTCCTCCGGCATGCAAGTACGGTTGGCTTTCGCGGTCGCCGCCCATCTCGAGCCTGAGATTTTAATAATAGACGAGGTCTTGGCTGTGGGTGATGCCGTGTTCCAGAAGAAGTGCTTGGGGAAGATGCAGGACGTCGCGGCTGACGGACGCACTGTGCTCTTTGTCAGCCACGATCTCGCCGCCGTCGAGAAGCTGTGTTCGCGTGCAATCCTGTTGGACTCTGGCCGCTGCCTGACAGACGGACCGACGGCACAGACGATCGCGCAATATCAGGCCTCTACCGTCCAAGCCGCCTCGCTAGATCTCGCTACACGCACGGATCGTAGAGGAGCTGGACTCGTCAGGTTCACGAGAATTCAGACACTGGATGAAAATTGCAGGGAGCAAGGAGTCTTTCTATCAGGCAAGCCACTCCGCGTCCGGATGCATTATCGCGCGACGGGCAGCAAGCCGCTGGAGAACTGCCGAGTTAGTTTGACCTTCAATGGTTGGGGCAAGATTTACTTCGTTGCCTCCACAGAACTTGTCAGTGATGATCGCCTTGACCTTTCTCCGGAGGGGTTCATTGACTGCATGATTGATGAGCTTCCTCTCAGCTTGGGAACTTACTACTTGGGTCCATTCATTGAAGTGAACGGTGATGTCCAGGACTGGTTAGACTCTGCTGCGACGCTGCAGGTGGATGACGGAAATTTTTACGGTACCGGTAGAGACTATCCCAAGGGTGGAGGCGGGGCTACGGTCCTTGTAAAACATCGGTGGCAGCTCCCGGCCGCATCATCCTTAGAGGTATCCAAAGGACGCGCTTTCTGAATCGTGCAGGGATCGACTGGCGAATATCCTACCAAAAGACCGAGAGCAATTCGCTCTGTAACGAATCCGATAACCGATAATTTCATTTATGTGTAAACCACTCATATTCTGTTTGACGCCCGTCAAGAACGAGGCATGGATACTGGAGCGTTTTTTGAAGTGCACCAGCCTCTGGGCGGATCACATCATTATTTCTGATCAGAGTTCAACAGACGGATCCCGGGAAATTGCACAGAAGTTTCCCAAAGTAACGCTTATTGATAACCCCACGCAGGGATACAGCGAACCGGTTAGGCAACAAATGCTCCTGGCAGAAGCGCGACGCACCCCAGGGCCCAAAATACTCTTTTCCCTGGATGCAGACGAGTTTCTGACTGCAAACTTTCTCACGAGTCCAGAATGGGATTCCATTCTAAGCGCTGCTCCGGGTACCGTAATCGGCATTCAATGGCCAGAGATCGAAGTCAACTTTTCGGATCTAACGTACTTTTACTACCCTACGATTCTTCCTGTTGGATTCGTCGATGACGAAAGTGAGCACAAAACACAACTGATACACGGTCGTCGGGTCCCAATCCCAGCCGGTTCTCGAATGCTTGATCTTACCGAGATCAAGCTGATGCACTATTGTTTAGTTGACATCGATCGGTTCAAAAGCAGAATTCGTTGGTACCAGTGCTTCGAACATTTAACTTTGAAGAAGAAACCGATTGACCTCTATCGGTTTTACCACAAAGTTAGATTTATTTCTCCGCAAGTGATCGCCAAAGTTCCGTCGGAGTGGATTGAGGGCTACGAGGAACGCGGCATCGACATGTCCAGCGTGAATCGTGATGGAAGTTATCGATGGGATCGTGAAGTGCTCGAGTATTTCAGAGAGCACGGCACGGAGAAATTCAGACGGTTGGCGATTTGGGATGTGGACTGGTCCAAGCTTCGTGATGAGCTGTATCCAGAGGAATCGGCGAAAGGCCTTTCAGATCCGAGAAGCAAGTTTGACAAGCTCATACACAGGTGGTTGGAGTACACCCAACCCGATTTTTCTCTTTATGCCACTCCCTGGATTGGCAGAAAACTTTTCCACAATTGCGTACAGACGGCCCTTTGCTCACTGGGTTGGTAAGCAACGTTAAACATCGACGCATCGTTCTCTTATCAACGGTTCTTGTCCCAGTGCTTCTCATTGGATATCTGAAAAATCGTCCAGTAAAAAACCGGTACCGTGCTTCACCGTGCTTCGAGGACGGCTGGTCCGCACGGAATCTACGCGACTAAATTCCCTTTGGCCGAGTTTCCTATATCTGAAGGAGGAAATCGGATTGGCGGACTCACTGTTGGTCTCGATTGGTCTGACCTGGGAACGATCTCAGGGCACACGTACGGCACAGTCGTCGGCCGGGCTATGACGATCCAACTGCTTTACTAGCCGGATTATGGGGACCAGATGTCAATCTACAGGACACTCTAAACCAGGAAGTGGAACTGCGGTTGCGAAGCCGTCTCTTCGCCCACACTTGCACAGGCTATGAGATACGCTGGCGCGTGCCTCCGAATCGAGTCGCTTACATGGGCATTACGCGATGGAATGGCAAACTCGGGGATTTCACGGAGCTTGTAACCCACTACGTGCGAAGTTTGGTGTGTCTAAGGGCGATGTGATTGAGGCAACCGCGATAGGAAATGTTATTTCCGGGTACTGTTTTTCACCCGAGCTTGCGGTACACCGTTCTTGTACCTTCCCCACTGGTTTGCCGGGAATGGGCACGTATTGGGGACCTGGAACGAACACCGACTTCGGACTGTCCGATTTCAGGGCGACCGATCAGTTCACAGTTGCACTGAATTGACTCGAATTTTTACAAAGAAATTGATTGCGAGAGAAGCCTTTAGAGTGCGATGAAGAGTGAAAAAAAATTGAACGTCCGCGAGTGGGTGGAAATCCGAAGCAAGGAAGAGATCTTGCGGACTCTCGACCATAACGGACGACTCGACGGAATGCCCTTCATGCCGGAGATGTTTCAATTCTGCGGCCAGCGCTTTAAGGTCTACAAGAGCGCGCACAAGACGTGCGATCCCGACTGTCGGAGCCGCCGTATTCGTCATGCGGTCCACCTGGAGACGCGCTGTGACGGTGAGGCGCATGGCGGGTGTCAAGCTGGGTGCTTGCTTTTCTGGAAAGAAGCATGGCTGAAACCCGTAGGCCCCGAGAATCCGCACGACGGGATCGTTACCGAGGTGCTGCCCGGCGATAAAGGCGGTCCGTCCAACCCAGGATGCGCGGAATCTGCCGTGTGGAATGGGGTGCAAGAACAAACATCTGACGCGTCTGACGGCGAGCCCGCGTATGTCTGTCAGGCAACGCAGGTACAGTACGAGGAGCCTCTCAAGTGGTGGGACATCCGTCAGTACGTTGAAGACTATTTGTCGGGGAATGTGGGTCTTTGGCGGCTTTTCGGCGGATTCGTCTATTCAATGTTTTACAACCTGAGCCAGGCGGGTATTGGAGTGGGCCCCGCGATGAGATGGTTCTATAACACGGCCTGCCCCCTTTGGCGCGGCAGCAAGTGGCCGAGGAAGACTGGGACAATACCCGAAGGGCAGCCGACCCCGACGGCGACGCTCAACCTCCAACCAGGTGAGCTTGTCCGCATCAAGTCCCACGAGGACATTCTCCGCACAGTGAACACCGGCAGCAGGAATCGGGGCCTCTGGTGGGACGCGGAACTCGTACCGTACTGTGGAGGTACGTACCGAGTCGCTAAGCGCGTTCATAAAGTAATCGACGAGAAGAGCGGAAAGATGGTTCACATGAAAAGTCCTTCCATCCTCTTGGACGACGTGGTGTGTGAAGCCCGTTATAGCCCATGTCGCATGTTCTGCCCTAGAAGCACCTACGCGTACTGGCGAGAGATTTGGCTCGAGAGGGTCGAAGCGCCGCCCTCTTCTAAGAAAGCACCAGGGGTCCGCGAGTCAGTTACAAGTTCCGTCGGCTAAGAACAAAAAAAATCCGTCGGGCGCTCCGGAGCAATCAGGACTGCCGGGAATCGCAAAGACTTAAGCTTTAAGGAGTAAGCAAATGAAAGTATTGCTTTTTTGCGGAGGACTAGGGCTACGCATCCGTGATGCCGATGACGTTCCCAAGCCCATGGTGCAGATCGGCTACCGCCCGATTCTGTGGCACGTCATGAAATACTACGCCCACTATGGACACAAGGATTTCATTTTGTGCCTCGGGTATAGGGCCGAGGCGGTTAAAAACTATTTCCTGAATTACAGCGAATATACATCCAATGACTTTGTCCTGTCTGGTGGTGGGAAGAGACTTGAACTCTTTAACAGTGACATCCATGATTGGCGAATCACGTTCGCAGACACAGGAATTAATTCCAATATCGGTCAGCGGCTGAAGGCAGCCGAGAAATATTTGGAGGGGGAAGAAGAATTCTTAGCGAACTATAGCGATGGCCTCACTGACCTACGCCTTCCGGAACAAATCGAACACTTTCGCAGCCAGGGAAAAGTAGCGAGTTTTCTTTGTGTTCGGCCGAACCTCAGTTATCACCTGGTTTCATTGCAGGAGGGCAACGGTAGTTTAGTCTCCGGAATTCACGCCATCTCCGATGGCTCGATGCGGATCAACGGAGGCTTTTTCATTTTCAAGAAGAAGATTTTCGATTATATCGGCGAGGGCGAGGAACTTGTAAACGGGCCCTTTCACAGGCTGGTTGAAGAAAAGCAATTGATTGGCTACCCGTACGATGGCTTCTGGGCAAGCATGGACACCTTCAAAGACAAGCAGCGGCTGGAAAGCCTGTGGGGCAGCGGCACCGCTCCGTGGGAAGTATGGAAAGGCAGCGGCAAATGATCATTAGGGAGCGACCTGCACCAACCGAGATTTCATGCGTTCTCTAAGTCTGTCTTGCAATCCGACCTCCCCCCTTAGTGTTCTCTGTCTGGGCGCACACTCAGATGATATCGAGATCGGTTGTGGCGGGACAATCCTCCGTCTAAGTGAGCAATACCCCAATTGCACCTTTCACTGGGTCGTGTTCAGTGCGCTGGGAGTTCGGGCGGCTGAAGCCGAGAGCGGTGCCGCACTCTTTGCCGGAACGAAACTTGCCAGAGGGCCAGTGCTCAAGAAATTCCAAGACGGGTTTATGCCCTTTGTAGGCGCCGAAGTAAAGGCGACTTTCGAGGAGCTGAAGTCGATTGCTCCCGACCTGATTTTCACTCACAACCCCAACGACGCGCACCAAGACCACCGCCTAATCGCAGAATTGACCTGGAACACGTTTCGAGACCACCTGATTCTGGAATACGAAGTCCCGAAGTACGACGGTGACATGGGGCGACCGAGCGTGTTCGTGCCGCTTGAGTCCGAGATTTGCGAAAAGAAGGTCCGTTACCTCACGGAGGCTTTTCAATCGCAACACACCAAGCGCTGGTTTCGCCAGGATACATTCCTCGCGCTTCTGCGATTAAGGGGAATGGAATGCAACGCCCCGAGCGGGTATGCCGAAGCGTTCTATTGCCGCAAGATGGGCTTGTGAAACGAAAGAGGGCATGCGCTGCAGGTCAGGTGATGAGGACCTAGGCAAACCGAGACCGTGATGGACAGCGCTTATGCTCTGTCTGACTTCCTTTGAGCCCCGGACGCTCTCGCACGGGTGCGTTGCAAAAGTTGCTCAGGTTGATGAGCTGACTGAACCACAAAAATGCAAGATCTAAAAGAAAAAACGCTTCGTGGTGGTGTGGCGAGACTCTGCGCTCAGGCAGCAAACTTCTTGGTTCGCATACTCTCTCTGATGGTCTTGGCCAGGCTTCTGGACCCGAAAGACTTCGGTTTAGTGGGCATGGTAACAGCTTTCACCGGAGTGTTGAGCCTCTTCCGAGATTTCGGCCTTTCAGCCGCCGCTATCCAACGTGAGGCTGTAACGGATGAACAGATTTCAACGTTATTCTGGATCAACTTGTGGGTTGGTGCGATCCTTACCGCTTTGTCTTTCGGATTGGCGCCGGCGATAGCTAAGTTTTACCACGAGCCCCGGCTGCTTGGCGTTACGGCTGTATTAGGAGCCGGATTCCTTTTCAACGCGGCAGGCGTACAGCACGGGGCTCTTCTTCAACGTCAGATGCGTTTCACCGCTTTGGCCGTCATAAACACCGTCGCGCTAATCGCGGGCAGCTCTATTGCTATTGCTGGCGCCATGGTTGGCTACGGATATTGGTCGCTGGTAGCAATGACGGTCGCTGTTCCACTGATCACCACCATCGGCTTTTGGCTGTCCGCAGCCTGGGTTCCAGGGATGCCGCGCAGGCGGGTCGGCGTTCGTTCGATGATGCGCTTTGGGGGGACGGTGACTTTGAACGGCCTGCTCGGGTATGTGGGCACCAATTTTGAGAAGATCCTGTTAGGACGATTTTGGGGAGCCGACGCGATCGGTATCTACGGAAGGGCTTTCCAGCTCATTAACGTTCCAACGGAGAACCTGAATGCGACCGCCGGCGAGGTGGCATTTGCAGCCCTGTCTAGGCTTCAAAATGACCCTCTTCGCCTCAAAAGTTACTTCTTGAAAGGCTATTCCCTGGTTCTAGCGCTCACTCTGCCCATTACGATTGCGTGTGCTCTTTTTGCGCCTGACATAATCCTCACTGTATTGGGCCCGAAGTGGAAGGAAGCGGTTCCAATTTTCCGTCTGTTGGCTCCAACGATTTTGGCATTTGCGATTGGCAGCCCGTTGTGGTGGCTGCTGTACTCAACCGGACGGGTCGGACGATCCTTAAAAATCTCGCTCGTCTATACCCCTATCATGATCGTGAGCTACTGCATCGGGCTGCCTCACGGGCCCAAAGGCGTTGCGTTTGCCTATTCGGTTTGCACGGGGATCTGGATTTTTCCCGAAATTGCGTGGGCCGTGCATGGCACGGTGATCTCCTTCCGAGATATGCTTTCCAGCATGAGATGGCCACTGGTTTCGAGCACCGTCGCAGGGGCAGTGGCCTTCGCAGTACGACACTTTTACGGTCAATCGATTCCGACTTCGCCCCGGCTAGTTCTCGAAGCTATCGTCATGCTAGTGGTGTATGTCGGAATGCTGTTGTTCGTTACTGGACAGAAGTCCATCTACCTGGAACTCCTACGTGCACTGAAAAAGCCTTCGCCAGTGAAAGAGACGGAGCTGGTTTCTGCTTAGGAGCACAACGTCTGAGTTCTCCCCTTTGTAGCTTGCCTATGTATGCTCGCCCGTGAATTAAGCCACCGGCCGTAGCCCTCGCTCCGCAACCATTAAGTGCTAGCCCGCAGAAACATTGGGTCAGAAGCATGTGGATCATACTTGCCGGCGTGGTAATCAGGTCGATAGAGACTTCGGAGGGCGGACTAATGTCAGGGGCAAGAGAAATCGATCTATTAGAATCTGGTTATACTCAACCAGATCCAACTGGACTGGGATCTCAGGGCAGAAGGCTCGTTGAATTACTTGCTGACGGGCGCCTTGTGACGCTAAGCCGATATCTTTTGTTCCTTGCCATTGGAATTGCGGCCGCAGCATTCTTGGGGTTATTCCCTTTTACGAGTCCTATCGCGGATGATTACTGTCGAGGAATGGCCTCGAATAGGCATATTTCGGATAGTATAATTACGGAATACCGCACATGGACTGGCCGCTGGCTCAGCACGTTCCTTGAATACCTCATCCTGCCACGGTTAAACTTCTCCTGGGCGTATGGACCTGTTTTAGCACTGTTGGCGTTGGCTCAGATTTACTGCGCAAAAATATTCATAGGAACTCTTCTGCGAGCTACCGGCCGCTTGTCATGGATGCTCGCGGTGGGTGGGTACATCGTATGGTTAACCAGCGGGCCGACGGTAGGTCAGAACCTATACTGGCTCACCGGAGCAATTGAATACCAAGTTTCCTTTATTGCGATTCTGTTGCTCTTCTCTTTGCTGTGCCAGGATCGCAACTCGCGACTGATTGCAGTTTTTTCTGTAGCGCTTTCATTCCTCATTCCTGCACTGAATGAACTCGCAGGATCCACTCTCATATGTGTATTGGTCGTATTGTGCGGTGTTTTGATTCTGGAAAAGGCAGCCAGTCGACGGATCTGGCTTGCTTGCCTATTCGCGGCCTTAAGCAGTTTATCAATGATGAGTGCAGCGCCGGGAAACAAAATTCGCAAAGCGCGCGACTTCCCAGACGGGTGGAAGGCTGCTGGAATTGTTCCGGCTGGGAAGTCGATCATATACACGAGGATCGAGTGGGTTCTGAATCCGGTTCTCGTCAGCGCAACCGCACTCTTCGTTTTGCTTCCGTCCATCAAACGTCTGCGTCCAGCGTGGACACAAATCAAGCCGACTTATTTAATCGTTGCCCCAATATTGATCGTGGCGGCTTGGTTTCTGCTAGACTTTGCCTTGGCCTGTCTACATTCCGGCGATCCTCCCTCGCGCGTCCAGGCATGGAATCATATGATGTGGTCCATATTATGGTTCCTTACGGTTTTCGCATGGACCCGTAATGGAAATGAGGGGAAACCGACCGCCACTTTTTTGCAGACGATTTTTGCGGTGATGCTCAGCGTATCGATTCTGTTTTCACAAAACACCAAGGACGCTATGAGTGATCTCGCCAAGAGAGCACCTGCCTGGCATGTTGCTCAATTGCGCTTACTCCACACAAGAGAAAATATCGCGGTCGTTCCAACTCTACCCCAAACACCCAAGTCGTTTTTTGACGAGCCAATAACAAGTGATCCCGAATATTGGATAAATCGTTGTGTGGCACATTATTTGCACATCGAAAGCATCGCTGTCCACGACGCTCAGAAAATACAGTGAGGTCAATTAACGTTTTCGTACAGCGTCCTGCATACATTTGTATTAACAGGCAAGCCAGCGGAATTCCATCGAATCAATTCAAACCAAGTCACTCTCGGGCCTGGCTACCGCGAGGTTTTGCGCATGGCGGCCTCTGTGGCATCACCCCGCTTCGCTGCCGGAATGATTACGAGCTATTCGACCATGGGTGTGTAAATCCATTTATTTTCATTGAGCTGGAATACGAGAGCTCGATCCTTTCCGTACTCAACGCTCACCTTCATGCATTTCGGATCGTAGCCGAAGCTTGAGACGTAAACGTCGTAAAATCCGGGCTTCACGGTGATCACAAAGTCCGCCGTGCCATCATATGGCACGCGCATCAGCTCGTCCTGCCGGTGCTCCTCGACACCCTCGTTCGCGCGCTCGTCCCATTCATGATGCATGGCCACGAACGCCTTCGAGATCATCCTGCCCTTCGGGTCCTGCACCCTAACCCTCACCTCCGGGTTCCCGCTGTTCGCCGACACCGCCCACACCGAGCCCAACGCTAAAATCGCCGCCATCCGCACCACGATACTTACCATCGTCGTCATCCTTCTCATCGCAGCACCTTCCCGAGCCGCGTGTCTGGAGTCTCTTAGTAGTTTGCCGCAACAAAAGGTTTTCGCAAGGTTTATTGCCGATTGGGACTAATCGGGCAGTTGTTTCGTTGGCGGTTTCGCAGAACGACTTCGGACGTTCTCTTGACTTGCACACTGCCGGTTGATATCAGTAGGCCACGATGGGTATTTCGCGCAGAAATTTCTTTCGTCAAATAACAGTTGGCAGCGCGGTAAGCGCAACAACTTGGCGCTTGGACGAGTTGTCCCGGGCTGCTTCTCAGGGTCGATCGAGTTCCCGTCGGCCCGGTGAGCCGATTCGGCTGGACATGAACGTTAATCCCTATGGCCCGTCTCCAAGAGTTATGGATGTGATACGGGCAAACCTGGAGTGGGTTGACCGGTATCCGGATGGCGATTATGGACCTCTGGTGGAGCGGATAGCGGATTTCCATAGAGTCAAGTCAAACGAGGTAACTCTCGGTGCTGGCTCGCGCGAAGTCTTGCGCATGGCGGTGGCTGCCTTTTTGACTGAGGGCAAGACACTTGTTCTTGCATCGCCGACCTTTGAGCCGATGGCTAGCTTGGCCAAACAAGTTGGAGCCGAGGTCATCGGCGTTCCAATCAACAAGCAATATGCCCATGACTTGGACGCGATGCTCCACCGCACGAACGCCTCGACTGGCTTGGTTTATATTTGCAATCCTAACAACCCAACCGGAAGCTTGACACCACGAAAAGATGTCGAAGCCTTTTTGGAAAAGCTACCCCCAAAGGTAGCGGTAGTCATTGACGAAGCCTATCACGAATATGTGGGTCCAACTTCGGATTACGCGTCTTTCATTGATCACCCCGTTGACGATAACCGGGTGATCGTTACCCGAACATTCTCCAAGATATATGGTCTAGCAGGATTGCGATTGGGATATGCCGTCAGTTCAAGAGAAGTGTCTCTCAAATTATCCGTAAAGCGATTGGAAAGGGGGGTCAACATAGTTGCCGCGCGAGCCGCAGCAGCGGCGCTTGACGATTCGGACTATGTTCGGTTTAGCTCTAGGCGAAATAAAGATGAGCGCCAGGAATTTTACAACCAAACCAACGCCCGCATGCTGCGGCAGATCGATTCGCTTACGAACTTCGTGTTCACGAAGATCGGGCTTCCTTCCTTCCAAGTCATCGAACACTTCGAACGAAATAACATCACACTCGGGCCGGTTGTCCCTCAAATGGACAAATACGTGCGCGTTGCAATCAGTACTGAGGAAAACATGAAAGAATTCTGGCGTGTTTGGGATCTCTTGCCTTCTATGTCCCACAAGATGGCCCGGTACCGGATTAAGTAAGGACCGGAGAGGACAAAATCGGAAGGATTCGCTAGCAACAGACGTTCACAATTAGGCAAAGTTTTTCCCACTGGATTGTTGAGCAGTCCCATAGACAACACCCACATGCGACAAGGTCATGTTTTTCAATAAGTTAGAGAACCGGTCAAGCCGAAGGTATGGACCGGCAAGTGCTCCTTCACCTACAAGGTCGAGTTCACGCAGAATGAGAGGTGTGCATAATCGGCCCAGCCCTTATGAGAAAACCATCACGCGTCCTTACGGTTCGAAGCGCAGTCATAGCCCTCATTATATTCTCGGTATCAGCACTTGCCTTTCAACGTACAGCCCGGGCTCAGTCCAACGTTCAAGGCCAGTGGAAGACTCTTTCAACACAAATGCCAATCAACCCCGTCCACGCCTCCCTAATGCACAACGGCAAAGTGCTAATCGTCTCTGGATCTGGAAACCTTCCGTCCGACACTACTTATCTCGCCGCTGTGTGGGACCCAGCAACAGACACAGTCACAACTCAGCCGGTGCCCTTCGATATGTTTTGCAACGGGATGGTTGTGCTACCGGACGGTCGCCCTTTCGTCATAAGCGGAACGCAACAATACGATCCCTTTCATGGTGATCCGCGGACTGCGGCTTATGATCCAGCTACCGGGAATTTCGTGCAACTTCAATCGATGTCGGATGGACGCTGGTACCCCACTGCGACAACGCTCAGCGACGGAAGCATAATGGTCTTCTCCGGTCTAACGCAGACCGGCGGTACCAACTCAACCGTCGAGATTTACAAAGTAGGCTCCGGCTGGAGCCAAGTGTATGGTGCGAGTTGGACGCCACCTCTTTATCCCCGCATGCACTTGTTGCCAAATGGAAATGTCTTTTACTCCGGGTCCACAACGAGTTCGGCAATCTTCAACCCTACGACACATACGTGGACGACTGGCGTAGCCAACACGAATTACAGCGGCACAAGGACTTATGGTACGTCGGTGCTTCTGCCACTGACCCCGGCGAACAACTATGATCCACGCGTGATAATTATGGGGGGTGGAAATCCTGCTACCGCTACGACCGAAATCATAGATCTTGGGGCAAGTCATCCAGCATGGGTCTATGGGCCGTCCATGTCTCAACCGCGTATCGAGATGGACGCAGTCATCCTCCCTAACGGAAAAGTATTGGCGGTTAATGGCTCGACGAACGATGAGGATGCAACGACGGCAAGCTTGAATGCCGACCTCTACGATCCAATCGCAAATAGCTTTAGTTCGGCAGGGGCGAACGCATATCCCCGACTTTATCACTCTGGTGCGCTGCTACTTCCAGACGCAACTGTCTTAGTGCTAGGCGGAAATCCGCAACGTGGCACCTACGAACCTCACATGGAGATCTACTCTCCAGCTTACCTCTTCAATTCAGATGGCAGCCTGGCTACACGGCCTACGATCACCAGTATCACGCCAGGAGTTATTGGATACGGCAGTAGTTTCCAGATCGCAACCCCAAATGCAGCCAACATATCTTCTGCTGTGTTGGTGCGGGCGGGTTCGCCGACGCACTCGTTTGATATGGACCAACGACTGGTGGGCTTGTCGTTCACAGCCGGGAGCGGAGTATTAAACGCGACCGCGCCTCCGAATAGCAGCATCGCACCTCCTGGCTATTACATGCTTTTCGTTTTGAATTCGACCGGTGTGCCTTCCCTCGCCAGTTTCATTCAGCTCTCACTCGCACCGACGGACCAGCCTCCGAAAGGAGTGATCACCAGCCCCTCGTCGAACGTAACTATTGGAGTTGGTCAGGCAGTGAACTTTTCAGGATCGGGCACCGCTTCTAGCGGCACGATTGCGGACTACTCATGGGTTTTCGCAGGGGGCAATCCCAATTCCAGCGCGCTTGCAAATCCCGGAAGCGTAACGTATTCAACGGTAGGCCAGTATACGGCATCGTTGACAGTGACGGACAGTTCCTCCGTCTCCGACCCGAGCCCGCCGACAAGAGTTGTTACGGTGGTCGCCTCCTCCTACTCGCTCTCGGCTTCGCCAGCAACGCAAACCGTTAAGACGGGCGGAAGCACCAGCTATACAGTTACCGTAACACCAGGGACAGGGTTCGCGGGAACCGTCAGCTTCAGTGTTAGTGGTCTTCCCTCAGGTTCTACAGCGACCTTTAGCCCCACCACCGTAAACACTTCTGGATCGACGACGATGACAGTAGCTACGGGTAGTGCGTCCTCAGGCACCTACCCATTGACCATCACGGGAACGAGCGGAGGGCTGACCGAGACAGCCAGCGTCACGCTCGCGTTAGGAGTTGTAGCGACTCCGGTCATCAGTCCAGGGACCGGCACCTATTTGAACTCGGTTTCGGTGTCCATAACAGACGCTACAAGCGGGGCTTCGATCTACTACACGACCAATGGCACTGCTCCCACGGTGACACCAAGCGAGTTGTACACTGGCCCAGTGACTCTAACCGCGTCGGCTACAGTAAATGCGATTGCAGCGGCAAGCGGTTTTGCGAACAGCGCTGAGGCTAGCACTACCTATACGGTACAGGCGGGCTCGTCGGGTTTGGTCGGGTGGTGGAAGTTCGACGATGGAAGCGGCACCACGGCGGCGGACTCCTCCGGCAACGGCAACACCATGAATTTGGTCAATGGAGTCAGTTGGGTGGCCGGCAAGATCGGTGATGCCATTTCCGCCAACGGAACCAATCAATACGCTACG
>Ga0073928_10001912_pt1 | contig 38230 bp, 29 predicted proteins | sample PaiPotPPA55metaG_FD_76969 | JGI IMG/M metagenome (GOLD analysis project Ga0073928, IMG submission 76969) | Iron sulfur acid spring bacterial and archeal communities from Banff, Canada, to study Microbial Dark Matter (Phase II) - Paint Pots PPA... ... | reverse complement strand
GCTATGCTCCAAATCGACAAGATCGGGATAAAGGATGGGATCGAGAAGTGCATACCCACCGCCTTTCCAGCTTCGCGGGTACGAGTAGAAGGAAATTTGAAGGGCTTCAACTTGATTGGCATTGAGCGCGCGATGAAAAGCGGCAAGCGTCTTGGATTCAATGCTCTCAACCGCGGCACTGAGCTCGGCGTCGCCTAGTTCGCTAAAGATGACACCGAGAATACCGTTCGACTCGAACCATCCGAGCGTATCGGTTTCGCGGATCAATCCGGCAAGCGGTTTAACAACGCGCTCTAAGGCAGGTGTTTCATCATGCGGCTTTGAAGTCTTGCGTTGTACGAGCATCAGCACAAAACTTTTCCGCGAACGCTCGGACCGTTTCCGCTCGTGGCATAAAAGTCTGCGAAACGCGCTTTCTGGCAGAGGCTTTACGACACTGCTGACGACCTCGCCAACGGCGTCAAGTTTCTCCTCGGCTTTGGATGCTTTTGGTTCCGGGCTTAGGGTTGCGTCTAGCACTCTAGAAAATAAGGACATCGTTGGGGTCTCTGGGTCTGGCTGGGAAGTCTTAGGAGCGGGCGCTCTGAAGCGCTTGCACGACGCTAACTGCGTCAGAGTCGATCTCCACTGCAACAGAGCGCTGAAGGAGCGTTATCGACAATACGAGCCTTCGTTTGCCCTTCAGGTCCATCAAGATGCCCTCTAGCCCGCGCAGCGCACCGGCCTCAATGCGAACCTTGCTGCCGACTTCAAGGTAGGGGCACGGAAAATTCGACACGCCAGAAGCAACGAGCTTGCGAATTGCCTGAATCTCTTGCTCATCCACCGGCACAGGGACATGGTTATACCCGACGATCTGAGTGATCCCCGGTGTCTTCAAAATTGGTAGCCGATCGTGAGGATTAAACCTGCAAAAGAGATAACCGGGGAAAAGAGGTGATTGAACTTCCTTTACTCGATCTGACCAACGGCGCTGAGCCTTATAAAGTGGCAGGAACCACTCATAGCCTTTACCTTGGAGGTGGTCCGCGACGCCAGTTTCATGGCGCATTCGAACCTGCAGCGCGAACCAAGGATACCGTGCTCCGGTGAATTCTGTGGATGCATCGCCCTCACCCTGCATGTAGCCTGGAATCCCTTGAGTTTGTGCTTGTGACAAGCTACCGCCCTAAAAGTCCCAGAAGGACTTTCCCCATTTCCGTTTTTCACTCGCTACCTAACGCCTGTCGGTCGTTGAGGCTAAACGGTCTTTCTTAATCTATGTAGCACGACGCACGGTAAGTACCCATACCGTGCTTCCCGTAAGCCCAACAAGGGAACTGCTGTACCGAATATCTGTTCAACACACACACACGTATAAGACTCCATTTCAGCAAATAGGGCTGGGGAATTTTGCTTGGCAGTGGAGATTCGATGGTCCTAGTTGGCGACCCCGGTCTTTAACTCTTCGCTATAGTAGGAGCCATATGCGGCAGCGTCGTCGGCGCAATTTAGAGCGACGCCGAGCAAATTCTTTTCGCGAAGCTGTTGGCAAGACTTCTGCGCACTATCGAATCCTGTTTGCGCCGCGCGGACGACCGTGAGAACGCCATCGCACAATTCGGCTAACATCAACGCATCCGAAACGGGCAACGTAGGAGGCGAATCCAAAATCACCCAATCGAAGACGGGGCCGATCGTTTGCAGCAGGGATTTTAGCCGGCCATTTGCGAGCAATTCTGCGGGATTCTCGGACTTGGTGCCTCCGGGAATAAAACACAGATATTCTGGCAAACCTCGCTGGATTACCGTCATTTCAGGCGCTTCACCCTTCAGGTATTCAGTCAGGCCAGGGGAACTCGGTGCATGGAAACCGGGATGCAGATCAGGCCGGCGCAAATCGGCATCAATCAAGAGGACTCGGCAATTCTGCTGCCGCGCCAACGCGTGCGCGAGGTTATTGGAGACGAAAGTCTTGCCTTCACCTGGCAGGGAACTCGTGATGAGGACACTGCGCAGCGGCTGCTTGTCGCGAACTTGGTAGAGACGCGAGCGCAAGGTTCGGAATTGTTCTCGGACTGCCGGCGGAGCAGTGGGATCTGCAAAGACATTGCGCTCGAGATCCAAGCGCCAGCCAGGATTCGCACAGTGCGTCCATATATCGTCGAAGCGAAGAAATTCGGCCCCTCTGGTCTTAGTATCGATCTCGGAATGGATCAATGGCTCCGAGTGGACCAGCGGGTCCAGTAGTGCCGGAGGTGGGATCGTGGGCGACTCCGCGACACGGGTCTGGACCTCGGGGACTATCGGAGGAGGTACCTCCAGCGGCACGGTCCTCTGTTGTTCAGCGCGCTTTAAAGCTTCGTGAATCCTGCTCATGGCTTCCTTTCGTGTACTCCGCTGGCTACTGAATTATTGCGACCCATTTCTTCTAAAAGGTGATTCAAGCTGCGCAAAAGCCCTTCCACCCTCTCTGAGGGGTCCTCACCGTTACGAACGACGGGCCGAGCCATAGGATCGAGCTCGTCGAGCTCAAATTCATGCGCAGCTTCATGCACGACGCTCGGCGAAACCGGTTTCACTTGATCGACGAAAGAATTGATAAGCGAATTCTCACAGAGCAAGTTTGCGACGCGTGGAATGCCCCGGGAGTACTTGAAAATAGCTTCTACAGCCTCCGGGGAAAAAATGGGAGTTCCATTGGCGCCACCAATACGCAACCGTTCGTTTATGTATCCGGTCATTTCTTCGAACGAGAGAGGCTGAGTTCGGCACCGCATGGTGATGCGCTGCCGCAACTGACGAAGCCGCGGATCGCGCAACTTTTCCTCGAGCTCAGGCTGACCGGAAAGGACAATTTGCAGCAGCTTTTCGCTTGATGTTTCGAAATTGGTGAGCAGACGAATTTCCTCAAGCACGTCGAAGGAGAGATTTTGTGCCTCATCGACGATTAAGACAGACGTCTTACGATCGCGATAGCGTTGCAGAAGCCAGTGGTTAAGTCGCATCAGCACATGGCTTTTGTCACGGCTCTCACATGGAATGCCGAAGTCTGCCATCATGAAGTCGAAGAGCTGGTTGGTATCTAGCTGAGAGTTGAAAATATAAGCGGTGGCCACGCCTTCGAGATTCAGCCAGTCGAGCAAGCGGTTGAGCAGTGTTGTCTTGCCCGTGCCCACTTCTCCAGTGAGCAGGATGAACCCTTTTCGATTTTTAATGCCATAGGCGAGGCCAGCCAGCGCTTCCTGGATTTCCCGCGTCAGGAACAGATAACGCGGATCCGGATTAGCATTGAACGGGTTTTCTCGCAGGCCGAAAAACGATTTATACATGATTAATCTCAGGCACTCGCAACTAGCCTCGGCCCGTCAGTTGAGCCTTTCCCGGCAGCTGCATGACGGCGGGCACCTTCGACGGAAGGAATGTTGGCGAGCGTAGGTAGTTGTAGGAAGAATTCGACGTCTTCCTCGGTGCGTAGAGTTTTGTCACGCAATTCGCTCAGGAGAGTGATCCCGAGGCCAAGCGCGAGCCCGGCGGCAAGCCCACCCAATGAGAAGTACAACGGGTTGGGGAAGGATGGCCCTTCGGGAAGATTTGCAGAGTCGAGGACACGGAATTCCGCGCTTTCAGCTTGGTGGTTCATGTCGGTGAACATCGCGGATTCGCTGCGCTTTTTAAGCAAATCGTTGTAGAAATTAGCCGCAGTCTCATGATCGCGAGTAAGCACTTTGTACTGGCCTTCCACATTCGGACTAATTTGTAAGCGGCTCTGGTACAAAGCGATCTGCCTTTGGACATCGCGCTGTTGTGCGGTTTTTTCTTTGATCGTGGCGTCGTATTGATGCACCTGCCCGCGCAATTGCTGAATTTCGGGTGTCTCCACGCCGGCTGTGGTTGTGCCCGTCGTTGGGGCACCTTGAGAGGAAGCCATCTTTTGCTTCAGATCGGCGATACTTTGCCGAAGTCGGACTACGTCCGGATGGTCATCGGTGTACTTGGCGAGGAGTGTTGAGAGCTCGCTCTGCATTTCGGTTAACTGCTTTTGGGCCGACGGATTATCAGCGGATTGCGAGCCTAACTGCTGAGCGAGCATGGACTCGGTGAAGGCCTTATCTTGCTGAGCGCGGCCAAGCGCTTGTGTGGCCGCGTCGAGCTGCGTGTTCAAGCCAGCAAGTAGACTTAGGTTTGCCTGCTGCTCGTCGGGAAGTGTTCCCGAGTAGCGCGACTTAAAGGCCGCAAGTTTTGCGTCCTGGTCGTCCAATTTGGCCTTGGCGTCTTCGAGTTGTTTGCTCAGAAAGACCGTCGTTCCTGCCGATTGATCATGCTTCACACGCTGGTTTTCCTCCAAGAACACAGAGGCAACTTCATTACACATCTTTTGCGCTAGAGCAGGATCCCGGTCCGAAACTTTGATTATGAATCCCGGCAGTTGCGTGCTGTTCGATTCGGCCATGGGCTTTACTGGGGACACTGCGATCTTCTTACGCAGGCGATCGACCAATGCTTCCATCGATACCTGTTGCCTCCGCTCCTGCGGATAAAGACCAAACTTGTTGATGATCGATTCAAGTCTTGAGCGGCTCAGTATTTGCTCCTGCAGCGTTGTAAGGCGTTGCCTCAGATCTCCCGTGCTTATGTCCGTGACATAGCTGGGCGAAACGGCAGGCTGCTCTACAAGGATCACCGTTTGCGACGTATATTCCTTCGGCAATGCCAAGCTCACCAGATAACCGACCGCCGGCCCGAGGATGGCCAAAAGAATTAGCGTGCGCTTGTGCCGGCGAAGAATTGCCGAGTAGTCTTCCATTGTTAGCTGTCGATGTCCGATCATGTTCTTGTTTTCTCCAGGTGCTGTTCAACCAATAGGAACGGGTTTAAGGTGCCAGGCAAATCCAAAATTGAATTGATGTCCCACGAGGTCCGATCCTGTACAGATTCCCTGCGGGCACAGGACAATCGCTGAAGTTTGGTACCGGCCGAGATACCCGAAGAACAACTCGGAATCCCTGCCCATGCGGCGCCGGAATTCAACGCCGCCGTAAACCGAATCAATAGTTGCGTTTGTTGGGGCCGCCAGGGTGAGGCTGGAAAAAGGGACCAAATTCCGATTGCGGGCATAGCTCAGGGTTAGATTCATCGTCCAAGCGCGAGAAAGGTCGCGACCCATCCCCGCGAATACTCGATCAGTTATTGAGCCGAGAAACACGCCGCTGCCGCTGCTGAGAAAGTGATCGTAGCCGGCGCTCACTCCGACGTCTCTTCTAACTTGGTAACGAATCAGGCTGTCGAGAGCCCAAGAAACGCGAGTGCCGGAGGCCGTTGTAAAAGTAAGGTTGGGATCATGAATGAAAGTGATTTCCGGACCTGCGCCAATCTGAAAAAGCAGCCGTTCTCCAATCTGCCGCTCATAGGCGGCCTCCACAATATTGTCGCGAATGCTCACGGGCAATGTGCTGAACCAGAGATCATTGAACCGATAAACCACCGCGAAGGTGTCTCGCCGAGAGCGCTGATAGCCCATGCCCGCTTGAAAACCAGCCGCGGAACTATTAATCAGATTTGTGTTAAAAAAATGCAGAACCTCGTAGTTCCCCACCAACGTGAAAAAAGTGCGCCGACTCAAGTGGTTATTCACTTGCGCCACTAACGTATTGCTCAATCGAGGCCCGAACACGGTAAAGATTCCTTGTCCTGGAAGAAAGGAATTCCGCAGCACCACAGGGCCGGTGTTCGCCAGCCCCGCCACCGTATTCAATCCGGAGACGTCGAAGGGCGTCGCCCCGCCAAAGAAGGCGGCTTGCGAACTGTACAAAAATTTGTCGAGAATGAACCCGTCCCAACGTCCGCGCGTCCAAACCTCTGAAGCAGCGGCCTCTTGCGTCGTAGAATCAAATGCTCCGCTCTGGTTGGAAAATGAACGGCCGGCGAGATAGCCAAGATCCAATTGCGAAGCCCGTCCGACTTTCTGCACGGCTAGGCTGCCCATTATGGTGTTTATCGTTGCGAAATTACTATTTCCGGAATTGTTTCCATTCGAATCTAACTGCCCAAAGAAGTACACGCTCGGAACCACGTAACTGCGCGAGGCCACGAGTCCGATGATCGGCTGCGAAGCGCCTGTAATCGGCGCGTCATTGGACGTGCCAGCCACAACCGGCGGCGTCGGTAATTGGTCCTGGTTACTCTTATCGTTCTTGTCGTCAGGGGATTTCGCGGGCTGCTGAGGCTGCGTAGCCTGTGCAGGTTCTTGTCCCGACGGGTTCTGACTTGGTGATCCAGAACTCTGCGCATAGATCCCGGAGGCTCCAGCGAGCCCCAACACTATCGCCATCAGGTATGCGCTTAGCTTCAGCATTCGCTCCATCACGGCACAACGATCGTGTCGCCGGCTTTGACCGGTAAGTTTTCCTCAGCCTTGCGCCCGTCTAGCACTTCCTTGTAGCTGAACGGGTATTTTGTCTGGATGTGGTTTTCATCACGCATCAGAAAAATCTTCTTTGCGTTGGCGAATTGCGTCAGACCGCCTGCACTCGTAATAGCCTGCAGAATGGTCATGCCCGGTAGAACGGGGTATGCTCCGGGCCGGGTCACCTCCCCGGTGACGTAAACGCGTTGGCTATTAATTTGTGTGAGGATCACGGTTACTTGTGGCGCCGTGAGGTATTTCTTTAACTTTTCGCTGACAGACTGCCCTAACTGCCCCGGAGTGAGGCCTGCCGCCTGAACGTCACCCAGTAAGGGCATAGAAATCTTGCCGTCTGGGCGAACTTGCAGCGTTCGTGTCAGCTCTTGCTCTTTCCACACGCTGACATCCAAAACGTCGTCCGCTCCGATTACGTAGTCTTTGCCCACCTTTGCGGGAGGATTTACTCCCTCTGGACGGTCCCCCGTCGGCTTTGCGGATGCGGTCTGCGTCGTCTGCGACGAGTCCCGCGGATTTTGCCCTTGCGAACGAGCAGGAACAGCCAGCGCCGCCGTAACCGCTATCGCGAAGAGAATCATGCAGCTTCGTTGCGTTTTCACACTTCTCTCCTTGAAAGACTTCAAGTGATTTGATGTCGCGGAAAGTAAAAATCAACGAACGCGAATAAGCTCACCCTTGTGCTGGCGTTTGACATCGGAGACGAGCCTCTAGGCAACCTGTTAAATTTCGCTGTCGAATGAGTCGCGCGACTCACATAAACCGCGCCTTCCGACTGCCAGCTCTCGCTTAGTACTCCATCTCCACACGCACTCCAGGGCGGTCCCGTGTTTCCCTCTTGGAGATGCCAATGGTAGGCACCGCTTGCCGACAACAGCTGACTCAGAAAAGTACAAACTCACAGTCCCCTCTTATCGCTTGAGCCCGCCTGAATGTCGATAAGGCCCTCCTTGTACAGGACTCAGGATTTTGCTGTATCCATGCACGGCGACACCACGCCGAGAGTGTCGCCTGGAAGCAGGCTGTTCGCATACTCAGAATTCTGTAGGGATATACCGTCTGTCACTTATCGACATTTAGAGCCGATCGGCTAAGGTTAGTGCGCGCATGTGATTCACGTCGCTCGATGGCGGCCTACAAGTTATTGTGAACAAGTCTTGAGTCTGGGGCCGAGGGGCCAGGACGCCGAAAGTGCACTTGCGCTAATCCAGGTAGACGGAACACACGTTACATACTGCGAATGAGCAGCGGTTCTTATTATCTAAAGCCAAACGTAATGGCAGAACCTTTGGTGGATGGCTGGTATGCCTGGGCCCATTTAATTCCACCGTCAACTCTGTCTCGAAACATTACCGAACGGCACTTGAAGATTATGGAGTCCTATATCGAGTCGCCGGAAACCCATGAATCTGCTGTCAAGGATCCTCGGCTCCTCGGGGGGCCCTTCATGGATCTCCAGCCACGGCAAGTGGAAGCAGTCGAAAAGCTACGCGAGCGCACGTTGCGTGAGCGCCAGCATTTACTTGGGCTATCGCGGGCCATTGAAGAATTGGACGCCCTATTGAGACAGAAAGCAGCCGGCTTCAGTCTCGAACCGCTGTATGCTGAAGTGCCGAAAGAGCTACGAGGATATGTTGAGCTCGTCTATGACCTCAACAATCAGCCTTCCTTCCGACTGATCGAACCTCTTCTGTACAAGAGTCCGTTCTACAGCTGCTGGCTGCAGACCGTGGCTCTCTCTGAAACAAGGGGTGACGATAGGCCCTTTGTCCTCAGCACCCCGCGATTGGACGACGGCGATGCTCTTCACGTGCAGATACCCTTCGCGAGCGAACGCCTCGACCGCCTGTTTCAAACCAAGAGTGTGCCCTCAACTGAAGGAGAAATTTTCGATGCGCTCGGCCTGGCGGATCAAGACCAAGCACGATTTCGCTCGTTTCTGACAACCGAGCGCCCGCGGCCCTATTCTCGATACGACGGAGATGGCGCACGCTGGCGCTATTTTGGCCACGCGTGCATTCTGCTGGAAACGCGCGGCGCGAGTGTGCTGCTTGATCCTGTTCTTAGTTATACGTACGAGAGCGATATTTCGCGTTACACCTACGAAGACCTGCCTGATGTCATCGACTACGTGCTGATTACGCATAATCATCAGGATCACATTCTGTTTGAGACTCTGCTGCAACTTCGGCATCGCATCCGGCAAATCGTAGTGCCGAGGAGTGGCGCGGGTGCGCTGCAAGATCCATCGCTGAAGCTTCTGCTACAGCAGTGCGGTTTTCGTAACGTGATCGAGATCTCCGAAATGGAGGAAATCCGTTTCGAGCAAGGGTCGATCACAGCCGTACCGTTCCTTGGGGAACACGGCGACCTAAACGTACTGACAAAGTCTGCTTACGTTCTGAGAACGGGTAAACACAAGCTCATGTTTGCGGCGGATTCCTGCAATATTTCTCCGGAAGTGTACCGACATGTGCATCGCGACGTCGGCGACGTCGACGCACTGTTTGTGGGCATGGAATGTGATGGCGCTCCGATGTCTTGGATTTATGGCCCATTGTTGACGCAAAAACTCGAGCGGCAAAAGGATCACTCCCGTCGGTTGTCTGGCTCGAATTACGAACGAGCTCTCGCAATGGTCGAACAGTTTCGGTGCAAGGAAGTCTACGTATACGCCTTGGGACAAGAGCCTTGGTTGAATTATGTGATGAGCATCAAATACACCGAGAAATCGAATCCCATCATTCATTCCAACAGGTTGATGGAAACCTGCCGGACCCGTGGGATTACAGCAGAACGGCTGTTCGGCGAAAAAGAAATTCTCTTGGACTGAGCACGCATGCAGCCGATCATCTCCAGCCCCGACCGATCTGCCGACGTCGCACCAGTTATGCCGGTGCGCTTCCTGCCTGAGCCGTTGCGAAGCTGGAGCGGAACCTCCAGTGAATATCCGCAGGGCGCCAGTGTCGCCACGCTGTTCGAAGAGATCGCGAACGAACATCCGGACGCTGTCGCTCTGGTCCAAGGTGATGTCGAGCTCACATATAAGGAGTTGAACAAACGCGCGAATCGTCTTGCTCATCGCCTCCGGTTGGCTGGCGTGGTAACCGAAACGATGGTCGCTTGCTGCCTGGATCGCTCCACCGAAATGATTGTCGCGTTTCTGGCAGTCCTCAAAGCAGGCGGCGCGTACGTACCGCTCGACCCGATGTATCCCGAGGCACGCCTGCATATGATTTTGGAAGACACGGGCAAGCCTCTTATTCTCACAACTAAATCGCTGGTTTCCTCCCTGCGGTCAACTGACTCGACCCGAATTATCTCTATGGATGATGAGGCGGAGGGCTCCTCCGGGAATGAAGAAAATCCCCAGCGAAGCGCAGGTCCAACAAACCTAGCCTACGTCATGTACACATCCGGCTCCACGGGGCGGCCCAAGGGAGTGATGGTTGAACATCGCGGAATCGTCCGTCTTGTTCGAGGGACGAACTATTGCCACTTTGGACTAGAAGAAACTTTCCTTCAGTTCGCACCGCCGTCTTTCGACGCATCCACTTTCGAAATCTGGGGCGCGCTGCTAAACGGCAGCCGGCTGGTGCTGATGCCGGAGGGGTCTTCGTCTCTTGAAGATCTTGTCCGTACTGTTCGCAAGCATGGTGTGACAACGCTTTGGCTCACTGCGGGTCTTTTCCATCTGATGGTCGAGGAGCATGCGAACGAACTCCAAACGCTGCGCCAACTCCTCGCGGGCGGTGATGTCTTGTCGCCTCGTCATGTTCGTCTTTTCCTGGAACATGCGCCGACAACAACTCTCATCAATGGGTACGGACCTACGGAGAACACGACGTTCACTTGCTGCCAGATAATGCACGCTGGCGACTCTCTTTCAGATTCGGTTCCGATCGGCAAGCCTATCCCAAACACTAAAGTTTATATTCTCGATGAAAATCTGAATCCGGTAGCACCCGGTGATACCGGAGAACTGTACGCAGCGGGCGATGGCGTCGCCCGTGGATACCTAAACGATCCGAACACAACCGCAGCCAAGTTTCTGACCGATCCGTTCGCGGAGGAACCGCATCACCGAATGTACCGCACGGGGGATCTCGCTCGCTGGAGGTCAGACGGCACGATCGAATTTCTCGGTCGTATGGATAGCCAGGTGAAAATTCTCGGTTATCGAATCGAGCCGGCTGAAATCGAGTCAGCCCTCCAGCGGCACGGCCGCGTTAAACAGGCTTGCCTCATCGCGCGAACCGAAAACGGTAGTAAGCGCCTGGTGGCCTATTTCGTTCCTGCTGAATCCGGGCCAACACCGGAACAATTGCGCGAATATGCCGCCTCGCACCTGCCGCAGCACATGATTCCGGCATTTTTTGTCGCACTCGAATCACTTCCTCTTTCGGGCCACGGCAAAATAGACCGTGTAGCTCTAGCCAACCTGGAGCTGGCCCCTAAACAGGACCCCACTCCAGCAAGAATTCCCGATAGCGAACTCGAGCGCACGCTCGCACAACTCTGGCAGCGCGTTCTGAACGTTCAGAACGTGGGCGTCGACGACAACTTCTTCGATCTCGGCGGTGATTCCCTGCTCCTCGTTGCGGTGCACTCGAATTTGCAAAAGCTCCTGCAAACGGAAATTTCACTTACTGACCTCTTCGAATTTTCCACGATCCGCAAACTAGCACAACATTTAGGGCACGCAGAATCGAACACCGCGATCGCATCGGATTCGAAAGAAAGAGCGGAACGGCAGCGTGAAGCCTTCACACGCTTTCGGGGCCGCCGCTCTGGCGGTGACTCGTGAGCCGCGTTGACTCTCCTACGTTGCTCGACGGAGTTGCCATTATTGGCATGGCAGGCCGATTCCCCGGCGCGAGAACTGTTGCCCAGTTCTGGCGCAACCAGCTCGACGGCGTAGAAGCCATCTCGCATTTCGCGGTGGAAGAGCTGGAAGTCCCCCGAGCACGGGAGCTTTCCGAACGGCCCAACTACGTTCGTTCGCGATCCATCTTGGACCACGTCGATATGTTCGACGCGGAGTTCTTCGGTATCTACCCCCGCGAAGCAGAGCTGATGGACCCGCAGCATCGCTTATTCCTTGAGTGCTGTTGGGAAGCGCTTGAGGATGCAGCCTACGATCCGTTCACCTATCCCGGCTCCATCGGAGTGCACGCGGGTTGCAGCATGCCCAGTTACTTTTTGTCGCGACTGTGCACCAGCGACGAATTCATTCAGAAGTTCACGGGCGGCTATCAAGTTGCGAATTATCTGGAAATGCTGGGCAACAGCCTGGATTCTCTTTGCACGCGCGTCTCCTACAAATTGAATCTGCGCGGTCCGAGCTTCACGCTTCAGGCCGGATGCTCCACGTCGTTGGTCGCGGTCTGCCAGGCATTTCAGTCTCTGATGACGTATCAGAGCGACATGGCTCTCGCAGGTGGCTCCTCAATCACCCTGCCGCAAAAGCGTGGCACTGAGTATCAGGAAGGCGGAATGACTTCGCCCGATGGGCATTGCCGAACATTCGACGCGAGTGCTAGCGGCACGGTTTTCGGCAGCGGCGTCGGCGTTGTGTTGCTAAAGCGAATGGAAGATGCGTTTCGCGATGGCGACCAGATCTATGCCGTGATTCGCGGCTGCGCGCTTAATAACGACGGCTCCTCAAAGGTCGGCTTCACCGCGCCTAGCATTGAGGGGCAATCGCGGGTCATCACAATGGCGCAGGAAGCGGCCGGGGTGAGCCCAGAAACTATCGGCTATATCGAAGCGCACGGTACGGGCACACCACTCGGTGATCCAATTGAATTGGCAGCACTCACGCAAGCGTTCCGTGCGAACACGAGTGCCAGGCAATTCTGCGCGATTGGGACCGCCAAAACAAACGTCGGCCACCTGGATGTCGCGGCCGGTGTTACCGGGCTGATCAATGCAACGAATATTCTGCGCCACGGCATCTTGCCGCCCACGCTGCATTTTCAACGGCCAAATCCAAAATTCGATCTTGGAAATAGTCCGTTCTACGTGAACGCCAAACGCACAGGATGGAAGCCCCAAGAATTGCCCAGGCGAGCCGGAGTGAGCGCTTTCGGTGTCGGCGGCACAAACGCACACGTCATTCTTGAAGAGCCTCCCGCGCAAACGCCAGAAGAATCGGGCCGTCCCGCACAATTGCTCGTGTTGTCTGCTCGGTCGGAACAAGCCCTCGACAATGCGACGAAGAATCTAGCCGAGCATTTGAAAACGAATCCGAACGTGCGCCTCGCCGATGTTGCGTGGACGTTGCAAATCGGCCGCCGCAACTTCCCACACCGCCGTTGGGCCGCAGTCTCCAGTATTCCCGACGCGATCGAGGTACTTTCGCAACGCGATCGCAAACGTGTGCAGACCCGCAGAAACGCAAACGACAGCGCAGCTGTCTACTTTCTTTTTCCCGGGCAAGGCTCTCAGCACTCCAATATGGGCCGGCAGATTTATGAGTCCGAGCCTGTCTTTCGGCAGTCGGTCGATCATTGCTGCGAAATCCTCCGTTCGCATATCGGCGAGGACCTTCTACCGCTTTTGTACCCGCCTCAGGACGCATCCGACTCAGAGAAGCGTCGCCTTACAGACACCGCTTTGGCGCAGCCAGCTATTTTCACAATCGAATACGCGCTCGCACAGCTCTGGATGAGTTGGGGAATTCAGCCCCAAGGAATGCTGGGACACAGTGTGGGAGAATTCGTCGCCGCGTGCCTCGCGGGCGTGTTCTCTCTGGAAGACGCTCTTGCCCTCATTGCGACCCGCGGGCGCATGATGCAAAAACTCGCCCCAGGTGGAATGCTGTCGTTGCGCCTGCCTGAGTCCGAGATTCGCGCGCGCCTCAACGGCCACCTTGCTATCGCAGCAATCAATGCTCCTTCCCTCTGTGTCGTAGCGGGCCCCTTTGATGCTCTGGATGCATTAGAAACGGAGCTGAAAAACGAAGGCGTTCCGACGCGGCGGCTCGTCACTTCCCATGCCTTCCACTCTCCGATGATGGATCCCATCTTGGATCGGTTTTCTTCGCGTGTAGCGCAGACTCGTCTTTGCGCGCCTAAGATTCCTTTCTTGTCATCCGTTTCCGGCTCTTGGATTTTAGAGAATGAAGCGACTGATCCCAAATACTGGGCCCGCCACCTCCGCGCTCCGGTGCAATTTTCTGCTGGAGTTCAGGAACTGCTTAACAGGAGCGAAGCTGTTCTGCTGGAGGTAGGTCCGGGTAATGTGCTGAGCACTCTGGCGAGACAAAACCTGCCGCGACAAAATGGCAACGCAGGCGGAGATGCGCAGAACTCCGTGACGATCGTCTCCTCGTTCGGAGATGCATCGTCCGGCGAAAGTAGCTCGCTCGACCTGCTCAACGCTGTTGGCTCGCTATGGGCGGCAGGATTGCAGCCCAAGTGGGAAGCACTTCACTCCGGAGAGCGCCGCCGCCGAATCTCCCTGCCCACGTACCCCTTCGAGCGAAAAAGATTTTGGTTGGAAGTGCCTGCGGCCCAGACGCAGCTGCTCTCCTCCGTAGGTTCTACCTCAGTGACGGAAACAGTACGCACGAATATGTCCTTTGAGGAGACTCAGAGCGTGGCTCACCATTCGCAAGGCCCAACCCCCGATCAGCAATCAGCAGACGATCGCGCCGCAGTCATCTCGAGCATGGTGTCTGAAATATTTGCAGACCTCTCCGGCGTCCGCATTCAGCCCTCCGATGCATCCTCCAGTTTTCTTGAAATGGGCTTTGACTCGCTCTTCCTCACGCAAGTGAGTCAGGCGTTGCAAAGCAAATTCGGCCTGAAAGTCACTTTCCGGCAACTTTTGAGCGACCTGTCATCGATTACATCGCTCACCGAATTTATAGATACTCAGCTGCCCGCGGAAGCGTTCGCTCCGAAACCTCCTGAGCGTCGAGAAGTCGGGCCTGCACCGGCAGCTAATTCTTCTTCCGTCCCCGAGCCTCAATTTAACGCCCAATCGCCGGCCCCCGCGAACGGCAACCTCAGCACGAGCGAAACGCCAGTTGAGCGCCTAATGCGCGAGCAGGTTCAAACGATGAACCAGCTTTTCGCGAAGCAGCTTGACGTTCTCCGCGGCCTTTCCCCGGAAACTGCCGCCGCGAAGGCGCAAAAGGAATTGCCTCAAGCCGCCCCCCCATCAGTTGCGAAAATAGCCGCTGCCCCTGCACCACCCGTACCCGCGGCCCAGGAATCGCGCGAGTTCAAACCTTTCGGACCCTACAAGCCGCCTCAGAAAGGCAGCTCAGCGCAACTCACCGATAGTCAGCAGAAACACATCCGCGAACTAATCGCGCACTGCACCAAACGAACCGCCAAGTCCAAGAGCATGACGCAGCAATACCGCGCTCGGCTTGCTGATCCGCGCGTCGTTTCCGGCTTTCGCACCCAGTGGAAGGAAATGGTCTACCCCATTCTCACCGTGCGTTCGAAAGGTTCACGCCTGTGGGATGTAGACGGCAATGAATACATCGACATTCTGAACGGGTTCGGCCCCATCATGCTCGGCCACCGTCCCGATTTTGTTGAGCGTGCCATTGAACAACAGCTCCACGAGGGATTTGAGATTGGACCTCAGACACCCCTCGCCGGTGAAGTTGCCGAAATGTTTTGCGAAATGACAGGCAATGAGCGCATGAGCTTCTGCAACACTGGCTCTGAAGCGGTCATCGCCGCTCTCCGCGTTGCACGCACGGTCACGGGCCGCAGCAAAGTGGTCCTCTTCGCCGGTTCCTATCACGGGATGTTCGACGAAGTGCTGGTGAAGGGTGTAAAGGGTGCCGATACGCCGCGCTCCTTGCCTATTGCTCCCGGTATTCCGCGGGAGAGCGTCGGCAACGTCGTCGTTCTAGACTACGGCACCTCCGAGTCGCTCGAGTGGATTCGCTCCCATGCGAGTGAACTCGCCGCCGTCCTCGTCGAGCCGGTCCAAAGCCGCCATCCCAACCTTCAGCCTCTTGAATTCTTGCGTGACATCCGCAAAATCACGCAGGACTCCGGCGCCGCATTAATCTTCGATGAGGTCGTCACCGGTTTCCGCGTTCATCCCGGCGGCTGCCAAGCGTTGTTCGATATCCGCGCGGATCTCGCTACCTACGGAAAGGTTCTCGCGGGAGGCATGCCCATCGGCGTCCTCGCCGGCAAGTCTCAATTTATGGATGCATTGGACGGCGGAGCGTGGCAGTTCGGCGACGACTCGTATCCATCTGTCGGGGTAACGTTCTTTGCGGGCACGTTCCACCGTCACCCACTCACTCTCTCAGCCGTGAAAGCGGTGCTCGAGCATTTTCGCCAGCATGGCCCACAACTGCAGCAACAGCTCAGTGCAAAAACCGCCTCGCTGGTCAGCGCATTGAATGCGCTTTTTGAAAAAGGCGGCGTTCCCTCTCGTATTGAAAACTTTGGCAGCATCTTTTATTTCAGCTTTCCCACTGATTTCCCGTTGGGAAGCCTGCTCCACTATCACCTTCGTGAAAAGGGTATCTACATCCTCGAAGGCTTCCCCTGCTTTCTTACCACTGCGCACTCTGACGCGGATATCGCCACCATTATTCGTGCATTTGATGAATCGATCGCGGAAATGCAAGCGGGTGGAATTTTGCAAGGACACTCAGAGCTGACCGCACAGGGAATCGAAAATCGCTCGGGTACCGCTCCGGCAATCTCGCGACCTGCTCCCGAACCAGGACCCAGCATAGAAGTCCCGATGACAGAAGCGCAAATGGAGATCTGGCTGTCAGCGCAACTCGGCGAAGATGCATCCTGCGCGTTCAACGAGTCCTTCACTCTGCTCCTGCGCGGACAACTTGACACCCAAGCTCTACGTGAATCCCTGCAAGACTTGGTCAACCGCCATGAGGCACTGCGCGCGACAGTTATTCCCGAGCGCAACTCACTTCACATTTCCTCGGCGCGCCAACTCGGGCTGACGTTCGAAGACTTATCGTCCGCCTCGGCATCCGACCGGACCGCCGCGCTGGAAAATGCCAAGCAACAGGAAGCTTCCACGCCCTTCGATCTCATCAACGGCCCGGTGCTTCGCCTGCGCCTGTTCCGCCTCGAAGCTCAACTGCATGCTCTCGTTGTCACCAGCCATCACATCGTATGCGACGGCTGGTCGACAAATGTTCTCCTCGATGAACTCAGCGCGCTCTACACAGCTCGCCGCGCAGCGACGAATCCCGCGCTTCCGCCCGCGTTGCAGCTAAGCGAATACGCCCGCCAACAGTCTGAAAGCGCCCTTGACGAAGAAGTCGCTGCCTATTGGCGCAAGCGATTTGAGCGACTCCCTCCTGTCCTCGAACTGCCCACCGATCGTCCGCGCCCAGCCGTAAAATCTTTCAAAGGCGCAACCTACCGCGCCCGAATCGATGCCGCCATTTACAAGCAGGTCAGGCAAGCCGGCGCCAAGCAGGGCTGCACCTTATTCGCGACGCTGTTGACCGGTTTCGCATCACTCCTGCATCGCTTGACCGCACAGAACGACATTGTCATTGGAATCCCCACCGCCGGGCAGTCGCTCCTGGACAATGGCAACCTCGTCGGCCACTGCGTGAATTTCCTGCCTATTCGCGTCCAGCTGATTGAAGGCCAATCAGCCACCGAGCTGCTCCAGCAGGTGAAGCGCACGGTGCTCGATGCCTACGATCACCAGTCCTACACCTACGGCACCCTGGTACGCAATTTGAAGCTTCGCCGCGACCCGAGCCGCTTGCCGCTTCTCGAGGTGCAATTCAATCTAGAGAAGGTCGGCACAAACCTCAATTTCCCCGGTTTACAAGTCGAAGTCGACCCCAATCCCAAGGCCGCGGTGAACTTCGATTTGTTCGTCAACATCGTCGAATCCGACCATGGTCTTCTGATTGACTGCGATTACAATTCCGACCTCTTTGACCGCGACACCATCGCCCGCTGGCTTACGCACTTCGAAACCCTGCTGAGAGGTCTGGCTGCCGATAGCAGCCAACAAGTCGATCGCCTGCCAATTCTCAGCGATGCTGAACATCGCCAAATTCTTCAAGACTGGAATGCCACAAGAGGTGAGTACCCGCGTGACAAATGCGTCCACCAGCTAATTGAAGAACAAGCCGCCCGCAATCCAAACGCCGTCGCCGTTTCATCCGAAGGAAATAGCCTCACTTACTCGGAGATGGACAAACGCGCCAATCAACTCGCCTGGCATTTAATTAAAATTGGCGTTACCCCAGGCTCCCTGGTTGGCATTGCGCTTGATCGCTCCTTGGACCTGCTCGTCGGTTTACTCGGTATTTGGAAAGCTGGCGCTGCCTATTTGCCTATTGACGCTGCGTATCCGCGCGATCGCATTGCGTTCATCATGGAAGAGACTTCCCTGGCCACTCTGGTAACCCATTCGAAACTCGTTCCGAATCTTCCGCTCTTCGACACACGGCCAGTCTGCCTTGATCGCGATTGGGTCCTCATTGAACGCGAGCGGGAGACATGCCCGGCCATTAACCTTGATCCGACCTCCATCGCCTACACAATCTACACTTCCGGATCGACGGGAAAGCCGAAGGGCGTTGAAGTTACCCACCGCAACATAGCCAATTTACTTTGGTCCATGCGCGAAACTCCCGGACTTGACGATCGCGACCGCCTGCTAGCTGTGACGACTCTATCTTTCGATATCGCGGCCCTAGAGCTCTTCCTTCCGCTCGTTTCCGGTGCGCACCTGATTCTTGCCAGCCGCGAGACGGCCCAGGACCCGCGCCAGTTGATTAAGTTATTGGAAGAATCGAGAGCTACCGTCATGCAAGCCACCCCTGCCACATGGCGCTTGCTGCTCGAAGTAGGCTGGCCAGGTTCACCAGGATTAAGAATGCTCTGCGGCGGTGAAGCTTTGCCGCGACAGCTCGCGAACGAACTATTGCAGCGTGGCGAGCTTTGGAATATGTACGGCCCGACGGAAACAACCATTTGGTCCGCGACCTCGCGCATCGAAGCGGGCGAAGGTCCCGTGACCATCGGCCCTCCGATACACAACACCACTTTCTACGTCCTCGACACGAAGCAGCAACCGGTGCCAATTGGCGTTCCCGGCGAGCTTCACATCGGCGGCGATGGCGTAGCCAAGGGCTACTTCAAGAACGCGCAATTGACCGCGGAGCGTTTTATCGCCGATCCGTTCAGCAAGAGAGCTGGCGACCGCCTTTATAAAACTGGCGACTTGGTCCGCTATCGCCCCGACGGAAGACTTGAATTCTTAGGACGATTGGACAACCAAGTTAAAGTCCGCGGCTTCCGCATTGAACTCGGCGAAATCGAGTCAGTACTCTCCCGCCATCCGGACATCCGTGAATGCGTTGTCGCTGCCCAACAAGACGAACCCGGCGGTAGTCGTCTCGTCGCGTATTGCGTCCCGCAAGAATCGCAAAAGTGCTCGTCCGAAGATCTGCGAAACTGGGTCGCAGCTTCCCTTCCGGAGTACATGATTCCATCCATATTCGTCTTTATGCCCGCGTTGCCGCATACACCGAACGGGAAAGTAGATCGCAAAGCGCTGGTCCGCTTGGATGCGTTGAATCTTCCGGAGCAGAACCTCTTCATCGCTCCTCGCAATCCCGCGGAAGCAAAGCTCGCTGCGGTCTGCGCTGAGGTTCTGCACCTCGAACGGATGAGCGTGCATGACAGTCTATTTGATCTCGGCGCCGACTCCATTCACCTCTTTCAGATCATCGCTCGCGCAGCGCAAGTCGGCATAACACTTGCTCCCCAGCAAATCCTTAGACTGCGAACGGTTGCAGCACTCGCCGCCGAATCTGGTGCCAGCGCCTCTGAAAACGGTGGCCCTAAGTACAAGCTCGAAAGAATCGCGCGCGTATCTCGCGAACAGTACCAGCTCGATGCCACACCTCAGGCCACCTGATATGGACAGTAGAGGCAAGATCTCGAGTCCGTTATCGGTCAAGCCAAGCACCGGCTCGTTGGGCGAGCCTGTATATCGTTTTCCGACCAACATCGCGCAGCAATCCTTTTGGTATCTCGACCGCCTTGAACCAGGTAATCCCTGCTGGAACATTGCGGTGCGCTTCCGGATTGTTGGAGCTCTCGATATTTCGCTCCTGGAGCGTTCCATCAACGAAATCGTGCGTCGGCACGAGATTCTTCGCACCACCTTCACCCTAATCGATGGCGCTCTCACCCAAATCCTTCACGCCGAGGCCTCCATCTCCTTGCCGCTGGACGACTTGAGCCATCTTGCCTCCGCCGATCGCGATTTAGAGGAAGAACGACGTACGATCGCCGAAGCCGCGCTGCCATTTAATCTCAAGACAGGTCCCCTGGTAAGGGCTCGCCTCCTCAAACTCGCCGACCAGGAGCACATGCTTTTGGTCGCCATTCACCACATCGTCTCGGACGGCTGGTCCATTGGGCTTTTCAGTGATGAGGTTGGCGCCCACTACGAAGCCCTATCCTCCGAAAACCAAACGACTGCACCGGACCTCCCGCTTCAATATGCAGACTATGCAGTTTGGAAAAACGAGCAAAGCGAGAGTCCGGCCGCCGCACAGCACCGTTCCTATTGGCAAACGAAGTTGGGTAATCTGCCCGCTTGCGAAATACGACCCGACCATCCCCGCCCACCCACAAAGACCCACTCCGCGTATATTCTTTCCGTCGTGCTGCCGGTTCCGCTTACCGATGTGCTGACAGCCTTGTCCCGAAAGCACGGCTGCACCCTTTATACTTTGTCTCTCACGGCATTAAAGATTCTGATTGCGCACTACACCCGCCAGAACGACATTTACGTCGGCACTCTTCTAGCGGGCCGCGATCGGGTGGAACTCGAGCCTCTCATCGGCCTCTTCATCAACACAGTTATTTTGCGCACCGATCTCTCGGGGGACCCTACCTTCGTTGAGCTCCTTGCGCGCGTTCAACGCACCGTCGAAGACGGCATCGCGCACCAGGATCTCCATTTCCAGCAAGTGGTCGAAGCATTGCGCCTGAAGCGCGATCCCAATAGGCCCACGGTCTACAGCATCAATTTCATTTATCAACGCGATTTCGTTAAGCCGCTCCACTTTGCCGGACTGTCCATGACACCTGTGCCATCCAAATCTCCAGGCGCAATCTACGACCTGAACTTTTTTATGGTGCAGCGCTCCGATGGCTGGCGGCTGTCCTGCGAATATGACTGCGACATGTACGAAGCGGCCAACGTAAATCGCATGATTGGGCAGCTTCGTAATCTACTCGTGCAAATCGCGGCAAACCCAAATCGCAAAATATCAGAGGTCCAGTTCCCAGATGACGCCGGCGACCCCCTGCCTGCATTTGTGCCTCGCGCCCACTCCGCAATGCAATCGGCGAAGAATGGGCTCTCGGCGATGGAAAATCGCGGCCATACCGGTGCTATGGTCGTTAAGAAGATTCTTAGTCGCGTCTACACGCACTTGGGGAAAATATAAGAACCTCCACAGCCATTCCCGGTCTGCCGGAACGAAGCGAAAACGAATCTGCGCCGCCCGCCGTCGAACGGGCGGCCATGCCTCGAGCTTCTCTTCTCTTGCGTCTTCGTACCGTCCAGATTCGCGCGCTAACTTCGCTTCTCGATTTCCTCGGCGGCCGTTCCGCCGGCCGGAATCTCATTGCCCGGTTGCGATCCAATCGCATAGTGCTAAGTTCGCTCAATGATTTGCTCGGCTTCCGACGCGTCTTTGCTTCCTTCGCAGCGGCCCAAGCGTGCGCATCGCGATACATTCACGCGGGGCATGAACACCCTGACGAAGTCCGCTATCACACGTCAATCTCCGGCACGGTGCGCGAAAGCGACTACCCCCTTCTCTTCCATCTTGCCCCGCTCGCTCCTGAACTGAGGCATGTGTTCGATCTTGGCGGCAACGTCGGTAACTTGTTTTACGCCTGCCAGACCCAATTGCGTTTCCAAGCGACGCTTCTTTGGACCGTCTACGACTTGCCAATGAAAAAACCTCTGGGTGAGAAGCTCGCGGCCGAGCGCGGCGAAACCCGCATTCGCTTCGCCAATACTCTCGCTGAAGCGAGTGGCTCCGATGTCTTCATTGCTTCGGGCTCACTCCATTATTTCGAACAGCCTCTTCACGAACTCCTCCGCCCCCTCGAGCGTCTTCCGAGCCACGTCTTTGTGAATCGCACTCCCTGTTCCACCGGCGCAGACTTGATCACCGTGCAGGACAATCACTCTTACCTCGTGCCCTGCAAACTTCACAGCCGCACAAACATCATCGCCGGAATGCAATCTCTTGGTTACGAACTACAGTCCGAGTGGCCGGTTCATGAGCTACGCTTGCTTGTGCCGACGCACCCGGACCTGTGCGCAAGAACTTACTCTGGTTTTTATTTTCGAAGGAAATAAACTGCCGGCATCGCCCCGATAGACAGTCCTTAAGCCATCAAGCCCAGGGTTTTCTGCCCCGCGAAATGTTTTTGGCCCACACTAGCGGTAATACTGCCACGCTCTTAACCTTGTCTTTTGCCAGCGAAGTACCTGGCGGCGTCGGTTGAAGTCCCATCTTCCGCAAAACAAAATTCAGTCGATACAAATTCGCTCGCATCGTATCCCGGTATTGAAAGTTGACGTTCATCGAGATCGAAATGTTGCTTCCATTCTGCACCCAATGCGGACAGTTCACTGGAATGTGTACCCCGCTTCCCGGCCTCAGTTCATAGACTGTCGCGTGGTGCTGCAGTTCGGGTTTGTACCGCGGCGCGTTATGGTCCACGGACCAGAACTGTTCGATCTCTTCCTCGGAAAGCACCTCGCGGTCATTGCGGTCAAAAATGCTGATGTGCTTGTCGCCTTGAATCTGCAACAACAAACTGCATTCCCTGTCGATATGATAAGTTGTAACCCGCTTCGGCGAAGTGATAAACAAAATCACTTCCTGTATTTTCATTACCCGGTCCAGGTTCAACCCCGTGAACTCCTGCAGCTCCGCCATGCACTCCTTCAACACCGTTCCATATTCAGGGTTTTTGTCAGCTCGCTTCAGGACGATCCAGGCCCCGCAGTGCTCAATTCTCTGAATCGCGTCACGCGCGCTGAACTCCGGTCGGGGAGTCTTATCCCACCGTTGGTTCACATCGATCGTTCCAGCGTCGTAATACAGGTCCGCAGGCCGCGTGCTCTGCATTTCCTGCGCCAACTCCATCAATTGATTCAACTCAAATACCGGGTGTCCCGTCAGGTTGTGCCGGAATGGGAAGCTATACTTATCGAACTTCGCCCTAAACTCTTCATTTTGTTCAATAAGTTTGGTTCCGGGCGCCAGTGATTCCGGAACGGCACGTAACGCTGTTGCCATGGCCACACCAACTCCCCTGCATCTCACTAGGAGATGCAAATAGCGTTGACCATAGGGCTTAGCGGACCCCGTTGCAATCGGGTAAGTCACTTATTTGCGGCCTGACCGGCCGCCATTGCGACCAGCCATAAAAGAGGGGGCAGTCGAGGTGGAGTAGGTATGCGCCGATTCCCGGCGGGGCTAGCGTGCTGGCACGGTTGCACTTATTGGCGTCGAATATTCACTTTCCACTTGGTCTGCATCCAGGGACGACACTACGTAATAGTATGTATGTCCCGCAGCCAGCCCCGTGTCTACATACTCCGCTGAGGGCACGGCCGAAGAAGAAACCCGCATATACGGTCCGCTGGCCTCAGGCGATCGGTAAACCACATAACCCGCCACGGTAACCGGGCTCTCCTCCCAATTCAGCTTGACTGTACTTTGTGAAGAGGGAGCTCCACTTGCGGTCAGCGGAATGGTCAGCAAGGAACCACCCTCGGCGCTCGAGATCTTCAAGTTCCCCGTTTGCCGCCCCGCGCTCTTTGGTGCGAAGTTCACATCCACGCTGACATTCTGCCCGGCGCTCAAGTTCATCGCCGTTGCTCCCGAGACGCTGAAACCCGATCCTGTGGCCGATATCCCGGATATCCTCAAGTCGCGATTCCCAGAATTCGTAAGCACTAATTCCTTCTTGCCTGAGCTTCCTACCGCAACATCTTCAAACTCAATAGCCGCCGCATTCGCCGTCAGTTCCCTCTGCCCCGCCGCCGAAGAAGCTTTTACCCCCAGCACGAGCGGTGCATCGCCTGAGTTCGTCAAAATCGAAATCTGGCCTTCCGTGCGGCCCTCCGTCTTTGCTTGATAAGAAATGGTGAAGCTTTGGCTTGTGCCGTGCGCCACAACGACAGGCAGCAGAATCCCTGTGATTCGGAAATTCGGACTTGATGCCGTGATTTGCCTGATCTGAAGCGTGCCCTCGTTTACATTCGTGATTCTGACTGTCTGGGTATATGTGTCACCCACGGGCACGTCCACAAAGCTTACGGTGCTTGGCGTAACTTCCATCAAGGGCGAAGCCGGGGCCGCTCGCTGCGGTTTTGCCGTGCCGTTTGGCGAACTGTGACCGTTCGCTTGGACCGCAAACAACATAAAGCCCGACAGGATAAGCAACGACCTTCGCAAATTGCTGAAATTGATACACTTGCAGAAATACATTCCGACCATGCTGCCCCCCCCTCAACTGCCTGCCGCCTCACGAAGTGGTTGGATTTTTACCCAACACGCGTTCTTGAGGCTACTGGTCGGGAGTTCACAGGCGGGACAGGGTAAGGCCTTGTACAGGATCTTCCCTAGGGACAAATACAGTATTGACCGTAGGAGTAAAGAAGGCCGTCCCAAAGAATTAAAGGGACAGTAATATCATGATTGATAGGTACTGTTCGTATCTATTACAATCGGTTCTGTAAGAAACTGTGCCTCGACTGCGGGAGCGTCCTCCCGCTTTTTTATTTCGGATCAAATAATCCACCGAGCGGAGCGAGCCTTCCCTTTGAGGGCTACCGCCAGCGAAATCCTCGTTCGCCTTTGGGCGTGGCTTTCAAACTCCTTTAGAATCAACACTTGCAAAAGTGTATCAAAACAAGGGACTTTAACTCCCTTTAGAATGAACACTTATAAAAAACCCTGGGGAGGGGGGTAGCTGAATTGAGTACAGCCGAAGTTCGGAACCGAAGATCATGGAATTGTTGCTAGTACCGGATCCGAATAGTCGCTTTCCACCGTGTTGACGTCCACAGCAGTAACGACATAAGTGTACGTCTGCCCGCTCTGGATTTGCGTATCCATGTATTGAGTAAGGACCACGGGCGCGGTGTTGATCTTCGCGTAAGTGCCATCGGCAAGTGCCCGGTAAACGTAATATCCGATTACATCCGACGTGCTCGCGTCCCAGTTCAGCGCCACCGCGTGCGAACTCAATTGCCCGCCGCTTCCAGCCAGCGTGATCGTTAATCCTCCCGCGGTGCTGCCGATTGTGATGGAACCCACGGAGATTCCTGTGGCTGACGGCGCAAACGTCACGTTTAGCGCTGCAGTCTGCCCCGGCGTCAATAAGGTGTTGGCGCCTGCGCCGCTCGCGCTGAATCCTGCCCCGCTGACAACCACGTTGGAAATTGTGAGGTTCGCATTGCCGGCATTCGTCAGCGTCACGCCCTGGGAACTACTGCTCCCCACCAACACACTGCCAAAGTCCAGGCTGCTCGTGCTGACACTCAGCAGTGCGGTTGTTGCAATGGCGCTGCCGTTCATGGAAATCGTCAAGGGAGAATTGGGTGCATTGCTCGTCAATGAAACCGACCCTGTGACATTCCCTGCCGAACTCGGCGCGAATACAACATTAAATGTTGTGTTTTGGCCCGGAGCGATGCTCATCGGAAGCGTCAGACCCGAGGTCCCAAATCCCGCTCCCACCACACTCGCGCTCGAAATCGTCACGCTGGCAGTTCCACTATTCTGGAGTGTGATGGTTTGCGAGCCGGTTGCGCCCGCGGTGACGCTGGGGAAGCTGGCGCTCATCGGCGTCGCTGAAAGCTGTGGCTGTGGAGTGTTTGTCGGAGGCGGCGTGCTCGGCGGGGGCGTGCTGCCCTTGCCAGAAGCATTCGATCCCATAACCACACCGGCACACCCGCTGCCTATCATCGAGGCAGCAAGCACCAGCGCCACCAGGCATGTTTTACTTGCATCCGACCAATGAATCCGTAGCTGATCCGACCATTTATCTAGCATAGTGCGGAAAGTGTAGAAACGCGTTCCACACGCCACTACTGGTCGGACGGCCAGACAAAGTGCGGACAGTTAACTAACAAGCAGCAGTTAATCTTTAGGGCACGTCGGCGTTTTCCCGGAGTAGTCCGCTAAGCCAGGCGCGGTCCGCTCGCTGGGAGAATCCTGTATTGCTCGCGCGAACCACCCACCGTAGAATCCACCTACCCTGCCCGATGCACAGCTATGCCTCCCACAATCTTCAACTTCTTTGGTCTGCGCGAAAACCCGTTCAAAATCAACCCTGATCCGCGTTTTCTCTTTGTCACCGATGAGGCTCGAGCCACCTCGGATGAGCTCGCTTACGCCATTCGCACGCGCAAAGGCTTGATCCTCCTGACCGGCGAAGTAGGCACCGGCAAGACCATGTTGATTCGCCGATTGCTCGACTGGCTTGCCGAGCAAAAGATGCCTACGGCTCTCATCTTCAACTCCCATATCAAGCCCGAGCACCTACTCGACTTCATCCTCAACGACTTTGGCGTACCGTGCGCCTCGAACCTCAAAAGTGAAAAACTGATCGCCCTCAATCGCTGGCTCCTCGAGCGCTATCGTGCGGGCCAAACTCCGGTCCTGATCGTTGACGAAGCTCAAGGCCTGGAGCCCGCCGCTCTTGAGGAAATCCGCCTGCTCCTGAACTTTGAAACCCCGCGCGAGAAGCTTCTGCAGATCGTCCTGGCGGGCCAGCCGGAGCTGGAAATCAAGCTCAAGCGCCACGACCTCCGTCAGCTTCGTCAGCGCATCACGATCCGCTGCAGGACGGCCCCTCTCACCCTCGAACAAACTCACGGCTACATAAGTGAGAGGCTTCGCGTCGCGGGTGCTGATGGACATCCCATTTTTGAGCCAGACGCGGTCGGCTGCGTCCACGCTTATTCTCGCGGTATCCCCCGAGTGATCAACGTTCTCTGCGAGCATTCACTCGTTAACGCATGCGCAGACGGATCCAGCACGATTGCGCCAAGCGCGGTCGAGCAGGCCGCGCACGATTGCCAACTGGATCGCGTCGATTCCATTGCCCGCATTCTGAACACCGGCTCCTACTCACAAACGAGCCTTTCCGATATCGGCTCGATACTCGCCTCCATCTCCGCGGGGTCAGATTCAGCACCGGAACCAGCACAGCGAGAGCACTCCACAGCAGCAGCTCCGCTTTCTTCTGCCTCGCAGCATACGCAGCCTGTGCTTGCACCAGAACCAGTCCACAGCGTCCCTGTCGCAAAGAATTTATCGGCAGCGAATACATCTCAGAACGAAATGCCGAACGTGACCGCGCAGCAGGTTCAGGAGCCACCCACAGCACCTGCAGCGGTTCCCGTGCAGACGCAACCGGTCGCCGCTCGCAGGCCTGCGACACCAACCCGCCTGTCACTACTGCAAGTCTTTCGCCTGTGGGGCAGGAGCTTCGTCTCCGATGCTCGCGCGACCTCACGTCAATTCCGCCGCGCAGTCCGTTCCTTTGACACCAATCGATGGAACCCTTTCATTCGGGAGCTACAGCGCGAACTGTATCAACTGCGTATCAGTGCTGCACGCCTGGCCTCGGATCCCCGCTGGAAACAGCTGCAAACCAGTGCAGCCTCAAAAACACACGCTTCCTGGCAACGCTTCAAATCGGCAATGCCGCCTTGGCTTGCTGAACACCTCGGCATCCACCAGCACAAAACCCACAATCGTGCGCAAAGCCCTGCCGCGTCGCGCGCAAATCGTCATCGCGCCATGATGTATTTACGCCGATGGCTGCATGAACCGCTCAGCACTCAGAGGAAAAGAGCGCACACAAATCCGCGCCGCTCATAAACGGACCGCTATTTCGCGCTCTCGACCTCGCTGGAACCCAACAGCGCCGAGTCCTTAGGAAACTCGTCCCCCCAAATGTAGTGGTTGAACCAATCCAGATTCGCCTGCATTACCGCGCGATTTGACTTGGGCTTCGTAATCGGGTGCCCAAATCCTGTGTACAAGATCAATCTTGATGGCACGCGTTGGTCCTGCAATCCTCGATACAGCTCGTAACTATCCGGCACCGGCACACGCTTGTCCACGCTTCCCAACTGGATCAATGTCGGCGTTTTCGCTTGCTTGATCGTACTCATCGGCGAAGTCTTCTGATAAATTTCCTGATCGTCCCACGGCGTCGCGTGTAGATACTGCCGCGTAAACGGCGTAATGTCTGTGTTCACGTAATACGTCATCCAGTTGCTGATACCCGCGCCCACGGAGATCGCCTTAAATCGATCCGTGTTCGTAGTGAGAAATGCCGAAATGTATCCGCCCTGCGACCATCCCATCGATCCCAGCTTTGACTCATCCACAATCCCGCGCGCGATCAGTGAGTCCACCCCGCTCATCACATCCCACATGTCTCCAACGCCCAAGTTACGAACGTTTAGCGCTCGAAACGCCGCGCCATAACCCGCGCTGCCGCGATAATTCGGCTGCAATACCAGCGCGCCCTTCGACAAGAAAATCTGGGTCGGATAGTACGTGTCCCCGGCAGACAGCAGGGGCTGCGAAATTCCCGTAGGCCCGCCATGGATCATCACCAGCAAAGGGTATTTTTTGGAAGCATCGTAATTCGCCGGCTTCCGTAATATCCCCTCAATGGCCGCGCCATCTTTGCTTTTCCAGGAAATCACTTCCGCGCTGCCCAGGTTCCAGTCCTTCACCTGCGCGGTCACGTCCGTCAGTTTCCGAGGAGAGAATCTCTGCGCGCTCGAAACGAATATCTCCGTCAGGTGTGTTTCATCTTGCGCCGCGATGCCTAGCGTCTTGAAATCTCTTGTGAAAGACACGTCGTCGAGAAAATACGTATCCGGCGCGCTTACCCGCGCGATACTCTTCGTTTTCGGATCCGCTCGGAACAGATGCGCCGAAGTCTTTTGGAGTCCTACGAAATAAATTCCATCCGGGCCCCACTCAGAAATCCGCGGATCTTCGTCGAATTGGTTTGTGAGGTCCTGCACGTCCCCAGGCTTTGTCGCCGGCTGCGCAAGCACTCGCTCTACATCGACTACACCAATGTGGCCGTTCGCGTAATAGAAGTACGGCTGCGCCAGCGCCGTCCCAAATGCGATTTGCTTCCCGTCCGGAGAAAAAATTGGATCGCGGTCCGGCCCGTCCAGCGCAATGATTTTTCGGACCGCGTTGTCTTTCGCGAGGTCTGCCAGGTAAATGTCTTCATCGCCGGAGAACGCCAGCATCGGATTGTGTGTCGCCCCAAACGCGATGCGCTTTCCATCCGGCGACCACGCAAATCCATTCACATTCAGGCTCGTATCCCGCGTGATCTGCCGCGCCTTCACCGGCGAGTGTTGAGCCTCGCCCTCGCTCGTATCCACTACCCACAACTGATTCTGCCGAAAGTCCTCCTCGAACACTTCATACTCGCTGTACTTCTCCTTCCGCTCTTTCTCGCTTTTGCTTTCCACCGTCGGCGACGTAAACGCAATCTGCTTCCCATCTCTCGACCAGTGGAATCCTCCGATATCCGTTTCCTGCTGCGTCAACTCCCACGCTTCTCCGCCTTCAGGCGAAATCACCCAAATCTGCCGCGCCGCCGGTTTCCCTTCCCCCTCTTTTTTCTCCTCCTTCCCTTCTTTTTTCTCCTCCTTCCCTTCTTTTTTCTCCTCCTTCCCTTCTTTTTTCTCGTCTTTCCCTTCTTTCTTCTCCGCGGCTCCGGCAGGCACAATCGCATTTGCCTCACGCTCCCCGATAAACGCCAGCCATCGTCCATCGGGCGACCATTCCGGCGCGTCACTCGATTTCTTTCCTCGCGTCAATTGAAAGCTCTCTCCAGTGCTAACGTTCGCAAGCCAAATCTGCCGCACGTACGCATTTTCCTTCCAATCCGTCTCGCGCACGCGGTACGCGATAAATCTTCCATCCGGCGAGATTCGCGCTCCCCCAATCGTCTTCAAGCTCAACGACTCCTCCAGCGACGGCGTGCGCTTCGTCTGCGCATTCAACGCGCCACTGCAAAGACACACAACCATTGCCACCAAATCCAACCGAACAAGTTTGCTCACACAACCTCCTCTCACTCGACTGAAAATCACGCTTCAGGTTCGCCGCGGAAACAATGACGGCGCGGTCTTCAAGCGTCTTTTATGGCTTCTTCTCCCCAGGCGTTATCCGACGCTTCCCCTTTATCAATACATCGGCCGGATCCGGCGAGCCATTCCACAAGTCCAGCCGCACTCTTCCATCCGCCAGCAAGCTCACGGTTGCTGGCGTCGCGCTGGCCGTCAAGTACCAGCCTTCCGGCAGCACCACGGCATTTCGCGGCCGTCCCAAGCTTCTGTCAAACACCAAGTCGTCCACATCAAGCCGATAACTTCCGACCGTCGTATATGTCTCCCAGATCCGCAGCCGTATCGATTGGCCTTTCTTCACCGCCGGAAACTGTACCACCACCACTTGACCGGTCGGTGACACAGACTCACCCGCGTCGATCTTCGCCAGAGCCAACTGTTCTCCTGTCATGATCTCCGTTTCGAGCTTCTCTCCCGTGTCCAACACAGACGCCGACGGATCAGAAACCGTGCTGCCGACGCGCACCACGTTCACATACTTGTCTACACCAGGCCGGGACTCCGTGTAATCGTGATACAGACGGAACGCATGACTCTGTGGCTCCTTCAGGAAGTAAACGATGTCGCGATCCTGGTGCGCCCGCTCCGAGAGCCGCTCCTTCTCCGTTTCGCCGCTGAACGGCGCTTCCCAACTAACCGCTGTCGTTAGTGGTCGAGGCACCGCAGCCGCCCCCGTTTGCGCCCCCGGTCTCCCACGCACAATCAATGGAGCTTCTCCCGCGCTCGCATTCATGAAACTCACCACCGTTCGGCCGTCCGCCTCCGGCAAAACCTGAGACGCCACATTACATCCCACCACTTCATATCCCGCCGGCAGCACCACACTGTTTCTCTTGATGCCCAGCGAGCGATTAAACACAATCGCGTCTCCGTCGCGGTAGTAGCTCTTCGCATCCTTATAAGTCTTGAGGATGATCAGCCGGCCTTGTCCGTCCTTGGGCACCGGCCGCGCCAGATGCACTTTGATGTAATTTGTCCCGGCATCCGCATCCGCCATCAGCGGACCATTCCGCGCCTCTTCCCCGCTCACAATTTCAAATTGCAGCGCCTCGCCGGTCATCGCATCGTACACGGCCTCATCGCTGGCCACGCTCCGCTTCCGTATCGGGTTGTAATAATATTTCGCGCCCGGGGTCGTCGCCGTCACCTCATAACGGATCCGAAAACTCGCGCTCTCCGGGGCCAGCAGTTCATATCTCGTGTATTCATCCGTTTCCGTCTGTCGCTCCGGCGCGTTTGCATTTGTTGCTCCACTTGCGGCTGTTCCTCCGCTCGCGCTCTGCCCCGCGCCCAAGCCTTCGCCCGCAAATAGCAGCAACACCCCGGCGCACACTCCAATCCATTTTCTCACGTGCATCTCCTCACCGCGAACCAGCGCCCGCATCATACAGCCTCAGCCGGAGCAAATACCAAAAGCGCTTTTTTGCCGCTACAATCTGCCCGGGACTCCAATGCAGCCAGACCTCCGCATCCGTCCGGCCCTTGTCGAAGATGTTCCCGTCCTGCGCGAACTGATCGACGCATCTGTGCGCCAACTCCAAGCGCAGGACTACACTCCCGCGCAAATGGAAGGCGCGCTCGCTACCGTTTTCGGCGTCGACACCCAACTCATAGCCGACCGGACGTATCTAGTTGTGGAGTATCGTCCAGCGCTATGGGAGAAGCCGCCTGTCATCACCGCCTGCGGCGGCTGGAGCCAACGCAAGACTCTCTACGGCGCCGATCAATGGACCGACCGGCACGATGACCTTCTCGACCCACGTCATGACGCGGCCAAGATTCGCGCTTTCTTCATTCATCCGGACTGGGCCCGCCGCGGCATCGGCACCCTTCTCCTCGATGCCTGCGAAAGCGCCGCAAAGGCCTCCGGCTTTTCGCGCTTCGAGATGGGCGCAACCCTTACCGGCGCGAAACTCTTCCGCGCCCGCGGCTATTTCCCTATCAGAAACCTAGAAGTACCCCTCCTGAATGGGCAGTCGCTACCGATCATTCACATGGAAAAATCGCTGTAAGGTAAGAATTCTGGTCTAACGTCGGGACACACTAAAGGAGGTACCAGTACAAGCTCGAGATCAATGCTCGATGCCGGGCCGGTTTGCAAAAATCTGCCTCTTTTTGTCGTTGAATTCGCCTTTCACATGCACAGGTAATCCGATGCAATTCTCATATCATTGATTAACCGAGAGATAACACCGCATTAACATTTGGCATCTTGCGTGCCAAGGAATACTTGGGTTCGACTGTCCCCAGCCTGGAGAACTGTGAGTATACTCAAGCGCCTCGTCTTCTTGCTGCCCGTTCTAGTACTTACCAGCCTTGTCGCTAAGGCCGACACCGCCCAAGTCTATGTAAGCGGGTCCTACGCCTTCGCCGACCACGGTTATGGCATCGGCCCCTATGGCGGAACCCTGAACGGCGTGGCTGCGTCCTTCTATTGCGTCGACTTCAGCCACGATATTGTTGGCCAAACCGGCTGGGCCGCTACTGTCACCAATCTTGGGTCGACGGGGCCAACAATCCACTCGAGTCAGACTACTTACGATGAGTTCGCCTGGCTTATCACACAGATGATGAATCCGGCCCAGATGGCCGCGCAAACGCAGCAATCAAGACAGACCGTTGAGGCCGAACTCCAGTGGACGATTTGGGCCATGTCCGGCCTTGGAAACGTCTCGAATCCCTATAGTTATTGGACGGGCTATTTTTCTGCACAAGCCGCAAAGAATTATCAGAGTGTGACAGGCTCGTGGGAGATTCTGACCCCTAACACCGGGACCGGTTACTCCTCGAACGGCCCGATCGGTGGGTATTACGGTCAAGAATTCATGGTAATGGCTACGCCTGAGCCCAGCTCGATTTTGCTCTTATTGGCGGGCTTGGCCGCGATGTTCGTTATCGCAATGCTCAAGAGATAGGGCGCTGGTTTACTCGCTGCTCTCAGGGTCCCGCGTGCTTCTTCCTCACCAGCGTCGGCCGGTGTTTCGCGTGATCGCTCATCCGCTTGATTTGTCGCTCAAAGACAGCTTGTGCAATCTTGGGCGTAAAAAACGTTTTGTTTGATCGGACGGCATCCACCGCCGCGATCAGGTCGCGCATGGCGTCTGACTTCAGCACATAACCTTTCGCGCCGGAATCGAGCACCTGCTGAATTATGTCCTGCGAATCATGCACCGACAAAATCAAAATCTTTGTCCGACAGCCCCGCCCCAGAATTTCTCGCGCCGCGTCCAGCCCATTCATGCTTGGCATACTGATGTCCAGGAGCGCTATATCTGGCTCGAGTAAAAAAATCTTCTCGACCGCTTCTTTTCCGTCCCCCGCTTCCCCTACCACCGACCATCCGAACTGGGACTCCAGCAAGTTCCTCAGTCCAAATCGTACAATTTCGTGGTCGTCGGCCAAAAAAAGGCGCAGCGGAACCATACACTTACCTCACAAGTCTCCAGCCCATCCGGGCCGCACCAACTCGCGTTCACACCGGCGTTCAAAAATCAATATCACACTACTTTCTCAGTGAACATCGGGCGTTTACTGCATCCCTTCTTGCTAAGATTGTGCCCCTCACGATGCTTTTACCTACCGAAATCCGTGGAAAGCTTCGTTGCAGGAACCATAAACGAAGAAGAGGAAGCTCTCGCTTCCTCTTCTTCCTTACTTCTCTCCAATAAGGAGTTCTACTCAACTCCTCCCGCGCCGCGCCGCATCGTACGGTCCTTCGATGTATCCACCGAAGCTTCGCCGGTCGATGAAACGTCCTCACCACCGGTGCGTTCAACAATTTCCTTCGCGCGCTTGACTTCGTCGGAACTCGCGCAATGGACTGAAAGAAGGATTCCGCCCTTCTGAATCCGTCCCTCGTATCGCTTTGCTTCGTACTCCGGGATTCCCATTCCGACTAATGCGCCGGTGATCCCGCCAATTGCGCCGCCGACTCCCAATCCCGCCAGCGTGGCCATTATCGGCCCTGCCGCAATCAGTGGTCCTACACCCGGAATCGCCAGAGCGCCAATTCCTGCAAGCAGTCCCAGCGTACCGCCCAGCACGGCTCCTGTGCCTCCGCCGGCGGCTGCCCCTTCCGGAGCCTTGGTGGCTTTTTCCGTTCCGATCGACCTGTTGCCGAGATTTTCCGGCAACAGCACCGAAATATCCGCGGGCGAAAAGCCCGCCTTTACGATCGCATCCGCTGCCCGTTCCGCGCTTTCGCGACTTGAGTAGATCCCAAATACTGCGGTCTTTTTGTCTGCCATTCCTTTTCTCCTTTTAACTTGCTGGTTAAGCTTTTGGCGGTGCTACTTCCAACTGGTTAATTACGTTACCGGCGCCAGCAATTTCCGTAGCCTTAGCTTCGATTGCGCTCTTCTCTTCGTCCGAGCGTACCGGCCCCTTCAGGGTCACCTTTCCATCTTGCGCGACGATCTTGATGTTATGCGCGTACGTGGAAAGAGATTTGTCCTCCATGATTGCTGACCGGGTCCGCTTCGCCAAATCCCGGTCCGTTGCATTCATCTTCTGACGGTCGGCGGTTGGTGAACTCTTGTCGCGATCCCTTTTGTTGGTCTTGCTATTGTCCGGGGCTGGTTGCTGGGCGTCTTGCCTTGGCAAGGGTCCAGCCATCAGTGCAGTCCCCAGCACAGCCGGAGCAGCTAGGAAGACTAAGAATTTAAGTTTGCTTGCCAAAAAACGCATACCTTCTCCTTAGAAAGGCAGAATTAGACACCCCTGCCGATCAAGACGAATAATCTTTGCTTGGTAAGGGATGAGATTGAACTGGAGGAAGACTACCGACCGTGAGCCTTACCCATCCCGCTGGGCAACTACAGTGACAATATCTGCCGGTGGTATTCAGAACCATCCGGTTGGAGATGTAATGCTGAGCACGAACAGGCTGTATCTGGGACTAGGTTGCTATGATTTCTTTTTCGTACGCCGCGCGGTTGAGGCGGCGGCTCGCGTCTTTCTCGCGCTCTTGCCCCGCAGCTTCACTCGCTTAGCAGCCTTCGTTACCGCGCGGCGCGCCCGCGGTTTCGCGGCGGTAACCCTCTTTGTCAATTCCTTCTGTACCGACCCGGCTTTAGCCGCGATCGTGCCCAAGGTCGCCCCTATCGATTCGGCTAGGCTGGTCAGGATTCTTTCGTCCCTTGATGATCTTTGGCTGTCCACGGCAAACCCTCCCCTTTCACCGACACCCGCACTCCTTGTCGTTTTGTCACAAGGCTCTAGTCAAACTGTAGGTTCGCGCCTTAAACCGGCCTTCGCCCCTGAATCACTCGAATTAACACAACGATGATCGCCAGCACCAGCAGAATGTGGATGAATCCCCCCAGCGTGTACGAGGTCACCAATCCCAACAGCCACATAATCAGCAAAATTATTGCAATCGTCCAAAGCAAGTCCATTTCTCTCTCCTTCGCGTGTTTCTTAGCCCAACCTCGGTTTCCCTGGGTTCCCGATGTCTACGAATTTCGCGCTTCCCGATAAGCACTTTGGCCCGCGTCTACCGAATCGTTAACGAACTCCCGGGCATCATCGGCTGCTCTCTGCGCCTTCTTGGCAACCTTCTTCCCCTGCGCGACCGCTCCGTCAATCCCCTCTTGCGCTTTGTCGCGTAGTAATGCCCTCGTCTCTTCACCGGATTGCGGCGCCCACATCATTCCAACAATCGCTCCCACTCCTAGCCCAATGGCGAACGCTGAGCTAATTTCCGGCCAACTTTTTCTCATCATCACTCTCTCCTTCAGACGGTAACGCTGGGTTCAAAGCCCGTTCCACGTCGATCTAGAACAAGTGGGGAGACCCGCTGTCCGACACCCCACAATCGCGCAGCCTATCTTCTGCCCGTCTGCGGAACCATCCGGTAAAGGGCGTAGAGCCTGCTCGCATGTTCTTGTAGTGTGTAGTTTGGAAGGCCGCAACCCTATCTATCATTGGCCGGGCGCCGCCATGAGGTGTCGTGGCAAGCGCAGCGTCATACACCGCTCACGCTCTCTCACACGGGTTACATCTCGCTCGTGTACCTCTGAATCACTCCGTAGCATTCACAGGAAATTCTCTCGAGTTCCGGTCGATTCACGATCTTTACCGAGCCACGGTTGTATTCGATTACCTTCGCCTTCTGCAACTCACCGGCCGCCAAGCTCACGCTCGGCCTGTCCGTTCCCAACATCGTGGCCAGAAAATCGTGCGTGATCGGAAGCGTCGGTGTGCTTACGCGGTCCTGCGCCATCAGTAGCCATCGCGCCAGTCGCTGCTCAACGTCGTGAAGCCGGTTGCATCCCGCCGTCTGCGCCATCTGTAAGCCCAAAAGGACTGCGAATCGCTCCAACCGGTTGCGAAGTTGTGGCGCTGCCGCCAGCATTTCCCGTAGCGTTGAAACCGACATCCGCAGCCCATCCCCGCTGATTTGCACTACCTCGCGCAGCGGACTCCTGCTCAGCCCCGCAAGCGCCGGAAGTCCCACAACACCTTCTTTGCCAACTATCCCCGCCTCGACCGTCTTCCCTTCCGCCAGCACAACTACCAGCGAAATCAGCCCATCGTTGGGAAAGTAGGCGTAATGCAAAACCTCGTGCGCCTCGTGAAGAATTTGGTGGGAATCGAACTCCAGGAGTTCCAGATGGGGTCGCAGCGCGCAGAACTCATTTTCTGGAATTGAAAGCAGAATCTTATTCTTTACGCGATTATTCGTCGCGTCTGTGCGCTCTTCGGGAGGAAGGAACTGTACCGTTTGGTGTGCCACAATAAACCTTGGCTTATTGGATTCCCGGCCGGCGCTAAAAGTTCGCGCCGCATTCCACTTCTTCACTTGTCATTGGACATGCCGCTCAGATCATCGGCTGTTTCGCGATTTTCGCCACAACCTGTTGCGTCCGCTGATCAAAAACAAAGTACTCTCCTGGTTCCCTCGATGCCAATTGCGATATTCGCTGTTCCGCTATATGCATCTCAGTCGCCGCTTCGATCCAGACGAAGCTACCGTCTATTTGCCTCTTCAGTATGTCCAAGTGGGGTGCCCTCATAATCCTCGCTCGCTCCTAGATTGGGGACCTCCTGGAGGAATTGCATGCTCGATACCAACTCATTCTTCAACGTGGAATGTTAGGGTTAGCAGTCCTACTCAGGGCCTTCCTCGTCCTCAGTCCGGCAAATGCTGTAGCGCGAAAACGCTAGACCTCCGCCGTTCTGCGGTACTTTTTACAGGTAGGGTTAAACCTCTAGCGGTACGGCTGCTGGCGTTTTTGTCTCTGGCTTGGTGGACGAATCAGAAGTGCTGGTGCTAACATGAATTACGCTTTAGCTCGGTGGGGCCGTGGCGCAGTTGGGAGCGCGCCTCGATGGCATCGAGGAGGTCGTGGGTTCGAATCCCATCGGCTCCACCAAAGATATAAATTGTCTTACCGGTTGTATGTTCTTCCTCCTACCCAGCAGCGCGCCATAAGCGAACACGTTCATCTATAACCGAACACTCCTTCCAGGGCATCACGCCCTCCCCTGAAGGGAAAGAGTGTCACCCAGGTGTCAGGTACAAATTGTCACCCATGTGTCAGGCGCTCATTTTCCTTCAGTCCTTTACGAAATTCCTCTCACGAGAAATTCCTACAACCAAAAACACTCTCGACGTTTCTCAGCAGATTCTTCTTTACAACATCACTACCGCCGCACTATTCTCTCCGCGCGCGTATTCCTTCCCTGTAGTCGGCCGAGTTCTAGCGGTTTATTCAAAGATAATGGAGGATGCAATGAAGAGTTGTCTTGCTTTACTTTGCGTAGCGCTTGCAGGAGCCGTATTTTCTGCCATGCCCGCCGACGCCAATCAGGCCGCGACCGAAACCAAAACAGCAGCGGCCGCGAAAAGAGAGACGAAGTGGCAGGGATCCGTACTCAGAATCTACAAGGAGTCGTCGGAGATGGACCTCCGTGGTGGGGCTGCGCCAGCGACCGACACAAGGAAGGTCGCCTACGACAGCTCAACCGAATGGACCAAACATGGAAAACCCGGACAGCAGGACGAAGTCAAGGAAGGATCGTTTGTGATTGTCCTGGGCCATCTCGACGATAAGGGCACTCTACACGCGTCTCGCATTGACCTGCGGCTGCCACGATAACCCTGTTCAGAATGTCATGCCCGTGCCGGTGCCGCAGAGATATTAATTTTTCTGCGCGCATCGGCAGCGGCTCCGAAAGTAAAGAATTTCTAAGGATTTTTGGCGAAGACTGGAAGGCTCAGGGTTTCGCGGCGGGAGCATCCAGGCGAAGTTTTGCGGCCCGCGCCGTCTCGCGCAGCAAAGGATCCGATTCATTCAGACACCGGTCTAATTGCTCTTCCAAAGATCTTATCCCCAGCGTTCCAATGGCGTAAGCCCCGCACGACTTCAACCATGGATCATCGCTAGCAACGAGTTCTGCGACGGCCTGCTCTTGGGTTTCAATCTTGGCACGCACTAAGCGTTGTGCGATCTGTGCTCGTTCAGCCACGGAGACCTTGCTATCCAGCAAAGGCACGAGCATGTCTCGCAGTTGCGATTTTAAGACGTTATCGAGGAATTCCAAGGCATTATCGTGCATGGAGACGCTGGTGGACTGCAGACCTATATAGGCGCT
>Ga0073928_10001909_pt1 | contig 38270 bp, 38 predicted proteins | sample PaiPotPPA55metaG_FD_76969 | JGI IMG/M metagenome (GOLD analysis project Ga0073928, IMG submission 76969) | Iron sulfur acid spring bacterial and archeal communities from Banff, Canada, to study Microbial Dark Matter (Phase II) - Paint Pots PPA... ... | reverse complement strand
GCATGGTCGGCAATGCGGGCATCATCGAGACCGAAGTCGTTCTGATCTCCAAGAAGAGCGACGAGGACGAGGTGCGCTGGGTGTATCTCGACATCGGCAAGTTCGGCGGTCTCGCCGAGACCATGGACGAGTCGATCCGTTACGCCATCCGCACGCCGCATGACGGCGCGGAAATGACGCCGTGCGTGCTCGCGGGCCCGACCTGCGATTCCGCCGACGTGCTGTACGAGAAGATGCCGTACCCGCTCCCGGTGACACTCGAGATCGGCGACAAGCTGCTGATCGAGGGAACCGGCGCGTATACGTCGACTTACTCGTCGGTGGCCTTCAACGGCTTCCCGCCGCTGCGGACCTATCACATCTGATCCTGCCTCTCCGAGGCGCGATATAATCGGGAGCCGGTCCGCCGGCTCCCATCCTTCTCACGCGCAAATTTGCTGACAACGCTTCCCGCGGCTTGCTGCCGTCTGGAGCGAGGACTGACGTGCCATGACTGCTTTGCGGAAGACCCCCGTTGCCTCCTCAACAGACGCCGCTCCGTTCGCGATCCGCAGCGAGCGCGCCTCGGACGTCGCCGCGCGTGAAGCGCTGCTCGATGCCTGCTTTGGCGCAAACCGCCAAACGCGCACCTGCCAGCGCCTGCGCGACGGACGTGCGCCCGCCGAAGGCCTCGCCTTCTCGGCCGTGCGCCTGGGCCGGCTGGTCGGAACGCTGCGGTTGTGGCACGTCAGCGCCGGCGGCGTCCCGGCGCTGGTGCTGGGCCCGCTGGCGGTCGACCCGACGTGCCGCGAGCTCGGCATCGGACGCGCGCTGATGAATCTCGCTTTGGCTGTGGCCAGGGCGCGTGGCCATGGCGCGGTGATCCTGCTCGGCGATGCGCCGTACTACGCCCGCTTCGGCTTTTCGGCAGCGAAGACCGGCGAATTGTCGCTGCCCGGCCCGTTCGAGCGCGGCCGCCTGCTCGGTCTGGAACTGCGCGAGGGCGCGCTCGCGGGTGCCTGGGGCATGATCGTGCCGACCGGCGCGTCGATGCTGAAGACCAAGGCGGCCCGCGGCAAGAAGGCCCTGCAGCCGCTGCCGCGCGCGGCCTGATCATGTCAGACAGCCTGCCTGCACCATGCGATGCCGCGCGTCCGCGATTCCGCGGTATCGTCACCACCTTCCTGGTGATCATGATCGCGGTCATGATCGTCAGGGATATCTTGGTGCGCCGCTGGGGCGCTGCCACACCCCCGGCCAGCGACGTCACCCAGCGTTCCCGGTGACATTGCGGGTTGCGCCGACCGCCAAAAAGCCCGTAAACCGCACGAAATCCTTCAATCGAGGTCCCGATGTCCCGCCGTCTCATTTCCACCGGCTCGCCCTATGAAAAGACCGCCGGCTACAGCCGCGCCGTCGTCGACGGAGATTTCGCCTTCATCGCCGGCACGACCGGCTACGACTACGCCACCATGACCATGCCGGCAGATGTCACGAGCCAGACACGAAACTGCTTCAAGACCATCGAAGCCACTTTGACGGAAGCCGGCTTCGCGATGCCCGACATCGTCCGTGCGACCTACTACATCACCGACGCTAGGGATGCGGATGCCCATTTCGCGGTCTGCGGCGAAGTTCTCGGCGACATTCGCCCCGCCGCAACCCTTCTGGTCGTCGCGGGTCTCTACAAACCCGAGATGAAGGTCGAGATCGAAGTTACCGCCAAGCGGCGCTCCGCCTGATCCCTCGTCCTTTTCCCATCTCGCCTCACTTTTCCCCGGAGACCTCCCCATGAGCCCGCCCGATCAGCCGATCCACGCGACAATTTCCGGCCCCATTGTCATGATCGGCTTCGGTTCGATCGGCAAAGGCACGCTGCCGCTGATCGAGCGGCATTTTGCCTATGACAAATCGCGCTTCGTCATCATCGATCCGCATGAGGACGGCGAGATCGCAAAACAGCACGGCGTGCGCTTCATCAAGCAGGCCGTGACCCGCGACAATTATCGCGACGTGCTGGTGCCGCTGTTGACCGCCGGCGGCGGTCAGGGCTTTTGCGTCAATCTGTCGGTCGACACCTCCTCGGTCGATATCATGACGCTGTGCCGCGAGATCGGCGCGCTCTACATCGATACCGTCGTGGAGCCGTGGCTCGGCTTTTATTTCGACAAGACGATCGGCCCCGAAAAACGCTCCAATTACGCGCTGCGCGAAACCCTGCTCGCGGCAAAACACAAGAGCCCGGGCGGCCCGACAGCGGTCTCCACCTGCGGCGCCAATCCCGGCATGGTGTCCTGGTTCGTCAAGCAGGCGCTGCTCGACATCGCCCGCGACACCAATACTCCTTTCAACGAGCCGAAAAGCCGCGAAGGCTGGGGCCAGCTCGCCCACAAGCTCGGCGTCAAGGGCATCCATATCGCCGAACGCGACACCCAGCGCGCGAAGAAACCGAAGCCGATCAACGTGTTTGTCAACACCTGGTCGGTCGAGGGTTTCGTGTCCGAAGGCATGCAGCCGGCCGAACTCGGCTGGGGCACGCATGAGAAGTGGATGCCGGACAACGGCCGCACCCACAAGGATGGCTGCGGTGCGGCGATCTATCTGTTGCAGGCTGGCGCCAATACCCGCGTCCGCTCATGGTGTCCGACGCCGAGCGCGCAATACGGCTTTCTCGTTACCCATAATGAATCCATTTCGATATCCGATTATTTCACGGTGCGCGATGGCCAGCGGGTAGTGTACCGCCCGACCTGCCACTACGCCTATCATCCGACCAACGATGCGGTTTTATCGGTGCATGAACTGTTCGGCGCCGCCGGGAAAATGCAGCCGTCCTGGCGAATCCTGACCGAGAACGAGATCGAGGACGGCATCGACGAACTCGGCGTGCTGATCTACGGCCACGCTAAGAACGCCTATTGGTACGGATCGCAATTGTCGATCGAGGAAACCCGGAGCATTGCGCCCTACCAGAACGCCACCGGCATGCAGGTGTCCTCGGCCGTGCTCGCCGGCATGGTGTGGGCGCTGGAAAATCCGACCGCCGGGATCGTCGAGGCCGATGAGATGGATTTCCGCCGCTGCCTTGAAATCCAGCGGCCCTATCTCGGCCCGGTGAAAGGCTTTTACACCGACTGGACGCCGCTCTCGGACCGGCCCGGACTGTTTCCCGAAGACATCGACACGTCGGATCCCTGGCAATTCAGGAACGTGCTGGTGCGGTGAGGAGCGAGACGTCGTTGCGGCCGTCGCGGAAGACGGCTTACAACCGCAGGCGCTTGAAGATCTTTTCCGGCATGGCGCGGATCACCATCATCACCAGCCGCCACAGCTGCCCCACATAGATGACGTCGCGCCGGCTTTCTTCAGCCGCGCGATAAATTTCGTAACCGACCTTGGCGGGCTCGGCGGTCAGCAAGCCGGGCAGCTTCATAGCGGCCGTCATGCGCGTCCGCACGAAGCCCGGCTTGACCGTCACCACGTGCACTTTGCCGCAGAGTGCCATGCGATTGCGCAAACCGGATAGAAATTGCGAAAAGCCGGCCTTTGCCGCACCATAAAAATAATTCGACGCACGTCCACGATCCCCGGCAACCGAACTCACGCCAACGATCGTGCCTGACCCGCGCTCCTGGAAACGTTCGGCAAAAAGCCCAAGCAGCAGGCACGGCGCTTCGAAATTGGTCCGCAAAATCACCGTCGCAAAAGCGAGGTCGGCCTCGGCGCGCTTCTGTTCGCCCAGTTCACCGACGACACACACCACCGTGTCCGGAAGTACCGGAAGGTCGGCAATGAAGGGGGCGAGTTGATCGGTCTCAAGCACATCGATCGCATGAACGGATACCCCCACGCCGGTCCGCGCCGCGATGTCATCGGCGTTGCGTTGAGCCGCACCGGCATCACGGGCAGCCAGGAAAATGCGCCAGCCGGCCTGCGCATAATGCAGTGCCGTCGCGTGCCCGATATCGGAGGTGCCCCCAATGATCAGAAGATTTTTTTGAACCGTCATTTGAACCGTCATCAGATTCCCAGCCGTGCCGACAGACGAGAGACGAAGCGTTGCTCGCCGGATGTGTGCCGGCGGAGGTCTTTCAGAACGGCAAGTCCCGGATATCCGGCTTCGAAAGTGGCGCGGGATTGCCTTGCGTCCTTGGCGAGATATAGCCGCCCGCCCGCGGCTGCGACCAATTGATCGAGTTGGTCCAGAAAGCCGAATAGCGTTTCGGTCACGGGAAAATCCATCGCCAAAGTATAACCCCGAAGCGGAAATGAAATGACGCCGTTACTTTCCCCGAGCAGCTTTAACACGGTCAGGAACGAGGCGCTGCCACGACGGGACACACGATCAAGAATCTCAGTGAGCACAGCGCGGGCCTGGCGGACGGGGATCACGCATTGGTACTGCACGAATCCTTTCCGACCATAGATCTTGTTCCAGCCGGCGATGCCATCGAGCGGAAAGAAATATGAGTCCCAATGGACCAGCGATCGGGTGCCCGCCCTGGACGCCCCTCGCCGAAAATACAGCTGGTTGAAGGCTCGCACCGACGCCCGATTGAGCGCCCACGACGGAAACAGGCCGGGGACGGCAAGCCCGACGCGGCCGGCGGGGGGAAACGCCTCGAGGTCCGGTCTCGAATTTTCCTTGTCGTCACGTGTTGCGTGCTCCGCTGAATATATCAGCGAGCGGCCCAGCGAACCGCCGCGCGCCAGGCAGTCGATCCAGGCGACCGAATAGGTTGCCGCCTGCGAGCTCTCCAGCTCAGCGATTGCGGCGTCGATATCCTTCGCCACCTTCGTCTCCTGCAACAGCCAACCCGTTTCGATTCGCCGTAGCTGGATGGTCGCTTCAAGTATCACGCCGGTCAGACCCATCCCTCCAATCGTCGCGGCGAACATTTCCGGGTTTTCCAGGCGCGAGCAAAGCACTGTTTCGCCGGTCGGCAACAGAAGCTGAAAGGATTGCAGACTGTCTCCGAAACCGCCGTCGCGATGGTGGTTCTTGCCGTGAACGTCGGCGGCGATCGCACCCCCAACGGTCACAAACTTGGTGCCGGGCACGACTTTGAGGAAGTAGCCCCGCGGCACAAAAGTGGCGAGAATATCGGCGAGCAGCACACCGGCCTCTACCGTCAACAGCGCCGTCTGCGGATCAAATGAATGCATCCGGTTCAAGGCGGCCGATGAGACGGTGAACCGCTGCCCGATCGCGGCGTCGCCATAGGCGCGCCCGTTGCCCCGAGCGATCAGTCCGGATCGTTCAGCCATAAGCTTCGACACCGCCCCCGGCAGCCTCGGCTCGAGCAGTTCGGTGGCAAATTTGGGGTAATTCCCCCAGCCGGCGAGATCAGTCATCTGCTCGATCCTGGACCCGCCCCGAAGAAGCCAATGTCATTGCCGTGCGATCATTTGGAGGTGGCAGGTTCCGTCCCAGCCACGCGCCTGGTGTTCCAGCGAGCGGGCATTCTACATGGCGAGCAGCATGATCGCGCCAATCGCGATCATCGCGAGCCAACTGACGCGATCCTTGAGCGCGAAGATAATCGGATCGTCGTCGATCAGGCGCCGGTGCGCCAGCATCAACACGCGGGCGATCCAATACATCAGAATTGGACAGACAAGCCAAAGCGCCTGCGGCCGCGCATAGAGTTCGTGAACAGCCTCCGACGAAATGTAAAGCGTGAAGACGACCACCGCATTGAAGCCGGCGGCGGCGGCCAGGACCGCGACGACAGGATGATCGCCGACCTCGTAGCCCCGGTTTGCAGGACTGGAGAGGTTGCCATCGAGGCGCCCCACCAGTTCGATATATCGCTTGATCAGCGCAAGCGACATGAAGATGAACAACGCGAATGCCAGCAGCCATTCGGACATCACGACGTCGATAGCGACCGCCCCCCCGATCACCCGGATGGTGTAGAGCATCGCAAGCGTGACCACATCGGCCAGCATGATTCGCTTGAGCCAAAAGGAATAGGCTGTGGTGAGGAGCAGATAGCCGAACAGAACACCCAGGAACGCCGGCGACACCAGCGTTGCGATCGCCATCGCGCCAGTCATAAGCAGGACCATTGCGATGGCACCGTGCACCGGAGATACGGCGCCGCTTGCCAGCGGGCGGTTGCGTTTGCTGTAATGCGCGCGGTCGGCCGCAACATCGACAAGGTCATTCAGGATGTAAGCGCCCGACGCGCAGAGCGAGAACGCCACAGCCGCGAGAAACGCTTTCGCGGCCGGCTGCGCCGCAAATTGATGCGCCGTGATGAGCGGTACCAGGACCAGCGCGTTCTTCACATATTGATGGACACGAACGAGCTTCGCCCAGGTCCGCCAATCGGGTCGGGAATCGGACGATCCGCCGGTCCTGGTCGCGCACGTCCCTTCCGGCAGTTTCGTCGCATCGCTGCCGATGTAGTCGAAGCCCTGCGCGCCGAAAGACCGCAGGAAATTCTGCATCTCGGCGCCGCCGCCCAAATTGTCGGCCTCGTCCGAGGCAAACCATGCGGTAAAAATACCGAGATGGCGGGCGACCGACTCGACCGACTGCTGTTTGTAGCTGGTAGATGCGAGATAAACCGCGCGGCCCTCTCCGAGCGCTTTCAGCAAAACGGCCAGCATGTCCTGGTTGTACAGTAATCTGGATGGGTCGAAATGCGTCGATTGAGCGATCCGTTGCTTCAACGCCTCCGGTCCACGAAGCAGGGCGCCGAACAGGCTCCCCAGCGATTGTGGACGCGCGGCTATTTCCTGGAATGCGGCCTCGACGAACAGATTGGAGCGCACCAGTACTTCATCGAGATCGACAACCAGAGGCCGGCTCGCCTGCACTGCCGGGGCCTGAATGACGTCATGGCTACCCAGCCCGACTGGCTCCATGGCGATGGGTCGATCGGCACGCATCCCTGACAAGCTCCCGGCACGGCAACTTGCAACAGTCTTACGATTTCCCTAAAATCCGGTGAATCCGACGCAGGCTTCCTGTCGACATAACCGCTTCCAGCGCCAACTTCGAACGCCTGACGGCTCGAACGCTTGCCAGCCGCGGTTTCCGTTGCGGAGCAACCGGTATTCGGCATCGGCGGTCACCACTCCGGCGCCGCAAAAGACCAGGCGAGGCCGCGCCTGAACGGGGCAGCAGCGGGCGGGTGGCATCCTTGATCAATATTCCGAATTTCAAAGGCGCCGTCAGCCTGTGGCAGAATTACTGGCTGGCTTGCCTGCTGGGGCTGATCGCAATTCTTGTCGTGGTTCAATTAACGGCCGATTACAGATCCGGCTTGCCGTTCGGCTGGGATATTCGTGTTAATTGCGCGGCCATCGAAGCGCACGCCAACGGCCTCGATCCCTATTACGTCAAGAACCTGAAAGGCACGAAGTTATCGTATCCTTATCTGCCTGTAACGCTGGACATCTTTCGACCTCTGTGCGCAGGCGGCGTGCTTGCAGGTCACTTTAGAGACATCTATCTTGTCGTCGCCGCTGCATCGGCTTTGCTGCTATCCAGCTTTTCGTTTTCGCGATGGAGCGTTCGCGACACTGCGCTCAAATGGCTGTGTGTTTTTGGGGGCTTTGTTGGCTTTGAATGGACGTTCATAACCGGAAACTTTGCGATCGTCAGCGGCCTGCTGACAGCGGTGGCTCTGGCGCTGTTTTTCCAGGCGTCTTCCTTGCAGGAACAGGGCACCGAAAACGGAAACCCCATCGCCTATTATGCAGCGGGCGCGGTCGTCTTTGGCCTGCTCACGTCGCTTAAGATCGTATTCTTTCCGCTGCTGCTGTCGTTCTATTTGTTTCCGCTTGCGCGCCGCCAAAAGATCCTTCTGATCATTATTGCTGCGGTCTGTTTTATCGTACCGATACTGGCATCGTCTGTTTTTTACCACGACCTGTTCTCGTCATGGATCGCGGCCATTTCCGGCCGAATCCCCGGACAACATTCGCCGGCTTCGGAGAGCTGCAACCCGTCGCTGCTTTGCCTGGGGCAAACTCTCGCGGAAAACGCGGGACTTGACCACGACAAGCTCATCGGCGGCCTCTTCTACCTGCTGGCTGTGGTGCTGCTTGTACTCGGCCCATTGGCCGGATCGATTATCCGGCTGGTCCAGCAGCAATACACCCCGCATCGCGGGTCGTTTCTGAAAAGGCTGGATCAATTACTGATCGACAATCCGCGATTCGCGATGCGAACGGCTGCGTTGTCCATGCTTGCGCTCTATTTGTGCGCGCCCCGGCTCAAGGAATACGCCTATTTTGAAATAGCGATCTACGCCGCGATGCTGGTCGTCGATCTGCCGGCGATCGCGATGGCAACCGTCTTTACCGCCGGCATCGTCGTTCCGATGCTGGCGAACGGGTCGCACTACGCGTTTGTGAACACCTACGGCCAGACGATCGCATCTCTGTTCTGCTTCGAGATTTTCCTGGCGGACCTTCGTCCATCTTTCGTCCGGCTCGGAAAAGTTGGCGCCATCGCGACCTCCGCCGGATACCCGCGCGAAAGCGGGGCCTGAAGGATGAGGCAGGACGCGCGATGGCGATGTCACTTCGCCATATAATCGAACGCCACCGTCCCGAGCCCGAGCGTGAGGTCGGCCTTGAAATGCGCGGCCGCGAGCACTTCGCGCACCGGCAGCCGCGCCACATCGGCGAGGGCGTGCGGGAACAGGCCGAGCGCCGCCGGACCGGTCCATGCCTCCTTCAAGGTGATGTCCTCGAGATGGAAGCGCACCAGTTCGCATATTCGCGGGGAGCCATCGACATGCGGAATGATCTTGAGGATGAAATTCGGCGCCTTCATCCCCTTCAGCACGGTATCGTGATCGACGGAGCGATGCTTGTATCCCATGGTGGCGGAAGCGCAGAGCACCGAACCGTAGTGCAGCGTTCCCACCAGCACGTCGCTCTCGACTTCGATCTTCGGCGTCGCCCGCTTCTTGGGAAATCCCCATAGCTCGCGGCCGCCCGCAATCGGCGCATCGTCGTCGAGATACATCGCATGGGTATAGGCGCCCTCTTCGCCGTTGAGGCGGACCGGGATCACCTGTCCGGTTTCGGTGTAATCGCCGAAACCCGTTGAATCGGGCATGCGGATGAATTCGTACTTGACGACCGGTTCCGTGACTTCGAGCGGCTCCGGCACCACGGCGGCGAGCGCTTCGGGGTCGGTACGATAGGTGATGACGAAGTATTCGCGGTTGAAAAAGCGATAGGGCCCTGGCGGGAACGATGGGCTGGTCAGCGGCATCGAATAGGCGGTATTTCTGACATCGTCGATTTTCATCGTCTGTCCCCTTAAGTCATCGGCGCCTTGTCATGGTGGCGGATTATGGGGCAGCAAAATGACACAAGCGAGACTGTAGAATCGGCAGCCCGGTCAAAACGCCGTCAGGCGTCGATCCGCCGGACCCCGCCGTTCCGGGATGGCCCGCAGGGCCGGATTTCAGATGTGCAAGTGCCTGTCGGGGAATCTCGATATGGGTAGCGAGCCAACTCGTTTGCGCGGGGAATGACGGAAACTTAGGCTGCCCCTGGCAAGCGCTATTTTGGCTGAATCGGCGGCGCGATCTTTTCAGCGGGAGCGGGCGGCAACGCCGCGGCCGCGCCTGTCGTCTGCGCCCCGGCATTGGGACGGGCGGGTTCGGGCGCCGGCGTGGTCGGACGCGTGCCGCCGGGCTTTGACTCGGCCGGCTCAGCGTTCGGTGCGGCCGGAGGCGAGGATTGCAAGGGTTGTGTCCCCTGCGCCATCTGGACGTTGCTCTTGGCGAGTTCGATCAGCGAAACGCCGGACAAGAGCAATCCCGCCGTCACCACCAGGGACGCGAGCAGGAAATCCTTACCTAAGGCGCGTTTTCCGGCATTCGGATTCATGATGGTCAGCCCTCGTTGGCAGGAACAACGAGGGCTGGAGCGCATTGTTCCGCGGAGAAACCGGGAAGGATCCGGCGGCTACAGTTCCAGCAGGCCTGCTTCGCCATCCTCCGCGGCGAATGCCAGCTGGCTACCCTTGCTGTCCCAGGCCAGCGCCGCGACCGGCGCGGTACCGTTGCGGCGGACCAGAATTTCCGCCCCGTCAGTCAGCCGCACCATCAGGATGGTGCCGTCGCCATAGCCCGCGGCGAGGATGTCCTGCCTCGGATGGCAGGCGACCGCGGTGACGCGCGCCTGCAGCGGCGCCAGCATCGCGGGCTCCTTGCCCATCGGGCCGTCCTTGCCGGCGAACGGCCACATGATGACGCTGTCGGCGCCCGACGTCGCCAGCGCCTTGCCGCCGGCGCTCCACGACATCGACCGCACCCGCCCGGGATAGCCGGTCATGCGCATGTGCCTGTGATCGGCCAGCCGCCAGCCGTGCAGCGCCGGCTCGTGCATCGCGGTCACCAGGAACTTGTTGTCGGGGCTGAAGGTGACGGCAAGATGCGAGCCCGCCCATTCCAGAACCTCCGCCGTCGCCACCATGTTGGGAAACCACAACGTCACGCCGTTATAATGCGCGACCGCCAGCCGCAGGCCCTTCGGCGCAAACGCCAGACCGCCGACTGTCGAGGGCACGTCGAAAGATTTGTCGTCGGCTTTGCCGTTGCGCGCGAAGGCGGTTTTGCCGGCCGACCACGCCACGGCGCCATCGGGATGCAGCGCGACATTGTCGATCCAGCGCCGTTTTGTGTCGCTCGCCAGCAGCGTGACCTCGCCCCCGGCGTCGAGCGCGACGAGCTTGCCGTCGTCGCCACCCATCACGATACGGGCCCCGTCGGATGCGGCGCACAGGATGCCGCCGGCATGAACGGTAACCCTCGAGATTTCTCCCTCCCCGCTCACCAGCGACACATTTTCCTCGGCGCCGACAAAGGCTGCGCGAGGCCCGAGAAAGTGTACGGAGGTGACAGGCGCGCCGATCTTCACGGCGCGCACCTTGTCGGTGACGGAAATGATGGAGGCGGATTCGCCGGGATCGAACGCTGTCATCACGTGGTGATACAGCGCTCAAAGCCGTCGCGAATCATCTGCTCGGGCAATTCGCGGCCGATGAAAACCAGACGGCTCTGGCGGGCCTCGCCGTCCTTCCAGGCCCGCTGGTGATCGCCTTCCAGCATCATGTGCACGCCCTGGAAGACATAACGGTCGTCGTCGTCGCTGAAGGAGAGGATTCCCTTCGAGCGCAGGATCTTCTGGCCCTCGCTGGCGACCAGGTCCTGCAGCCAGGGCATGAATTTGGTGGCGTCGAGCGGCTTGTCCGATCGCAGCGACAGCGACTGCATGTCCTCGTCATGGTAATGCTTCAGGCCGCCATGGCCATCGCCGTGATCGTGGTGATGATCATGATGATGGTCGTGGTCATGATGATCGTGGCCATCACCGCCGTCGAGAAATTCCGGCTCTATTTCAAGAATGCGGTCGAGATCGAACGCGCCGCGCTCCAGGACGTCCGACAGCGCGACCTGGCAGCGCTCGGTGCGATGCAGTTTGGCGTAGGGGTTGATGGCCCTGATCCGCGCCTCGACCTCGGCCAGTTCGGCCTTGGAGACGAGATCGGTCTTGTTGAGCACGATGACGTCGGCGAACGCGATCTGGTTCTTGGCCTCCGGCGCGTCTTTCAAACGGTCGCTCAGCCACTTCGCATCGGCCACCGTCACCACCGCATCCAACCGGGCGTTCTTCTGCACGTCCTCGTCGACGAAAAAGGTCTGCGCCACCGGTGCCGGATCGGCCAAACCAGTGGTCTCGACGATGATGGCGTCGAATTTCCCTTTGCGCTTCATCAGACCATCGAGGATGCGCACGAGATCGCCGCGCACGGTGCAACAAATGCAGCCGTTGTTCATCTCGAAGACTTCTTCGTCCGCGCCGATGATCAGATCATTGTCGATGCCGATCTCGCCAAATTCATTGACGATGACGGCGTATTTCTTGCCGTGATTTTCCGACAGGATGCGGTTGAGCAGCGTGGTCTTGCCGGCGCCGAGATAGCCCGTCAGCACGGTCACGGGAATTTTTTGGGACGTCAATTCTGGCATGGTGGCTCCGAAAACGGGGCTTTTCTCAAGGACTTGGCGCGGCGACAGGGAGGGCCCCTGCCCTAATCGGCCAGCGCGCTGGTCAGGGCCTTTATATTGTGCCTGACCATGTCAATGTAAGTGGGGGCATCGCCATTTTCAGCCGTCAAACTATCGGAAAACAGCGTGCCGCCGATCTTGGCGCCGGTCTCGGCCGATAGCCGCCGGATCAGGCGCGGATCGCTGATATTTTCAAGAAAAACAGCCGGAATTTTTTCCGTTTTGATCTGGGCGATGATCCGGGCGATGTAGCGGGCGCTGGCCTCGGATTCGGTGGAAACACCCACGGGAGCAATGAACGGGACGCCGTAGGCCGCCGCAAAATAGCCGAAGGCATCATGGGTCGAGATCACCTTGCGGCGGCTTGGCGGGATTTGCTTGACGGCTTGGCGCACTTCGCCGTCGAGCGCATCGAGTTTCGCCAGATAGGCCTCTGCCTGTTTGCGAAAAACCTCGGCATCCGCGGGGTCGGCGGCGGCCAGCGCATCGCGAATATTGGTCACATATATTTTCGCGTTGGCGACCGATTGCCATGCGTGCGGATCGGCGTCCGAGCCGAGCTTGAGCGGCGCGATGCCTTTGGTGGCGGTGATGATCGGCGCCTTGCCGCCGGAAGCCTGCAAAAGCCGCGGCAGCCAGCCCTCCAGACCGAGACCATTGATGACGAGGAGCTTTGCCTCGGCGATCTTCCGGGCGTCCGCAGGAGCGGGGGCATAGACGTGCACGTCGCCATCGGGACCCACCAGCGTCGTCACGTCGACACGCTCGCCGCCGACATTCTTCACGAAATCGCCGAGGATGGAGAAGCTGGCAACGACCTTCAACGGATCCTGCGGCCGATCCTGCGCGCATGCTGGCTCGATCATCGCCATCAGCAAAAGACCGATGAACCAAAGACGCCGCTTCGTTATGACCTGATTCATCCGGATTCCTCTCCTTACGCCTCGAGATGGCGGCCGGGAAACATCTGCCGGACCATGCCGCGAACGTTGCCGAACAAGACCGAGGCGATATAGAGCACCGTGGCCACCAGAATGATCGCCGGACCCGACGGCACCCTGGTCTGGAACGACAGCACCAGTCCGGCATAGCCCGAGACGATTGCACTCACGACCGCGATGCAGATCATGCCGGTGATATCGCGCGACCAGAACCGCGCGACGCCCGCCGGCAGGATCATCAACCCCACCGCCAGCAAGGTGCCGAGCGCCTGAAAGCCATTGACGAGGTTGACGACGACGAGTGCAAGAAACGCCAGATGCGCGGGGGCGCCGGCACCGCTCACGGTGCGCAGGAACAGCGGATCGACGCTTTCGATCACCAGAGGGCGGTAGATCACCGCCAGCACGATCAGTGTAATGGTGGCGTTGAACGCGATGACCAGCAGGGTCGCGTCGTCCATCGCCAGGATGTTGCCGAACAACACATGCAGGAGATCGATATTGGTGCCCTTGATCGAGACGATCGTCACGCCGAGCGCGAGCGACGCCAGATAGAACGTGGCGAGCGAGGCATCTTCCTTCAACTCGGTGGTGCGAGCGACGACCCCGGCCAGGATCGCGACCGTAAAACCTGCGATCAACCCGCCGGCCGTCATCGCGAACAAATTGAGGCCCGACAGCAGAAAGCCGATCGCCGCGCCCGGCAGGATGGCATGCGCCATGGCGTCGCCGACCAGGCTCATTCGCCGCAGCATCAGGAACACGCCGATCGGCGCGCCGCCCAGCGCAAGCGCGATCACCGCCGCGAGCGCCCGGCGCATGAATTCGAACTCGGTGAAGGGCGCGATCAGCGCATCGTAGATCATCGCACTATGGATCCATGATTTTCAGGCGGCCTGCGAAGGTACGTCGTGGACGGCGCAGGTGGCCGCGCTGTCGTCGAAGGCCTCGCACATCCGCCGCGCTTCGAGGAGGTTCTCCGCGGTCAGCACCTCGGCGGTCGAGCCCCAGGCGACCTCTCCTCGCGCCAGCAGCAGGGTTTCCGGGAAATTGGCGCGCACGAGGTCCATGTCGTGCAGCGCCGCGAGCACGGTGCGCTTCTCGGCATGCCAGCGTTTCACCAGCGCCAGCAGATCGGCCGAGGTTTTGGCATCGATGGCGTTGAAGGGTTCGTCGAGCACGATCAGTTGGGCGTCCTGCAACAGCACCCGCGCAAACAGCATGCGCTGCATCTGCCCGCCGGACAGGGTGCCGATGGTGCGGTTTTCGAAGCCGCTGAGGCCGACAGCCGCGAGCGCCCGCGCAATCCTGTCGCGTGCGTCCTTGCCCATGCCGCCGAAAAACCCGGTTCTGCGCCAAAGTCCGGTGCCGACGAAATCAAACACCGAGATCGGAAAGCTGCGGTCGATATCGACGGTTTGCGGCAGATAGGCGATATCCCTGACGTCGAGATCGCCTGTCCGAATCGTGCCGGCCAGCGGTTTGAGGATGCCGACCAGCCCCCGGAACAGGGTCGACTTGCCGGCGCCGTTGGGACCGACGATGGCGAGCAAGGCGCCGGGCGCAACCTCGCCCGTGAGGTGGTGCACGGCCGGGTGCCGGTCGTAGCCCAGCGTGACATCGCGGAATTGCAGTTGGGCTGCCATGCTCACCTCATCGCCAGCCACACGATCGCCCACAGGCCGGCGCTGACCGCGACCGCAGCGGCAAGCCTTGAGATCACGGTCATGCGCAGGATCGACCAGGATACCGCCTGCGCCGGATGGGGCGAAGCCGGCCCGTGGCTGTGGGGGCGGGCGTGCCCGTGGTCATGCCCATGGCTCGGTGGATCGGAACGCGTCATGGAAAAACGTTATAATATAACATAACAGGTGTCCACTGACACCTCTGTGGCCCGTTGGGGGCTTCGCGCGCCATCGCGCAGGCAAAACCCCATGCGTCCCTGATGGAGGAGGCCCACGCCGAGCGCTTCCGGCTCATGTCAGTTGGCGAACCAGCGTGAGGCCGGCGAACAGTCCCAGAATCGAAAGCACGACCGATCCCACCACGTAGAGCAGCGCAAGTCCGGTTTCGCCCCGCTCGTAGAGCAGCGCCGAATCCAGCGAGAACGCCGAGAAGGTGGTGTAGCCGCCGAGAATGCCGGTCATCACGAACAGACGCCAGGACTGCGAGGCGTCGCCCTTGAACGCGAAATAGCCCGCGATCAGGCCCATAATGGTCGAGCCGGTGATGTTGATGATGAAGGTATGGTAGGGAAAATTCGCTCCAAGGACGCGCGGACACACGACGTTGACCAGATGGCGCAGCGTCGAACCAAGACCGCCACCGATAAAAACCAGCACATACTTCATTTTTGGTTTTCCCACACCGACAGAACACGACCACCGGCCTGGCTGGTTTTGCCGCAAGGTCACAATCCCTGCAAGCATCACAACACGGCGGCGCAAACGAAAGGGCGGCAGCTGAACGCTGCCGCCCTGGATTCGCAGCCGGTGAGATCAGGCTTTCGAGAACAGCTGGTCGACATATTCCCAGTTCACCAGATGATCGACAAACGCCTTCAGATAATCCGGACGGCGATTGCGATAGTCGATGTAATAGGAGTGCTCCCAGACGTCGACGCCGAGGATCGGCGTGGCGCCATGCACCAGCGGGCTTTCGCCGTTGGGGGTCTTGGAGATTTCGAGCTTGCCGTTCTTCACCGACAACCAGGCCCAGCCTGAACCGAACTGTCCGACGCCGGCGGCGGCGAAATCGGTCTTGAATTTTTCCAACCCGCCAAGGTCCTCGGTGATCTTCTTTTCCAGGCGGCCGGGCAATTTGCTGCCGCCGCCATTGGGCTTCATCCAGTTCCAGAAATGCATGTGGTTGTAGTGCTGGCCGGCATTGTTGAAGAGCGGCGCATTCTTGCCGAATGAGCCCTTGACGATCTCCTCGAGGGACTTGCCCTCGAATTCGGTCCCCTTCAGCAGATTGTTGCCGTTGGTCACATAGGCCTGGTGATGCTTGTCGTGATGATATTCCAGTGTTTCCTTCGACATATGGGGCGCAAGCGCGTCATAGGCATAAGGAAGGTTGGGGAGCGTGAAGGTCATGGGGTGATGTCCGCAATGGTGGGAGACAAGGTTTAACGGGAACCCTTATAGAAGGTTCCATCGGCGTTAAACACCGCAATTTGGCACAACACCGGGCCGCAGCCGTTCCTGCCGGATTGTCACCGAATTCACGCCTTTCGCGCACGCCTCGCAAGAATGGTTCGCTCAGGCGCAAAATCCGTAACTTGCCCGCCGTCAAACGCGTATGAGAACACGTTGCGGGCTCAAAGATGAGGGCGGGAATGAGCATTGAGATCGACGTTGTCAACGGCGACGCATCGTGGGCGCTGGCCGAGCCGTTGCTCGACGCGGTCTGGCCGCCGGATGTCGTCGCAAAACTGCCCTGGGGCCACGTCAAGTGGGCCCATGCCGATCTGCGGGTGCTGATCGAATCGCCGGCGGGTGGCCTTGCCTGTCACGTCGGCGTTTACTTCAGGACCGTGACCTGGAACGGCCGCAAGTTTCACATCGGCGGCATCGGCGGCGTGTCGACACGCGCCGACTGCCGCCGCCAGGGCTTTGCCAGCATCGCGCTCAATGCAGCCGTCCGGATCATGCGCGATCACGAAGCCGTTCAATTCGCGCTTTTGTTCTGCGAGCCGGATAATTTCGCATTCTATCAGTCGCGCGGCTGGCACCCCTTCACTGGCGACGTCTTCGCCGAGCAACCCGCTGGCAAAATCCGCTTCGAGGCGATGGCGCCGTTTGTCTTCGATCTCAGGCGGCGGGCGCCGCTGCAAGGCGCCATCGACCTATGCGGCCTGCCCTGGTGACCCCTGCACGGGCCGGGGTGGCATCCATTGGCCCGGCCATAATATGTTACCCATAATCTAACTCCGTCCGCAGGCCGCGGGCCCTCCGGTGACGCATGACCATTGACGCCCCGCTCGACGCGCCTGCGGTCGGCGCCCCCCTGAACAGCCTCGTGACATCGCCGATCCTGCCGACGCTGTTGCGGCTGGCGCTTCCCAACACCGTCGCCATGTTCGGCTCCACGCTGGTCGCGGTGGCGGAAACTTCCTACATCGGCCGGCTCGGAATCGAGCCGCTGGCGGCGATCGCGCTGGTCTTTCCGTTCGCCATGCTCACGCAGATGATGTCGGCGGGCGCCATGGGCGGCGGGGTGTCCTCCGCGGTCAGCCGCGCGCTCGGCGCCGGCGATCACGATCGCGCGGCCAGCCTCGCCCTGCACGCCGCGATCATCGGCGTCGGCGGCGGGCTTTTCTTTACGGTGATGATGCTGCTGTTCGGTCGGCGGTACTTCGCGGTGCTGGGCGGGCAAGGCGCGGTGCTCGAACAAGCCTGTGACTATTCGAACGTGCTGTTTTCCGGCGCGATCGCGATCTGGCTGGCCAACACGCTGGCATCGGTGCTGCGCGGCACCGGCGATATGCGATTGCCTTCGGCCATCCTGGTCGCCGCGGCGATGATTCAGATCATCGTCGGCGGGACGTTCGGCCTTGGCCTTTTCGGCCTGCCGCAATTCGGAATGCGCGGCGTTGCCGCGGGCCAGCTCACGGCGTTCTCGCTGGGGGCCGGATTTCTGCTGTGGTATCTCGCCAGCGGCCGCAGCCGGCTGAGACTGAAATTTTCCGCCTTCAGGTTTCAACGCGGCATGTTCATCGATATCCTGAAAGTCGGCGCGATCGCCTGCCTGTCGCCGCTGCAAAGCGTGCTGACGATCCTGATCTTCACCAAAATCGTCGCCGGCTTCGGCACCGAGACGCTGGCCGGCTACGGCATGGGTTCTCGGCTCGAATTTCTTTTGACGCCGATCGCCTTTGCGATCGGCGTTGCCTCCGTGCCCATGGTCGGGATGGCGATCGGCGCCGGCCTCGTGATGCGGGCGCGCCAGGTCGCATGGACCGCCGCCGCCGTGGCCGGCTTGAGCGTCGGCCTGGTTGGATTGGTGGTGGCGGTCAAGCCCGCGCTCTGGGTATCCCTGTTCACCACCGATCCCGGCGTCGCGGCCGCTGCAAATTCCTATTTCGCTTGGGCGGGCCCGGCCTTCGCCTTCTTCGGGGTAGGCGCTTGCCTCTATTTCGCCTCGCAGGGGGCCGCGAAGGTCGGAGGTCCGGTGCTGGCCTACACCGCGCGGCTGGCGATGGTCGCGATTGGCGGATGGTGGCTGGCCTCGATCGACGCCCCGGCCTGGACATTGTTCGCCCTGGTCGGCGGCGGCATGATCGTGCTGGGCCTTGGCACCGTGCTGTCGATTCGCATGACGCGCTGGGGCAAATGAACCCTCAAGCATCCGGCCCATACGCCTCGGGGTCAAAAAAACGCTGCAAGTCGCCCGGTGGGACCGCAGATACGGCATTGCACAAATGTGATTTGTTGCTATGCAGACACGTTTCTCGGGGAAGAGTTCCATGATTTGCAGGTTCGGCACTGTTATTGCGACTTTGGCGGCGTTGTTGGCCGCGGCACCAGCGGGAGCCCAGACGGGTGGCGGACCTGACGGTATCTGGCTAACGCAGGCGGGCGACGCAAAGGTGCGCGTCAGCAAATGCGGCGGAGGAATTTGCGGGGTCGTCGTCTGGCTGAAAGACCCGATCGATCCCGCAACCGGAAAGCCCCAGGTTGACGACAAGAACCCTAACCCGGGTCTGGCAAGGCGCCCGATCATCGGGCTTCCGCTGTTCTCCGGCATGCGGCCCGTTGGCCCGAATCGATGGTCCGGCCAGATCTACAACGCCGATGATGGCAAGACCTACGCGAGCAAGATATCCGTGGCCGGACCGGCCACGTTGAGGGTCGAAGGCTGTGTCGGCGGGTTCTGTGGCGGCGAAGACTGGTCGCGAGCCTCGCGGTAAGCGGTAGCCGGAACGCCGTCAGGCCTGCGCTGCTTTCAACGCCGCCGCCGCCGCGGCATAACCGCCCCGCGCGCCGTCGATGAAATGCACGTGGTCGCTGCGAAGCGCCGACGGGGTAAAACAGGTCATCATCGCGGCATCCTGCCGGTGCAGGCCGTAGCTTGCGACACCGGCCGAAGCCGCCGCGGCGAGGCGCGCGGTCAGCGTGCGCTCCAGGTCCGGCGTGCAATCAAGGATCATGCGCAATCCATCGTCGTATTTTCGGAAGTCGGAATTCTCGACCACCTGCTGCACATAGGCTTTCGGCACAAAGCCGCCGACCTTGATGCCAAAGCGCATGATCAAATAGACAAACAGCGTGTGGGCGAGCACGGCGGCGCGCCGCCTGAACAGTGACCCTCCGCGCTGCGCCCGCGCCTCGAATTCGACGCCTTGCGGCGGCCAGCGAAGCGGCGGGCCACCCGGCGGCACCGGCCGGCCGGAATCGGGACTGCGCTCGACCTGCGCGATGACGTCTTCGATCAGCTTGCGAAAAGCCGAAGCATCGGCGCCTTGCGCCGGCACCACCAGCACCGAGAGGATGAGACCGCGCACGGAGGGAATTTCCTCGAACCGGCACGAAAGCCCGGAGAGATCAGGCTGCGTACCCGGCGGCGCCATCGGCACGGCGAATTCGCCGCGCTTCATCGCAGCTTCGGCCCAGCCGAGACCGCCGCCGGAAAACATCGCATAGGACAGATTCGGCGACGGGCCGAACCGGGCCACCCGCACGTCGAGGCCCTGTGCCCGAACCGCTGCGATCGGCAGCAGCGCAACCCGCATCGCGAGGTCAAGATCGTCCCTGACCCAGATCGCGGTCGCCGCCAGTGCCGCGCGGGCGCGCTCAACATCGTCCGGCGACACGGCAAAGCTTGCGCCATCGCCGCCGAACACGAATGGAAATTCGCGTCCATCGAGCGCATTGGTGACGGCCGCGATGACTGCGGCGCCGGCCATATTGACCGCCTTGTAACGCGCTTGCGCGATCGCCCTGGTCGATTCCACGATGTCGGCGACGCCGATGCTCCAGTCATCCGGCAGCGGCGAATACAGCGCCGGGTCCATCAGGCGGGCGAACCCGCGAAACACCGGAATGCTGCCGTAAAACGTACCGCTGCCGTTGAGCGTGGTCATGGTAGCCCAATGTTCCGGATTTGGAATCGTGACACAGATACGGCGGAGTCTGAAGTTGGGTTCGCAGGCGTCGAAGCCGCATATTGAATAGAAACGGCGCGGAAACAAAACGTTTCTGGGGCTTTTCGGATCTTGTTGCGGGGACTCGCAAGACCCGATTTCTGCGATTGCTCGAACAAGCATTCCTAAGCTCGCTGCATGTTCGACTCATCGTTCCGAATGGGCCGCATCGCTCAATTCTTTCGACCGGCGCAGGCGTTCCCCGTCCCGGCCGGGCGGCGCGCCAAACAGCCGCCGATACTCGCGGCTGAATTGCGAGGGGCTGTCGTACCCCACGGCAAAGCCGATGGCGGCGACGTCCTGCGACGACAACAAGAGCCGGGAACGGGCTTCCTGCAGGCGTATCTGCTTCTGAAACCGGAGGGGGCTCAACGATGTCACCCCCAGAAAATGCCGGTGGAAGGACGTGAGGCTCATGCCGGCGATATCTGCGAGTTCCTCGATCCGGACGGTTTCGGCATAGTGGTCCCGAATCCAGCGGATGGCCCGGCCGATCTGCGTCATACGGCTGTCAGCAAGGCCCAGCTGACGCACCATTGCGCCCTGCTCGCCGTTCACGAGCCGCCAAAGGATTTCGCGCTCGATCGCCGGCGCCAGGATCGGAATATCCTCCGGCCGATCCAGCAGCCGAAGCAGCCGGACGACCGGATCGAGCAAGTCGTCCGTCAGGTCGCTCACGGCAATGCCTGGTGGCTCGGCCTCGACCTTTCGCCGCGCGCTGGTTTCCAGCAGGAGCGCGGCGATCGCGTCGGGTTTCAGCTTCAGGCCGAAGCCGAGAAACGGCTCTGTCGCGCTGGCCTGCAAGACGTACCCGCTCAACGGCAGATCGACTGAGAAGATGAGATACTGGCCGGCAGCATAGTCGAAAACCTGATTGCCGAGCACAACACGCTTTGCGCCCTGCGCCACGAACCCGAAGGCCGGCTCTGCCAGCAAGGCCGGCTCAGCCATATACGCGAACGGCGGCGTCGGCAGATTCGACATCGCAACCATGATGTTGGGAAGGAGCCGGTGTGCCGGTGTCTGCCCTGCATGGCGGGCGATCAACACCCTTAATTCCCTCATGAGAGGGGCAGCTGATTTCAAGTTCTTCCCCCCGCGCACACGATGGAGTGGATACATAATACTGCTGAAATTGGAAGGATTATGCAAGAGACTGGCAGTTTCAATCTACCGCCTGAGGTGCCCCGAATGGTTCGATGAAGGAGAAAGCGGCGGGATTACCGCCCCGCCATTCCTCACATCCCCGGGAGATCGATATGTCGCTCAATTCATTCATCACGCTTGGCCGTTCCGGACTGCGCGTGAGCCCGTTTTGCCTCGGGAGTATGACCTTCGGCGAGGACTTGGGATGGGGCGCCAGCGTCGCTGACTCTGAAACCATGATCGCCGCCTATCTGGATCGCGGCGGCAATTTCATCGACACCGCCAACGTCTACACCAACGGCCATTCCGAGAAGATCATCGGCGACTTCTTCGCAAAGAAGGGGAGCCGGGATCGCGTCGTGATCGGCACAAAATTCTGTTGCAGCCTGTTCGATGGCGATCCGAACGGCGGCGGAGCGGGCCGCAAGGCACTGATGCAACAATGCGAGGCGTCGCTACGGCGGCTCCAGACCGACTATATCGACATCTACTGGCTACATATCTGGGATCGCACTGCGCCGATTGAGGAAACCTTGCGCGGGCTCGACGACCTCGTGGCCTCGGGCAAGGTCCGCTACATCGGCTTTTCTGATCTTCCGGCCTGGAAGGTCTCGGAAGCGCAGACCATTGCGCATTTCCGCGGCTGGGCGCCGATCATTGCAGTGCAGCTCGAATATTCGCTGCTGGAGCGCACCGCCGAGGGCGAGTTGTTTCCGATGGCGCAGGAGATGGGCATGGGCATCATGCCCTGGTCGCCGCTCAAGCACGGCTTCCTGTCGGGCAAGTTCCGCCGCGACAACGCCGGTTCGGTCGATACCAAGCGCGCCGCGATGGGCGTTCCAAGCGAAAAGGATTATCTCGTCATTGACGAGCTCTGCGCCGTGGCGGACGAGGTTGGCGCAACCCCCGCCGCCGTCGCGCTGGCATGGGTATGGAGCCGCCCAGGCGTCGAATCGACGTTAATCGGCGCGCGCCGACCGGACCAGCTTCAGGCGAACCTGGCTGCGCTCGATCTGATCCTGACGGATGCGCAAGTGGCTCAGCTCAACGAGGTGTCGAAACCGGTGCTCAATTTCCCGGCCGACATCAACAACCATGTGGCGCCCATGTTTAGCTTCCCGGGCACCACGATCGACGGCTACACCGCGCCTGCGTCACCCATGCTGTCGGCGAGCGCAGATCGGTACTGAGCCGCACGCGGACCCAGCACGCGCAGTTGAGCCTTCGGATTTGAGACAGGGCTTTATCGCCTGGCCGGAGCTTGTGAATTCGCCTCAGGCAGTATTGCCGGCGTCGATGGTCAGGACGGACCCGGTAACGTTGCGACCGCCCTCGCCCAACAGATATTCCACCATGCGGGCGACGTCGTCGACCTCCGGCAGCCGGCGCAGGGCGCTGCGTCCGGCGATGCGCTTGCGCGCATCGTCCGACAGGCTTCCGGTCAATTCGGTATCGATGAAGCCGGGCGCGATCGCATTGACGGTGATCCCGAGCTTGCCGACCTCGCGCGCCAGCGAGCGGGTAAAGCCTGACGCCGCCGCCTTGGTCGCGCCATAGACCGACAGGCCGTTATATCCCGTGGAAGCGATGATCGAGGACATGTTGATGATACGGCCGGCGCCCTCGGCCATCATGTGCCGCACCACATACTTTGTGAGAATGACGGGAGAGAGGACGTTGAGGCGCAACAGCGCCTCAATCTCGCTGTTGTGCATGGTCGCCAGCAACCCTTCAGTGCCGATGCCGGCATTGTTGACGAGGCCGTAGATCGCGCCGAATTCGTCGCGCAGGCGCTTGACGAAGGCCGGAATGGCGTCGGTCTCGCCGAGATCGAACGACCTGAAGTGAAGGCCGCCGGTTCCCTGCTCGACGACGGCGCGGATCGCTTCGCGCAACTCGTCGCTTTCGCGCCGTGCCACGGCGATGACATTGTAGCCGGCGCCGGCTACCCTTCGCGCGATCGCCAGCCCGATACCGCGGCTTCCGCCGGTCACCAGAACATTATGCATCGTGCCGGGCCAGCTTTCCCGCCGTCGTGATGTCGAGCGCGGTCACGAATTTGATCATGGCGGGCACCTTGTGAGGCGCCAGAGATGCCCGGCAATCGGCCAGAATCTTGTTACGAATATCGTCGCTCCGGCCGACGTCGCAGCCCTCGGCCAGGACGACATCGGCGACCACGACGGCGCCGGTGATCGGGCTGCGGCGCGATCGGGCGCGGGACATGCGCACCTCGGCGTGGCGATTGATGACCGCCTCGATTTCCTCGGGGTGAACCTTCAGCCCGCCGATATTGATGATGCCGCCGCGCCGGCCGACGAAGTAGTACCTGTCCCCGCGCAGCTCGACCATGTCACCGGTGTCGACAAATCCGTCGCTGTCAGTCAGCGCGGCCGCTTGCCGGCCGACATAGGCATGGGCGGCGCGGCTGGAGTGAATCCGCAGCGACCCATCCACGACTTTCATCTCGACGCCGTCGCGGCTCTCCCCGATCATGGCGGCGGGAAAGCCCTCAAGGCCATCGTTGACGGCAAAGCCGACGCCGGCCTCGGTCGACGCATAGGCGTGACCGATCGAGGCCGCAGGAAACGCGCGCCGCAAACCATCCAGCACGGCCTGATCGGCAATCTCGCCCGACAGGCGAACGTAGCGCGGAGAAAAGCCCGAGGCCGCGCCGCTCATCAGAAGCTTGCGCCAGTGCGACGGCGTGCCCGATATGTGTGTGACAGACTTTTCCTGCAGGCGCGCCACAAAATCAGCGATCGGCTCTCCGGGCTCCGACAGCACCATCGATCCGCCGCCGATGACGGCGCGCAAAAATATCTGAAGGCCGCCGTAGCGCCTGATGTCATAGAAGGTCGCCCACACCGGCGGCGCGCCGTGCGCAGGACCGTCTGCGACAATCGCGCCGGTCAATCCCTCCAGGCTGTGGTTGACGATCTTCGGGACGCCTGAAGTACCTGACGTCAGCATCAACCATTCGGTCGGCCGTTCGGTTTTTGCCCGCGCCGCCGTGCGCACGGGCGCGCGGGCCGCCACCACCAGATACACGCCGGCACCGGCCCAGCGTGCCGGTTCGTCGGTAACGATGGCATCGATTCCCGCATCTTCGATCAGGGTGCCGGCATGATCGGCCTTGAGGTCGGGCGGACACAGCAGCATTCGCCGGGCCACGCCATCGATCTCGGTCATCGCGAGGGCGGAGATCAATTGATCCGCGATAGCAAGCAGCACCGAGCGCCCCGAGAGCTGGCGCGGGCGGCCTACGAGGCAGGTTTCGCCGGCAATATCCGTCAGCGACACCACCCGCCGCGCGTCCGAAAGGGTGCGGCCCTTCAGGTCGGGGTCAAGATAGTCACGCAGCGCGAAGAATTCACGCGGGGACATTTTCATAGGCCCTGATGAAGTCGCCTATCGTCAGCGGAAAGCTGGCATCCTCCGATATGGTAAACGGATCGATGCCGAGATCATCTTCAAGCCGTGCAACCAGGATGGCGAAACCAAGCGAATCGAAACCCGTCTCGTGAAGAGACAGGTCATCATCGAGCGGCGGCAGGGTGACCTGCTGCTCGACGGCGATCTGCTGTATCGCTGAAATAATCCTTAACCTTACCGACATGGATTGTTTAGCCTTCTCATTAAATTGCGAGAGGCCATGATAGAGCGCAAATGTGAAATAATACCCTATTTTCCGCGATCTTTTACGCCCGTTGGTAAACACCATGCTCGCCGTCAAACCGCATTTTCGCGAAATACTGCAAAGCGATCTCGACGCGATCGGTGATTTGCTGACCCGGGGCTTCGTGCACCGCAGCCGCGAATACTGGATGCGCGGCCTCCATTATCAAGGGGCCCGGTCCCTGCCCCCGGGCGCGCCGCGCTACGGTTACCTGCTGGAACATCAGGGCGTGCCGGTCGGCTGCCTGCTGCTGATCCATTCGAGCAGGATGATCGACGGCGAAGCCGCAGCGTGCTGCAATGTTTCGAGCTGGTATGTCGATCCGGCATTCCGCAACTATGCGGCGCTGTTTGCGTCGATGACGCAAAAGCGCAAGGAAATCACCTATTTCAACGTCACACCGGCGGTTGCGACCTGGCCGATCCTCGAGGCGCAGGGCTTTGTGCCCTATTGCCGCGGCCTCTATTTCTCCGTTCCGGCTCTCTCGCGAGGCGGACGCGGCATGACGGTCGAATTCGTTACGCAGGACACCGCATTGGTCGCGGGCCTGACGGATGCGGAGCTGGCAATGCTCAAGCGCCACGCGGAATATGGCTGCCTTAGCCTGGTGTGCCGCACGGCCGAAGAAGCCCTTCCCTTCATTTTTTTCTCATTGCGAAAACGCCGCGGGATCATCCCCCTGCCCGCCATGCAGCTCGGCTATTGCCGCGGCGTCACCGACTACGTCAAATGCGCGGGTGCGATCGGGCGCTATCTGCTGCGGCGGGGAAGGCCGATCGTCATCGTTGACGCGGACGGCGCTGTAGCAGGCTTGCCCGGCATCTACAGCGAGGCGCGGGGCCGCAAATATTTCAAGGGCCCGCACCGGCCCCGGCTCGGCGATCTGGCCGACACCGAACTCGCCATTTACGGCATGTGAGAAAGACCCGATCCGTCCCTTGATGCCTTATAACCGGATCGTTCCTTCCGATATTCGCGCATAACAGGCAGCATCGAGGATAAGAAAAGCGCCGGACTTCGGGTCTCTGAAGAACAGCGGATCCGTTATGCGGCCCGGATCGAACCCGGCGCGGATCAGGTCCTGCTTTTTCTGCTTGAAGGTTTCGGTGCTGTCCAGTGCCGTGCAAATGCGGACGACAGCCGGGCAGGCATAGGCCGGCAGCCGGCGTGCGAGATGATCCCTGAATTCCCCGAGGTCAAAGCGATCGTCGGTCACGAGCGCAACCATTCCGGCGCGGCCATCGGCGCCCGGGACCGTGACGCCGTAGATGGTGGCGTCGACGACGCCAGGGCAATCGGCGACCGCCCCGTTCACTTCCGAGGTTGCGACGTTCTCCCCCTTCCAGCGGAAGGTATCTCCGATCCGGTCGACGAAATGGAAAAAGCCGGCATCGTCGAGCGTCATCAGGTCGCCGGTGCGAAACCAGGCATCACCCTTGACCAGCACATCGCGCAGAATCTTCTTTTCGGTCTCGGCGACGCTGCTGTAACCCTCGAAGCGGCCTCCCCCGTCATCGGCGCTTCCGATCCGCCCGATGGCTTCGCCGACCTCGCCGCGGGCGCAAGCGACACAAAGACCGTCCGCCGAGCGAACGGGCACGCCAAGCTCCGCATCGACGCGAACGATCGCCGCCGGAAAGCGATGCGCCAGCAACGGCGGAATCCGGCCGATCGCGCCGGGCCTGCCTTCCACATTGTAGAGTGAAAAATTGCCTTCGGTCGCCGCGTAAAACTCGAGTATTTGCGGGATCGAAAACCGCGCCTGAAAGGCTTCCCAGATATCGCCGCGCAGACCGTTGCCGCAGGCGAGCCGAAGCCGATGCCGGTTCTCGAATTCGGATACGGGCGCCTTCAGAAGATACCGGCAAAGCTCGCCGATATACTGGAACAGGGTACAATCCCAGCCCACGATATCGCGCCAGAAGGTTCCGGCCGAGAATTTGTCCGACAGCACCACCGATGCTCCCGCGGTCAGCATGCTGCAAGGTGCTACGACACCGCCAACGCTGTGAAACAGCGGCAGGCAATCGAACAGCCGGTCTTCAGGCGAGGCGTCGGTCAATCCGGCAAACCAGCCGCCCCAATTCAGGATGCGCCGGTGACTGACGCTGGCGGCCTTCGGCAGGCCGGTCGTCCCCGACGTGTAAATCAACAGCGCCCGATCATTGATGCTGACCCCACGTCGCTCGGTTGGCGTCAGGGGACTGCCATCCAGTCGATCCAAGGCGGTATCGATGCCTGCTTCACCGGCTATACCGCCGTGCAGCCAGATTTTCGGCGCACGCTTCAAGTCAGGCAGCGCCGCCTCAAATACCGTCGCGAGATCCTGCCCGAGAATAACGTGGTCCGCGGCCGCGACGTTGATGCAGTGAGACAGCGACGGCCCAACCAATTTGGTATTGATGAGCGCCGCGACACCGCCGACCTTGCTGATACCGAGCCAGGCGGCGATGTAATCCGGACGGCCCGGCATGAACAGGCAAACGGTATCGCCGGCGCCAACGCCTGCGGCCAATGCCCAGCGGGCGTAGCGGTTCACCCGGTCGGCCAAGGTCCGGTAGCTGAACGTCTCGATGTCCGATACCAGGCCAGGCCGCTCCGGTTGTCGTGCTGCCCAATCCTCGACAATGTCCGCAAACAATCGATGCGGGTTGGCCTCGATGCGGGAGGTGCGCTCGATGGCCTTCAGCCAGCTCTTGGCGGCGGATGGTTTGCCGCGCAGCCGCGGGCTGCCTGTCGATTGTTCAATGAAGCCTGCGTTCATGGCCAAATACTTGTTGATCGGGCGCAGTATATAACCACGTCGGCCTGACCAGGTGTTAATCGCTAGGGTTAAAGGCGGCGGCGCGGTTGTCAGCCCGAAGCAACGGAAAACCCGTCCGTTTGATTGCGGAGGGTTCGTATCCGCTGAGGACTAGTTGGCGTGGACGACCAGTTTTTCTTCCGCGAAAAACTGCAGCGCGCCATAGCCTTCCGTATCGACGGCATAGCGAAAGTTACCGTCCGTGGTTGGAAACACGGCGATGATGACGCCGCCTTCATGGTCGTCGGCCGCGTTGTCGACCTTTTCGCCAACCGCAAATTTGGCCATCGCGAACTCCTTCTGGAATCGTCGATGCGATTATCCGCACAAATTGGTTAACGCATCTTAAGCAAGGGCGGCGCCGGGTCAGCTGCCCATTTCAGCGCCATTCTTCGGCTCAATCCGCGCCATCCGCGGCTATAAGCCCTTATGGACGCGCATGAATTTTACCACGATGATGGGAACGCCGTGCGGTCCGACCGGATTCCTGCGATGTCTGCCGATCCCCATTGTCGAGAGGCCGCGATGATCGGCAGGCGAGCATTCCTTCGTTCAGTGACCCAGGCCGGGGTCTTGTGGCTCGGCATCGGACCGGTGATGTCGGCACCGGCCGACTCCTATCCGTCCCATCCGGTGCGATGGGTGGTCCCCTACACCGCGGGCGGCGCCACCGATGTGCTTTCCCGCCTGATCTGCCAGCGCCTGTCGGAGCGGCTGGGCCAGCCGTTCATCGTTGAAAACAAACCGGGCGCCGGCAGCAATATCGGCACCCAGGCCGTCATCAGTTCGCCGCCGGACGGATATGCGTTGCTGCTGACGAGTACCGCCAACGCCATCAACGCCTCGTTCGATCCCTCGCTGCCCTATGATTTCGAAAGAGACATCGTGCCGGTCGCGGGCGTCGCCCGCATTCCGCTGGTGCTGGTGGTCAACAACGACCTTCCGGTCCGCAGCGTCGCGGAATTCATCGCCTACGCCAGGGCCAATCCGGGCAAACTCAGCATCGCTTCATCGGGTATAGGCACCTCGCTTCATCTTTCCGGCGAGTTGTTCAAGGCGATGGCCGGGATTCAATTCGTTCACGTGCCCTATCGCGGGTCGGCACCGGGCCTGTCCGACGTCATGTCCGGCCAGATCCAGGGCATGTTCGACAATGTTACATCCTCGTTCGAACTGGTGCGGTCGGCAAAGATACGTGCGCTCGGTGTGACGACGCAGGAGCGATCGGAAACGCTGCCGGAGGTGCCGCCGATCGGAGACACGCTCGCCGGGTTCGAAACCGGTTCATTCTACGGCGTCGGCGCCCCCCGCGGCACGCCGCCGGAAATCGTCGATCTCCTGAACAGGGAAATCAACGCGGCGCTCGCCGATCCCGTCATCAGACAGCGGCTCGGCGAACTCGGCGCCGTTCCTATTGCCGGCAATGCCAGCCAGTTCGGCGCCATGCTCGCTGTCGAAATCGGACGCTGGCGCAAAGTCGTGGAACTATCCGGGCAAAAGAAGGAGTGAGGCCGGGCGAGATTGTCTTCCGGGTGGTCGCACCACCCAACCGGACAGGTCGCCCCACTGCGCTTGATCTTTCGGCCAGGTTGGTTTGATATCCAGAATCCAATGATCAAACGCAGCGGCCCATGGCATACCCGCTCCACCTTCAGCAGGTCGGCGCACGTCCTTGAACGGATCGGGCTCGCTCTGACCGGAGCCTCATGCGGTCTGTTCGTTGCCGCGCATGTCGGAAGAGCCGACATCGACCTGATCGGTTCAGCTGGGGCAGTGTTCGCCATGGTGCTCTATGGAGCCGCCGGCTTCTATCTTGGAATCGATCTGCCCCAGGCCCCTCCCGATCACCGCATGCACCTGCCGCTGCAGCACGGGCTGGGCACCAGGGCGGATATCGTGGAGTTGCTGAGCGCGGCCGGCACTTTCCTCGCCGCAGTGGCGGCGGTGGTGTCCGTCTCCAGCATCGTTCTCGACGAAACCGCGCGCGCCAGCACGGCTCTCCTGATCTGTCTCAGCTGGGCGATCGGCGCCACCATGCAGATCGCCGCCGGCCTCATCGCGCGGGTGAAGGCAGAGGATTCCAACAAATTGTAGCGGTTGCCGGCGGACGGGTTCCGAAGCGAAACGACGCCTGCACGGAATTCGCGGGCGATCCCCATGCTGGCCGCACCGCGCGCAGCGGGAAGCTGAGACATTCTTAACGAGTTGTGCCTAAAGGTGGAGTGGCCCCCAACCTCGGTCACCGGTTTTCAATGCCCGCCACCGATCCCGACGACGACGCCAAAATGTTCGACCTCGCGCCGGTCTCGCTCTGGATCGAGGACTACAGCGCGGTCAAGGCGCTGTTCGAGCAGTGGCGAGCCGACGGCGTCACTGACATCAAGGCATTCCTCGCCGCCGACCCCGACCGCGTGCGGCAATGCTCGGAGCGCATCCGTATCCTCAAGGTCAACCGCAAGACCTTGTCGTTGTTCGGTGCCCGCGATCTTGCCCATCTGATGGCCGATCTCGGCCAGGTGATGCGCGACGACACCTTCAAGAGCCATGTCGAGGAACTTGCACAGCTTTGGAACGGGCAAACCAGCTTCTCCAGCCACACGGTCAACTACACGCTGACCGGCGAGCGTCTCGATATCCAGCTCAACGGCCGGATGGTTCCCGGTCACGAAAAGAGCTGGGACCGCGTCATGATCGCGATCGAGGACGTGACCGAGCGGGAAGACGCCCGGCGCCGACTTGTGGACAGCGAGAACTACGCGTTCGGCCTGTTTGCCCATTCACCGGTCTCGCTGTGGGTGGAGGATTTCAGCGCCGTGAAACGGCTCATCGATAACGTGCGCGCCCGCGGCGTCGAGGATTTCCGCGTCTTCACCGATGTGCATGAGGAATTCGTCCCGCGCTGCATGAGCGAAATCCGCGTGCTCGATGTCAACAGCCGGACGCTCGAACTGTTCGGCGCGCCCGATAAAGAGACGTTGCTGCGCAACCTGTCCACCGTGTTCCGCGATGAGATGGAGCCGCATTTCCGCGAGCAACTCATCGATCTGTGGGACGGCAAGCTGTTCCAGCAGCGCGAGGTGGTGAACTATGCGCTCGATGGCACCAAGCTGCATCTGTTGCTGCAATTCTCCGTGCTGCCCAGCCATGAACGCGACTGGTCGCTGGTGCAGGTCGCGCTGACCGACATCACCGCGCGCAAGAAGGCGGAAGCCTACCTGGAATATCTCGGCACCCATGACGTGCTGACGCGCACTTTGAATCGCTCGTTCTATGTCGACGAGCTCAATCGGCTTGAGCGCAAGGGGCCGCAGCCGGTCACCATCATCATCGCCGACCTCAATGGGCTGAAGACCGCGAACGACGAACTCGGCCATGGCGTCGGCGACGCGCTGTTGCGCCGGGCGGGTGAAGTGTTCGGCTCGCTGGTCGAGAAGCCGGCCTCGGTGTCGCGTATCGGCGGCGACGAGTTCGCGGTCCTGCTACCCGCCACCGACGCCGCCGGCGGGGAAGCCGTTCTCGCCTCCCTCGCGGAACTCATCGAACTCAACAACCAGTACTATCCCGACCTCGAGCTGAGCATCTCGACCGGGATCGCCACCAGCCGGCCCGGCGACCGGCTGGAACAGGTGGTCAAACGTGCCGACCTGAAGATGCTTCACGCCAAGCGCCTGTATTACCTGCAGGCCAACCGGGAGCGGCGCGGAACAGGCGCTGCGTAATAGGCCCGCCGCCGTCGCACACGGGACGTGCAACATTTCTGAGGAATCGGCGACCGGCGGACCGGAACGCGAATGGTCGGATACGCCCTCGGTCGTCATTGATCGGCAGCGGCGGGCGTTCTTTCACCGGACAGTATTGATGGTATTGTGAGGATGAGTTCAGCCAGCCGGCCGCACTCGCAAGAGGGGATCAAATTTCCACGCAAACAGGGAGGCATAACGATGAACATGCGGCCAGACCCGACGTTTCATGCATCGCCGAAGCTTGCAATGGAAGCTCCGCCTGAGGACTTTGCCTACACCTTGCTGCTTAGCCCCGACTTCTCAAAACCCGACGCGCTTGCAGTCATCGATGTAAGGCCTGGCTCATCGACGTTCAGTCGGATCGTCCATACAGTGACTATGCCCAACAAGGGTGACGAGTTTCATCATTTCGGTTGGAACGCTTGCTCGTCGGCTTTGTCGCCGCTCACAGGGCACGCTTTCGTCGAGCGGCGCTACCTCATCATTCCCGGGATCCGCTCCTCCCGAATTTATATCGTGGACACGAAGCCTGATCCCACCAAGGCCACGATTCACAAAATTATCGAGCCTGAGGAGATCTTTGCGAAGACCGGCTATTCGCGACCGCATACGGTGCACTGCGGGCCGGAAGCACCCTCGGCGGCGCCGGCAAGGATGGTACCGATGGACCGCCTGGCGTCTTCATCATGGACTGCCAGACATTCGATGTCCTGGGGCGGTGGGAGATCGATCGTGGTCCCCAGAGCCTGCACTATGATTTCTGGTGGAACCTGCCGCGAGACTACATGGTGTCGAGCGAGTGGGCGTTGCCGCCGCAGTTCGAGAACGGGATCGTGCCGGAGGACCTGCTTTCAAACAAGTACGGCCATCGGATTCACTTCTGGGATCTCCGTGCTCGGCGAAATGTCCAGACGATCGATCTCGGCGCCAACCATCAAATGGCGCTGGAAGTGCGCCCGGCTCACGATCCCGTTCGCGAGTACGGCTTCCTGGGCGTCGTGGTTGACACCACAAACCTCGAAGGCTCGATCTGGACCTGGTGGCGCGAGGGCGGCAAGTTTCATATCCAGAAGACGGCGACGATCCCACCCGAGCCTGCCTCTCCGGACCAGTTGCCGCTACTCCTGCAAGGCTTTGGCGCAGTACCGCCGCTGGTAACCGACATCGATCTGTCGATGGATGACAAGTTTCTGTACGTCGCCTGCTGGGGCACCGGCGAGATGCGTCAATACGATGTCACCGATCCGAAAAAGCCGACGCTTGCCGGATCGGTCCGCATCGGCGGCATTGTACACCGCACGCCTCACCCGAACGGCAAGCCATATGCAGGCGGGCCGCAGATGGTAGAGATCAGCCGCGATGGCAAGCGAGTATACTGGACCAACTCGCTCTACTCGACGTGGGACGATCAGTTCTATCCGCAAGGAATACCCGGCGCCGAGGTGATGGCCAATGCAACCCCGGGCGGCGGCCTCGAACTGGCAAAGGACTATTGGGTGAACTTCCCCGACGGATACCGGGCGCACCAGATCCGGCTCGATGGCGGTGACTGTTCGACAGATTCGTTCTGCTATCCTTCGGTTTGAATTTGAGCGTAGCCGATTGGACCCCTGCCTGGCTCTGGCTGGCTGTCATCGCGAGCGGCCTCTACCACGGATTAAACCCGGGAATGGGGTGGCCGCTGGCCGTTTCGGCGGGATTGATGGAAGGGAGTCCGCGTGCGCTGGTGGCCGCGCTTTGGCCGCTGGCGGCGGGCCATCTGCTCGCGATGTTGCTCGTGGTGCTTCCCTTCGCGCTGCTGTTCGCCTTCGTTGAATGGCAGCGTCAGATCCAGATCGCCGCCGGCCTCCTTGTCATCGGGTTCGGTGTGTTCCGGCTCGTCGACCGGCGCCATCCGCGGGCACTGGCGCGGATACGCCCGACGCAATTGGGGCTTTGGTCCTTCGCGGTGGCCATCGCGCATGGTGCGGGACTGATGCTTGTGCCGATCTATCTTGGGCTCTGCCGGCAAGCCGACCTCGATAAAGGCCATGAGGCAGCCGGCGCCCTCATGAACGCCAATCTCGGTGTGGCCGTGCTGGTCTCCTCGGTGCACGCCACCGCAATGATCGCTGCCGGCGGATGTTCGGCGTGGCTGGTTTATCGCTATCTCGGTCTCAAATTCGTATCGCTGAGCTGGTTCAATCTTGATACGTCGTGGGCCGTCAGCCTCATTCTGGTGGGAGCTATTGCCCTGGTGTTCGGTCTCACGAACTAAGAAAAATTTCTCCAGGTCGCTGACTTGGAGAGATTAATCTGGTTGCAAGGCACGCAACCAGCGATACCGACATTCGTTGGTAATTCCGATTTAGTTAGCAGCGAGGGGGCGTCATCAGCACCGATGTCGCCGCAATCCGCGAGCATGAAAAGCGAAGCACGCGGGAGGACGAAGGGATTTCATCCGGCGACGTGCGCCGTTGCTGTTCGTGAGCGTGGCCGAGCAACGAACACCGCTCTAAAAGCAACAATGCCGTGCGGATGATCGGCTTCAAAACCCTCCGGGTGAGATGCGAACCTTCCACCTCGGGATCCAGCGGCGGCGAGACGCCATCGTCTCGACCGACTCGTTGCGGCGGCGGCGACGCGTCGAGGGCTGAATTCGCGTTCGTATTGAAAAATCGCCCGGTAGTCGCGCGACCCGGCTCCGGCGGGGCGACGGTCAGCGACGCGCTCTCGGGCGCCGCGATCGTGTTGGTCTTTGCAATTTGCTTGGAGCGTGGGGCGGACCGATGCAACCGCGCAGGCACGTTCGTCGCCTCGGCCAGTTTATCGACGGGCGGTGCAGCCTTCTCATTATTTGTCTTGTCGACATTTGTCTTGTCGACGCTGCGACCGCCAATGGCGCCCGTCGGTCCGACCGCGTTGGCAACGTCCAAGGGACCCTCCGACACAGCGATATCTGCTTTTACCGCCTCGCGAGACGCGGCATGGGCGTCTGCTCTCTTTGGATCGATGGTCGCGCCCGCAAGCGAGGCCGGCGCGTCCGCAGCAGGCCTGCGCGCGGTGTAGTGGTTTGCCAAATAGGACCCGATTACCGTCGCCAGAACAGAGAGAAAAATGTTCAGAAGGAACTTTGACGCGTATTTCAACATTGTCGGCCTCTCCTCCCGCTCGCTAATACTTTGCCGCTCAACAAATCCGGCTCCGAAGGCTGGAACGGCGTCACTCAGTCTGATGTCAAGGTACTCTTCTCCAATTCGCCGACTTGCAGATCAGTCCACCGATGATGCATCCCGAGGTGCTGAGGGTAGATCCTTCAATAAACATTTTGCCTGAATAGATTGACCCGTTGTCAGGATTGACCGCTTTGCCGGTCCATGAGTTCGTACCATCGGGACGCATGTCGAAGAACAGACGCTGCCCGACTTTGGCTTTGGTATCCGCGCCGGGCTTCAGCCACGCGATGTTTCCGCAGATGGCGTCGCCACACGTGTCAAATTTGACATGCACGGCGCCATTGTCGCGCGACCATGTACCCAAGACGTCGTCTGCCAGACAGGGACTCGTGGTCAGCAGGAATGCCGTCAGAGCCACGCGGAGACGCACAATTTTCATCACATTCTCCTTACGCTGTTGCGTCCGATTAACGGGCATCCGCAAGATGCATGTCGCTCAGGGTTGTCGAAAGGCTGCGCACGATGAGGTCCGTGATCGCTCTGTGCAGATTTTCATTTCGCACGGGTTCGCCGCGGCCTGGCGAGTAACTGTCGTCGACTTGCCTGGTGGGACCCGGAAGCCTGATCTCCACCGCATCGTCCAACGCCGGCGCGCTCCTTTTTTCAATGACATCGAAGGTCTTTCCGTCGAAAACCCTGATTTCGTAGAGCGCATGGATCTGGTTGTAAGATGCCAGCACTGTCCGGTAAGTGACGAAGCCTATCCCTTCGATTTTTCCGGCACCGCGGCCGAAATTCGATTTTGCCTTGGTGATGACGATGTAGGCGTCAAGGCCTTGCGGGGACACTTCAGTCTGAACCAGCTTCTTGAATGGATCGCCACGGACAAGGTTGACGGGCGTAACCGGAGAATCCTTGACCGCCGCAAAGGCCGCTCGGTTGTAACTGACCGGCTGCACCTGAAAACGTCCGTTCAATGCCGTGGTGGCTTGCTGGACAATCAGGTCATCGAGGCCCCAGGCCGCGATCGGGAAGCTTTGACTGGCGTTGCCGTTCAGCCCGGTCAGCCCCGCCGTCGCGAAGCTCAACTCGCCGCCGACCGCCGAGATGATGCCGACGGTCTTGACCGCCTGCAGTTTCGTCTGACCGGTTTCAAACATCGCGCAACCGCCGACGCTGACGGCAACAAGAAGAATCGTCGCGAAGCTTACGCATCGGCTGCGCATGGCGGTCCTATCTTATTTTGACGTCGAATGAATAGGAGAAGCCAATGCCGAAGGTCGTTTGGTTCGGCGAACCTCGCAGCGTCACCAGAGGGCTCGCCGCCGCATCGCCAAGCAGCCGCTCATACTCGACATAGGAATGAACCTCCCATTGCGGATTGATCCGATAGGACACCTGGGTGCCGGCGCCGTAAGAGTGCGCGCCGCCCTTGGCGTTAAACAAGGGCAGCCCGGAAGTCATCGCCTGCACCGCATCGATGCCAAAATAGGGTGAGGTCGCCTGGGTGCTTTCCCATGTGAAGCGTGGGCCGGCCGAGATCGTGAGCCGCTGAATCACCGGCACGATGAAGTCCGCCGAGAAGTCGGCAACGGTGCCGTTGTGGCCGACCACGCCCTCGCGCAGCTCCACGCGCGTGCGGAACCAGTCGACCGGATAATATTCGACGAAGCCACCGAGTTCGACCGCGGCCTTAACGTCGCCGAGGCCATTCAGTTCGGAATAGTTGAACTGCTTTCGCGCCGCCTCGAACTTGGCGACAGGGCCGGCGCGAAGGTCGCCGAAGTCGAGAAATGCGATGCTCGGGCTGTCGCGCGGGCCACGAAACTGCTCCGAGGAGCCGGCACGACGGATGGCAAAAATCGGGATCGGGCTGAGCATGGCCCGATTAGCCCCCTCGAAATCGGGTTTGTATTCGCCTCCGATGCCGACCATGACCGTCCAAGTGCCTGATGCCGACGGCACCATGGGCAATTGGAAGGGTGGAGCAGGCAACGTAAACGCCGTTTGGGCTGACCCGGAATCAACCGCCCCGATGGCACCGAGTGCGGTAACCAACGCCGCCAACAACGTTCGGTGCGCGCCCCCGCTGATGGATGAGCGGAGACCGGCTTGGACGGCATGCTTCATTGGAGGGCCTCTGACCCCCGGGGCCATTTTGGCAGGGTCGGCTCGTGTGGTTCGGAGCGGCAAGATGGCGCGCCAACATTGCCGCTAGATTGCCTCCGGCGAGGCAGACCGGCACTCCGCGAAATGTTCTTGTGATGCGGTGAGGATGATCCCTGTTTTTCTCCTCAAACGTTGCCGAATAAATGCGAGGGCCGGATATTCGCCACAATGCCTTCCAGATTGTATGCAGGCCGCCGCGACGGCCCGCCACGCATGCGCCACCGCGGACCAGCGCGCGCCATGTTTGCGCACATCAGGACTGATCGGTCTCGCCATCAATGCGGCGAGGGTTCGTCGAATTCGCCGGCTCAGCGCACGCGATCATTATATTTGGACTTTGCCGGCGAGTCCGCTGAAGTCGCCGGAATCGCAGCAGGCAAATATTTTGCAATAATGGAGGCGTCGAGAATATCGACGACACTGTCGGGCAGCCGATTCCAGACTTCATCGTGTCCCAAAATCGAAATACCCATATAGCCGTGAAGGGTAAGAGTTTGACCATCGGGATTGACGGCCATGTTCGCGCTGTAAATCTTGCCATCGCGCGGATCGAGAATGTCGCCACCCTCGTATTTCAAGCCGTTCCGTTGCATTCCCCTGATAAAGCTAAGACCCAAAAGAGGCTGATTCCTGCGATCATCCACGCATTTCGTGCAGACCGCGCCGGCATCATCTCCGGGCTTGAGAAATCTCTTTGCGATGACCCCTTGATAGGTGCCGCCGCGCTCGAAGATCAATACCCATACGACAGGCTTGCCGGCTTCGGTTTTTTTCTCCCACAGACCACTGGCCGTGGCCTCATCTGCTCGCGCTGAATGCGCCAGTGCCGTGAGCGCCGCGAAACTGACCACCAGCAGCATGCTTAACTGAAGCCGTTTTGCGATCTTGCGAATTGTCATCGCTGTTCCCGGGTACAAGGCTGCGCAGATGTTCAACGACAGGCAAGTGATCCTCCAACATTGCCCCAAGATTGCCTCCGGCGAAGCCTGGCCGTCCCCTTCGCGCGAGCCGGAGGACGTTCGATTCTCCCTGGCTTGCGTTGGCGGGGCCGATTGCCGTAAGGGGGAAGCTCCGGGCGGCTATTGACCAGCCATACCAAGGAAGATCAATGCGCTCGCTTGTGATCGAAGACGAACCGCAGATCGGGGCCTATCTTGGTCGTTTGCTCGGGCAGTTGCACGGGATCGTCGACATCGTCGCATCCGTTTCGGATGCCCAGCAGGCGCTCGGCAATTTCAAATACGATCTGGCGATCGTCGACCGGATGCTTCCCGACGGCGATGCGCTCGACATCGTCACCGCGTTGAGCCAATTGCCGGAAAGGCCGGCCATCATCATGCTGACGGCCAAGGATACCAAGGAAGACGTGATCGACGGACTGAACTGCGGGGCGGACGATTATCTCGGCAAGCCATTCGAGCCGCAGGAATTCATCGCCAGGGTTCGGGCCGTGCTGCGGCG
>Ga0073928_10001908_pt1 | contig 38285 bp, 35 predicted proteins | sample PaiPotPPA55metaG_FD_76969 | JGI IMG/M metagenome (GOLD analysis project Ga0073928, IMG submission 76969) | Iron sulfur acid spring bacterial and archeal communities from Banff, Canada, to study Microbial Dark Matter (Phase II) - Paint Pots PPA... ... | reverse complement strand
GTTACCTTCTGTAGAAAAACTTCTGTGGGGCTCGGGCCGCCGATTCATTAAAAGCCGGCCCGTTCGGACGGCAATAGCGGCAGTTCGGACAAAGATCGACCGGGCTGTCATCAGCTGAGCTTTATTACACGAGTGGCACTTTAGTAATTTTGGGCTGCTGCCCGTCATGCGTTCAGCTGTTGGCAGGCTTGATGGGTTCATCCGCACCGATTCAGAGTGGAACTGCGTTATCTTCTTTACTTCGCGACGGTTGCCGAACTGCAGAGCTTTACCCGAGCGGCGGAAAGGCTGCGCATCGCTCAACCCGCTATCAGCCAGCAAATCAGAACGCTCGAGGAAGAGCTGGAAGTAAAACTGCTCGTCCGCACCAAACGCTCGGTTCGGCTTACGGCCGCAGGACAGGTTTTTCTTAGGGAAGCGAAAGATATTCTCAACCGCGTTGAACGAGCGAGAACGGATGCGCGCCGGGCAGCTCAGGGAGCAACCGGCACCTTGTCGATCGGATGCTTCGGCTGGACAGCAGCCCTCTTTTTGTCGGAGTTGATTCATGCCTACCGTATCCGGTACCCGGCCGTGCGGATTATTGTTGATGAACACTTACCCTGGGAGCAACTGGTCGCCCTGGAGGCCGGACGCATCGACGTGGGTTTCACGCGTTCGTTACCGAAAGCAAAAGCCAGCCGCTTCCTGCAGGAGCGGGTTTACTGCGATCGCGTGGTGGCGGCATTGCCAGATCGCCATGCGCTGGCTGGATGTCGTGAAATCAGGCTCGAACAATTAGCGGATGAGGATTGGGTGTTTTTAAGTCGCCGCTCATCGCCCGAAGTAGTCGATGAATTTACGCTCCTCTGCACAAAGGCCGGCTTTTCGCCGCGCATTATCAACGAAGCAGCCAGGATCCAGACTGTGTTCACCATGATAGCGGCCGGAATCGGTGTTTCCCTGACGCCGAGTTACATACGCCGCTTTAACCCGCCTGGCGTGACTCTCGTTCCTATTCATCCCGAGCCGCCTCCGATTGACCTAGTGGCTGCCCGTCCTCTAGGTGAGCCGTCGCCGACAGTGGCCGCTTTTCTCGACATGCTCCGGCAACAGCTTCCCCGGATTCGGCGCCAATACGCTTATCGTCGCAGACGGACTAGTGCACCCAATCACTAACGCCGTGAGCGCCGGGAACGCCGACATCGGATATCAGTTCCCGGCGTTCCCGGCGCTCACGGCGTTTAGTGACTGGGGTAGGACCGGGACCGCTCGGACAACGATTACGGCAACCTGGACAAAAACGGGCACGGGTTCGAAACAGCGATGTCTAGTCTTCTCGATGGGAAAGGAGTCGCGTTTCGAAGAGCTTTTTCTGCCTTACTTAGACGCGGCTTATAACCTTGCCCGTTGGCTGGTAGGTCGAGATAAAGATGCAGCCGACATTGTCCAGGAAGCCTATGCTCGCGCTCTTCCAGGGTTCTCCCAGTTCCACGGGGACAACCCACGAGCTTGGCTGCTGGCCATCGTCCGCAACACTGCCGATAGTTGGCTTAGAAAACCTCGCCAGGAAAAGGAGCTAGTTCGATTGGACGAACCGCCCGCTCCTCCGCCCCCGAAAATCGCGCTCTCGGGATTGTCTCAAGATAGACAACGACAGTTATTAGAGGAGGCCTTGACCCGGCTCCCCGCAGAGTTTCGTGAGGTGTTGCTCCTGGTTGAAATCGAGAGATGGTCTTATCAAGCCATAGCAGCGGCGCTGCACAAACCAGTGGAAGCCGTGATTGCTCGCTTAGGTACCGCCCGTCGCCGCTTGCAAAAAGAGCTCACTTCATTGCATCAAGTCAGCGACTCGCGCAGTGACGGTCCGAGCCGGACCGCCGGTGATCAAAACGGGCTGCCGGCAATGCAGTGCGAGGCGCACGGGCACTAAAAAAGGAGCTATCTGCATCCATGGCTAGTTAGGACGCCAATTGCGGCAGCGGGGACAGACTAAAGCTGATCGGCGAGCTCCTGAACTTAACTTACTAAGACGCCGAGACTGCTTTTTCGAAAAAACTATGAATTCTACACCGCACAAAGCGCCAGACGCGGTCGGGTCCCAGATCGCGCCCGCACTGGCAGAAGACCTCATAGGACAGGAACTTCTCACCTACGAAGTCGCCGCCGACGGCAGCTGGTTTCGCATGCGCTTCACCTGCACGAATGGCAAATCAGGTTCTCTCAGTCTTCCGACCGAATGTCTTCACGGACTGATTATGACCCTTCCGAAAATGATGACGCAGGCACTTTCGGCTCGATACGGTGACGATCGTCTCCGTCTCGTCTACCCGGCCGAGGCGGTTCGCTTCGACACGTCTCCGGATCCGAACACTTTCATTATGACATTGGTGACCCCTGACGGATTCACAGTCTCATTTTCCTTAAGTGGTCAGCAGTTGCGTACGTTGAGCGAAGCCGGCATGAATGTTTAGGCGAATTCCGTGCGGGGTGTGTGGACGTGTTCCCAGGGTTAAAACCCCAGGCTGAGTCCTTTTGCCCCTTCGGGGCAGAAATCAAATGCTTCCAGAAAGCCCCTCTAAGTTAGCGCTTATGGGCTAAAGCTCTGGGCTGTTCTGTCGGGCCATTTCATGGTCAAGAACCGGCACGAGCCCTGAAAGCTTTGCCTAGAGCGTGACTCTCTCATGTGAATGCCACGCTTAAACCCGGAAAGACCAATCACAAATCACCAATCACAAATCACCTTTCTCAGCCTCTCGGTGTGAGAATCGATAATCGCTTCGACTTATTACTCAGAGAAGAAAGCGATATTTCACAAATAGCCAGAAACCAGCTTTGGTTGGCGCGTTGTTTACAATACTGAGCGACCCCCGGAGGGCGGAGGCGCCCAAAGCTCTAGGTTTGAGCTGTTGTGGGCGGGATTTTCGCAATTGCTGAGTTTTTGCGCGTCAAAACACTGGTAATGATTATTTCAAGGAAAGGGCCTGCTTGGCCCATTATCGTAGTAAAACTACCGCTTGACTGTTCGGTAAAGTTGCGGTTGTTTCGCCACTGGACTAGGAAAATGCCACGTAGTCGAGCAGTTTTCACGGCGTTGAGTTGGCACGCGGCCGTTCGCTAAGCTTATGAATCTGGTTTTTCTGCTCCTATCGGACTCCCAGGACGCACTTTTTTCCTATCGTTATCCCCCCGGATGCACTTTTTTAATGACCGCTTCCCGGGGTCTTTGCGATGGATACTATTTTTACTGAAGTTTGTGCGTTGGTAACGGCGGCATTTGTGCTCACGCTGGTGCCTGGCTTCAGGCGATCAGAGCGGTCTTTGCTGTCGATGCGCGATCGAGGAACTGCATTGCTCGTGTTCCTGATTCTCGGTTTAGTCGAAGAAGTCACCAGTTCAGAGGTCGGCTGGCTCAACGAACGAATTGTGGCAGTGTGTGCAGCCGGTCTGGTGGCGGGCCCTTTCGTTGGGGTGGCGGTCAGCGTCTTTGTCACCTGGTTGGCGGTGAGGTTCGACGGTCTGCCTTTCGAATGGATCGGTATTTCGATGTTATGCGGCGGTCTCGTCGGCGGATGTTTGTTTCGGTGGCGTCCTCAATTAGCCCAACGCCCGTTAACCGGATTCTGTCTGACTTTGGCTGTATCGTTGCTCCGGAATTGCCTTGTATTCATTCATGCTCCAACCACCCGAGGGATGTCACCTACCTTCGAGCAGGTTTGGATAGCGCCGGTTTTACAGGGTTTGGGCGCAGCCCTGATTCTGGCAATAGTTGAGCAGGTACGTGACCACGATGAACAAACTCGAGTCGCAGCCGCCGCTGAAGTACGTGCTCTCCAAGCCCGCATGAATCCCCATTTCCTCGGCAACGCGCTGAACGCTATCGCTGCGTTGGCTGTGGTAGCTCCGGGGGAGGTGCCTTCCGCGGCGGGGCGGTTGCGACAATTTCTACGTGCCAGTTTCGATCAACACGAGCGAGCGCTAATTCCGCTAGAGGAAGAGTTGGCTTTGGTCTCCGCTTATCTCCATATCGAGTCGCTGCGATTGGGCAACCGATTGAAGGTGAAGCGGGTGATTGATCCGCATTTGTCCAAGGTTTTAGTGCCTCCTTTCGCTTTACAGCCGTTGGTGGAGAATGCAGTGCTGCACGGACTCCATTCCTGCGCGCGAGCGGGACGCTTAGGTCTTCGGGTACATGCGGCCGGATCTTGGTTAGAGATGAGCGTCAGCGACGACGGGCAGGGAGTTCCGCCGGAAGATGTCGAGCAAACCTTCTTTGCCGAGGGCCCGGATGTCCATGCCTTGGCCCTCTTACGCAGGCGTCTGCAAGGTCTGTACGGGCGCTCTTTTCAGCTGGTAGCGTGCAGCCAGGTCGGACAAGGCACCACCGTGACTTTACGTGTCCCGTTGCGGAAATGTTTCGGGGGTCTCTCAGAGTCGCCTAGAACTATCCCGCCGGGCTTCCGAGGACTGGCATTGCAATAAGACTTAATCTATGTGGATCCGGATTCGCGCGCTGATCATCGAAGACGAACCTTTGGCGGCCGAGTACTTGGCTGCACTCTTGGACGATACCTACCAGGTAGAGGTAGTCGGGACCGCGACTGAAAGCGAAGAGGGGTTGCGTCTTTGCGCTGATCTCCGGCCAGATGCTGTCTTTCTCGATATCAATTTGCCTGGTAAGGACGGGGTTTCACTCGCCACCCAGCTCGCCATGCTGCCTCAGCCGCCTCATCTGGTTTTCACCACGGGAAATGCAGGTCGCGCCACGGATGCCTTTCGTTTGGACGCGGTGGACTATCTCTTGAAGCCACTGGATCCGGATCAGATCACCGAAGCAGTTAATCGCCTTCTAGCACACCTGCGTCCTTTTGAGTCTTCTTCGTTACCCGCTCGCCGTATTGATTCGCCAGCGACGCCAGACAAAACGCCTTTTACGGGCGGAGCCGGCGAACTGCTGCCAGTTAAAGATGCAGACCGTGACCAGATCCGATTACTCGCGCGTCGCGAGGTTGCCGCCGTGCTGCGACGGGATCGTCGCACCTGGGTGCACACGGTGCGGGAGGAATTTGCCACTTATTATCCTTTGGCCGACCTCATACGGTGGCTCGGCGGCGATCCGTTTATCCAGATTGGAAGGCATGCCGTAGTAAACCTACAGGCAATCGAACATGTGATTCATTACGGCGACCGCCTTTATCGCGTCCGGTTGCGTGACCGGGCTGGGACTGAAATCACTGCCTCGCGTACCGGTGCAGCACGTTTGGCTGCGGTGCTGAAGATGCAACGGACATAGAGGCCAGAATAGCAAATCGCAAATAGCAGATAGCAAATATAGGAGGGCGCTCGGCCCTGCCATGCGTCCTCGGTAGGACTATCTGCTATCTGTTATTCGGGAACGAGCTTCTGGCGAATTCCCGTGCCAGTTCGAACAAGCATCGCGGCAATTCGGACAAGAATGCCTTTCTCCGAAACCTTACGTCTATTGTTTTTGATGCAGCCATCTGCTCCGGCAAGTGCAAGAGTTAGAGCGGGCAGCATGAAGAATTTAATGAAGACACTGCAATTAATTTTAGCCCTTATGACGCTGTTTGCTGCAAATACAAATGCTGGCACTCAGGATCAGCTAGCCGCGTACCGACAACAAATCGATTCGATTGACCAACGTATTGTTGACCTATTACAAGAACGCGCCCGAGTAGTTGCGGAAGTAGGTAACGTCAAGCGCGAAGCGCATCTACCGGTAACCGTTCCGGGCCGAGAGCAGCAGGTCATAACTAAGGCTCAAGATCTGGCCAAAGGCGGTCCGCTGCCGGCCGACGCCGTCGGACGTATTTATCAGAAGCTTGTAGAAGAGATGCGCAATTGGGAGTCCAATCTCGATGCGACAGCGCAGCAAGCATCTGGTCAAGCGCCCAGAGGCGACGGTAAATAAGGTTTCTCGACAGCGTGAGGGTCGCAAAATGCAGGTTCTGGCGATAGTCCAGCGAATGCTGGCGGGTTGCTAGTTTTTTTTATGACCGCTACCGGAATGCCCGCGCTGAGTAGTATCTTCAACGCCCTTTGTGTGTTGGTGACGGCAGCATTCGTGTTGACCTTCGTGCCGGGCTTGAGATTACGGGAGCGTTCTCTGCTCTCGGTCCGCGATCGAGGAACTGCATTGTGCGTGTTCCTGATTCTTGGGTTGATCGAAGAACTGAGCGATTCGCATAGCGGTTGGCTCAACGAAAGGATTGTGACCGTGTGTGCGGCTGGTCTGGTGGCCGGGCCCTGGGTAGGAGTGGTGGTCAGCGTTTTTGCGACTTGGCTGGCGGTTTCGTACGACGGCCTACCTTTAGAGTCTATTGGCATTTCGATGTTATGCGGCGGTTTAGCGGGTGGGTGGCTTAACCGGCGACGCCCTAGATTGGCCGAACATCCCTTCACCGGATTTTGCTTGACGGTCATCGTGTCGTGGTTGCGCGGCGGGTTGACGATGTGGTACGTCTCCAGCGCACCGCCTGTTCCGCAGATATTCGAGCAAATGGGAATCGCGCCGGTGCTACAAGGGTTAGGTACAGCATTAATCTTGGCGATCGTGGCGCATGTGCGCGACCGCGACGAGCAATCAAAGGCCGCGGTTTCGGCCGAAGTGCGCGCGCTGCAAGCCCGGATGAATCCGCATTTCCTGTTCAACGCGTTGAACGCTCTCGCGGCCCTGGCCACGGTCGCACCGCGGGAGATTCCACGCGCCGCAGGCCGGTTGCGGCATTTTCTGCGGGCCAGTTTCGATCAGCACGAAAGAGTCTTGGTGCCGCTCAGAGAAGAGTTGGCGGTTGTCCATGCGTACCTTGATATCGAATCACTCCGGCTCGGCACTCGATTGAAGGTGGAAGAGATGATCGATCCAGGGTTAGTGGAAGTCTTAATACCTCCTTTTTCGCTCCAACCGTTGGTTGAGAATGCCGTACAACACGGATTACAATCCTCGGCCAAAGCAGGACGACTACGCCTCGCAGTTCACCAAGAGGGACAATCACTCGAGATGAGGGTCAGTGACGACGGGCAAGGTGTGCTCTCGGCCGATGTGGAGAAGATTTTCTTCTCTGCAAATTCGCAGGTGCACTCGTTGGAAGTATTGCGCCGGCGGTTGCATGGACTATTCGGTCGCTCATTTCGCTTGGAGGTGTCTAGCCACGTCGGACACGGCACGACCGTAAGCCTGAGTATCCCCCTGCGCATGCAGTTCGAAGTTTCGGGACGGTCGTTCGAAAGCGATGCTGCGACCCCAGGTCACCTGGCGTCAAGTTAGATGGGGCTGGTTTTCGTGTCCCGGAGGGACGTAAGGGCGTGTCGGCGTATCGCGAAGCGGACAGAGCCGATGCCCTCGCCACGAAGTGGCTAAACAGAATAGCCCAGGGCCCTGGGTAGGACCGTCATCGTGGCTGCGCCCTGAAAGGGCGCCCGAACAAGGTTCCGAGCGTGCCCGTCGCGTCTGTGACAATCCAGGATTTGAGCGCGATGTGTGGCGAGGTAACACATGCGGCTTACGAACAACCCTTTCGGTCGCCCCTTCAGGGCGAATCTCTTTTGGAACCCAACCCAGGGCTAAAGCCCTGGGCTATTCTGTTATGCCACTTCGTGGCATTCGCCGTGTCGCCCCTACTCCCTTGCTGGCACCAACTTGCCCGCCGGTGACGACTCGAACACGTATGGGCTCCGCGACCAGATGGGACTTATGCGACTCATGAGAACAATGGGTCAGTCACATTAGTCCCATGTGTCTCATAGTCCCATTGAGCATCCCCAACCTCGCGGTCGCGAGGTGCAATTCCGAATTAGCGCAGTACTCCAACACTCCAACACTCCAACACTCCAATACTCCAATACTCCAATACTCCAATACTCCAATACTCCAATACTCCATCACTCCATCACTCCATCACTCCATCACTCCATCACTCCGCGTGACCGGATTCGAGGACGAGGACGACGACGAGGACGAGTACGAAGCGCCTCACGAGTAGCAGGGCCATACGTCATCGCGACACGCCCACACGCCGAGACGCCGACACGCCCCAAACATCCCTACCAGCCTGATCGTGTTAAATTTTCACATTTCGGCGCTTGATTCTGTGACTAAATCACATTAACCATCACGCCTTGTCTTCTCTTAAACGCATAGAGAGCCGGGCTTCTCTCATCCTTGACCTGGTCGATCGTCAAGGAAGCGCCACCTACGTCGCCTTGGCCGAATTGTTGCGGGTCTCATCCATGACCATTCGGCGCGACTGTGACGAGTTGGTGCGGCTCGGGAAGGTCATTAAGACAGTCGGCGGAATACAACAGGCAAGCGCGGCGCCGTATCTTTACGAGAACAGCGCTCGAGAACGCCTCGCCAGTAACCAGACGGAAAAGCGAGCCATTGTCGCAAAAGCGCTCGAGCTAATCCAAGAGCAGAAGACCATCTTTCTCGACGGCGGTACCACCAATCTGACTTTAGCCAAGCTGATCGCCACTCGGCGATCAGGACTAACCATCCTGACCAATTCAGCCTTAACCTGCCTGGAGCTCAGCAAGGGTAACAACACGATCATTGGCATCGGGGGTGAGTACGATCCTGTCACTCTTTCTTTTGCCGGCCCGCAAGCGGACGAAATGGCGAAGTCCTTCTTCATTGATCAAGCTTTTATTACTACGAAAGGCATTCTTCCGGAGGAAGGCACCTACGAATCTGCGGTGGCGACCTCTCGCGTAAAGCAGGTAATTGCCGGACGCGCTGCGGAGATGGTTCTCCTAGTCGATCACACGAAGTTCGGAGTCCGCGCTCTCAGTAAGGTGCTCGACATTTCGCAAATTCACCAAGTGGTTACCGATGAAGGGACCGGGAAAACTGATCTCGAAGCTCTCAGACGAGCAGGGATTGCCGTTCACATCGCTGCGCCGATCAGCCTGGAAGTAGACTATGTCTCTTTGGCCCATTAGCGAACTGATCCGGCACGCGCGCGAACATCACTACGCGCTGGGCTATTTCGAGAGTTGGAACCTGGAATCACTGCAAGGTGTGCTGGATGCCGCGGAACTGAGTGGGTCACCAATCATCATCGGCTTCAACGGTGAGTTCCTCAGTGCCCCTAACCGCAGGTTAAGGGAACGCATTCGCTGTTATGCCGAGTTAGGAAAGGCGGGAGCTGCCGACGCCAGTGTGCCGTGCGGATTAATCTTTAATGAGTGTCCGGACGATGGTTGGGTCAGGAGCGCAGTTCTAGCCGGATTCAATTTGGTCATGCCGGCGGATGCAACCGCGTCCTATGAGGACTATCGCGACAGAGTCGCAGCGATCACTCAATTTGCTCATCGGAACGGCGTGGCGGTAGAAGCTGAGATTGGTCACTTACCGTTTGGGATTTCCGACCGTAAGAACGGGCATTCTCTGACTGATCCAGAGCTGGCTGCCCGCTTTGTGGCGGAGACCGAGATCGACCTGTTGGCAGTCAGTGTTGGTAATGTTCATGTTCTGACCAGAGGCGAGAAAGACCTCGACCTACAGCGATTGTCCGAGATCGGCGACCGCGTTAAAAATCCCCTGGTTTTACATGGCGGTACTGGTATCAAAGCCAGTTCGCTCCGCGAAGCGATCAGGTTAGGAGTAACCAAAGTTAATTACGGTACCTACCTGAAGCAACGCTACCTTACGGCGCTGCGTTCAAGTCTTACCGCGGATATAGAAAACCCCCACGAACTGTTAGGTATGGGCGGTAAATACGATGTGCTGATAGCGAGTCGGGCAGCCGTGCGGGATGCGGTTTTGGAACGCATCGAATTGCTCGGTTGTTGTGGAAAGGCGAATTAGGATATGAAACGGATAGGATGTAGTGGCATTTTGGTGAAGGATACGTTTTGTGGACCGTTCCCGGCGTTGCCGCGTGCAGGGGAATTAGTAGCGGTCGATAACATCAAAACGAAAGCGGGCGGATGTGCCGCTAACGTGGCGATTGATCTGGGCAAACAGAATCTCTCGGTTGATTTGGTTGGATGCCTGGGCCGGGATGCCGCCGGCGAAACCTTAGTGAAAGCCTTGCAGGCAGCCGGGGTAAATTGCGACCGGCTGATCTACACCCCGGATTACCCTACCAGCGAAACCATCATTCTGTTAGTCGAAGGAGAAGACCGCCGCTATATACACACCTTCGGCGCTAACCAGGCGTTTTCCGTTTATCACATTGATGGCGACTGGCTGGCTGGACTGGACCTATTTTACCTGGGCGGTCTGTTTGCCATGCCCGATATCCAACTGGACGAATTGTTGACCCTGCTTCATTTCTGTCGAGAGCACAACGTGGTCACCGTAGTCGACGTGGTTCTACCGGCAGGCTTTATCTATGCGCCGGAAGTCCAAAAGCTGCTGCCCTATATAGACTGGTTCTTGCCCAATGACACCGAGGCAGCCGCCTTGACCGGTCGGAACGATCCCTGGGAGGCAATGCAGATGTTAAGACACTGGGGTGCAAATGGGTTAGTCATAACGTTAGGCGAACGAGGTGCACTGGGAGTCCATGGTGATGAATGCTGGCATTGCGGTGCTTACTCGGGGCCGACGGTCGATCCTTCCGGCGCCGGTGACGCCTTCGCCAGTGGCTTAATCACCGGCATCGTCCAGGGATGGGACTTTCGCCGCTGTCTCCGGTACGCGAGCGCGCTGGGAGCGTCAGCGAGCCGGGCGATCGGCACCACCGATGGGGTGCTCAACGCAACGGAAGCCGAGCGGCTGATCGGCGAACAACCCGTTGCGATGAGTGCGGAACATCTGGCTAACACGCCGGTCTCATGAATTTGCGAATGCCGGATCTGTCGACTACCGGTTCCCCAATCAAAGTAGTTCGCTGGTTGGTGGCGGTAGGAGACCCCGTCGAGCGTGGTCAGGCTGTTCTTGAAGTGGAGACGGACAAAGCCACCATGGAAGTGGAAGCGCTCAGCTCCGGCACGCTGGTACAACAGTTGGTAGCCGTAGGCATTGAAGCGTCTGCTGGTGACGTTCTCGCCGTTATCGGTGAAGCCGAACCGGACTCTGCTCCCGCCATTCCTCGCTCCGATCAGCCAAGACTGAATCGCGACTTCCTGCTGAGTCTTTACGAGCGGATGTTACTGATTCGCCAGTTTGAAGACCGGGTGAAAGTGCTTTTTCTGGAAGGGATCATGCCGGGCACTATTCATCAGTGTCAGGGGCAAGAGGCCACCGCTGTCGGAATTTGTGCCGCCCTTAGTCCAAGTGATTTTATTACCTCTACCTTTCGCGGACATGGGCACGCATTGGCTAAAGGATTGACCGTCCAGGAAATGTTAGATGAGCTATTCGGCGCGGTTACCGGCTGCTGTAAAGGGAAAGGCGGCTCCATGCATATGGGTAATTTGGACAAGGGAATGGTTCCCGGTATCGCGATCGTGGCGGGCGGGATCCCGGTGGCAACGGGAATGGCGCTTGCGTTCAAGTTGCAGAAAACTCAACAAGTCGTTGCCTGCTTCTTTGGAGATGGGGCCATTGCCGAGGGCGCGTTTCATGAAGCGCTCAATATGGCCGCTCTCTGGAATTTGCCGGTGTTGTTTGTCTGCGAGAACAATCTGTATGGCGCTTCTACACGTATCGATCAGGTCATGAAGAATACCCGAGTTTCTGATCGGGCTGCCAGTTACGGTTTCCGCGGTGAAACCGTCGACGGCAACGATGTGCTTGCCGTCTACGAAGCGGCGATAAGGGCGACTCAGGAATGTCGCGTCTGTCAGGGACCAGTCTTACTTGAGCTCCTGACCTATCGCCGGACTGGACATTCGCGGCGCGACCCCTGCCATTATCAACCTAAAGAAGAACGCTCGGCCTGGTCACAGAATGATCCGATTATCCGGTTCGCCGAGGTGTTGTTAGCGGACGGTAACGTCGATCAGGCGGATCTCGATCAAATTCAAGTAAGAGTCGATGAGGAAATTGAGTGTGCGGTGGAGAAAGCCAAGATCGCTCCGCAACCGGTAATTGATGATCTTTTGACCGATGTGTATGCAAGCTGAGCGTTTCGCACGAAGAGAGGAGACGCGAATAGCCGCGATGTCTGTCAGATTTTACCGCGCAGCGGTGCTACACCATAGCCCAGGGCTTCAGCCCTGGGTTAATAGTACCAAAGGACACGCCCTGAAAGTGGCGTCCGAAGTCGTGCGTTTGGCGTCCGGTGTTGGTTTGGTCGACGGTGCCCTATGTTGGTACGACTGTTGGAATCAATACGTTAAGGGGTTGAACCCAGCGCCCGGTCGCCACTTTCAGGGCGCATCTTCCCAATCGCGTCACCCAGGGCTAAAGCCCTGGGCTGTTCTCTTCTCCCCCTTCGGGGGAACCTGCTACCCATGAAACGACAAGCGATCGCTGAAGCTCTTCGTGATGCCATTGCCGAGGAAATGGAGCGAGACGAGACCGTCTTCTGCATCGGCGAAGATATCGCAGTACCAGGTGGTTGGGGCGGCGCTTTTACCGTTACCCTCGGCCTAGAGAAGAAATTTCCTGATCGGATGATTAACACCCCGATCGCGGAGCTCGGATTTTTCGGAGTTGCGGTCGGGGCCGCTATGATGGGGATGCGACCAATTGCCGACGTTCAATACGGCGATTTTCTTTTTTTGGCCAGCGATCAGATCATCAATAACGCCGCCAAGATGCGGTACATGTCCGGTGGTGTCTGCCAAGTCCCGCTGGTAATGCGGGCGCCGGTTGGTGCCACTGGTCGCGGTTCCCAGCATGCTCAAAACATGGAGCGCTATTTCACCGGAGTTCCCGGGTTGAAAGTTGTGGCCGTGTCGAATGCTTACGATGCCAAAGGGATATTGAAATCGGCGATCCGCGACGGTGACCCCGTCTTGATTTTCGAACATAAACTCCTCTACGGCTCAAAAGGCGCTCGCACGGAATCGGGCGCTGTCGACGCCACCAGTGAAATTCCGGATCACGATTATCTGGTGCCACTTGATCGAGCTGCCGTTCGCCGGCGCGGCTCGCAGGTCACAATTTTATCCTGGTTGTTGATGCTGCATTTCAGCCTGGAGGCAGCTCAAAGGCTCGCCGGCGAGGGCTTGGATATCGAGGTCATTGATGTGCGCAGCCTTGCCCCGATCGACTTTGAAACGATCGGGAATTCGGTTCGAAAAACCGGTCGGGTGATAATCGTAGAGGAAGGCCCTAAGACCGGCGGAGTTAGCGCCGAAATCGCCGCCGGCATCCATGAGCGATTCAGTGAATATCTCAAAGCGCCCGTAGCTAGAGTGGCTTCCCCAGATGTCCCGGTGCCGTTTTCACCGATCCTGGAAAACGCTTATCGTCCCAGTGTGATGCAAATCGTGGAAGCGGTTAGGAGTTTTAGGTTATAGGTTTTAGGTTATAAGTTGTACGTTTTAAGTTGCTCGCCGGGCGGACCGAAACACCTAGAACCTAGAACCTAAAACTTATAACTTATAACTTATAACTTACAAACCCGCGTTCTCTTCAATATCAGCACGACCGGTAACATCAGGAGCGGCGCGAGCGCAGAAACGGCTAACCCCCAGTGCAGACTAACCAGATCACCGATCCAGCCGACAATCCAAGGCATCAGAATTCCACCTGCATTCCCCATGGCGGCCAACGCCGCGAACATGGTTGCTCCTCCGGCCGGATAGCGATCGGCGGAAACACCTAGGACCGTAGGCCAGAGTGCGCTTCCGGTGAAACCCACTACGATACAGGCAGTTAACGCCCAACCTGGTACCGGCAAGAATGATCCCAGGAGAAAGAGGAGCACGGATGAGCCACAGCACCAGGCCAGGACAATGAAGGGGTTAACTCGTTCGCCGATTGAACCTACCACTATCCGGCCGGCCGCCATCAAGACGGAGAAAGCGAAGAGAGCAGCGCCACCCATCCATTTCGGAAAACCTAGCGACGTTTCGGCATAAGCAGGTAACCATTGGGCCATTCCGAGTTCGGTAGCGCCGCCCAAGAAAAGTGCGATTAAGCAACCCCAGAACCACGGTTCTCTTAGCAGGTGAGTCATCGGTGAGCGCCCAGCCTGTTCGGACTCATGGACCAGCTCGGGAAAATGCAGGAACCCGAAAATGATGAGCAAGGCGAGAGGAAGCGGCAACAGCAAAAGAGAGGCCTGCCGCCATCCCAAGCCGACTTGTAACGCCACCGTACTCGCCAGAATGGTCACCACTGCCCCGACGCAGTAGAAAGAGTGCAACCAATTCATGGCGGCCGATCTTCGTTCCGGGTTAAGCACCGAGACGACCGGGTTGAGGACTATATCCAAAATGCCCGCGCCGAAACCGAGCCAGAACACGGCGATGCTTAGTGCCCAATAGTTCGGCGCAATCGACATACCGATGAGACTTGCCGCCATGACGGCATTGCCGGCCAAGGCAAACACCTTCGCGCCCCATCGATCCGCGAGCGGCCCGGCCAGTAAAATACCAAACACCAGACCGGCAAAGGAAAACGCGCCCAGTCTCCCCAGCTGCTCTTGGCTTAGACCATGCGCACCGCCAAAACTAGTGCTGAAGCTGGTCAAAAAGATCGGCAACAGATTGACGCCGATCGCCAAGCTCATCATCGCGCCGTAACAGAGGATTGTCAGGAGGCGAGGGCGGAGCATGGTGATTGGTGATTGGTGATTGGTGATTGGTGATTGGTGATTGGTGATTGGTGATTGGTGATTGGTGATTGGTGATTGGTGATTGGTGATTGGTGATTGGAAAGAAGTGGCCAGCGGGTCGAAGTAAAGAGCAATCAGTTCGCTATACGGAACATCATTACTGATTACTCCGCTCGCCGTGCCACGGCATACGCCCGGGTTTTGCGTGCGCTTCGTTCCCATCGTAACATAGGCTCCGATGAGTGACGTCAAAGATTTCCCGTACGATACACGACTCGACGTCTTGCACGGAGCCCTCGAGGTCATTGATGAGAGAACGTTCTCCGATGCCCAGGTGCCTTGGTTCAATCAAACGCTTTGCCAGGTCAACGCTTCGGTTGTCCGGGTCGGCGTGATCCAAGGTGAATACCACTGGCACAAACACGACAACGATGACGAATTCTTTTATGTCGTCGAAGGTCGGCTCCTGATCGATCTCGAAGGCCGTACCGTTGAACTGCGGCCGAGACACGGTTTTGTGGTGCCAAAAGACATTCTGCATCGCACCCGTGCGCCTGAACGCACCGTTATCCTGATGGTCGAGAACGCCGGGATTGTCCCGACCGGGGACTAGTCAGTTCTAGGTTTTAAGTTTTAAGTTTTAAGTTTTAAGTTTTGGGTCGAGCTGAAGTGGTAACCCCCAACCTAAAACCTAAAACCTAAAACCTTTAACTTATAGCCTACAACCGTTACTCACTTCCCTGACCCGAGATTGACTCCCTGCAGGAAGAATCGTTGAAAGCAAAGAAACACCAGGATGACGGGCAAGACCACCAGACACGATGCCGCCATCATCAGGTTGAATTGAATTCTATGCATCGTCTTGAAGAAGGTGAGCCCGAGAGACAGAGTATAAAGCTTGTCGCTCTGTAGATAGATCAGAGGACCCAGGAAATCGTTCCAGGCATTAACACCGGCTAGCAAGGCGACCACCAGCAGCGCCGGTCGAGTCAATGGCAGAATGACGCGACCCATGATTTGAAATTCGTTAGCTCCATCCAGTCTCGCTGCTTCCGAGAGACTCGGCGGGATCTGCAACATGAATTGGCGCAGCAGGAAGATAAAAAACGGGTTGCCCAGGAATGTGGGTAGTACTAACGGCAGAAACGAATTGACCAGTCCCAAGCCGGAAAAAAAAGAGAACATTGGCACCATGGTAATCGGGTTCACCGGGAACTGAACGAAGATAAAGATGGAAGCAATGACCGGATAAAATAGCAGATCCCGGCCCGGCCATTTGATACGGGAGAATCCGTAAGCTACGACAAAATTGGAGAGAACGCTGCCTAACACCGTTAATGCCGCATAAAAGATCGTGTTTCCCAGATAAGGAAGAAAGGGGAACGTCTTGGTAGCCTGATCGAAGTTCTGCCAGACCAGTTCGTGCGGCCAGAGCGTCGGCGGGAATTCGGCCAGTTCCTGGTCCGACTTGAAAGCTGTCACCACCATCCAATACATCGGGGACAGATAAAATAAGGAGGCAGCAATCAAAAACAGGCGCGACCCAAGTTGCTGTCGGGCTTCAAACAGAGACCGCGTGCCCAATGGACGGATGAAAGCTTCCATCATTCGAGGTGATAATTAACCCAGTACCGGGAGGACCAGAAAATGACAATCGCGAGGGTCGCGTTGATGATGAAAAGGATTCCGGAGACGGCCGCCGCCAACCCGACCTGATTGTACTCAAAAGCGTTTTTGTAGATGTAGAGAGCGGTGAACATGGTCGAGTTGAGTGGACCGCCTCCGGTCATGATGTAGGCGGGGGCAAACACTTGGAGGCCTAGGCCTAGACCGATGATGATATCGTACAAGATAGTGGGAGTGAGTAAGGGGAGAGTAATATGACAGAACTTCCGCCATGGGTTGGCGCCATCCAATGAAGCGGCATCGTATAGACTCGGTGGAATGGCCTGCAAAGCGGCTAAGAAAATGAGGGCGATGTGACCGGCTCCAAACTGGGCTACCAGGACAATAGCCAGTTTTGACCAGTGCGGATCACCGAGCCAATTAATGGCGGGAATGTGGGCCCAGCTCAGCAGATAGTTGAACAATCCAAAACGGGGATTGAGCAACCAGATCATCATCATGGACAATGCAAAAACCGGCGCCACGCTCGGGAGATAAAGAATGGCCCGGTACCAAGCGACTTCGCGCACTTTCTGGTTCATGGCGATGGCCAAACCGATCGCCACGATCACGCCCAGAGGAACCGCCAGGATGACATAGTAAAAGGTGTTATAAAGCGAGGTCCAGAATAATGGATCTTTGAACAGCGCTACGTAGTTAGCGAATCCGGTCCACTCGGGCGTACCAAACCCGGAGTATTGGGTCATCCCGAGATGAAAATTTGAGAGTACGGGATAGACCAGAAAAAGGAAAAATCCGATGATCCAGGGGCTGATAAACAGGAGACCGTACAGAAGGTTGCGTCGTTCTCCTCGAATCAGCTTTGTGTGCGTCCTGGCCATTGGCGGTGATCCTTATCTCGTAATCGTCCTCGTCGTCCCGACTTTTAAAGACGCACCACGAATGGACACGAATAGACGCGAATAAAAGAGAGAGAAAAGTTCAATCGTGTTTGACTCAACTGCTCGGGGCAAGCTCTCTGAGCCAGCATCGAGCCAACGGTTACCGCCGATTTCAGTGTATTTATTCGCGTTCATTCGTGTCCATTCGCGGTTCGCCTGTAGAGTCGGGACGACGAAGGACGAGGACGATTAAATCATTTACAGAACCGATCCATCTGCGGCTGCACCTCATCCACCACCGCCTTCAAGGCGGCCTCCGGCGCTTGGCTGTTGGTGATCGCTGCCTCTTCCGCCTCTTTTAACTGATCCCAATACAATGCGCCAACCGGCACCGGCGGACGAGACTTGGCAACCGGCAGCAGGCTCAGGAAAAGGTCGTACTCCGGCGGGAACAGATCCTTGCGTTGCTGCAGACTCTTTAAGGTGGGCAAAGCGGCCGCCTCCTTTATCAGCAGGGTTTGACCTTCTTCGCCCGTCTCGTAACGGAGGAATTGGTAAGCCGCCTCGGCGTTCTTTGACCCTTTCGGTATTACCATGCACCAACCTCCGGACCACGAGGTTTTCAAGCCGTCCGGAGCTGGAATGTAAGTCACCCCGTACTCAAGATTAGGGGCCACCTCTTTCATGATGGCGAAGACCCAATTGCCGTCTATGATGAAAGCAACTTTTCCAGTGTAGAATGGCATTTGCGCATCTGGCAGCGTCCCGTTCGACGGCCATTGCCAATAGGTATCCACAAATGTTCGCGCCTTTTGCGGATCCAAGGCTTTCGCCCAGTCGTACAAGAACTGGTATCCCTTAATGACGCCTGGATCGTCTGCCGTCACCTTGCAGTTCTTGAAATCAAAAAAACTGCCGCCAAACGCAAATCCCCAAGTATAACCCCAGCCTTGTTCCAGCCAGGGGACAAATCCGATCCGGGTGTAAGCCCCGGACGCATCGGTTTGGTTTAGCTTGAAAGCGATCTCTTTAAAGCGATTCGGCGAAATTGGACCCCGACCCGGATCGAATTGATTTAAATCGATACCGGCATCCCTCAAGATCTTCTTATTGTAAAATAGGACGCGGGCGTCGGTTTGTGTGGGAAGGGCATAGACTTTCGCTTGATAAGTGACCTCTTGCCAGGCTGCCTCCGAATATTCCTGGCTTAGATCTTTCCCTTCTTTCTTGATGAGCGGCGTTAGATCAGTCAGTAGGCCTGCCGCTGCGCGCTGGGTCACGGTGAAACGGTCGATTACGGCCAGGTCCGGCCCTGCACCACTGCGGACGGCTGTCATCAGCTTGGCTACATCCGTTTCCGAACCCGGAATTGTCTCAATATTTACTTTTATCGAAGGATTCTTTTTGCTGAATGCCTCCGCTGCCTCTTGATAAGCCGCCTTTTCGGGAGGGCTAACCGAAGAAGGCAGCCAAAATTTGAGCTGCGTCTGTCCATAAACGCCTGGCGAAATGAACAGGAAACTGATCGCTGCTAATATCTGGGTTTTCGTCTTCATGAGGGAGGAACCGTTGGTGCACAACCTCCGTGATTGGCACCCTTTATCGCAACAACGAATCGAAGAATCGCAAATTTTTTCAACCGCAGATGAAGAGATCAACCGCGAATGGATCCGCCTCCGCCAAGCCTACGGCGCGACAGGCTACGAATAGACGCGAATAAAAGACAAAGAAATAAATTTCAGGGTGTTTGAATCAAGCGCTCGGAAGAAGCTCTCAGAGCCCATATCGAGCCAACGGTCGCGCCGATTTCAGTGTATTTATTCGCGTTCATTCGTGTCCATTCGCGGTTCGCCTTTCTTCTTTTCTTTGCGTCTTTGCGTCTTGGCGTGAGATATCATCCCGTGACTCGTTCTGACCCCATTCAACAATCGTTAAAACGGCTCTCGAACCGTTTATTGGAGCTCGGCGCCTGGCGTGATCGAGATTGGCACTTAATTCCAAGCGGAGAATTTCGGGTTCGGCCCGACGCGGCTTGGCAACCAATTCGGCGCGGAGATTCTTGGCCGATCCAAGACGCTCCCATCGAATTTCGGTTTAACGCCGTTATCCCCAAGCATTGGACTGGACTTCCGGTCTACTGCCGTTTCCGTCTGGGTGGTGAAGCGCTTCTGTTGCTCAATGAACAACCTTTGGCCGGACTGAACAGCTTTCATGAGGATCATCCCGTATTGGCCGAGGCTGCCGGAGGAGAGACGCTCCGGTTTAGCGCTCAGGCGGTTTCCCACGGATTGTTTGGGACTCCCTCTAACCGGCCTTGTCTCGATTTGGCGGCAGTGCTGGTTCCGGAGTTCGCTGTTCGTTCCCTGTATAATGATCTGGTTGCGGCTTTGGACGCTGCTCGTTATCACTATCTTAAGGGGCGTCATTCGCTGGCTGAATTGCTGGCGGATCTTATCCATCGCACGTTTGTCCGGATTTCGCTGCCCCGGGGCGACACGGATAACTACTTGGCTCGTCTTGCCGCGATCTCGCAAAGCCAATCGGCTGGCAGCTATTACGACAACGAAGAGAGCTTGGCTTCGCTTTGGGAACGGTGGGAGTTCCCTTCCGCCCCGCAGCCCTTAACGACCGAACAGCTCCAACGAATACGCGAGGTTAGCGAACAGTTTCGGAAAGAGCTAGCGGAGACCCGGACCCGGTTCCCAGCCGAAGGCTCCGTCTGGTTAACGGGCCATGCGCATATCGATTTGGCCTGGCTTTGGCCTTTGGAAGAGACGCGGAGGAAGGCACGCCGTACTTTCTATACGGTAACCGGCTTGATGGACCGTTACCCGGATTTTCGTTTCAATCAGTCCAGCGCGCAGGTCTATTCTTGGATTGAACAAGATGATCCCGCTTTGTTCGAAAGAATCCGCACCCAGGTGCAGGCCGGTCGTTGGGAGCTGATCGGTGGCATGTGGGTCGAACCGGATGGTAACTTGCCCGCAGGCGAATCCTGGGTGCGCCAGTTACTTTTCGGACAACGATATTTTCAGAGCCGATTCGGTCGCCGGGCGACGGTGGCATGGTTGCCCGATTCATTCGGTTTTACCGGGAGCCTCCCTCAGCTTTTGGTCTCCGCGGGTATCCCGTTCTTTTTTACTCATAAGCTAAGCTGGAACGAACGAAACCCGTTCCCTTACAATCTATATTGGTGGGAAGGGATCGATGGAACCCGCGTGTTGGCTCACAGCTTCACTAACCCGGATACCGGTTATAACGCTCGCGTAACCGCGAGCGAGTTGGGCGAAACCTGGCAAAATTTCATCGGCAAACAGATCCATGACACCACGCTTCTAGCTTTTGGATACGGCGATGGCGGCGGGGGTCCAAGCGAAGAAATGCTGGAGCGTTATTCTCGGTTGCGCGCTTGTCCAGGGCTCCCCGATGTCAAGATGGGGTTTGTGGCCGATTTCTATCAGCAAATTCCGACCACTTCCGGCGCTCCCGGCGCTCCCGGCGTTCGATTGCCCGTATGGGTAGGGGAACAATATCTCGAGTATCACCGCGCAACTTTTACCACTCAAGGCAAAGTTAAATCTCTCCATCGGCGATTGGAACAGGCGTTGATCGAAGCGGAGACAGCAGCCACGCTTGCCTTTGTCTGGCATCAGAAAAACTATCCGGCCGAACAGCTAAGTGCTCTTTGGCAAACCCTGCTTCTCCATCAGTTTCATGACATCTTGCCGGGATCAAGTATTCACTCGGTATATGAAGCAGCTCACCAATCTTTAGCTGCAGCTCTGGACGAAACCGGGCAGTTGCGAGACCGGGTGTTGCTGTCTTCTGAACAAAGCGGCGGCTCAGAGTACCGGATCTTAAACTTCCAACTTCACGACCGGATGTTACAGGCTGAACTTCGAGATGTGGGGGCTAACGATAAGGTTACCTTTAGTGTGGAGGGACGCCCACTCTTAACCCAACGGCTGGAAGACGGGGGCTTGCTGGTAGCCAACTTCGACTTAACCGTTTCCGCTCTCGGCGTGGTTCAGCTTCAATCACATCCCGGCGCCGCTGCGCACTTGTCCGGTGATAGTGCTGAGCCGTTTCTTAAGGTTAGTTCGCAGCAGATCGAGAACCAGGAACTGAGGATACGAGTTAGCGGCAACGGTACCCTGGAATCAATTTACGACAAGACTTTTGGTCGCGAGACGTTGGCGGATAGAGGCAATCAACTTTGGCTGTTCACCGATGTCCCCCGACAATTCGACGCCTGGGATATCGACGCGACTTACATCGACGAGGGGACCGAGCTTCTTGCCGTCACTGAACCCGAAGTAATCGAGTCGGGTCCGATTCGCGGCGCGCTGAGAGTAGTTCGTCGTTACGAAAATATCGAGGTGGTTCAGGATTACCGTCTCCAAGCGCATTCGCGCCGGCTGGAGATTGCCACTAAAGTGAAATGGCGCGGCCGGCGACAATTGTTGCGTGCCACCTTTCCATTCGCGCTTCAAACGCATGAAGTATGGTCAGAAACCGCTTTTGGAGCAGTTGCTCGGCCGAACCATCAAAATACTCCGTGGGATCAAGCTCGTTTCGAGATCCCGGTTCATCGTTGGGCAGACCTCAGTGAACCAGGGTATGGGGTTAGTCTCCTGAATAACGGAAAATACGGTTATAGCGCCCATGGCAATGTGCTAGGCATTAGTTTGCTCCGTGGCCCGATCTATCCTGATCCATATGCCGACGAAGGAGACCATGAGTTTCTGTACGCGATCTATCCGCATGCGGGCGATTGGCGTAACGGTACGGTGAGACAAGCGGAAGATATGCATTCTCCGTTGAGGGTTATACCAGGTTCCGGGCCCGGCGTTCAGCCGGCGGTAGTTCGTTTGGTTGAAGAATCATTAAGACTTGCGTGCTTAAAAAAATCCGAGGATTCAGACGCCATTATTCTCCGCCTTTACGAACCTAACGGCGCCCGGGGTCGCGCCGCGCTCGAAACGGCGCTCCCGCTCCAAAAAGCGTTTTTGGTAAATATCCTGGAAGAAGAAGATGAGGAATTAGCCATCGACGGTGAGCGACGAATCACTATCCCATTCAAACCGTTCCAGGTAATTTCGTTGAAGCTAACTCTAAAGAGGAGCTAGGAGGAGGGGTACCGGCGCTGCGCTGATTCTCAGCAAACGACTGTTATGGCGACGAACCTGCGACTTAGGATAGCCTAGGCCGGTGCTGGATTTTACCGCGAAGCGGTTACACATTATAGCCCAGGGCTTTTAGCCCTGGGTTAGGTTAGTCGGAGAGGTGCCCTGAAAGTGGCACCCGATGTTAGGCGCATGATTAAAGCGAGACACCAGTACCCTGGGCCCAACCCTCGGTCGCCACTTTCAGGGCGGTTTAATTGCTTGCCTTAACCCAGGGCTGAAGCCCTGGACTATGGTCTTGAGCCGCTTCGCGACAAAATCCGACAGACAATCTGGACTCTCTTGACCCGTGACTTTCGCCCTGTAGTGCCAATCCGGGAATTAGCGCAGCGCTGGTGCTCCTAGCTCCTAGATTCTAGCTCCTAGCTGCTGTCTCACGAGCGAGCCTCGGTGAATTTCTTCAGCGCTTCCTGCGTGGCTGTCGTTGGCACCATCCTGGCGAACGCTTCGGCCTCGATGGCTAATCCTTCGTCGATGGTGGTATTCAAGCCGCGGTGGACCGCATGCAGGCAAACTGCTACCGCTTCCGGTGCAAACCGGGCGACCTTCAGACCGAGGTCGACCGCTGCCTCAAGGAGTCGCTCTTTTTCCGCTACTTCGTTAATCAATCCTGCCTGCTTGGCTTCGTCGGCGCTGATCGGTTCGCCTGTCAAAATCATTCTGAGTGCGCGCTTGCGCCCAACTAGTCTCGGTAGCCGCTGAGTACCGCCAAAGCACGGAGGTATGCCAATCGCGATTTCCGCCTTGGAAAACCGAGCTTCGGGTACTGCAATAGATAAATGCGTAGCCTCCACGATCTCGCATCCGCCGCCGTAAGCGAGTCCGTTCACCGCCGCGATCACGGGTTTAGAGAAATTCTCGATGCGCTTAGTCATGTTTTGACCTCGGCGGACGAATTTCCGATGCACGATTTGAACTCCTCGTTTCACATCCTCAGAAAATTCATGGATGTCTGCTCCAGCGCTGAAAGCGCGGCCAGAACCTGTCAGAACCACCGCCCGGATCTGGTCTTCTACTTCGATCTGGTCCAATGCCTGAACGATCGAATCGACCAGTTCGTAGTTGAGAGCATTCAACTTGGCCGGACGTTCAAACGTGAGAATGGCCACCGATTCACGATCGCTGCGGGAGAGAACATTGGTATTCATAACGACCTAAATGGGAGATCCGTACAATTACCGGTGGACTCAGGACCCTTCAACCCCCGAAGGAAATTCGGCCACAGATGAATGCAGATTTTGTACGCTAGCCACGATTCGATCCGCCTAACATTGAGATATGCGCCCTCCTCGCGTGCGGCAGCTGCCCCTTGCGCGTCAACCTAGGGAGGCGGTCCTATATGACCCCTGATCGGTAGGGCGAAGTCGGGTTGTTTCGCCCTACCGCACCAAGGGCGTACACGATCGATCGCTTAGGTTGACGCGCATGGGCAGCTGCCGGACCGACGGCCCATTTTGATCGCAACGAAAGCCACGTTATTTATGGGACAGGACACGAGCTGGCTACCAACTCCCGGATCTTCTCTAGGATACGGTCATCAACATCCTCCTGCGTCTCACCGGTTGCCTTGAGCCTGGCCTTTGTGACCATCAACGAGTGATCTCCGCCGTCGACAACGTAGAGCTGGTTTGGAGCCTTCATCTTTTGCCGAACGCCTTCCAATAGTTCCAACGGACAAAGGGAGTCCCGCGTCCCTTGAACGAACAAAATCGGACGCGTTGATTCCAAAAGTACAGCATCTCGCATTTTCTCGGGATTGCCCGCACCGCAAAGTGGGTATCCGAGACAGACGACGTGCGCCACTTCTTCCTCCAGCGCCAGATGGCATCCGACTCTCCCCCCCATACTCTTGCCGATCAGGACTACCGGTCCAGCGTTCGCCTTTTTGGCCTCTGTCAGGGCCGCCCGATGAGCCGCGATCAGCACAGGTAACGGATCGGGACGCTTCCTGCGTTCTTCCATGTACGGGTAATCAAACGGGAAAACCTGGCCAAGCGTGCCGAGCCTCTTGGCCCAGCGTTGCATCCATGGATGCGAGGAAGGTGCGCCCGCTCCGTGAGCAAAAAGAAAAACTGGCGTTCTCATCTAAACGTAAACTCTTTGCCCAACCAGCTCTCAAACGTCACGAAGCCGTCGTGACTTTGTGGTGAATTATTTTGTCTGTGCAGTTTGGATCGGTTGGCCCAGCTAAACTGCCGCGGTGCGCCGCAATCGGCGAGCCAGGTTGGATCGGTCTTAGCCAGCGGTGCGCCGGCGCATTCGATGTTGCCGGCTCCAAATGCCAGACGTGCGCTATATCTCGCATCACGAGCGCATGATCGAATTCGACGGAGCCAGCCGGGAAACGCTGTTTATCCTCACAAAAACTGCAGAAGACCTGGCTGATTTGAAACGGCCGGATCTTCCATTCCTTAGTTTCGAGCGCAATTCCGTTAAGAGTCTGCGGATCGTCGAGCAGCGAACACCCCGAATTCCCGGTCAAAAAAAAGTCTTCTTGAAGACTCTTGAAACAGGATGAGGCGGGCAGATGTGGAGCGTCATCGCCCGAAAACCTCAGCTCCGCGGTTTTATCTAAGGACCGATAGGCGACTTCGGCGTGGCTCACGGATTCCTTCACGGCAAATCGAGCTTGATGATATTCTCTGGAAAAGAGTCTTCCTTCCAAGACAGCGCTCAACCAAAGATCGGTGTCCCGTCGAGCCACGAAGCTGCCTTCGTGAGATTGACCATTCCGATCGACCCATTCTGACGCGACTAGGTGCATCGCGTTTTCGCTGCTAACGCCTAGCCACTCCGGTAATCCACGCGGACGGATCGATTCTAGGCGCACCAGGCAAACACCAACGATGGCGTATCCATGGTACAGTTTAGGAATAAACGGTGCTGGTAGCAGTCGTGCAACCACTTCAGGATCAGCGCGATAGTTCAGGACAAATCGGCGCTTGATGACACCGCGGAAAATCGGAGTCGTCATACCTTCCTTTATTCAAGGCCTTATCGGGTCTCTGCGCAAGCGGTCAGAAAAATGCACAACCAGGACGCGAAAGCGGGAAAGCAAATAGCCGCGAAAAGGCGCAAAAAACGCAAAAAAGAAGAAGAGTAAAAATCTCACGCAAAGACGCAAAGGTAAGAGAAACGAACCGCAGATGAACGCAGATCAAGAGATCAAACCGCGAATGGACACGAATAGACGCGAAATAAAAGAGAGAGACAAAGTTTAATGGTGTTTGCATCAACCGCTCGGAAGATGCCCTTTGAGCTCCCTTCCCTGTCGCCGTCAATTTCAGTGTATTTATTCGCGTTCATTCGTGTCCATTCGCGATTCGCTTTTTTTCTTTTTTTGCGCTTTTTGCGCCTTTTCGCGGCTATTTTTTCCTGTGAATCCGCAAAAGCACAAGGCGTTAGCCTACGGTACGTTTCGTTTGGCCCTTGGAATCGCTGAATTGATGCATGGGCTCGTCCGACTTCCGATCTTGGCCGGTTTCGCCGGTAACATGGCAAAACAGTTCGAGGGTACCATTTTGCCCGGTTGGTTTGTTTATTCCTTCGGCTGTGTGCTCCCTTTCCTGGAAACCGCGATCGGATTAAGCCTGATTTTTGGTTTTTTCACCCGCTGGACACTTGCCGGGGCTTCTCTGGTAATGTCAGTCCTCTTGTTCGGCACTTGCCTGCGCTCAGATTGGAACACAGTCGGTCTCCAGATGATCTATGTCCTCGCGTTCTTCTTAGCGTTATTTTTCCTCGAACATAACCATTACTCCCTCGACCGAGTCATGCGCCGCGAAGAGGCGTAACGGAGCGGACGAAGAAAAAATCTCACGCAAAGCCGCAAAGGTAAAAAAACGGACCCTGAATAGCCGCGAATTATCGCCTAAGATTCGCCGAGTTTCCGACATATTTAGCAAAAATCCTCAAGTGCCCTTTTTGCGATCTTTGCGATCCTTCGCGGCTATTCAGTCTTCGTTTTACCTTTGCGCCTTGGCGGCTTTGCGTGAGATTTTTTCGGTCTGTCGCCGCATCGCCTTAGAACTTCACCCTGATCGTCCCTTGCACCTGAAGTGGCATCTCCGGGTAAACCTGATTTGTCCCGTTGTTAGTGCTGACGACGGCCCAATTCTGCTGGTTCGTAAAATTCAGCACATCAACCCGCAGTTCGACATTCTTCCATCGATAGAAGACGCCCGCGTTCAGTGTGAATTGGGTCGGTATCACCACGGAGCCGCCAAAAGTGAGATTGATCGGGCTGGTAAGCTCAGCCCCGAAACTGAACCCTAGGCCAAAGTCGAACACGTAGTTGAGGTTGGCATTGAAAAGTTGCCTTGGAATTCCCGGTTGCAAATAGTTCCCTTGTGGCAAAGTCACTGTGTTAGGGCTGCCGCTGCCGGTACCAACCGGCGGTAGGAAAGCGGCTAATGCGCTTGATTCCTTTTGCGACGGCGCCTGCTGGGCCAGGACCGGATCCAGGTAACTGTACGAAAGCGTCATATAAAAGTTACGATTCGGCTGGAAGTTCAGTTCGGCCTCTCCTCCCCAAATGACTTCTGGCAAAGTTGGTGCCAATTCCTGTGGGATACTGCGAGTTTGTCGGAACCCAGCGGTCGCGATGTAGAGTTTTCCGTCAAAGAAACTGAACTTGAGCCCGCCTTCGTAGAGATCACTTCCGTTACGGAAATCCGGATTATCAAACTTGTTATCGCTACCAATACTGTAGCCGCCGCCTTGCCCATCAGTACTCGAGGTACTGTAATCATACGTGAAATAGGCGGTGGCCCAGGGAAATAACTGATAGGTGACATTACCGTTAACGTTAATCAGGCCTTGGGTAGTATGGGCGGTCACCGGGTTAAATCCGGCCGGATGGACTGGATCGATGAAGTCGATGTGCAAGATATCTCCGCGAATCCCGAAGAAGAAAGAGAGCTGTTTGGTTACGCTGATGCGATCCTCGATAAAAGCCGCGTAATCCTGTACCCAAGTATCATTACTCTCACCGTTTCCGGTATTAATCACTTTGCCGGACGGCGTCACATACGTTCCACCCGGGGTGCCGAAGAAGCCGTTGACCCCGGGAACAGCATAAGAAGGATTTTTGCCGCCGATAATCGAAGACAACGGCACGGAGATCAGGCTGGGGTTTTGCGTTAAGTCGAACAGGTTGTTGTAGCTATGCGAGATATCGCTGGCCGAATAGACGCGTTGATACCGGAAATCTAAGCCGAGATTCAACATGTTGCCGATTGACCAACCCTTGGTCTCGCCGGTCCCATCCTTATCTAGAACCGACTTTGCGTCTTTATTCAGTTCAGGCTCACGATCGGGGGACGGGCGAGAGACGGGCACGTCGTTATTGAGATGGAGCTCAAGGCGATCCTCGAAAGTGTAGCTCGGCTCGACTACCGCCGAGTAGTGGTAGCTCCCCAGTTGCCAGCGGTTCAAGTATCCGAAATAGGCCGTGTCCAGAAGCTGAGCATTGTCGCTGAGCGTTAGCCGTTGTATGGCTTCAGCGTAGTCAGTTTTGGCATATGAACTGTCGTTAGGATTAACGATAACGTCTGCCCGATCGATCTGGGTCGTGCCGGTTGGAACCACGACTCCACGATTCTGCGGGATCGTGGTTGGGATCAAATTGGAGATAGGATTGTTCGGACCGATCGGTGTGCCGGTCGGATTAACGAATTCTTCCCTACCGGTAATGTAAGTCCCATTATCAATCAGGTCCTGGGTCGGGCGATTGATTCCGCGGTTCAGTTCATAGTGAATTTCGGAAAACGAGTTCAGCAATTCGAGTTCATAATTTGAACTCGGTGTCCACTTGAGGACGGCATAAACTGATTGTGATTGAGTGAAAACGTTTCGGTAAAAGCTGCCGGACTCTTCCCCTGAGTAGCTGACTCGGTACGAAAGCTGTCCGGGAATAATGGGACCGCCAAAATCAACCGTGTAACGGTTCTCGTTGTACTCGCCAAAAGTGGCGTCGATCTCGGAGTGAAATGCGTCGGAATATGGCTGTTTTGTAATTAAGTTGATGAACCCGCCGACGTCTTGACTGGCTCCATAAACGGCCGGGGCAGGGCCTTTAACGATGTCGACGCTTTCGACGGCATTAAAATCAATCGGCGCGCCGACGCCTTCACTGGTGAAGCCAATGCGAATCCCGTTGAAAAAGGTATCGGCCACCTGACCCCGGATATAAGTGCTCGAGGGATTGCCGTTAAAGTAGGGAGTATAAGTATCCGCAGATACTCGAGCGAAATCGCGGGCCGTCTGAATGTTCGCGTTCTGTAGCTCCTCTTTGGTAATTACGCTGATTGAACGTGGAACGTCTGTCACCAGGAGGTCTAGTCCAAATGCGTCTGAAACATCAGTCGACGTGGGTAAGATATTGTTTGGAGCAAGTCCTTGGACCGTTACGGGCGTCAACGATTGCGTCCCAGAACTAGTGGAGACGGTTTGGCCGCCAGCTAAGCTTCCGAGAAGTACCAAAAGCATTGGTGCCGCGTAACCTTTCAAAAGGTTACGGAAGACCGACGGACAGTAACATGATATTTCCGACGATGAGACTGCTGAAACTCTGCTCGATTGCATAAATGTGCCGTTCGCCTGAGCTTGATTCTTCTAAAGAGGGCCGACATTAAATGCGGGAATCAGTATTTCTCAACGCCATAAAAGTGACAAGATCGTCACGATTGCAATTTGCAAATGCAAAGGGCCCGATCAATACTGATCGAGCCCTTGGTTAACGGTTTCAGATTGGCGGCTGCCGCTTGCGACTATAGAAACGCGGATCGATGTTCGTGACACCAAGTCTCGAACGTTTGGGCCGGACGCCCGGTTAGCCGTTCGACTTCGTTGCTATGAAAGGCGCCTTGGCCGTTGCGAACTTGGATCCAGAGATCGGTCAAACTTTTCACCAAAACTTCAGGAAGCCCGCTGGCAATGGCTCGCTCGGCTGCCACTTCGATCGGGATATCGACACACTCAATCGGTTTACCGATGATTTTGCTAAGGATATCCACCTGATCATGAGTACTCAGTAATTCCGGGCCGGTTAAATCGTAGGCCCTTCCTTCGTGTCCAGAGGAGGTCAGCGCAACTGCTGCCACTGCCGCGATATCGTACGGCGAGATAGGTGCAGTCTTTCCGTCTCCCGTCGGGTTGAACACCTTAGACTGCGATTTGATGGTGTCGGCCCATGGCAACGTGTTGGACATAAATCCACCGGGCCGGAGAAAGGTCCAAGGGATACCGGAATCTTCGACAAACTGTTCCTTCTCCCGATGTACCCTTCCTATGGCATTGGTCTCGATCCGAACTGCTCCACTGGAGATTTTAACGATTTGGGAAACGCCGGCTGGTTTTGCCTGCTCGATGAGGAGGCGATCTGCTTCATGACTCTTATCAAAGAGCACCGGAAGCAAGAATAGTTTGTCGGCGCGTTGCAAAGCTTGGCTGACAACCGATTGATCGTGCCGATCGCCAATTACCCGTTCAACGGCAGGATCGAGATGGGACACCTTTTTTTCATCGCGAGTGATGACGCGGACAGGGCATTTCTTGGCCAGCAATTGTTTAACCAATTCAGTGCCAATATTGCCGGTAGCACCAGTAACTAGAATCATACGTTTTTTCTCCTCTGATTGATTCTAGAGAAGTGAACTCATAATAAGTGACCCGTCAATCACTAATTAACGAGCGCTAGCGAGCGGAAACGCCGGTAACGAGCGTGAACGGTCGTATGAAAACGAAGCCGCAGAGTTTACGCTAGCGGGCGTTCCCGGCGTTCCCGCTCGCTCTCGCTCGTTTCGTGAGGGGCCCAATTCCGTCCCACATCGACTTTACCAAGCGTTTCACGTAACGTCGCTCTTTGCTGGCATCCCATTTCCCACTCCCCAGCATTACCTGGAGGAATGCGTGATGCCAGAGTGCGCCGATAAAGGCTTGTGCAACCACCTCGAAATCGGTGTCACGGATCCGCCCGAGGCGATTCTCCGCCTGCAAATAAGCGGCCACGGTCTTGACCGCTTGTAGAGCTCGAGAGGCTCTTTCTTTGCCGGTGATCGCGGTGGCTTCTGTCGGGCTGAGGTCTTCCTGCCGGTTGCTCCAGCTCATCATCAGCATCGGAATGATGATGAGGAATTTCTCTACAAACAGAGATCCCAATTCTGCCAACGTGGTTTCGACGTCCTTCTTGCCAACACTTGAGCTGAGTAGCAGAGGGATCTTTCCACCCCAATCGCTGTCCTCACGCATCGCGCTTTGGAACAGCCCCTGTTTAGTCTTGAACCGTTTGAAAATGATCCCATGCGAGACGCCGGCCTTAGCCGCGATTTCACTGGTGGTCGCCTCCAGCCCTTTCTCTAGGAAAATTTCGCGGGCGGCGCGCAGGATTAAGTCATCTTGAATCGAAACTGGTCTTGGCATTACCGGCTAGCAATCCATTCATCCCAAAATCCGAAGCGATTTGCAACTCAATCACCTCTTCCTACGAGCTGCTGGCAACGGAGATGATGTGAGGGACAGGAATAATTTCAATCGCCGGATTAGGCAAACGCCATGGAATGGCGAGACAGAATAGCCCGGGGCTTTAGCCCTGGGAGATTGTCCGTCCACGCTCCGCCCTGAAAGTGGCGGCCGACGTGATCGAAACTAATCGGCGCCTTTCCAGCGAATCTGCGTGCGAAGCCAAGCCATTATTTCGGTCGCCCTTACAGGGCGAGCAATGATTCGCAGGTACCCAGGGCTAAAGCCCTGGGCTATTCTATATCGCCATTTCATGGCGTTGACGGCGCCAGGCGCAATGCCGCATTCATTGGTTTAATCTTCCGGAGCCTGCTGGCCGAGCAGAAGAACACGATAGGGGCTTAAATAAATCCGAATCCCGCTCGCTCAGGCCGGCGAAAAAGCTCCGTATATTTGGTGCGATGAGAGTTGTTGAAGGTCGGCGACCGCCGCTTGCAAAGCATTTGGCCAAGGAAGACCGAGCTCCAGGTACAATTTGATCAATCGTTCCGATCTAGCCTCGATCGAGCGCCGGACGGCATGGGAAAATCCTTTTCCGGTGGATGGCTTCCGCTTTAGTTTGTGGGCGGTCCTTGTCTTGCGAATGATTCGACGTGCCATATGCCAGGCACTAACGGGTATCGACCCACTTCCACCTAGCGATTTTGGATCCAGCGCCGAAAATCAGGGATGAAAGGCGGGATTCAGGAGCCGAACGCGGGCGCATGGGTTGCGGGTTACGAGTTACGAGTTGCAGGTTGCGAGCTGGCAAACTATCCGACCCTCAACCCGTAATCCGTAACCCGTAACCCGTAACTCATCAGGCGTATCCCCATCCCTTTAACCGGAAGAAGACAGCCAGCATCCGGGTCAGGAACGCGCCAACCATGGTAATGACGACGCCGATAAAGATCTCCGGTGGCTGCAAACGCTCGGCTTCCCATTGTAAGAACAGGGAGAACGCGAGGCCCCAAACCACCGCGATCTCAGGATAAAGCTCCTGCTGTAACTTGGGAGCCAACGCATCCCGGCGCAACAGATCGCGCATCATCCCGCCAAATGAGCTGGTGATCCCGGCTGAAATCGGACCCCATAACCAGAGAGGTTGGACAGACGTATCGAGGACGACTACTACGCCAATGACCATAAAGGAGGCGAGTCCCATTCCATCGCAGATCTGAATCAAACCGGTCCCGAGATGTCCTCGAGATCGTAACGATTCGGTGAACTGTTTGGCGCCGGCGAAAGAACTGATTCTGATCACTAGCATCCCCACGATGACCGTGCCGATGATCATCAACAGGACCCGCGGATCCCGGACGATGCCCAACGGTTGGCGTTGGAAAAGCAGATCGCGGATTACGCCGCCGCCGACCGCAGGCAAACTGGCGAGGACCATCGCTTCAAACAGCGTAAACCGCCCGACGTAGGCGAGCACGACACCGGACAAGGCAAAGGAAACAGTGCCAATCGAGACCAAAAATTGAAACCAATCGCTATCTAAGGTTTGATGAATGAGGATCGGCAAAGCGTACGTATCGGCGATCCGCTGGAATTGGCCGTCCGATTTTATGCGATCAATGGCGTCATTCAGATGAACGAGTGTATCTGGTGACGTTGACCCGCGGCTCAACATGAAGCGGATATCGGTTGAAAACCGCTCCGGATGTTCTTCGATGAAATTGCTCTTCTGTTGCCGCCAAGCGACCGTGGCGGCAGAGATTTGGTCAGCCAGGAATCCATCAATTCTTCCCAGGAGCAGATTTTCCAGGTTGGCCAAATCGCTCTCTTCTTTTACGACCAGAGCGGCATTGGCCGGATCTTCGATATATTCGTTTAGCCGTCGGTCGGCATAGGCGAACCCGGTGACGACTCCCAGCCGGAATCGTTGGGTACGAAAAAGCGCCAGCATCTGCTCCGGCGTGTTAAACGGATATTTCGAGCTGGTTCCTTTGAGCAGAATTAACACGTCTGTCTCGCGCCGGTAGGGCTTGGAAAAATAAGCAAATTGCTCGCGTTCGCGGCTGTAGGTTGCGCCTGCCGCAATATCGCGAGTGCCATTTGCCAGCCCGGCTAGATGGCTATCCCAGGAGATTTCCGGTAACAACAATTCGACCCGCATCACCCGGGCGATTGCGCGTTCTATCTCGACATCAAAGCCGGTCAGTACCTCGACCCCATGAATATTCTGCCGGTATTGGTAAGGGTCCCAAGGATACCAACCGCCTTGTAAGACGCGCGGTTCAGGCCGTTGCCGCACCTGGGAAGGAGTTGGCGTCGGGCTTCCCTCCGCCTGAACCGGAAGAGATGCGACCCAGCCGAAACAGGCCAAGACTAGTGCCGCGATGAGATATCCTTGATATCGGCGTAACGGTTGATGACTGCTCGCTCGTTGTTGAATACCGCTGAATAAGCTCCTCATTGAAAAGGTCAGGGAGACATTAGCAAGCGGGAATGAAGTGTGAGAAGTGAGAAGTGAAAGGTGAAAGGTTACCCAGGGGCGTCGCGAAGCCGAATCGGCCTGTCGCGCCGGAGGCCTTGCGAAGGCGGAAAGGGCGTTGCATTCCGCGTTTTAGCTCTGGCGGATGTCGACGCCGGTAAGTGAAACCGGGTATGGTGTTTGAATAGACGCGACGCCCAGCGACCCCAGATGTGTTCAACTCTTCCGATCGTGCCGGAAGCAAACACGTTTTCTCGGACTTTCCTCACACGCCCGTCAAAAGAAACGCTGTGCTCTTTTGCCGGGTTCTGTTAGGAAAACTAGATCAGAATTATTCCAGATTAAGCGATGAACTATCGCCCGCTGACGCCCCTCCTCTGTGCGCTGCTCGTGTCTTGCGCAACCACCGAGCGATCCGGGTTCATTACCGCCTCGTCGCAACCGGCAAATGTTGGCGACGCCGGAATCGCGGCGAGGCACTATCACGATTCCGGAGCTTACGACCGGGATTTGCGAGTGGTGGCCGGCCAGGCCGAGAGTTGGATCAAGGCGCGCGCGGCTAGTGCTCATCAGCCGGCTCTAGTGCTGGACATTGATGAGACCGCGCTATCGAATTGGGAAATTATCCGGCGCGATGATTTTGGCCGGCCAATCGCCGGTCCGGCGGATCTCGCTTCAGCCGGTCCCTGGGGCTGGGCGGAGTGGGACCAGCTGGGGCGCGATCCAGCCATCGAGCCGACCCTGGAGGTATTCCGTGCTGCCCGGCGCGCAAATGTAGCTGTCTTTTTCATTACGGGCCGCCCTGAATCGCAGCGCATGGCTACCGAGCGAAATTTGCGCGCGGTTGGTCTGGGAGATTATGCCAAGCTTTTTATGGTGCCGAATGGCGCCCATTTCACTTCCGCAGTCGATTTCAAGACGCCGGTTCGCCTAGAGATAGAAAGGTTGGGTTACACCATCATCGCTAACATGGGGGATCAGCCATCCGATTTACTCGGCGGCCACGCTGAAAAGAAATTCCTTCTTCCCGATCCGTTCTATCGGGTCCCATAGTTAGGCGCTCAGTCGATGGACTATTACTTCCACAGCTATCCGAAAGAACTGGCGAAACAAATAGTAGCTCGATGGGAGGCCGGCTCTGCAGCGTTGGATGCGCTGCCACCGGAAGAGGCTTTGGCTTCATTTTTAAGCGAAGCGTACCAGGCGAGCTTACTCCGCGAAGAAGATCGTGCGGTTGTTTGTCGATTGATCCTGATTAATCCGGCTGAACTCGTTGATGGCGCTGGCCCGCCGAATGGATTGCACGTCTTAAGGTTCCAGGAGGAGAGAGCCATGCGTGAGCAAGAGATCCGGCGCGTAAGTCCGACCGCAACTTTTTATCGGTCGTTGATCGGAGTGCGTTGGGATCCAAGCCGAGGTTTCTTGATTTGGGGAATTATTAGTTCCGGCTCACGCTGGATCAGCCAAACTGACGGCGGACGCCTTCACGGCCCGATCGTTCCGAACCGGTTGATCATTCATATCCGCGGGCCCGGTACTCTTGTCGTGTTAAGAGGCGAAACTCGCATCGCCGCCCTACTCAAAGGCAGACTTCAAGACTACGGCTTCAACATTTTCGAAGCGAGTTGGCTGGCCAGTCTGCAGGAAAGGTTTGCGAAATGGGTGCTGCACGAATGCTTCAAAGATAAAGTTCATGCCGGCGCAACGGTAGACCCGGATTTCACCCGAATACTGGCCCAGAACGTCATGAGGCGAGTAATCAGCCAAGTCAGAAATGCGCGTCACGGCGGGATGGTAATCATTATAGCGGACCCAAACTGGAATAAGCTGGTCTGCGCGAATGGGCCGATTTCTCCGAAGTATTGGATCGAAGACAGCAAAGCGCGGCGGCGCTATCGTGAGCTTTTGTTTGCGGTGGTGCGAACGCTTTCCGAGATTGGCGCTGAGCACGGATTGGCGACGGTCGGCTGGGAGCAATATCAGCAACTCAAAGATGACCGGCTGACCGAGCTTGACGAGTCGATATTCGAGTGCGCGCATTTACTCGCCGACCTGATGGCGGTGGACGGAGCTTTGGTCCTGACGGCGGCGCGCGATATTATTGGTTTTGGCGCGGAAATACATGCGCCCACGCAAGAAAACGAAATTGTTTACCGAGCCCTTGATATCGAAGGTGAACAATCGGTTCCGGAACGCGCAGATGAGGCTGGAACTCGGCATCGGGCGGCCTACCGGCTCACGCGAGACTATCCTGAGTGCTTGGTCACGGTAGTCTCCCAAGACGGCAGTGTGCGCTACTTCGGCAATCGAAACGGAAAAGTTACCTATTGGGATGTGCTATCGATCTGAAGGATGAGAATGGAGCCCAGAATTGCTGGGGCGAGGCTCCGGAACTTCCTCTAAGGTTTCGCAAGGTGATTAAGCGAGGCCAAGCGTCTAGCGTATCGCGCTAACCTCATACGCACAACGAGACGCACCGGCCACGATATGTTCTGTGCGTCTCACCTCGACTTTATCGCCGAGTAATTTACGGAATACGTTCAACTCTTCGCGACAAAGGCCGGTACAAGTCGTTGCCGCAATACAGATGGGACAATGTCTTTCCACCAAGAGGTAGCTATTGCGGTCCTCAAGCTTCTCCACACCGGCCATATAACCTTCCCGGGAACGAATGGCCGCCAGCGCTTCGAGTTTCTCGCGCAGCGAGGAAGTTGATGTGATCTCCTGGCGATAGTTTTGCAGCTGGTGCCGGGACCGCACTTTTATCAACCTATCCAAAGCTTCGGGACCGAGAGTTTCATTCAAACAAGAGATAAGCGAGACCGCCAGCTCGGCGTGAGCGTCGGGGAAGAATTTTAGGGACGCATTAGTAAGCGACCAAAGCAACGTAGGGCGGCCCCGAGAACCCGGGTTGGCTTCGCGTTTAACCAGCCCTTGTTCTTCCAAGGCATGCAAGTGATGCAGAGCGGCCATTTTGGTGGTCTCTAAGGCCTCGCCCAGCTGAGCGGCAGAAGTTGGACCGGCGGTTTTGAGATGATCGAGGATCCGCTTATGGGGCGACATAGAACACAGAGACTATTAGATAAAAAGAATACTTTACAAATTAATTAATCGGCGTTTTATAAAGCCAAATCTTGATTAATCCCCCTATGCATTCGACCCAGTTCGATGGATACTTTCGCGCCGCTTCCTTAGCTGATTTGCAAGCCAGAGGCATGGTCGTGGTGTCTGGAAACGGAGGTCCGTTATTATTGTGCTGGTCGGAGGGACACGCCTTCGCCTTGGACAATCGTTGTCCGCACATGGGCTTTCCTTTGAGTAAAGGCAGTCTGGAAACGGGCGTGCTGACCTGCCATTGGCATCATGCCCAGTTCGAGGTTAACAGCGGCTGCACGTTTGATCTGTGGGCCGACGATGTTCCGGTTCGATGTGCGTCTCGAGGGAGACGACGTGTGGGTATCCGAGCGGTCGAAACAGAAGGTCGATGTTAACTATCATACCCGCCGCTTGGTTTGGGGGTTGGAGCAAAACATTGGGCTTATCCAGGCAAAAGGCATTGTCGCATTACTGGCGGAAGGCGAGGAGACAACTGGGATTATTCGCAGGATCATACAGTTTGCTTCCCGGAACCATCGGCTGTGGGAAGATGGTCTCACCACCCTCAGCATAGTGGCTCGATTGGGTTCGCAGCTGACTCACCCGACGTTGGTTTATGCGCTGGCCAAAGCCGCCCGCCGAGTGGCTGAGAATTGTTCAGGACAACCGGCACGACATTCGGCCGGCGGACTAAACGGTGAACATTTCGAAGAGGAGAGATTGTGTCGCTGGTTGTCGCACTGGGCCATGATCCGGCATGATGAAGGAGCTGAGCGTACTCTTTTGGCGGCCATAGATTCAGGGCTCACCGGTTCAGCCTTAAATCGGATGGTATTTCGAGCGATCCAGGAACGGATCTATGCGGACGGCGGTCACTCCTTAGATTTGGCGAACAAAGCTTTCGAGCTGCTCGATGCCGTTGGTTGGCAGGATGCCGCTAAGGTTTTACCGCTACTCGTGCAGCATCTCACCCAATCGCGTTCCGAAGAAGAAGGTGGCGCGTGGCGGGTACCGCTTGATCTGATTGCTTTGATTCAAGAAGCAGAGGATCACCGGCAGACGCAGACGTGGTCCCCTGGCCAGGCCGCCGAGCTGGTAACTTATCATGACTTCCTGGGCTCCGATCCGAGGAAGATCCTCCGGCTCATTACGGAAACTCTGCAGAAAGGAGTTCGCGCGGTCACGATAAGCAAACAACTCGCGTTAGCCGCCGCCTCGCGGTTAGCCCGGTTCCCTGAATCAAACGATATTGATGATTGGTTTAATCCGGTTCACACTTTTTCGTTCTGTAACGCCTTGCATCAGGTGTTGCGGCGAGGCGAGGTTGGACCCGAGGTTGAGCGTGGGCTCTTTCATGGCGCTATGTCGGTCTATGTCGACCGTTTTCTGAATATCCCTAGTGCTCATCTGCCCGATCGCGCCGCTCTGGAGCCTTTACCGGCAGCTGCCGACGCTCTGCTAGCCGCGATTCTGGAAACTCTTGATCAACGAAAGGATTGGAGCGCGGTCCCTACTCTGGTAGTTCGCTATCTCCGATGCGGTCATCCCGAACCAGCCTTAATCGATACGCTGGCGTTTGCGACCGTTCGAGAAGACCTGGATTTTCATAAATTGCAGGTCTTGGAGGCAGCAATAACGCAGACTCAGGAATGGCCGGCAGGAAGCGCTGAACGCGAGTTGTTGTACGTCGCCGCTGCCCGCCATTTAGCTGCCTATTGTCCGACTCGCCGCAGCTCCGGCCAATCGGTTACTGTCGCTCTAAGGCTGCAGCGGGGCGAAGCGATTCACGTGCAGGAGGGGGCGGGGGAAGGGAAGGTGATTGGTGAATGGTGATTGGTGAATGGTGATTGGTGATTGGTGATTGGTGATTGGTGAATGGTGATTGGTGAATGGTGATTGGTGATTGGTGATTGGTGATTGGTGATTGGTGATTGGT
>Ga0073928_10001902_pt1 | contig 38349 bp, 42 predicted proteins | sample PaiPotPPA55metaG_FD_76969 | JGI IMG/M metagenome (GOLD analysis project Ga0073928, IMG submission 76969) | Iron sulfur acid spring bacterial and archeal communities from Banff, Canada, to study Microbial Dark Matter (Phase II) - Paint Pots PPA... ... | reverse complement strand
GCGGCGTAATGACCGTGGAGCGCCGCGCCCGCAAGCATGTGCTCGACCTGCAGCGGTACCCGCAAATCCAGCCATTCGTCGAAAGTATCCGCGCCACCCTGGCGGGCGATCGAGGCGCGCTCGAGCGAGTATTCCACGTGGAATTTGCCGGCAGCGTGGAGCGCTGGAGCCTCGTTCTGGTCCCCGTGGACCATCAATTGGCGCGAACCGTCAAGCAGGTGCAGATCGACGGGTCGAGAGACCAATTGCACAGAATTGAAATTCGCCAGGCCGATGGTGATCGCTCACTGATGACCCTGCGCGCAGCCGCGGCGCCATGAACTGGCGGCGCGCAAGCGCACCGGCGCTTTGGCTCTGTTGCGTCGCTCTGGCGGCCGTCATCGTGGCGCGCGCCCACTACATCACCGACCTGTCGGCGTTTTTGCCCGCATCCCCCACCCCCGCGCAGCAACTTCTGGTGGACCAGTTGCGCGATGGTCCGGCCTCGCGCCTGATTCTGATTGCGATCGAAGGAGGCGACGCCGGCGCCCGGGCGCAAGTGTCTGTTGCGATGGCGGCCCGCCTGCGCCGCGACCGCCGATTCTCCAGCGTCAACAACGGCGAGCCGGTCACTGCGGAGCGCGATCGCGAGTTCCTGTTTGAACATCGCTATCTGCTGAGCGACCAGGTGAGCGCGGCGCGCTTCTCCGAGCAGGGTCTGCATGCTGCCATTCTGGACACGCTCGACGAGTTGGCTTCGCCGGTCGGACTCATGCTCAAGTCGCTGTTGCCGAACGATCCCACGGGCGAGATGCTGCACATCATCGATCAACTGGAGCGCACTCCCTCGCCGCCGACCAGCGATGGAGTCTGGGTTTCGCCCGACGGCGCGCGCGCCCTGATGGTGGCGCAGACGGCGGCCGGCGGCTCCGATACCGACGCGCAGGAGCGGGCCATCGCGGCGGTACGCGCGGCGTTCGCCGAGGTGCGCGCGGCATTCGCGGCGCCGGTGCGCGATTCGTCGGCGGGCGGCGCCGCAACCCTGCGCTTGAAACTGAGCGGACCGGGTGTGTTTGCCGTCGCCGCGCGTGCCAAGATCGAGCGCGCCGCGGTCCGTCTGTCGATCGTGAGCAGCATACTGGTCGTGACGCTGTTGTTTGCAGTGTATCGGTCGCTGCCGGCCCTCGCCTTGGGGTTGGCGCCCGTGGCAAGCGGTGCGGTGATCGGAATCGCCGCCGTCGCGCTGGGGTTCGGCGCGGTGCACGGCATCACCTTGGGGTTCGGTATTACCCTGATCGGCGAATCGGTGGACTATTCGATTTATTTTTTCGTGCAGTCGCGCCGCCTGCCGCAGAACGAGGCGCCTGCGTTGAGCTGGCAACGGGCATGGTGGCCCACCATCCGTTTGGGGATGCTGACTTCGGTGTGCGGCTTTGCTTCGCTTCTCCCTTCCGGTTTTCCCGGACTCGCCCAACTTGGGGCTTACTCGATCAGCGGCTTGATCGCAGCCGCGCTAGTGACTCGCTATGTGTTGCCCGCGCTGCTGCCGAGCGGATTCGTCATCCGCGATGTCACGCCCGTAGGGTTACGCGTCGCCCGGCTGCTGCACAGGGCACGACAGCTTCGCGGCTTGCATCTCCCCGCCTTCAGCGTGGCGCTGGCGGCGTCGGCGCTGGCAGTACTGTGCCTGCATCACGATACCCTGTGGAATCGCGAGCTCGCGGCGTTGAGCCCGGTCTCCGCGGAGGATCGAGACGCGGACGCCAAGCTGCGCAGCGACTTGGGCGCCGCGGACGTGCGCGACCTCGTGATCGTCTCCGGCCCGACGCTCGATTCCGCGCTCAGCGGCGCGGAACGCGCTGCTCGTGCGCTGGGGGCGTTGGTGGATGCCAAGGTAATCGGCGGTTTCGACAGCCCGGCGACCTACCTCCCGAGTGCGGCGACTCAGCAGGCACACCGCGACAGCCTGCCCGACCCATCGCCGCTGCGCGAGAACTTGCTGCGGGCCACGGTGGGAGTTGGGTTGAGCAGCGACCGCCTGCAGCCGTTTTTACGCGACGCCGAAGCCGCGCGTCACGCGCCCTTCGTCACGGTGCAAGATCTGCAAGGGACTTCTCTAGGTGCCGGCTTCGACGCGTTGATCCTGCACGAGAGGGATCGCTGGAATGCGCTGCTGCCGCTGCACGCCGCCGATTCGGCGCAGGCGGTCGACACGGCTCGCGTGAGGGCGGCGCTGCAGGACGCGAAACTCGAGGAGACTCGGGTGCTCGATCTCAAACAGGAATCCGACGCCTTGTATGCCGGCTATTTGTCCGAGGCGATTCATTTGTCGCTGGGGGGCGTGCTGGCGATTCTCGCGCTGCTGATGATCACGCTGCGTTCGCCGCCGCGCGTCGCGCGCATATTGGCGCCGCTGCTGCTGGCCGTGCTCACCGTGGCCGCGGGCCTCTCTCTCTGCGGAGTGCAGCTCACCATCCTGCATTTGGTAGGCATGCTGCTCATCGTTGCCGTCGGTTCCAATTACGCCTTGTTCTTTGACCGGCAGGCCAGCGTGCACCAGTCCGGCGGCGAATCGCTGACCCTCGCCTCTCTGGTCATCGCCAATGCCAGCACAGTAATCGGTTTTGGTCTGCTGTCTTTCTCGCAAGTCCCGGTGCTCGTGGCGCTGGGCACGACGGTGGCGCCGGGCGCCTTCCTGGCGCTGCTCTTCGCCGCGGTGCTCGCATCCGCCGACCCACCGCATCCCGAGATGCCGCGTGCGTAGTATCTCCGTGCCCGCCCAGTCGACGGCCGTGGCGCCCACGCGTGTGGTGTGGTTGCCGGGCGCCTACCATGCCGCTCGGGATTTCTTGACCGCCGGCTTTGCGGACGCGGTGCGCATGCGGCGGATCGCCCTCGATCTCACATTCGTGGACATGGAGATGGCGCACGTGGGCGATCGCAGCGCGCTGCAATGGTTGCGATCCGACATCGTGTTGCCGGCGCGCGCGGCGGGTGTATCGATCTGGCTGGGCGGAATCTCCCTCGGCGGCCTGTTTGCGCTGGACTACGCCGCCTCGCATCCCGATGAACTCGATGGGCTGTGCCTGCTTGCTCCGTATCTCGGCAATCGGATGCTGACCGCTGAAATCGCTCAAGCGGCGGGAGTTGCGGCATGGCAGCCGGGCGAACTTGCGGAAACCGACGAAGAACGCCGAATATGGCGCCACATCAAGAACCGCCGCGAGGATTCACGGCCGCTGTACCTCGGGTTCGGCCGGGGAGATCGCTTTGCGGCGGCGCATGAGCTACTGGCGGCAACACTGCCGGCCGACTCGGTCAATGTGGTCGCCGGCGGTCATGAGTGGTCCACTTGGGTTCAGCTTTGGGAGAATTTCTTGGACTCGCGCTTCATATGAACGAGCAGGACACGCGCCAACAGGATGCCGGGGAGCTCGGCGCTTACCGGCAAGATGGCGCAGCGCGGCGCTGGTCGCCGCCGCCGCTATTGTATGCGTCCGCCGCCGTGCACCTGGGTGCGGCTGCCGCGGCGCTGGCGCGACCGCGCCTGTGGCCCTGGGCGCTCGGGGCCCTGGTCGCGAACCATGTTGCCCTGGCCGCGGCCGGGCTTTGGCCGCGCAGCCAGCTGCTGGGACCCAACTGGGTCCGCTTGCCCGCTCACAACGGCGTCGCGACGGGCGTCGCCATCACCATCGACGACGGGCCGGATCCCGCTGTCACTCCGCAGGTTCTGTCGCAGCTCGCCGAGCACCAAGCGCTCGCCACCTTCTTTTGCGTGGGTGCGCGCGTCGAGCGTTATGCAGACCTCGCGCGGGAAATCGTGCGCCGCGGTCACGCCATCGAGAATCACAGCCAGCGGCACCGGCACAACTTCTCCCTGCTGGGGCCCGGCGGCATGAACGCGGAGATTTCGCGCGCCCAGGACAGCATCCTCAGAGTGACCGGCTCGAGGCCGCGGTTCTTTCGTGCGCCGGCGGGGCTGCGCAATCCGTTTCTCGACCCCGTGCTCACCCGCCTGCAGCTGCGCCTTGCGAGTTGGACGCGCCGCGGCTTCGACACCGTCAATGCGAACCCGGATGCCGTATACCGGCGCTTGGCGAATCCGCTGCAGGACGGCGACATCTTGCTGCTGCACGATGGCAATGCGGCACGCGGCCGCGGCGGCAAGCCGGTGATCCTGGAGGTCCTGCCGCGGCTGCTCGACGCCCTGGCGTCGAAACAGCTGCGGCCCGTCACCTTGCGCTCCGCGCTGTAAGCTACGCCCCATGAGACCGCTGCTTTTCAAAAACTTTACCGCGACCAGTTGCATCGGCAAGGGCGTTGCGGCGACCCTCGAGAGCCTGCTCGAGCAGCGCAGCGGCCTCAGGAACTGCGAATTCGAGACCGTGGATATCGACACCCACATTGGCGAAGTGGCCGGCGTGGACGATGCACGGCTGCCGGACCATTTGTACAAGTTCGAGTGCCGAAACAACCGGCTCGCCGAGCTCGCCCTGCAAGAGGACGGCTTCTTCGAAGCCGTGCAGCAAGCGGCCGAGCGGTGGGGACGGCGGCGCGTCGGCGTGTTCATGGGAACCAGCACGGCGGGCATTCTGCAGACCGAGCTCGCCTATCGCGACCGCGATCCGGTCAGCGGCGCGTTGCCGCCGAGCTTCGAATACGGTTCGACTCACAACTCGTTTTCCGTGGCCGATTACCTTCGCCGGCGATGCCGCCTGGAAGGACCGGCCGTCGCGGTTTCCTGCGCATGCGCTTCCAGCGCCAAGGTGTTCGGCTCTGCGCGGCGGATGATCGAAGCGGGACTCATCGATGCGGCTCTGGTGGGCGGAGTGGATTCGCTGTGTCTCACCACCCTGTATGGTTTTCACTCCCTGCAGCTCACGTCGCCGACGCCATGCCGCCCATTTGATGTCGCGCGCGATGGCCTCTCCATCGGCGAGGCGGCGGCGTTCGCGCTTCTCGAGCGCGTGCCGGCCGGCTTGGACGACGGCGCCGTGCTGCTGCTCGGCATCGGCGAATCGAGCGATGCCTACCATATGTCGGCGCCGCACCCCGAGGGTCTCGGTGCGCGCCGTGCGATGCAGGCCGCGCTCGCGGCGGCCGCGCTCGAGCCCGGCGACATCGATTACATCAATCTGCACGGTACCGGAACGCCCAGCAACGATCGCTCGGAAAGTCAGGCGGTCACCAGCGTATTCGGTCCGACCACGCCGTGCAGTTCGACCAAGGGCGCCACGGGTCATACTCTGGGTGCGGCGGGTGCGCTCGAGGCAGTGATCAGCGCGCTTGCCGTCAAGAATGGGTTGATGCCGGGCGGGGTACACACGAGCAAGATCGATCCGACTCTGACGGCGCACTACATCAGGGACAATCGCCGCGCCCCGGTGGCGCGCGTGCTCTCCAATTCATTTGGCTTCGGCGGCACGAACTGCAGCCTGATTTTGGGCCGAACAGGATGACGCTGTCAGCCTACGTCAGCGGCCTCGGAGTCCTGGGGCCGGGCCTGTCCAATTGGCCCGAGGCAGCGGCCGTGCTGTCCGGGCAACAGGCGTATCGGCCCGCGGCCGCGGTCCTGCCGATGCCGACGATCTTGGCGGCCGCCGAGCGGCGGCGCATCGGCCGTGTCGTCAAGCTGGCATTGGCTATCGCGCTGGAAGCCACATCGCAGGCGGGTGAGGATCCCGCGGAACTCGCCAGCGTGTTCTCCTCTTCCGGCGGGGACGGCCACAATTGTCATGAACTCTGCCAAGCCCTGTCGCTCGCGGGCCGCGAGATTTCGCCGACGCGCTTTGCCAACTCGGTGCACAACGCGGCCGCGGGCTATTGGAGCATCGGCACCGGCGCCATGGCAGAATCGAATGTGCTGTGCGCATTCGATGCGAGCTTCACCGCGGGTCTACTGGAAGCGTTGACCCAGGTCGCGGTCGATCAGGTGCCCGTTCTGCTGGTTGCGTATGACAGCGAATACCCGCAGCCGCTACACGCCAAGCGGCCGATCCCCGATACCTTCGGCGTCGCCCTGGTGCTGACGCCGCAAAGACGCGCCCCGTCATTCGCGAGAGTGGACGCGACGCTCAGCGACTTGGAGTGCGATCGATTCGCGGACCCGGACTTGGAGGCATTGCGCTGCGCGTTTCCCGCGGCCCGCTCACTGCCGCTGCTCCGCCTGCTGGCGGCGCAAACCGGCGGGACGGCGATTCTCGAGTATCTCGACGTATCACGCATGGAAGTGCGAATCGAACCATGCGCCTAGACCGCCCCTGGATCGAAAGAAATATTCCCCACCACGGCCGCATGTGTCTGCTCGATGAGGTCGTGGAATGGGATGCGCAACATATCCGCTGCCGCAGCGGCAGTCACCGCCTTCCCGATCATCCGCTGCGCTCGCAGGGCCGCTTGGGAGTAGCCTGCGGAATCGAATACGCGGCGCAGGCCATGGCCGTGCACGGCGCGCTCGCCGGCGGCGCTCTGGCGGACGCCGGCAAAGGTCGCTCTGAAGTGGGCTTTCTCGCGAGTCTACGGGATGTGCGGCTGCACGTTCTGCGGCTCGACGACATCGAATCCGATCTGATCTGCGACGCCCTGCTCGTCGCCGGAGATCAGGGCAGCGCGCTGTACGAATTTGCGATACGGTCCGACGCAGAGCGGCAGCGGCTCTTGAGCGGCCGTGCGACGGTGGTCTTCGACGTCAACGAACGGCTGAAAACCCGTGAACGGTCTAAACAATGAATAAATCGGCGACTCGCGCGTTGGTGACGGGCGGCAGCGGCGGCATCGGATCCGCCATCTGCCGGCGCCTCGGCGTCGCCGGTCACTTCGTGTACGTCCATGCGCATCGCAGCGTTGCGGCCGCGGATGCGATCGTCAGCGAGATAGTGACCGCCGGCGGCCGGGCGGCGGCGGTTCATTTCGACTTGACCGACGCGGACGCGACGCGCGCGGCAGTCGAGAAATTGCTGGAGGGCGGAGCGGTACAAGTTCTGGTGAACAATGCCGGCATCCATGACGATGCCGTATTCCCGGGAATGAGTGCCACGCAGTGGCGCCGCGTCATCGACTTGTCCGTCAACGGATTCTATAACGTGACGCAACCATTGATGCTGCCCATGATTCGCACTCGCTGGGGCCGGATCATCAATTTATCATCGGTGGCCGCGCTGATCGGCAACCGCGGCCAAGTGAACTATGCGGCGGCCAAGGGGGCACTGAACGCCGCCACCAAGGCGTTGAGCCTGGAAGTGGCGAGCCGGGGCATTACCGTCAACGCGGTGGCTCCGGGGATCATCTCGACCCGAATGGGCGACGCCGCCTTCGATGCCGCCGCCATCGCCGATATCGTTCCCATGAAGCGCGCCGGAAGCCCGGAAGAAGTGGCGAGCCTGGTGGCTTTTCTCGCCTCGGAGGAAGCCGCGTATATCACCGGCCAGGTCATTTCCATCAACGGCGGGATGGTTTCCGGTTGAATATTCCGGGCGCCGCCGCGTGATCACTACGCCCGCGCTGCGCTACTACATGCCGCGGGCAGGTCTCACACCGTCAGGCGTAGGCATCGACGGCGCCGCTCGAGATGCGCGCCAGCGAACTCGTGGTTGATTGCACGGCCGCGGTGGACGGGTTGCGGCTCGCGGAGGGCATCGATTCATAGGGCTGCGAATAGGCGGAGCGATCCTGATAGGAGCGCTGCGAGATGTCGACGCTGACCTGGCCGAACCCTTGAGCTCCCAGCATTTCGCGCAGCTTCGACGAACTCGACTCCAACGCATCGCGCGTCACGGCGCTATGACTGGTGAGCCAGACCTGCGCGTGACTGCCCTGCACTGCGATTCGCACCTCGATGGGCCCGAGCTGCGGCGGATTCACCTGCAGCTTCGCGCCGTTCAGATTGTTGTCGACCATCCAGGACACGCGGTCCGCGAGACCATGCCCGAACTCCGGTGTTTCCACCCCCGCAGCGACCTTCAGAGTCGGTGGCGCGGTCGTCGCGTCGGCGACGGCGGTGGGGTTGACACCCAGTTGTGCTGCGCCGGCGGCGGAGCCGTCGACTGACGTACCCGACAGCTGCGAGTCGCCGGTCCCGCCGGACGCGCGCTTCTCCGCTGCGCCGGCGCCGGCGAGCGCAGTGCTCGCCGCGGCCGCTGCCGCGGCTTTCGCCGACACTTCCGTAGCCGGCCGGGCAACGGAAATCACCGGCGCCGGCACCGGCGGGCCATTGGGCCCCGCGGTACCCGGGGACTTGGCGGCTGTGGCGGGCGTGGCCGATTCATTCGTCGGCAACGCTGACAAATCGGCGCCGCCCGCAGTACCGGTGTCGCCTGGGGCGACCGTACCGGCCGCGGCAGCCGACATTGCGGCCGCGGTGACCGCCTGCGCATTCGCGTCAGTGTTGGTCGAGGCGCCGGTACTCGTCGATGGGGTCGTCGATGAGGGGGTCGCTGGGGGCGCGCTGCCATCGGCGGCGCGGCTGGCGGGGGTGGGTCGGGAGGCCGCCGAGTCTACTGCCGCCGTGGTCGCCACTGTAGCCGATTTGTTGGCGGCGCCTGCCGCCCTACCCGCCGCGGCGCCAGCCTGCACTGTCGAGGCCACAGCAACAGCCGTCCCTGCAGCGCCTTTTGCCTGCGCGGCATCTCCAGGCACGGCGACTGCCGTCACGCTGGGAGCAGCTGCGCGGTCTCCGCTGGGCGCGCCCGCCTCACCGGCATGGTCGACCGGCGACCCGAGAGCAAGGCCGAATCCCGCCCCCGGACTGGTTGCGCCCTGGGCGCCGGGCGCCGCAACCGGCGAGTCGACCGGCGCGGTCCCGGAGTTCTGATCGACAACCGCAGCTTGCGCGCCTAAAGTCGACGCGGCCGGCGAGCCGGCGGCCGTCAAGGCCGCGGGCGCGGCGGTGTCCACGCGTGCGCCAGGTATTGGCCCGCCCACCGTACCCGCAGTGGCAGCCGCTGCTGCGGCGGCTGCCGCCGCGCTGCCTGTCGTCAAGGGCGCTGGGGGCGGCGAAAGATTGCCAGCCGCCGGCAAATGCCCGCCGTCGGTGCCGGCATCGGCCGCTTTAGCCCCTGCCGCCTTGCGGACCGGCTTGGGACCCGCGTTGGTGAGCGCCGCGGCAAAGTCCTGGCCTTTGCCGCCGGAATTCACGGAATTGGCCGCCCCCGCGGCGCTGGACTGCGCCGGGTCGGACGCGATGGGGGTTTGCGATACCGGTAGTGTGGCATTCATATCACTAGGAATAGCAAGCCACGTGCCAGACGACGTTCTTTCTAGTGCCGTGAGTTGGGTGAACCCGTTTGAGCGAAGCTCGGCCCTAGGGGGCCCGATTGAACTTCAGTACGAGAGTCGCGCATCCGAGCAAACCTGCGCCCTCGATCCAGGCGAGCCAGCGGTTCATACCGCTGGACATCCCGAACTTGGCCGATGCATGCAGCGCACGGTGAGCGAGCCAACCGTACCCCAATAGAATGCAAAATTCCGGCAGCATCGATGTCGCCGCCAAAATCAGCATTTGCGGCACCACTGGCTGGACCGGGTCGATGAATTGCGGCAAAAGCGCCAAAAAGAACAGCAGCGCCTTGGGATTCGCGAGTTGCAGAGTGAGTGCACCCAAGTAGACGCGCCGTCGGTCACCCTGTTCGACGGCCGGGCTTTCACCCAAAACCACCGCATGGCTCGACCCAGCCGAACGCAGTGCCTTGACCCCGAGATAGATCAGGTACGCCGCACCCACCCATTTGGCGATCGTGAAGAAGCGCGCGCTGGCGGCAATGATCGCACCGAGACTGGTTGCCGAGAGCGTGAAATAGATCGCGTTCGCGCTGATGATGCCGGCGGCCGCCGGCATCGAGCGCCGGAGAGCGCCGCGGACGCCCTGAGATACGACGTAGAACACTGCCGGACCGGGCGACAGCGACAACGCCGTTTCCATCACCAAGAACAGTAGCCAGGTTTTGAATGTCATGCTTACCTTCCCAAGTCCCAAGCCGCTAGCTTACCAGCGCCGGCGGGGGCCGCAGCCAAAGCCTTGGAGTCTGTCTGGCAGACAGACTCCTAGCCGACTCGCCCGGGGTGCATCACAATAGCGGATGCCCAACCGAAAGCCAGTTACTCTGCACCGCCTTCGCGAAATGCGAACCTTGGACGAAAAGATCGCGATGCTGACTTGCTACGACGCCGCATTTGCGCGCGTTTTGGATGAAGCCGGTGTCGACTCGCTCCTCGTCGGGGACTCGCTCGGCATGGTGCTGCAGGGCCGTGCGAGCACTCTTGCCGTATCCATCGACGAAATGGTTTATCACACGGGATGCGTGGTGAGGGGCAATCGCACGGCCTGGGTCATTGCCGACATGCCCTTTGGCAGCTATCAGGAATCTGCCGAAGTAGCGATGCGCCACGCTGCTCTCCTGATGCAGCAGGGCGCACAGATGGTCAAACTCGAGGGCGGGGGCTGGACGGCGCCCATCGTGCGCTTCCTCGTGGATCGCGGCGTCCCTGTCTGCGCGCACTTGGGCTTCACTCCGCAGTCGGTGCACGCGTTGGGCGGTTATCGGGTGCAGGGGCGCGACGAGGCGGCGGCCCGGGTCTTGCGCTGCCACGCCGAGGAACTCGCCGGAGCGGGGGCGGAGCTCTTGGTGTTGGAAATGGTGCCGGCCGCCCTCGCCCGAGATTTGACGAAATCGCTCTCGATTCCGGTCATCGGCATCGGTGCCGGCGTCGGCTGCAGCGGCCAGGTCCTGGTGCTGCACGACATGTTGGGACTGACGGGGGGCGAGCCGCTGCGGTTCGTGCGCAACTTTATGGATGGCAGCGCCAGTATCGAACTCGCCGTTCGCCAGTATGTAGCCGACGTAAAGAGCGGACGATTTCCCGACGATGCGCTCCACGGCTTCTGAACGAATGGTCATGCAGATAGTCAAGACGGCCGCTGAATTGCGCGCGGCTCTCAAGCCCACGCGGAGGCGGGTGCTGGTGCCGACCATGGGCAACTTGCACGCGGGTCACTTGTCGCTGGTACGCATAGCGCGAGAGCGCGGCGACCTCGTGATCGCCAGCATATTCGTCAATCGCCTGCAGTTCGCGCCGCACGAGGACTTCGCCACGTACCCGCGCACCTTCGAGCGCGATTGCGAGCTTCTCGCCGCCGCCGGCTGCGACATCGTGTTTGCGCCGGCCGACGACGAAGTCTACCCGGAGCCTCAAGGCTATAAGGTGCATCCGCCGCCGGATCTTGCCGATATTCTCGAGGGGCAGGTGCGGCCGGGGTTTTTTACCGGTGTGTGCACGGTGGTGCTGAAGCTCTTCAACATGGTCGAGCCCGCCTTAGCCGTGTTCGGAAAGAAGGATTATCAGCAGCTCCTGGTGATCCGAAGCATGGTGCGGCAGCTGGCGCTGCCGATCGAAATAGTCTCCGCCGAAACCGTACGTGATCCGAGCGGGCTTGCATTGTCTTCCCGCAATGGCTACTTGAATGACTCGCAGCGCGCCCAGGCGGCGCAACTGCACGCCGCATTGAGCAAGCTGGCCACTGAAGCCAAGTCCGGACGCATCGACTGGCGCGCCCTCGAACGCGAGACGCAAGATTTTCTGACCGCAAGAGGTTGGCAGCCGGACTATGTAGCGGTTCGGCGGCAGAGTGACCTCCGCGAAGCATCGACGGGCGAGCCGCTGGTCGTGCTGGCCGCCGCCCGCTTAAGCGGCACGCGGCTCATCGATAACCTGGAGTTCTGAAGTCACTTCAATTTCTCGCACGAGGTTTAGGTGGGTCAACGGCAGTTACGATACTTCGGGCTTGCGCTTCTGATCTTTCATCGTTCATCAGCGTTAGTTCCCGGGCCGGTAGAAGACGTGGCTTCGCTCGCAACCAGATCCATCGGCGAGCTCACCCCCGCGGCGACAATCCATGTGGGCAAGACCGCCGATTGGGTTGCTATCAGCGCCGGCGCGGTCTGGGTCGGGAGCACAGGCCCCTATGCCGTACACCGGATCGATCCAATGACCAACAAGATCGTCGCAAGCGTGGCGCTTCCCGGCGAGCCGTGCGCAGGGCTCGCGACGGGCTTCGGCAGCCTGTGGGTACCGATGTGTACCGCGATTCCATCCCTGGCAAAGATCAACCTCGTCGCCGGGCGCTTGACGACAGTGTTCGCCGTCGGACCCGCGGCCGCGGAGGGCGGTGTCACGACGGGTGCGGGCAATGTTTGGCTGATCGTCGATAAGTCGGGCACTCTCGCGGGAATCGACCCCGCGACCGGAACCATCCGCCGGACCGTCACGGTACCCGCGGGTTCTTACAATCCTTATTTCAATGATGGCCAGATCTGGGTAACCCGAGCCGAGGGGGCCGAGCTCGCCCGCGTCGATGCGGCCTCAGGCGCGGTGCTCGGCAGCGTGCGAACGGGTCCGAACCCTCGATTCCTCACCGCCGCCGCCGGGGCTATTTGGACCCTGAATCAGGGCGATGGCACATTGACTCGCGTCGACGCTCAAACTCATCTGGCCACGGCGACCATTGCGCTGGACACTCCGGGCCATGGCGGCGACATCAGTTTCGGTGCCGGCATGGTTTGGACCACCATGCCAAAGATGCCGCTCTCGGCCGTCGACACGAACACCAAAACCCTACAGTGCCGATGGGCGGGCCCGGGCGGTGATTCTCTGGGTATCGGACATGGGTCAATCTGGCTCACGGACTATCATGCCGGCACGATCGCCCGGATTCCTTTGAAGGATGCACTGGCGAATTGCAATCCTCGACGCTGACGGATTTGGCGGCCGGGACTTCACAGTGTCCCGCTCATTACACGTTGATAATGCTGACGGTCTCGGATTCAGGATCGAATACGATCCGGGCTTCGCCCCGTTTCAGCCGGGCGATGACGTGCGCTACCTTGTCCTCCAGCGAATATTCCTTTTCGCCGTAGTCCGTACCCTCACGCAGTACGTAAGATTCGACCACGGCGTGCAACAGGTCCGCCGCGAGCTCGGTGTACGGAACAACCACTGGCTCGGGAAGGTCGCCTTCCACTTATGCCGTCCGCCGGCGCGCGAGCCAGGTGTCGAGATGCCCCGCAAAGGCATTGCGATTCGCTTGCGTCAGCGGGGGCGGACCACCGCCGACGTTCCCGCTGGAACGCATCGTGTCCATAAAATCGCGCATAGCGAGAACTCCCCGAATGGTATCCGGCGAATAGCGCTCACCGCGCGGATTGAGAGCCTCGCCTCCCTTGGCGATCACTTCCGCGGCGAGAGGAATATCAGCGGTAATGACGAGGTCCCCGGCTGCCGCGCGCTTGACGATCTCCCCATCGGCCACATCGAAGCCGGAGGATACTTGAACGGCACGCAGGCTCGGGATGCGAGGAATCTGCAACGGCTGATTGGCCACCAGCGTTACGGAGACCCCGGTACGCTCGGCCGCTCGGTACAGGATCTCCTTGATGACATTCGGACAGGCGTCCGCATCGACCCAGATACTCGCCGCTGCCACGTTCGATCCTTCCGAAGCACACAGGTGCACGGACAAGACAATATACAGGTACGCGGTCCACGTCACGCCCAATGAGATTACCGAAATCGGCGGCGGACCTACATCCCTCGACAATCGTTGCCACAAACGGGTCGATCAGAGGACTATATGAATCCATGCGTCACGTGCTCTTCATATGTAGCCGGAACCAATTGCGAAGTCCCACGGCGGAACAGGTTTTCTCCAAGTGGCCGGGTATCGAGGTTGCATCCGCTGGGTTGGACAAGTCTTCTCGCGAACAGGTAACGCCCGAGTTGCTTGAGTGGGCAGATCTGATATTCGTCATGGAGCGCGCGCACCGCAACAAGCTCGCCAAGAAGTTCAGGAGTTACTTGAAACATCAGCGGGTCATTTGTCTTAACATTCCAGATGAGTATCCATATATGGACCCGCGCCTAGTCCGACTATTTGAGAAGGTGGTCCCGCCGCACCTTGGCACCAGTGATCGAGCGCCGGCATGAGACGCGGAGTGGCGCGTTTTTTATTCGCTTTACGTTCCTACAGTAGCGGATATTGTGCTGCTTGTGCCGTCGGGCTGCTGTGGAGGGCAGTTAAGCGTACGTAAATTTCCCTTTCTTGAGGTGACCCCTGCTAACCTACGATAATTCCGGGTTGCAAAATGGGGCATGCCAATGACCAACTCACGCAGATCCGTGGTGAGGGCGTAGGCAGTTATGGCGGTGCCCGAGGGTGGCGCAGTCTTTACGCGTAGAACATTCCTCGACGCGTCGTTGGCAGCCGTTGTGGGAGCGATGATGGGATCGCAAGCTGGTGCGAAGGAAGCCGCAATTACAGGTGGGGGCACGAATTTGGCACCGTCGAGGGAGGCGCTCGCGTTTCTGAGCATTGAGCGCGCGTCCGCTCTCATCAGAACGAAGAAAGTCTCGCCGGTCGAGCTGACCCAGGCGTGCCTTAGCCGAATTGAGCGTCTCAATCCGCAGCTAAACGCCTTCATCATGGTGACGGCGGAATCCGCGCTGGCCGAGGCGCGTCGGGCCGAGGCCGAAATTCAGAAGCAGCGCTGGCGGGGCGCCCTGCATGGTATCCCGATCGCGCTGAAGGACCTGGTCGATACTGCTGGCGTACGTACTACGGCAGGGAGCGAATTGTTCAAGGATCGCATTCCCGCGGAGGACGCGGAGGTCGTGCGGCGGCTCAAGGCAGCTGGGCCGTGTTTCTCGGCAAGCTCAACATGCACGAGTTCGCCTATGGCGGCAGCTCAGCAGTCAGCTTTTTCGGTCCCGTTCGCAATCCCTGGAATCTCGCTCATTGTCCGGGCGGGTCCTCTGGAGGATCCGCAGCCGCTGTCGCGGCGCACCTTTGTTACGGCGCGATCGGCTCCGACACCGGCGGTTCTATTCGCGAACCGGCGGCATACTGCGGTATCGTCGGACTCAAACCAACCTACGGGCGCGTAAGCACGGCAGGAGCAATTCCATTGTCGTGGTCGTTGGACCATCTGGGTCCTATGACGCGCACGACGGTGGACGCTGCTTTGATGCTCCAAGTCTTGGCCGGTTACGACCCGCGGGACAGCAGTAGCCTCGATACGAGCGTTCCGGATTACGCTGCGGCGGCCATGCGGTCTACGACGTCCTCGTTGCGGATTGGCATCCCGCGTGACTTCTTCTTCGAGGGGCTTGATGCCGACATTCAGGCCGCCATGGAGGCGGCTCTGTCTGTCCTAAAGACCCTGACCGGCGCTCAGCTCGACATCGCGCCGCTGGCGACGAACGGCACCTACGCCTCAGTAATGGATTCGTACATTGCCATCTTGCAGGCAGAAGCCTACGCGTACCATCAGGACTACGTTGCCAAGAGTCCGGAGCTTTATCAGAAGCCTACCATTGAGAGAATCCTGGCCGGAGCCAAGATCACGACTCCAACCTATATTCAGAGTCGGCGCCAGCTGGAACAGATTCGCCGCTCCGTGTCACGAGGATTTGATGGCGTGGATCTGTTGATCACCCCGACTACTCCCGTACCGCCCTTTGCGATCGCCGATCTCCAATCGGACCCCACTACGATGCGACCGAAGGAACTTCGCATGCTTCACAACACCCGGCCGTTCGACATGTTTGGGGCGCCTACCATCTCCGTGCACTGTGGATTCACGAGATCCGGCCTGCCGATTGGCATGCAAATCACTGGCGCTCTGGGCGATGAAGGAACGGTCCTCCGTTTAGCCCGTGCTTACGAGCAAGCCACGGAGTGGCACAAGCGCCGGACGATTCCCGAGCAAAAGGAGTGACGCGGCCAGAGAGCCGAAGAATATGGGTATGACCAACCCCGAATACGTTCTAGGGCACTCCGATCGAGAGCTGTCGCGCCTGACAGTGCAGGCACGCCTCCTTGAGCCGGCCACGCGACAGATTTTTCGCGAGGCAGGGATTGACGCGGGCATGCGCGTGCTCGACATCGGCAGCGGTGCGGGTGATGTCGCATTTCTTACCGCCGAACTCGTCGGCGCCTCTGGCGAGGTGATCGGCACGGACGTAGCGGCGGCGGCGGTCGCCGCAGCAACGCGGAGCGCTGAGCAGAGAGGCTTGACTAGAGTGTCTTTTCGCGTGGGGGATCCAGCAGAGTTGAAGTTCGACCGACTGTTCGACGCCGTCGTGGGCAGATATGTACTGCTTTTTCAGGCCGATCCAGCCGCGCTCGTGCGGAAGGTCGCCCGTCATGTCCGGCCTGGTGGCTTGGTTATCTTTCACGAGCCTGATTGGGTCGGCGCTCGTTCAATTCCACCGGCGCCGACGTACGAGCGCTGCTGTGGGTGGATACGAGAGACGTTCCGCCTCGCTGGCACCGATTCGAACATGGCCAGTAAGCTATTCACGACGTTCATTCGTGCCGGTCTGGCGGCACCTCAAATGCGTATGCAGACGTTCATCGGCGGCGGTGCAGCAAGTGAGGATTTCCTGCAAGCGCTCGCGGATCTGATCGAGACCCTCATTCCGAGTATGGAGCGGCTTGGTGTTGCGACACGCTCAGATGTAGACGTGGAAACGCTGGTTCAGCGACTCATGCACGAAGCGGCGGAGAACGGAAGCGTAATCGTCGGGCGCGCCGAGATCGGCGCTTGGGCACGTGTGTAGGCCGGCGACAAAGTGCCTACCCAGCAATGCTTATCAGGCCACGGCTGGCCGCTCGCCGCCGGGTCCCGGCATCGGGCGCGGGTGCAGTTTCAGTGCCAGGATGAGCGTCGCGGCACCGACCAGCGCCGCCGAGATAACGCGAAACCCGCCGCTGAAGCTCCCCGTCTGGGTGGCGATTGAGCCAATCGCGGATAGGCCGAAGTAGGCGCCTAAACTTCCGACGGAATTGATGAACGCGAAACCACAAGCGGCGGACCGGCCGGTCAGGAACTCTCCCGGCAACGCCCAAAATGGCCCGAGGTAGCTATCGAGACCGGCGGCAGCGACGCACCAGAGCGCCACGCAGGCGGCAACCGACGACGCCGCGCCCACGAAGACTAGTGCCGCAGCGGCGCACAGCAGGGAAATGGCCGCATGGAAGTGGCGCTCACCGCACCGATCCGAACTCCGCGACACCAGCACCATCGAACCGAGACCGGCGAGGTTGGGAACGATGATCAGTATCCCGACCGCGGTATTCGACAGGTCCGTCGCGACGCTCTTGATCGACTGCGGCATCCAGAAGCCGGTGATATACAGACCCATCAAGAACAGGAAATGCGTAGCCGCCAGGTGCAGGACCCGGGGATGGGTGAGAGCCTTGAAGACGGTCAGGGTCTGCGCACCGGACTTCGCTTTGGCTTCAGCCATCAGCGTATCGGTGAGGCGTACTTTCTCCTCGTCCGTGAGGAAGGTCGCGTCGGCGGGACGATCAGGAAGCATGCGGTAGGTCAGCAGTCCGCAGGCGATCGCCGGCAGTGCCTCGAGGATCAATAGCCAGCGCCAGCTGCTCAGGCCATAGGCGTTTACATGATCGAGTATCCAGCCAGATGCCGGCCCTCCCAGGATGCTTGCGGTCGGCAAGGCCGTTAGGAACAGACCGATGGCCTGCGCCTGTTCGCGTTGCCGGAACCAGTACGATAGGTAATAGACGATGCCGGGATAGAAGCCGGCCTCCGCAGCGCCGAGAAAGAAACGCGCGACATAGAGCTGAGTTGCGTTCTGGACGAAGCCCGTGAACACGGCTACGACGCCCCAGGTGATCAGGATTCGGGCGATCCACGTGCGTGCGCCGATCCTGTGCAGGATCAGGTTGCTGGGGATCTCGAACAGGAAGTAGCCCCAGAAGAAGATCCCGGAAAGCACCCCAAACTGCTCGCTCGTGAGAGCGAGCTCGCGGTTCATCGTGAGAGACGCAAAACCGACGTTGACTCGGTCGAGATAGGCGACGACATAGAGCAGGAATAACAGTGGTATCAGGTGCCGGCGGGCCTTGCGGGCGGTACCGGCGTCGCTGGTTTCTATTGGCAGTGGGACTTTGGCCGGCGCAGCGCTCATTGCGAGCCTCTTTCGGAGTACGAGCCAGTATCCGTTAGGTTGCGCGAAGATGTCCATCCGTCTGCATCTCCGCGAACGCACCACATACCCGACCGAGTTAGCAGCGTGACTAGTCGCTACGCCGAGCGGTCCAAGTCCACTCCAGACCCTCCTTATTCCCTGCCGATCCCGTCAGCGATGTGGGTTCGTCTATCATGCCGAGGAATACCGCGTAACCGTCATTGAATGCAAGTCGAACCCGCGCGCCGAGCTGCTCCCAGCGGCCAGGATAGCCGTCGCCGTCGTCCAGCACGCCACCGTCTCGTAGGATCACGTGCTGGCGAGAAATGAATCCATTGATGTTTTCCGTAAAATCCCACGCGCTCCCTACCAACGACGGCACCGCGATCGAATTGTTGGACCCCCTTGATGCGCTACCCAACGGCAATTTGTACTTCTCCGGCAACCCCGGAGGAGGCCCGACCCTGATCTTGACGCTCACCGTCGTGTGCGCCAACTCGACAATTTGACTAGCCGTCATTCCGTCCAATTTTTTGATGTCGAGTTTCATCAGGCCGTCGGCTGGGATGTCTTTGACGCTTTGCATTCCCGCGAACGGCAGCATGTTGATTGCTGCATCGAGTTCGCTCGCTTTGTTTGCCGAAAGCTCCTGTCTCATCGCTGCGAGCGACGTCTTGAAAGTCGCCTCGGTACTCGCGTCGATCCGCGACTGGGCCAGGGAAGTGCCGGCGAACAGTGTCACGAGCAATGCAAATCGCACACGCCGCATGTCGCCCTCCTCGGGTTAGTTGCATCCGCACTAGAGCATGGTGCCCGAGTCGGGTCAATGGCCGCGAGTGCACCGCGAACGCACCCCAATTTTCCCCTCGACACCCCAAAACCAGGCCTGGTCGAATGACGCTGTAAAAAATCAGCGCATGTAGCGCGCCTGAGAAAACAAGCGTATACGGAACTCGTAGGTGGAGATTTCGTCCGCAAGACTCAGCGACGATGCGGACAATCCAAGCGGTTGAAATAATAACGACGCCCAGCGGCCGCTACCGGTCTACGTGTCTGGTAATCCGCGAAGCCATGCTAAACCTAAGGAGACCTCACTATGTACGATTTAATTCTTCGGTGTAGGGCCACGGTCGGCGGTATGCACGCGCTGTTTCTTGCCATCAGCCTGGTTGTTCTCGGCGGCGCGGGGTTGATGGCCGGTTCGGTAGCAACTGCACAGGATCCGATCAAGGTCGACGCCAAGCACTACAAGGTGGAGTTCGAGAATGACAGGGTGCGGGTACTGCGTATTACTTACGGCCCTCACGAGAAGTCAGTGATGCACCATCACCCAGCAAATGTGGCTGTGTTTCTGACCGACGGACAGTCGCGGTTCACGATGCCGGACGGAAAGACTCAGGACGCCCCGGTGAAAGCCGGGTCAGTCCAATGGTCGGAGGCTGGCGAGCATCTGCCGGAGAACGTAGGCGACAAGCCATTCGAGCTTATCCTGGTAGAGTTGAAGAGCAAGAAAGCACCAGCCAAATAAGGTTGCTCCGCTTCGCCTCTCTGAATCGAGAAACTGAACTGGTTCAATTGACCAGACGGGGCGGCTGGTCCGCTTCCAACCACGGGAACCCCGGCTCCAGGGCGGGGTTTCTGTTACGAGCGGCTATGTCTCTGATCGACCCCCATAACAGTCCTTCAGATTTTCCGTAAGCTGCCATTCAAATTCAACAAAGCGGACATTGGAAAGGTCTCTCGGTTGTTGAGTGCCGCTCGACGCGGAAGCAGTTGAATGCTCAAGGAAACAGGTATTCGCGAACGACGCGTTTGAGCGGCTGCTATGTGCGGTTGCGCACAGCCACGAACACGACGCGGAAGCTACCCTTGCCGGGAGCGAAGCCTCCATTGGAAAACATGATTCCAATCCCGGGGAAGTCGCGGCGTGTGCATGGATGCTGCGGTTTTGTCGTTCGCGATCAACCCGGCGAGCACTCCGCAATTCCTTTGCCATCGGAGCTCGACCATGATGACGCGCAGAAACATGTTGCTTGGTGCCGCATCATTGGGGGCGGTTGCCTCCGCTACACGGTCCTGCTCGTCTGGATCGAGTCACGAGGAGGCAGCGCGCAGCCTGCGGCGCCCTGTCGCCGCCAACAACGGCGACCAGGCCGCGCTGCTGCGTGAACTCGTGCGGTACGCGACACTGGCGCCCTCTAGCCACAACACCCAGTGCTGGAAGTTTCGACTGCAGGAACGCTCGATTACGATCGAATCTGATCTCACGCGACGCTGTCCGGTTGTTGACCCTGACGATCACCACCTTTTCGTCTCGCTGGGCTGCGCCACGGAGAACCTCGCCCATGCCGCACTCGCGAGCGGGTTTAAAGCCAGTGCCCGCTATGACTCGACAGGTTCGGGCGCTGTCGCTGTCAGCCTGGAAGCAACGGAGGCGCGCTCGTCGCCCCTGTTCGAGGCGATATCCCAAAGACAGTGCTCGCGGAATAACTATGACGGCAGGCCGCTGTCCACGCAGGAACTTCGCCTGCTCGAACAAGCGGGTACCAGCAGTGACGTGCGCATGGTCCTTCTGACAGAGCGCGCTGCCATGGAGAAGGTTCTGCAGTACGTTGTGGCGGGCAACACAACACAGATGAACGACCCGTTGTTCGTTGAGGAGCTGAAGGCCTGGGTCCGCTTCAGTGCTGGCGAGGCGATCCGCACCGGCGACGGCCTGTTCTCTGCAGCTACAGGCAATCCGGCCATGCCGCGCTGGCTCGGCAGCAGGATGATGGGAATGTTCTACACACCAAAGGCGGAGAACGAGCGCTATGCGAAGCAAATCCGCAACTCCGCCGGGATCGCCGTGTTTGTCTCCGGCGCGAGCGATAGGGCGCACTGGGTTGAGGCGGGCCGGTGCTACGAGCGCTTTGCGCTGCAGGCGACAGCACTCGGCATCCGCAATGCCTTCTTGAATCAACCAGTCGAGGTCGGGTCGATCCGACCGCAGTTCGCCTCAGCGCTCGGCTTGGGGAACCAGCGGCCCGATCTGGTGGTGCGCTTCGGCCGCGGGCCGATGATGCCCTTGTCCATGCGACGGCCAGTGCAGGCCGTGCTGGTTTAATCTCGCGAGCGGCGAAAGTGAGTGCACAAATGCTGTGGATCACATGGTTGGTCGTCGCCGTTGGCGTGTTGGCGGCTGTGGCACTCGGCCTTGCGGTCTATGGAAACGCCCGCTGGGCTGAATCCACTCGGAAGCTGCTCACTCTTCTGGAAGCTACGCGTCTTGTGCCGACCGCATCGCACTACGACGCACGTGAACTCGAAGGCCTGCCCGCGCCAATCCAGCGCTACTTCCGCGCCGTATTGAAGGACGGCCAGCGCCTCATCACCGCCGCGACGGTGGAACATACGGGCACTTTCAACGTGAGCCAGGCCGGTGAGCAGTGGAAGTCATTCACGTCGCAGCAACGGGTCGTGACCCGAAGGCCGGGCTTCCTCTGGGACGCCCGCCTTGAGATCGTGCCGGGCTTGGCGGTGCGCGTCCACGACGCTTATATCGATGGCGAGGGCATGCTTCGCGTGGCTGTGCTGGGCCTCTTCGCGATGGCCGATCTGCACGGACCCGGCGACATTGCTCAGGGTGAGCTGATGCGGTTCTTCGCCGAGGCAGCGTGGTATCCGACTGCACTGCTACCAAGCCAGGGAGTGCGATGGGAGGCGGTGGATGACCATTCTGCGAAAGCGACCTTGGCGGACGGCATACTCAGCGTGACAATGCTGTTCAGCTTCAATGACGCGAGCTTGCTCGAATCGGTACGCGTCGAGGCGCGGGGTGCCACCATTGGTAAGAGGATCGTCATGATCCCCTGGGAAGCACGATTGTCGAGCTACCAGGAGCGCAACGGTATGCGCATACCGCTCACCGGCGAGGCGTCATGGCTGCCACCACAGGGGCGCCGGCCCTACTGGCGTGGGACCATTACGTCGTTGGCGTATGAGTTTTGCGATTAGAGGCTGGCAAAGTTGAACTGCGCATGACGATCTTCCATGTCAAACTGGTTCACACCGGGATCTTCGCAGTGCTGAGCGTCTGCGTTCTGTACGTCTTCATTTCCGGAGTCTTCAACCGCGTCACTGGATGGACCTGGGGCGCATTGTCGGCAGTGGTCGTCGAGGGGCTTGTGCTGGCTGCGTCCGGCGGGAAATGCCCGCTCACGAAGGTGGCAGAGAGGCTGGGTGCCGCTGTCGCTGACATGTTTCTGCCGAAGTGGCTGGAGGATATATCGCTTTTACGTCCTCGCATGAGCACAATGTGAACAATGGACACACAAGACGAACCGTTAGCAGAGCATTGCGAACGACCTGTGTCTGAGTCCTCAGCGAAAATGACACTGCCGCTCACGTATAACGTTGTGCGCCTGTTCAATCTCATCCATTTAAGCGCCATCGAGAGGACCCGCATGATCTATGCCAAAGAATAGGACGTTAAAGGTTGTCGCTGGCATCGCTGCTTCGTTCACTGGTCTCGTTGGCACGATTATCTTTCTGTTGGAAAAGAAAATAATCAGCTACGAGATGGCAATCCTAATGTTTATTGCGTTGTTGGCAATGTATGTCGGATTCGGAATTCTGATTGCCGTCTATCGCTTAATGGGTAAGCTGGAATGAGCGCCTTACCGGCACGGCGAGACCGAACTGAAGACCTATCGAACATCACCATCCGCTAGCGCTTTGCGGGCTTTGAATGCCGCGACGCAGATCGGCAAGTCGCTGAACATTCTCGGGATCGTTCCGCCATTGGCGCCGCGCATCGAATTGCCATAGTCTTTCCAGAAGCGCTCGCAATATCCGGGATCATTGTTTTGATCCGCCTTGCATTTCGCTATCTCCACATCGCGCAGCGGCTTGATCTTGGCCTCCCGCTCCGCCTCGCACTTAGCCTCAAGCGCCGCGACGTCGCTCGCTTGATCCGCAAAGACGACGGCTGGGGTCCCCCAGACGACGAGCATGGCTGCGATAGCAAGCCTTCGGCAATTCCAAGAAACCTGAGATATGTGCAGCCCCATCCTTGTCCTCCCGATCTAACGTAACCGCTTCGGCAAGCTTATGGTGACGACATAGCTATCTAAAGTTAGCAGGTGGCGGATAACCTCGCCACTTAACGGAATCTGAGTCATGATGATCCGCTTTTGGCCGCGGAATGTCGGGTGACGAGCGACCGGTTTTGGGCCTGCTGACCGATGCGGTCAATTCCCGGAATCGGACCCACAGGAGGCGGTGGCGAATGACTGCAACGGGGTGGCGTAACTAGACTGGTGGGGTCGCCATGATGTGAAGGCCCGCTAGGTAGGGCGGGAATGCTTTGTAAGTAATGCGGCGCCGCACTCGTCCAACACATCGCAGCGGCAATTGCACATTCCGCGCAGCAACTTCTGCATGACCACAATGCGCTCCACGGACGCCTCGAGCTCCACCAATTTTCGCTGCGATAGCTCTTGCCAGCGCTGCGAGGCTGGCACGCCCACGCGGAAGCCGCCGAAGAGTTCACGAATCTCATCCAAACTGAAACCCACCTGCCGTGCGCGCTGGATCACGGCGAGGCGACGAAGCGCGGCGACATCATAGCGGCGCCGACCACTCACTCTATTTGCCGGCTGCAATATCCTGACTTTTTCGTAGTAGCGCAGAGCCGATGAGCGCAGCCCGAACTGTTGGGCCACCTGACTGATTGTTAGTGGTTGCGCCTTCTCCCGCGTTTTCATACTGGCAACGTCCTTAAGCGTTCACGTAGGTGGCTGCGCTGTACCCAAGGCTTGACGAATGTCATTCTCGAAATCCTCTTTGCCGCGCACGCCAGAGGTCTGTTTGACAATGTTGCCGTCTCGACCAATGAAAAATGACTGCGGGAGAAATCGGAGTCCACCGTACGCATCGGCCACACCCTCATCTTTGAGCACTATCGTATAATTTACGTTTCGAGCATGGACGAATGCCGCCACTTTATCGCGCGCGTCGTCATCCACGGATACGCCGACGATTTCGAGCCCCTGACCTTGATACCGGCTGTAAAAGTCGACGAGCCAGGGCATCTCCACCCTGCACGGTGCGCACCAGGTAGCCCAGAAGTTCAGCAACACCACCTTGCCGCGAAAGTCAGAAAGCTTGACGCCGCGCCCACCCAGCGTATTGAGCAAAAATGCGGGCGCCGGCTTGCCCGTCCAGGCGTCGCTTACATGGGTCGATGCCGCTGGAGCGGGTCTTTGCGCGGAGCGGCGGGTGGCCCCGTGGAGAATCCCTGCTCCGACGGCTGCCAGGACCGCGACGGTTGCAAGACCGAGTATCAGATGACGCTTTGGAACAGTGGTCATAAGACGAGTTCCGCGGCTCGGCGAACAAAGGGAATGTCGTTCAGCCACGAATTGATCGTGGTTAGACGGTGCCTGAAAACCAGAACCCCGACGACAATCATCAAGGCGCCGCTGACCACTTCAACCCTACGCAAATGGGGCCGAATTCTCCCGTACGCTGCAAGGAATCGGTTAACGCCGAGAGAGGTTGCGAGGAACGGCAGTGCCAATCCCAAGGAGTAGAGCGCAAGAAATGTGACGCCCTTCTGCAAGGTCGCTTCAGAGGCCGCCAGAGCCAATATCCCAGCCAGGATCGGTCCGACGCAAGGCGTCCATGCGAAGCCGAACGCCAATCCCATCAGTAGCGCGTGAAACGCGCTCTTGCGCTCCGGCGTACCGGTGATCCGCTTGTCCGAATACAGAGCTCGGATCGGAGTAATGCCTGTCAAATGAAGTCCAAAGACAATGATGATGACCCCAGCAATTTTGCTTAGCAGCGCGGTGTGGCGCCCCGCAAGCTGTCCGATGCTGCTGGCGACCGCTCCTAAGGTGATGAATACCAGACTGAAGCCGATCACGAACAGGATGGCGTGGCGAATAACCACGCCGTTTGCCCACGAGTCCTGCCTGCGCAATTCCTGCACACTGATCCCGGAAATCATCGAGACGTAGCCCGGGACCAGCGGCAGGACGCACGGTGACAGAAAGGACAACACCCCGGCCAGAAACGCAGCAAACGGAAGCGGTAGCGATGCCATCTCTTGCGTTCTATGGGCGAGTCGACACGGGCGAGATCCAATCGGCACCGTCTCCGGCAATAAAAGCCTTCGTGCCCGGTCGACCGGTGAAGGTCATCCAAAGCGGCCCGCCTTCAGCCGCGACGCGCAGACTTATATTGAAGAACGGGCAACACAGCCGTTCCGCGTCAATGTACTCCGCCGCCTCTTTATACGTGGCCGGGTCGGAAGGAAGCTGGAACTCGTAACCGTCATGCAATTCGTGGACACTGATTCTCTTGGCGATCAACGCAGGTTCCAGGACATCGAAGTGGCGCTTGCGCACCGCGGGCGTGAGCGCACCTTGGTCGCAGTAGAAAGGACTTTGCTTGGCAGCGGCGGCAGGTGCGGCTTGAGCAGTTGCCAAAATAGGGGATTGCCCGCCAATCGCTACGACGGCGGCGATCACCCAGGCTAGAAAAGGGATTTTCATTACCAGGAACTCCTATATGAAGAATCGTGACCTATCATCAAGACGGGACGAGGCTACGACTTAAAGTCACCTTTAAGTCAAGCGGTTTTGCGCGGATATGTGGCTCACTTGAGCGGCAGCACATACCCACTATCGACGCGCATGACCAAGTAGGTGATTGGTGTATCAATTTCCCCATACGCTGCGTGGCACGGCCAGCAGCGCAGCAGCTCAAATCAATGACCGCTATGTGGGCACGGATGGCGACGCCACGCCTTACCACATCAGGGCCGTCCCAAAGGACCGCCTTACGCTGTAACCGATGTGTATCTTTGATGGCGTTAGTTAACGCGCTGGCTGTACACTGATTGCGCGTCAAGTAATCCCATACCAACAACAACCCAGGGGATTTGTGAAAACACTGCCACGCCTTCTCAACCGCGGCCCATTTTTTGGGGTCCTGATTTATCTGGCGCTTGCCGCCGGCTGCGCGATCAATATGAAGGTACCCATCCGAGACCCTGAGCCGTCCGCGTCCCAATACGTCAAACCCAGCCAGTCTGCGCCTGTAACCCTGTATTTCGCCGACAACCGCAGCGCCGATAACAAGGGTGCCCTGCTCACGGGACGCATTTCCATGCAATTGACGACGGGTGATAAGCCGTTCGACGCGGCTCCGTGGCTGGCCGAGCAAACTGTCAAAGAGATGGTCGCGCGCGGCCTGCCTGTGCAACTAGGCAATGATGCCAAGGGACCCGATACGGTCATCATCCAGCGCATTCATATCGAGAATCGGCGGGTCAGCGGCTTTTCACCTTTCGAGACATTCACGAGCGCGAGTGCTGACGTCGTGACACCAGCCGGGACGACGCGCATTGCCACTTTCATCAAGCGAGGCAAGGTTCCCGTTTGGTCATTCAACGAAGTGATCGACCCTACTTACAGCGACCCTCTGGGTCTGACGGCCAAGGAATTTGCCGCCAAGCTTGCGCGAATACTCTTTGCTGCCGGACTGAGTGATTCGCAAGTGGACGCGCTGATCGCCAAGACCAGCGGCTCCAAGACTAATTATCGCGACGTGTACGAGCTGGGTTTCAGCAACAATCCACGTGCCATTCCCCAACTACTCAGTCTCACCGCGAACAAGGATGACGAGGTACACCAGGCGGCATTCTCCTCGCTGGGCATCCTGCGCGATACGCGCCATTTTGACGTCATGGCCACGGCGGCGCGGGACTCCAACAGCGATTGGGAGGATCGCGCTGCGGCGCTGAAGGCCATTGCGGACCTGGGCACGCCAGAGTCGGTAGACTATCTGCAGAGGGAAAGGACCCGCTTGCAGCCGCTGACGGATGCCGAGTCTATGCGCAGCAAGGAACTGATCGGCCTGTACTTGAACTGATTCGGTGCGGAAACGAGCGCCGGCGCCCACAACCGCGCCGGTGTGGTTATGTTCTATCAGCAAGCATTAAGCTCATCTGTGCCATTCAACCGTAAGGAAAGGCCATGCAATCGATACCGGTCGGGGCAACGGGTTCGTTCAGTCTTATCGTCATGCCCGACCACCTGGCCAGCCGTTTCAAAGATGTGACATGGCCTCCGGTCCTGGCGACGCTGGTGATGATCATGGTCATGGAGAATGCGGCGCTCAACGCGATCAAACCATATCTCGACGCCGGCGAGAGCGCGCTCGGCACGCACGTCGACGTGCGCCATCTGGCGGCGACGCCGGTTGGTCGACGCGTCGTCGGCGAGGCGAAAGTGACCAACGTTGATGGGCGGCGCATCGAGTTTTCGATTCGTGCGACCGACGGGAACGAGGAGATCGGAGTGGGCACGCACGAACGCGTGGTAGTACAGCTGTCGAAGTTATCCGAACGGATGAAGGCCAAATTCAGCTAGCGAAAAGCCCGGCGATGTCCGGTCCCCGCAGTACCTTGCCGCCAAGCAGAACGCGATCGATCAACTCATAGGTGCCCGGAAGGTCGGACGCACGCAGTTGTGCCGGTTGGTCCAGCCTGGCGTCGCTACATGTTGGATGCGGCGTTCATAGAACTCCAATATATTATCGGCCGACTGGAGTACAGTGGAGACTGGAGAGTAAACCGATGGACGCCGTACGATGTGTTGATTGCGGGTATCTGTCCAGGCGCGCACGAATGCAAAGTGGAGGATGGCGCGCACACGAGGGTTATCACGAAGCCGACACCGTATTTCGAAATAACGCCAGCGAGTCCTTTGATTTCGTGCCGGGCGAAACGAACGCCGTGAACAAGGGCGAAATGGGCTGCTATCGCCAAGCCGCCGATTTACCGGGTGAGATAAGGGCTGTGCGCGAAGCAAAACGAATCTCCGCCGTTGATCCTGCGCAGGAGGTAATAAACCGCTCTCGGCAATGTTCAAAATTCTTCGTTTATGAGCCCGGCGTGGATCCACCCGGACACCTTGTCGAGGAGAAGGCAGCCGCGCTAGAGGACGATCGAAGGCAATTTGAGAAGTCTTTGGCGGATTTCCAAGTGATGCTGTCCGCCCGCGAGGCTCGCCAAAACTGGCGCTTGGGCGTTTACGCGCTAATCGTCGCGCTGATCATCGGATGCGTTCACATATGGGCATCTGCGATAGCGATGCCGTCGGATGCGATCGGGATAAACTTCGGACGCCGAGTGCTTGCGTACACGCAAACCGTAGCATCTTGGTTCAACCGTACATTTTGATAAACCTACCAGTCGCACCTGTCGGCCACCGCGCTATTGCGCGGTCTTGAACTTCTGCCATAGGCGGGTAATGGCACGCGATTGCTCGGGAGAGTCTTCCGCTTGCACGAACAGCCGCTGCTGCTGATCGCGCGGTGGGTAGACGATCGGGTCCGCGACGATGGACGCCTCGAGCAGCGGCGAAGCGGCAGAGTTGGCGTTCGCAAACCCTATGAAATTCGAAATGTTCGCGATGACCTGCGGGGCCATGAGGTAGTTGATGAAAAGATGGGCGTTCGCGGCGTTCGGCGCGTCCCGCGGTATGGCGAGCATGTCGAACCAGAGCAGGGACCCCTCGTCGGGTATCACATAGCCGATGTTCATTCCGTTCTTCGCCTCCTTCGCGCGGTTGCGCGCCTGGACGAAACTGCCGTTGTAGCCGAGCGCGACGCAGATGTCGCCGTTTGCCATGGCCTGAATATCGATCGAGGAGTCGATGGTGCGCACGTAGGGGCGAATCTTGGTCAGCACCGTTTCGACGTCGGCAAGATCTTGCGGGGTGGCTGCGTTGGGATTCTTGCCCAAGTATTTGAGCACCAGCCGCACCACGCCGGCAGGCGCATCCAGGAAATTGATCCCGCACTTGGCCAATTTGGCGGCATACGCAGGGTCGAAGATCAGCCGCCAGCTGTTGATAGGTGCATTGGGCAGCGCGTCCGCCAGCATTTTTTCGTTGTAGCCGATGCCGTAGGTTCCCCACGCGTACACGACTCCGTGCGCATTGCCCGGGTCGTTGAGCGCCACGCGGGCCATGATTGCGGGGTCGAGATTGACGAGATTGGGGAGCTTTGTCTTGTCGAGGGGCAGATAGGCCCCGCTGCGAATTTGCCGCTGGAAGAAGGGCGCCGTCGGAAGGACGACATCGAATCCGCTGTTTCCCGTCAACATCCGAGCTTCCAGCGACTCATTGGTATCGAAATAAGAGACGCGAACCTTGATGCCCGTCTGCTTTTCGAAAGATGCAATGGTGTCGGGCGCCATGTAATCGGTCCAGATGTAGAGGTTTAGGACCCCTTTGTCGCCGCTCTTTTCGCCCGATTGGGTATTTCGCGCGCCCGAATCGGGGCTGCCGCAACTGATCAGTGAGAATGCCGATACGCCGAGCATCGTCATTGCAAACAGTTTGCTCCGAAGCATCGCCTGTCCTCGATGTAGAGCTGCCGAATATACCGATCAACGCCGTCCGGCGGCGGCAAATTTCGCCGCGTGTCACCCTACCGCGTCTGACCAGGTCTCGGCACGCGCAACGGACTCAGTGATTCCCGAGCTCACTCCGCGCGGCGAGCAAGACGCGCAGCGCGGCGTCATCACCTTCGCGCTGCTCGCGCCGGTCCGCGACGTGTTGTTCTTCTTTGCGAAAGCGATCCACGACCCGGCCCAAGCTTTCGGCTTCGATGCGCTTTTCGCTCCACGCCGCGCGCCGCGTTTCGTATTCCGCCCGCGCATTTTCCAGAGACTTCAGATGCTGGCGCAGTGCCTCGCCCAGCCGGTCCAGAAACGAACGGTAGTTCTGCAATTTGACCGCATCGATCGCCGCGGACGATTGCGTGGAATTGCGCACGTACTCGTCGCGGTAGGATTGCAGCTGCTGGAGCTGGCGCTCGATGTCGGCCACTTTGCGGCCGGCTTCGCCCATCGCGCGGCTCAAATCGTCGGCCGAAGATGAGGCGATTTCTTGAATCGGTTCGAAGCGCTTGGATTTCATCATGGGCAGCGCACTATCGGCCGGTTGCCGGGGCTTGCGCCGAGAACTGCGTCACGAGTTGCTTAAGGTCTGCGTAGCTGCGGTCGATTCCCACCGGTTCGTACATGTCTTGACGCAGGAATTCGATAATCTTGGGCCACTGCTCCACCGCCAGATCCACCCGCGGATCGGCGCCGCGCCGATAGGCGCCCACCGTGATGAGGTCGCGGTTTTGCTGATAGGTCGAGTACACCTGCTTGAAGCGATTCGCGAGATCGAGCTGTTCGCGCGTCGCGATCTGATGCATTGCGCGGCTGATGGAGGCCTCCACGTCGATCGCCGGATACAGTCCGTTCTCCGCCAGCCGGCGCGACAGCACGATGTGCCCGTCCAATATGGCGCGGGCGGCATCGGCGATCGGATCGTTCTGATCGTCGCCTTCCACCAGCACGGTATAGAACGCCGTGATCGACCCGACGCCGCGATCGCTGTTGCCGGCGCGCTCCACCAGCTGCGGCAGGCGCGCGAATACCGACGGTGGATAGCCCTTGGTGGCCGGCGGCTCGCCGATGGCGAGTGCGATTTCGCGCTGCGCTTGCGCGAAGCGGGTCAATGAATCGAGCAGCAGCAGCACTTTGAGCCCGCGATCGCGAAAATACTCCGCGATGGCCGTGGCCAGCCATGCGCCGTGCAAGCGCATCAGAGGCGGATTGTCGGCCGGCGTGGCGACGACCACGGCGCGCCGCATCCCGTCCGGCCCCAAGGTGTTGGTCACGAAATCCTGCACTTCGCGGCCGCGCTCGCCGATCAGGCCGACCACCGTGACGTCGGCCTTGGTATAGCGAGTCATCATGCCGAGCAGCACGGACTTACCCACGCCGGAACCGGCGAAAAGACCGATGCGCTGCCCGCCGCCGACGGCGAGCAGAGCGTTGATCGACCTTACGCCCACATCGAGCGGGTCGCGAATTGCGCGCCGCATGAGGGGGTTCAAGGGCTCGCCCGCCAGCGACACTTGATCCGTGCACTTGAGATCCCCGAAGCCGTCCAGGGGCCGTCCGGCGCCATCCAGCACCCTTCCCAGCAATTCATCGCCCATCGCCATCGACGACACGCTGCGCGTGGGAATGACTCGCGCGCCCGGCATCACCCCGCGGATATCGCCGGTGGGCATCAAAAAGAGTTTATCGCCCGAAAATCCGACCACTTCCGCTTCGATCTGCTTGCCTTCCGCGGTGTCCACCAAGCACCGGCCGCCGACCGCAGCCTCGCAGCCCACCGCCTCGAGCGTCATGCCGACCATGCGGCTCAGCGTCCCTTCGACGACGAATTCCGCGGCATGGGTCATGCGCTCGCGCGCTTGAATCAGCGCCCGGGCCCATTGTTGGGGCCGCGGCCGCTCGGCAGCGGCGGCGCTCATGGCTTCGAAACCATCATGAATGGGCCCCGCTGCGCGCGCCGGCGTTTTGCCGCTCCGTGCCGAGCAATTCGCTCAAAATGGCGCCCAGCCGTGTTTCCAGGCGAGCATCGATGCGCGACGTGGCGGTGGTGATTTGACACCCGCCGCGCGCCATCACAGGATCCTCGACGATCGCCCAGGCTCGCTCGCTTTCGGTGGGTGCCAGGTGCTGGCGCACCACGGCGGCGTCTTCAGGATGCAAATGCACTCGCACCTCGCGAGCGGCGACCGGCAAGGCCGCGATGGCCTCGCGAATGATTCCGATGATTTGCGTAGGATCGGTTTTGAGCTCGCGGCGCACGATTTGCCGGGCCAGCGCCATCGCCAAGGTCAGGAGTTCGCGCTCCACCTCGGCGTCCAATACCTCGAAGGGCTTGGCCAGGTCGTAGAACATTCCGGCCAGACGCTCGACCTGCGCGCGAACTTCGGCGCGGCCGGCCTCGCGGCCTTCGGCGAGTCCCTGTTCGAAGGCCTCCTTGTGCGCCTCGGCCTGCAGGTCGGCGAGTCCGCCCACAGTCGCCATTTTATGCACGGCCGCCGGGCTCCCCATATCGGGAGCCGTCCACAGCGTCGCGCCGGATTCGGCGGATTTGAGCTTGGCGTCAGACAAATTCGCCTCCGCCTTTGCCGCCGAGATTGATGGTGCCTTCCTCGGCCAGGCGCTGCGCAATGACGACGATTTCCTTCTGCGCCGCCTCGACGTCGGTGAGTTTCACCGGACCGCGGGCTTCCATGTCGTCCTTGAGGATTTCCGCCGCGCGCTTGGACATGTTCTTGAGGATCTTTTCCTGCACTTCGGGCTCGGCGCCGCGCAGCGCGACCGCCAGAGTATCGGAGCCCACCTCGCGCAGCAGCGACTGTATGCCGCGGTCGTCGACATCCAGCAAATTGTCGAATATGAACAGCAGGTCCTTGATCTGCTGGTGCATCGGGCCATCGGCCTTTTCGATCTTGCCGAGCTCTTCGCCGCTCTTGTCGCGTTCCATCGCGTTCAAGATATTGGCCACCGTGCGTGCGCCGCCGATGCGGCGCAGCGGCGCGGAAGGCGTGGCATTGGCCTGCTTCTCGACCAATTGATCGAGTTCCGTCAAGGCGGACTGCGGCACCTCGTTCAACGTGGCGATGCGCATCAGGACTTCGGTCCGCATGTCTTCGCTCAACAGCGGCAGGATGGTGGCGGACTGTTCAGGCTCGAGATGCGACAGCACGATGGCTGCAATTTGGGGATGCTCGCCGCTGATGATCTGCGCGACCGCCTTCGACTCCATCCACTTCAGCGACTCGATGCCCTGACCGGTCTGACCGGTCGACACTCGATCGAGCAACATGTCCGTCTTCTGCTTGCCGACGGCTTGAGTCAGCACGCGCCGCACGAATTCCTGGGACCCGCCGGCGATATTCGCCTTGGAATCGGCCACGCCGATGAACTTGTCGAGCACGGCGGTCATCTGCTCGCGCGACACCTCCTTGAGCTCGGCCATCGCGATGCCCAATTTCTGCACTTCGCGCGCATCGAGCTGCTTGAGCAAGTTGGCCGCGTCCTGCTCGCCCAGGCTCATCAGCAGGATGGCGGCCCGCTGCGTTCCGGCGAGTTCATCGGGCTTGTTAGCCATCCGCGGAGACCCAGTCCTTGACGACTTGTGCCGCACGCCTCGGGTCCTGCCCGACCAGGGTTCGCGCCGCCGCGATCTGCTGCTCAAAACTCGGGGCGAGTTTGATCGCCTTGCCGCCCTGCCCCGAAAGGCTCACGCGATCGCCGTCAAGATCGCCGCCCTCCGCGCCGCCGGCGGTGCGCCGCGGCGCCGATTTGGTCAGGGATTTCATCAAGGGACGCAGGACCAGGAATGCCACGACCAACACCAGCGCGGCACCCACGATTTGCTTCGCCAGCTGAGTGATCCAGGGCGTTTCCCACAGCGGCGGGCTGTCGACGGGACCCATCGGCATGCTGCTCTTGAAGGCTTGGTTGAGCACGTTCAAGTGGTCGCCGCGATCCTCTTTGAGTCCGATGGATTCGCGCACCAGCTGCGTGAAGCGCTTGATGTCGGTGTCGCTCATGGGCGCCGTGGTGACCTTGCCGTCGGCATCTACTTTCTGCCAATCGTCGAGCACGACGCCGACATTGAGATGTTTCAAAACACCCACGGGCTGCTTCACATAGGACAGCGTGCGGTCGACCTCGAAATTGCGGGTGCTGCGCTGCGCGCTCGAGCTCGGGCCGCTGACGGCGGCGGTCGATTGCGCGGCGCCGGCGGCCGCGGGATTCCCCGGAGTGGCGGCGCCCGGAATCGTCGGCGCACCGGAAGTGCCCGGCGGTTGATTGCTGAGCGCGCCCGGAATGCCTTCGGCACCGTCGCCGCCCTTGCGCTGTTCATTGCTGGTCTGTTCGCTGCGCACCGCCGTCTTTTGCGGATCGTAGTTCTCGTGCGTCTCCTCGGTGACGGTGAAATCCATGTCGGCCGTGACCGTCGCGCGCACCCGTCCGGGCCCCACCATGGGTTCGAGCATTTCAATGATGCGCCGCTGATAGCTTTCCTCGAGCGTGCGCGTGTACTCGAATTGGCGGGTGCTCGCAGCCTGGTCGGAATTTTCATCGGGTGAATTGAGCAAGGTTCCGGCCTGATCCACCAGCGTCACATCGCTCGCCGCCAATTCCGGCACGCTCGAGGCAACCAAGTGCACGATCGCCGCGACCTGGCCCGGCTCGAGGCGCCTGCCGGGATACAGCTGCAGCATCACGGAGGCGGTGGCCTTGCGCGCATCGCGCAGGAATACCGTGGGCTTGGGCAGCGCCAAATGAACTCGCGCGCTCTTCACGCCCTGCACCTTGATGATGGTGCGCGCCAATTCCGTCTCGAGCACCGATTGGTAGCGCGCGCTCTCCATCATCGAGCTGGAGCCGAGCGCTGATTCCTTCTGAATCATCTCGATGCCCATCGAGTCGCTTTGCGGCAAGCCCTGACTCGCCAGGCGGATTCGCGCCTCCTGCACCTTGGATTCCGGCACCGACACGGCACCGGACGGATTGAGCTTGAACTCGATTCCGGCCGCCGTGAGCGCATCCATGACTTGGCCGCTCTCGCGTTCGGAGAGCTGGCCGTACAACACCGAATAATTTTGCCCCTGCGACCACAGAACCAGCCAGATCGCTGCGGCAACGGCCGCGGCGACGCCCGCGAGCAGCCCGACTTGCTTGAGCCCCGGAATGTCCGCGAGGCTTCGCGAGGGAGGCAGTGGTGAAGGTACGATGTCAGCCATGGATTAAGCCTCGCGGTCGATCAGACCGACATATTCATTACTTGGGTGTAGGCGTCGACGAGTTTGTTGCGCACTTCGGTCATGGCCCTGAAGGCCAGCCCCGCCTTCTGCACTTCCAGCATCACCCTCGTGAGATCGACGCTCTTGTCGCCGGCTTCGTAGGCGTCCGATAGCGCGACCGCTTGGTTTTGCATGGTTGCGATGCGGTCGACGGAATTCTTCATCAGACTGGCAAAATCCGAGGGTTGCGCGCCCGCGGCCGGCGGCTGGGCGACGCCCGATGCCCGCGCCTGCAGCGAACGCATTTCCGCCAACACCTGTTGAATCTGCATGCTGCTCATGTCTAGACCGCCATTAGTTGTTGATCGTGCATGCGCGGCACGCTGACGCCGGCGGCCTTGAGCTGCTGCAGCTTGTAGCGCAGCGTACGGGGACTGATTCCCAATCGCTCGGCGGTCAGTTTGCGGCTACCCCCGGTCACACGCAGCGTCGCCAGGATCAGCTCGCGCTCGCGTACCTTGAGGTCGTGATCCAAGCCGGCCTCTTGTGCCGGAAGGGGCACCGCGGTCTGATCAGCCGCCGGAAAACCCGGTTGCGCGCCGGGCGCGCCCGTTCCCGCGGCGCCCTCCGCAGCGGCGCCGGTATCCAAATCCGCCGCATGAATGATGCCGCCGGAAGCGAGCCATGCAGCCCGCTGCACGATATTCGTCAGTTCGCGCGCATTGCCCGGCCAGTCATGCTGCAACAGCTTGCGTTCGGCGTCGGCGGAGAGGCTCAGGGCAGCCTGACCGCCGCGCGCGCAAGCCTGAATGGCGCGGTGCGCCAGAGGCAGAATGTCGCCGCGTCTTTCGCGCAACGGCGGCAGCCGCAGCGACATCACATTGAGCCGATAGTAGAGATCGGCGCGAAAGCGCGCGGCGCGCACCTCCTCGGGTAAATCGCGATTCGAGGTTGCGATCAATCGCACGTCGAGGCTGATGGTCCGGCTGCTGCCCAGGCGTTCGACCTCGCGCTCCTGCAATACGCGCAGGATTTTCGCCTGCAATCCCAAATCCATTTCCGAGATTTCGTCCAGCAGCAGGGTGCCGCCCTGCGCCTGCTCGAATTTGCCGGCATGTGCGCCGAGCGCGCCCGTGAAGGCACCCTTCTCGTAACCGAAGAGGGTGGCCTCGAGCATGTTCTCCGGGATGGCCGCGCAATTGATCGCGACATAGGGCGCGGCGGCGCGCCCCGAATGATCGCGGATGAAGCGCGCGTAGACTTCCTTGCCGGTGCCGCTCTCGCCGGTGATGAGCACCGTGGCATCGTTCTCGGCCATCTTGCGCGCTAGGGCGACCAGCCGCTTCGACTCGGGCGCGACGGCGACCAATTCATTCGGCACGACTCGCAACGCCAGTTGACGCCGCGCCATCTCGATCAGCGCCTGTGCGTCGAAGGGTTTGACGATGTAGTCCGTCGCCCCCTCGCGCATGGCCGCTACCGCCTGGGTGACGGTTCCATAGGCAGTCATCAACACCACCGGTAAATCCGGGCGCAGTTGTTTGATCGAGGACAGAAGCTGGTAGCCATTGGGGCCGGGCATCTGCACATCCGAGATCACCAAGGCAATCTCTTCGCTCTCGAGCAGCTGCAATGCACCGGGTGCGTCGGGGGCGGCGAGCGCCGACAGACCGGCGGCCCTCAGGGTGTCGACCAATGCCTCGCGCAGCTCAGCGTCGTCTTCCACCACGAGAACCGATTCGTTCACCTTGCTCATGCGGTTTCCTCTGCCGGCAAATCGATAATGAAAGTGGCGCCGGCAGGGGCGCCGCAAGGGGCGTCAGCCAAAGACACGCTGCCGTGATGCGCCTCGACCACGGACTTGACGATCGCAAGCCCGATGCCGTTGCCGCGCGCGCGGGTGGTAAAGAACGGTTCGAAAATCCGCTCGCGGATGTGCGCCGGCACGCCCGGGCCGTTGTCGGTCACCACGATCTCTGCCCTGCCGCCGGCGCCGCGGCGTGCCAGCAACACGAGATCGAGCTCTGCGGCCGCCGCCTGCAGCGCGTTGGTGGCCAGATTCAGAACGGCGGACACCAGCGACGGCGCGTTCGCGCGCACCATGAGATCCGGCGCCTGAGTGCGTATGGTCAAGCGAACTCCCTGCCGCAGGGCCGGCCGCAGCCACTGGGCCACCTGTTCCAGCAATGCGCTCACGCTCACCACTTCCCGGGCCGCACCGCCGTGGGCGAACGCCAGCATGTCATTCACCAGCTTGTCGAGCTGCTTGAGGCTGCCCACCGTTTTCTCGGCGCAGCGCGCGAGATCTTCGGGGTTGCGCCCCGGCAGCGTCATTTGCGAGGCGTACAGCAGCGCAGCCGCCAGCGGCGTGCGTATCTGATGCGCAAGACCCGCGGCCAGCTCCCCCAATGTCAGCAGGCGCTGCTGGCGCGTCAGGAGCACTTGCATCAAATGCGATTCGGTCACATCGGTAAGCAGGACCACTTCGCCGCCGCTCTGCAATTCGCGCCGCGAGACATTGGCGAATCTTCCGCTGCGAAGCTCGGTGTGCTCACCCACCCCGCCGCCTGCGCCGGTCGAAGCGCGCGCCATGACCGCCGCAAAGGATTGTCCGAGCAGAGGTTCACCCAACAATTCACGGGCCACCGGATTGCATTCTTGAATCTCGCCGCGCGAATCGAGCACCAGCACGCCGCCGGGCAGACCCCTGATCAAGGCCGATAGGCGAGCGGCCAGATGCTCTTTGCCGGCGTGCGCTTCGCCCAATTCAGCGCGGAGCTCTGCGACCTGGGCGCGCAGCGAGTCGAACGCGCCGGAGAGTTGCTCCGACACGGAACCGAAGGCGAGGAACGCTGCCTGTAATTCGGAGCGCCGGTTTTCGATCAGCTCGAGATGGGTGGCTGCCATGCCGGAGGAGGAAAGCAACTTCTGTGCCTTGGCGGCATTTGCTCTTGCTATCAATCAGTTACGTCTGAATCCCAGGGCCTCAAAAGAATCCTTCGACCGCCGGCGAATGCCGGCGTCAAAAAATTGTCAGGCGCTCAGACGATATTTACGCAGCTTCTCCACGAGGGTGGTGCGCCGCATGCGCAGCAGCCTCGCCGCCTCGGCAACGGTGCCGTCGGCTTCTACGAGCGCCTTGCGGATGAGTCCGATTTCGATCGCCGACAGGTGATCCTTCAAATCGATCCCGCCGCGCGGTAATTCGGCGTTCGCCGCCTCTGCCCGGTCGGCGAATTCCGCCGTGTCGACCAGATCCACAGTGTCCATGAGCTCCGCCTCACTCATGAGCTCCGCGTCACCCGTGAGCTCCGCGTCACCCGTAAGGTCCGCCCCGGCGAGTTCTGCCGCGTCCGAGAGTTCCGTTTCCCCTGCTTCGAGCAATTGCTCGAGCAGCGCGTGCGAGGCGCCCGCCGGTTTCACTGCGTTCGGCGCCGGCGGCTTGATGCGCATGCCGCTCGCGAACCATCCCACTGCTCCCTTGTTGCGGTAGCGCTCGGGCAAATCGGCGGCGGTGACGGTCTGTTCCGGAAACAGAATGGCCAGCCGCTCGAGCAGATTCGCGAGTTCCCGCACATTGCCCGGCCACGGATTGCGCGCCAAACTGTTCATCGCCTCCTTGTCCAGGCGAATGTGGCGTCCCGCAATCTGTCCCTGGCGTTGCACGAGGTGCTCGATCAACACCGGCAGATCCTCGAGCCGCTCGCGCAG